>WNGI01015480.1_pt1 | contig 14643 bp, 12 predicted proteins | sample 5400621 | NCBI WGS metagenome assembly WNGI01 (sample SAMN13153374, study PRJNA577476) | soil metagenome | isolation source: 20 cm soil or saprolite under Garry oak tree replicate 1 | place: USA:California | collected 2016-06-15 | reverse complement strand
CGCAATGCCGCAACATTGGAATCGACGTTCTTACTCGAGCGCTCGGCCGGGTTCGTTCCGCCTGAGGCGGCCGGTGCAGACGCCTTGACCGGCGGAGCGGCGCTCGCCGGCTCGAACGCAAGCAGACGCAACAACGTCATCGCAAAACCCGTTTCCTCATCGGGTGCCAGCGCAAGGTCGGCGCGACCCTGGGCGCAAATCTGATACGCGAGTTGCACGCTCTCAGGTGTGAATTGCGCCGCGTATCCCTCGATTCGCAGCGCGTCGTCGAACTGCACTGCAACGGCTGGAACAACTTGTGCAACGGCGATGCGATGAAATACCGAGGCAAGCTCGTCCAACGCGGTGTCGAACGCGAGACCGCGCGCCCCCAGTGCAGCGCTCTCGGCCAGCAACGCTGCGCCGTCGTGCGCCACAAGCGCATCGACGATCCGGTAAACATGATCGCGGTCGACGGCGCCCAGCATCGATCGCACGACGCTCTCGCGCACCTCTCCGGCACCAAACGCGATCGCCTGATCGAGCAGACTCAACGCGTCGCGAACGCTGCCCTGCGCCGCACGCGCGATCAACGCGATGCCGCCCTCGTCGTACGCGATGGATTCGGCGTCCAGAATTTGTGCAACGCGCGCCGCGATCAGCGCTGGCGACAGCGGTTTCAGATTGAATTGCAGACAGCGCGAAAGGACCGTGACGGGAATCTTCTGCGGATCGGTCGTCGCCAACACGAATTTGACGTGCTCGGGCGGCTCCTCGAGCGTCTTCAGCATCGAGTTGAACGCCGCCTTCGACAACATGTGCACTTCGTCGATTAAATAGACTTTGTAGCGGCCGACCGTCGGCGCGTAGCGCGCGTTATCGAGAATATCGCGCATGTTGTCGATGCCGGTGTTCGATGCCGCGTCGAGCTCGAGGAGGTCGACGAAGCGGCCGGCGTCGATTTCAACGCAAGCCGGACACACACCGCAGGGTGTTGGTGTAACACCGTTGATGCAGTTGAGGCTCTTCGCGAGGATGCGCGCGATCGTCGTTTTGCCGATGCCGCGCGTGCCGGTCAGCAGATATGCGTGATGCAGCCGACCGCGGGCGAGCGCATTGGTCAGCGCCGTGACGACGTGCTCCTGGCCGGCAAGCTCGGCGAAGGTCTTCGGTCGCCACTTGCGCGCGAGGACTTGATAGCTCATCGGACCGACCTGATACGCGCTGCGATGCGGAAACTATTTGCCGTCAGATCGGCCTGAGACGCGGCGCGAGTCGGCGAGAACGCGCAGCGTACATGGACGTACGTGAGCGTTCGAGCCGGCGAGTAACAAAGTATCAGGTCGATCTGGCGAGCAAAGAGAGGGGGTGGCGAGCCGTTCCCCCGGCACTTGCAGAAGTTCGCTGTGGCTGCTTCCTTCCGGACCTGACCAGATTCACGACCGTGCAATGCGGGGCGACCCGCCACTTATGCAACATTATACGCGGCGAGACAGCATCCCAATCGCCGTCCGTCATGACATTTGCATGATGATCGCTATAATCGGTACGAATGCGTGCTCCGAACAAAATCGTCGCGCGCGGCGCGGATCTCAGAGTGTTGGCGGGCGTGCTGATGCTGCTCTCCGCATGCGAACAGTCGCCGCCGCCTGCACGGCAACACGCTGACGAGATCGTCGCCGCCGTGCGTCCGGGTCCGGCGAGCTGGTTTCCGGGTCCGGACGGCGAGCCGTCGGGCTTCGATCACGATTTGCTGATCCGCTTTGCGCGCGATCAATCGAGGCCGTTACGGATTATCACCGTACGAAGCGCCTCTGAGCTGCTCGCCAAAGTCGTGGCGGGCGAAGCCGACATCGGCATCGGCGGCCTCTTTCAGGCGGCGTCCGCGAAGGAAAGTCTCGCCGCAACACGACAAGACACAACGCAGAGCAGCGACGTGGCATTGCGGGTGCTATGGACCACCGGCATTCACGCTGTCGAGCCTGTTCTGATCTACAACGTAGACGGCTACAAGCCCAAGAGTTTCTCCGATCTCGTCGACGCAACGGTCGCTTACCCCGCCGGCACCGGTCTTGACTCGCAGCTTGCCACCGTTCGCTACACACATCCCGAAACGCTTTGGACGTCGATCGATGTGCCGGCGTCGGAAGCGCTGATCTCGCAGGTGTCCGAAGGCACGGTCGATTATGCGATCGTCCCGTCGAACGACGCCGCGGTCGCCCGCAACATCTATCTCGATTTCGATGTCGCATTTGCGGCCGGTCCGCGGCGTGAGCTCGCATGGGCCGTAGCGCCCGCGCAAACGGCGCTCCGCGATGCGCTCGATCAATACTTCGCCCGCCTGCGCAAAGACGGTACGCTCGGGCGGCATGCCGATCGCTACTTCGATGCGTCACGCGGTGTCGAGCGCATCGACGCCGGCGTGTTTCGCGATCGAATCAAGACGGTGCTGCCGAATCTTCAACGCCAATTCGAACAAGCGCAGGCCACGAGCGGGACTGAATGGCGGCTGCTCGCCGCTGTGGCGTATCAAGAATCGCAGTGGGATCCGCTCGCAACCAGCGAAACGGGGGCACGCGGCGTCATGCAGTTGACCGAAGAAACCGCACGTCACTTGGGCGTCGGCGACCGGCTGGACACGAGGACGTCAATCCTTGCAGCCGGGCGATATCTGCAGATACTGAAGACAAAGCTGCCCGAGCGGATCGCCGAGCCCGACCGCACATGGCTCGCGCTCGCGGCGTTCAACATCGGCATCGCGCACCTGGAAGACGCGCGCATCCTGGCGCAAAAGCAAAAGCTCAATCCCGATCACTGGCGCGACGTGAAGAAGACTCTGCCACTACTCGCGCAGCCCGAGTTCTACGAAAACGCCAAATTCGGCTATGCGCGCGGCGGGATGCCGGTCGCCTTTGTTGATCGCGTGCGCGCCTATTACGATATCCTCCTCCGCACGCAACCGCTCTTCGCACCACGGCTCAACCCCGTTGCCGGCGCGCTCGAATCCGCTCGATAAACGCGGAAGGAGGTCATGTTGGTTCGATCATGCATGTTGTGCTTCGCCCTTTGCTGGCTGGCTGTCGCTCCGGCGCTTGGTGCGCAGCCGCCGGCCCGCGTCTGGTTGGACGACTACACCTGGACCGAGCTCGAAACGGCGATTCACGCCGGCAAGACGACGATCATCGTGCCGATCGGAGGCACCGAGCAGAATGGACCGCACATGGCGCTCGGAAAGCACAATGTGCGCGTAAAAGTCCTGGCGGAAAGAATCGCTCTCACGCTCGGCAATGCACTCGTCGCGCCCGTCATCGCCTATGTGCCGGAAGGCGACATCGATCCACCGACGGCTCACATGCGGTTCACCGGTACGATCAGCGTGCCCGAGCGCACGTTCCAATCGGTGCTCGAGTCCGCCGCTCGCAGCTTCAAGCGTCATGGCTTTCGCGACATTGTGTTCATCGGCGATCACGGCGGGTATCAGAAAAGTGAGCAGGCGGTGGCCGCGCGATTGAATCGCGAATGGGCCGCGTCGCCGGCGCGCGCCCACGCAATCGTCGCCTATTACGAAATAACGCAGTCACGCTATCGCGATCTATTGCGACGCCGCGGGTTCAGCGACGAAGAAATCGGCACGCATGCCGGCGTTGCCGACACCTCGCTTACGCTCGCCGTCGATCCTTCCCTTGTACGCGAGGACCGTTTGCAGTCGGCTGCAGCGGACGGACAAAAGGGCGGCGTATACGGCGACCCTCGGCGGTCAAGCGCTGAGCTTGGCGGCCTCGGCATCGATGCTATCGTCGCGGAAACGGTGAATGAAATTCGCAGCGCCGTGAAGCGCCGCTGACCTCTTCGCGTTGGCTTCTCGCCTCGTCAAGAAGCCTTTCCTCCAGGGAAACTCCGTAAACGTGTCGTCCCTTCTTCCTTCCTCGTTTTCCATTTTCGTCGGCGCAGCATGGTTGCTCTCGCATCCTGCAATGGCGGCCGACGCGCAAACGAGCCCCGCAGGTGCGCCGACGATCGCGACCGTTCCCGGCATGCCTTCGGTGAGCGATCCTTCGAACCTTTACAGCGACGCCACTGCCGGCAAACTGGGCGCCGCAGTTATGGGCGACCTGCCGCGCGTTTATGTTCCCAATCTTCAGTCGAACGACGTGTATGTGATCGATCCGGTAACGATGAAAGTCGTGGACCGATTCAAGGTCGGCGTCAATCCGCAGCACGTTGTGCCGTCGTGGGATTTGCGCACGCTGTGGGTCGCGAACAATGCCGAAAACCGGACCGATGGAAGCCTGACGCCGGTCGATCCGAAGACCGGCAAGCCCGGTCGAGCCATTCCCGTCGACGATCCGTACAACATGTATTTCTCGCCCGACGGCAAGTCGGCGATTGTCGTTGCCGAAGCGCTGAAGCGCCTCGATTTCCGCGACCCGCACACGATGCAACTGCAGTACTCGTTGTCGACTCCGCAATGCGGCGGCATCAACCACGCGGACTTTTCAATCGATGGCCGCTACGCGATCTTCACTTGCGAGTTTCAAGGGGGCCTTGTGAAGATCGATCTGGTCGAGCAGAAAGTCCTCGGCTATATCCGACTGTCGAAAGGCGGCATGCCGCAGGACATACGCATCTCGCCGGACGGGAAATTGTTCTTTGTCGCCGACATGATGGCCGACGGCGTGTTCGTCGTCGATGGCGCGGCATTCAAAGAAATCGGTTTCATCAACACCGGCAAGGGTACGCATGGACTCTATCCGAGCCGCGATGGCCGCAAGCTCTACGTGACCAATCGCGGGTCGAACAAGATTCACGGGCCGCCCGGTGGCAAAGGCAGCGTGTCGGTGATCGACTTCGCGACTCAGAAGGTCGACGTGACATGGCCGATTCCCGGTGGTGGAAGCCCCGACATGGGTAACGTCAGTGCCGACGGCAAGGTGCTTTGGTTATCGGGTCGCTACGACAACGTGGTATATGCGTTCGATACCACGAGCGGCGAGGTCACGAAGATCAAGGTGGGCAAAGAACCGCACGGTCTTGCGGTGTGGCCACAGCCAGGACGCTATTCGCTAGGACACACCGGCAATATGCGCTAGCTCCGACGAGCGGCGATGACTTGCAGCCCGCCCATATACGGGCGCAATATCGTGGGAATCTCGATCGAGCCATCCGCCCGCTGATAGTTCTCGAGCACGGCAACGAACGTGCGCCCGACCGCGAGTCCCGAGCCATTCAACGTATGCACGAGCTCGGGCTTGCCTTGTGCGTTTCGAAACCGTGCTTGCATTCGCCGCGCCTGGAAGGCCTCGCAGTTCGAGCATGACGAAATCTCGCGGTACGCATTCTGTCCCGGCAGCCACACTTCGAGGTCGTACGTTTTTGCCGCGGCAAAGCCGATGTCACCGGTGCACAACGCGACAACGCGATACGGCAGCTCGAGCCGTTGCAGGATCGTCTCGGCGTGCTGCGTGAGCTCCTCGAGCGCTTCATACGATCGATCGGGATGCACGACCTGCACGAGCTCCACCTTGTCGAACTGATGTTGGCGAATCATGCCGCGTGTGTCCTTGCCGTAACTCCCCGCCTCGGAACGGAAGCACGGCGTATGCGCGACGAGTCGAATGGGTAGCACGTCTGAGGCGAGAATTTCGTCTCGAACGGTATTGGCGAGTGTGATTTCCGAGGTTGAGATCAAGTAGAGCGGCTCATCGCCGTTTTCGCTGCCGCCCTTACGCACGGCGAACATGTCGGCGGCAAATTTCGGCAACTGCGTGGTGCCCACCAGCGTATCCGCGTTCACGATGTACGGCGTATAGCACTCGGTGTAACCATGGTCGCGCGTGTGAACATCGAGCATGAACTGCCCCAACGCCCGATGCAGATGCGCGAGCTCGGCGCGCAGAAACGAAAAACGCGCACCTGACAACTTTGCGGCGACCGGAAAATCAAGCAAGCCGAGCGCTTCGCCAAGGTCGACATGATCCTTGACCGGAAAGTCGAAGCTGCGCGGTTTGCCGGCGCGCCGTGCTTCGGCATTGTCGAGACTCGTTGTGCCGATTGGCGTTGTCGAATGGGTCAGGTTGGGAAGATCGAGCAGGAACTCGCGCAAGCCATGCTGAACGCGTACAAGCTCCGCTTCCAATCGCTCGAGCTCCTCGCCCGATCCACTGACGTCGGCGAGCAGAGCGGCAGCATCTTCGCCGCGGCCTTTTGCGATACCGATCTGCTTGGAGAGTGCGTTGCGGCGCGCTTGCAATTCCTGCGTGCGCGTTTGGATGACCTTGCGCTCGGATTCAAGCGCTTCGAACCGCGCGACATCGAGCGTGACGCCGCGTTTGGCGAGGCCTGCGGCAACGGCTTGAAGATCGTTCCGCAACAGATTGATATCGAGCATGACGGAAGTCTAGCAGAGGGTTTGCGTTCCGCTGCGATGCGCCCGACCGTTGCCGCTCCTAGTCCTTCGCGTCTTCGTCGTCCGGCTTCCGCGCGTCACGATCGCGTTCGCGCAATGCCGCCAATCGCTCGCGAATCCGCGCTTCGAGCCCGCGCTCAGTGGGCTCGTAGAACGTGATACGAGGCATATTGTCTGGGAGGTAGTGCTCGCCCGCAGCGTACGCGTCTTCTTCGTCGTGTGCGTAACGATAGCCTTTGCCGTAACCGATATTCTTCATCAGACGCGTCGGCGCATTGCGCAACCGGAGAGGAACCGGGCGTGAACCGTCTTCGCCGACGAATGCGCGCGCCTTGCCGAATGCTGTGTAGACGGCGTTGCTTTTAGGGGCCGCCGCCAGGTAAAGAACGCACTGCGCGAGTGCAAGCTCACCTTCGGGTGAACCGAGCCGTTCGTAGGTGGCGATTGCGTCGAGCGCGAGCGACAGTGCACGCGGATCGGCGAGTCCGATATCTTCGGTCGCCATGCGGATCATGCGCCGGCCAACATAAAGTGGATCGGCGCCGCCGTCCAGCATTCGGCACATCCAATAAAGCGACGCATCGGGATCCGATCCGCGCACGGACTTGTGCAATGCCGATATTTGATCGTAGAACGCATCGCCGCCCTTGTCGAAGCGACGCAGCGAGCGCGCGATCGTCGCCTCGACAAAAGCGAGATCAATCGTCTGCTCGATCATGTTGATCAGCCGTCTTCCGTCGCCGTCGGCGTAGCCGATCAGCGCATCGCGCGCCGCGCCGTCGAGCGAAGTCGCCGGCATTGCGGCTGCCAACGCGCGATCGAGCAGCACGGCAAGCTCATCATCGGCAAGCGGCTCCAGAACATACACGGCTGCGCGTGACAGCAATGCACTGTTCACTTCGAACGATGGGTTCTCGGTCGTCGCACCGATGAACGTCAGAACCCCCTGCTCGACATACGGCAAGAACGCATCCTGCTGTGCCTTGTTGAAGCGGTGGACTTCGTCGACAAACAGAATCGTCGCGCGCCCGTATTGCTGACGTACCGCGTCCGCGCGCGCCACCGCGTCGCGGATGTCCTTGACGCCTGCGAGCACCGCCGAGATCGCGATGAACTCGGCATCGAATGCGTCCGCCATCAAGCGCGCCAGCGTCGTCTTGCCCGAACCCGGCGGGCCCCATAGGATCATCGAATGCGGCTTGCCGGCGGCAAACGCCACTGCAAGCGGCTTCCCTTGGGCGAGCAGGTGCCGTTGGCCGACGACGTCCTCGATGGTCCGTGGACGCAAACGTTCAGCGAGCGGAACGGTGCCCGTCGAGGAGCCCGAAAATAGATCGTTCATCAGAATGGGGTCGTTTGCTCGTTGGAATTATGCGCGGTAGAGTCCGCCCGTGCACCCGGCCCCTTCCCCGCATCCAAAGCCCGTGATTCGCAATAACCCTGTCAAAGCCGCGCTCGCCGCCGGGAACCGCGCATACGGTGCGATGGTGTTCGAGTTCTTTTCGCCGGGCCTGCCCCAAATCTGCCGCAACGCAGGCGCCGAGTTCGTCCTCTTCGACATGGAGCACACGGGGCTCGGCTTCGAAACGCTCAAGATGCAAATCGCGTTGTGTCGGGGGCTCGACATCGTGCCGATGGTCCGCGTGCCGCGCGGCGAATATCATTTCATTGCCCGAGCGCTCGACGTCGGCGCGATGGGCGTAATGGTGCCGATGGTCGGCTCGGCCGCAGAAGCCGCACACATCGTGTCGTGCACGCGGTACCCCCCGCTTGGACGTCGCGGGGCGGCATTCGCCTTCGCGCACGACGACTACCAAGAAGGCGATGTACGCGGCAAAATCGAGGCGCTGCATTCGCGCACGATGGTGATTCCCCAAATCGAGACGACGGAGGGACTGGCCAACGTCGAAGCGATCGCCGCTGTGACGGGCGTCGACGCGTTGTGGCTCGGGCACTTCGATTTGACGAATTTTTTAGGCATCCCCGGCGGATTTCAAGAGCCGCGTTATCTCGCCGCGGTCGATCGCATCGTTGCCGCGTGCGAGCAGCAGAGCAAGGCGGCGGCTTTTATCGCCACCGACGAGACCTGGGCGCGAGAATATGCGTCCAAAGGCTTTCGGCTGTTCGCTTTCGGCCTCGACCAGCTCCTGTTGCAAACCGCCCTGCGCCGCGGTCTCGACGTGCTGCGCAACGCAAGCGCGTGACGGAGACAACTCGACAATGACAACCCATTGGCGCGTCGGCATCACGCGCGACATCCTGGACAGTCGAGGCGAACCTGCGTTCGGCCGGGCGGCACTCACCGAGCTCGATCGCGCGAGCGCCATCACCTGGGAGTATTTGCCCGAGGTCGTTCCCGCCATCACACCGGAGCACACCGCACAGTACGACGCGCTTTACGTGAATGCGGCGCGCGTTCCCGCGATGGCGGTTGCGCGCGCCGACTGCCGTTTGCGCGTCGTTGCAAGGCATGGCGTTGGCTACGACACCGTCGACATTCCGGCGATGACCGCGGCCGGCATCCTCGTCACGCATACACCGAGCGCCATGCCACGTCCAGTCGCAACGATCGCGCTGACCTACATCCTCGCGCTCGCAGGAAAACTGATGTTGAAGGATCGCTTGACGCGAACGGGTCGCTGGCACGAACGCATTGATCACATGGGAATGGGACTTACCCGCAAAACGCTCGGCGTCGTCGGTGCGGGACGCATCGCCAAGGAATTGTTGCGGATGGCGCACACGTTCGACCTGTCGCTTATCGCAGCAGATCCGTACGCCGATCGTGTCGAGCTTGGTTACCTCGGCGCGCAACTCGTCGATCTCGACACGTTGCTTGAGACTGCCGATTTTGTCGTCGTGTGTTGCCTGCTGAACGAAAAAACGCGTTACTTGATCGGGGCGCGTGAGCTTGCGCGGATGAAGCCGACCAGCTATTTCATCAACGTAGCGCGCGGTCCCATTGTCGACGAAGCAGCTCTCATCGAAGCGCTCCAGCGAAACGCCATCGCCGGCGCGGCGCTCGATGTCTTCGAAACCGAGCCTGTGAACGACGATAATCCCCTACTCGCCATGGATAACGTGATCGTCACGCCGCATTCGCTGTGCTGGACCGACGAATGCTTTCACAACATGGCAGTCACGGCAATCTCGAGCATCGTCGACGCGCAGAGCGGCCGACGGCCGCAATTCATCGTCAATCGGGAAGTGCTGGATCATCCGCGCATGCGCGCGTTGCTGCCGGCATAAGGCGAGTTCGTCCTTCGTCACTTCGCGCCGGCATCGCCGACGACGTCGGCCCCTGACGGCACGTCGAAGCGAAACAACGTCGCGGCAAGAGCGGGATTGCGCTCCACCGATGCAAAATCAAGCGTCGTGATCTGACCAAACGCGTCGGTCAATTCCATCTTGCGCGGCAAGTTGTCCCGAAAGCCGATCCGCACGCGCGTGAATTGCGATTCCTGATTCTTCGGCGTTGCCTCGACGAATTCCAGGCCATCAGTTGCCGCGCCCGCGACCAGCGTGAAATTCTTTTCAAGCGCATTGTCTCCGGCAAGCAACGCCGCCGGCGTGGCGCCGAGGGCCACGTCGAGCTTTCGCACAACGACCTGATTGAGATCGCGGTCGTAGACCCAGACGCGCGCACCGTCGCCGACGATGATCTGCTCGAACGGCTTGTCGTAGGTCCAGCGAAACTTGCCGGGACGCTGGAAGGCGAAAGTGCCGCTCGAATTTTGCGACGTGGGTCGCGTCTTGCTCGCGACGGATTGCTTGAACGTGCCGTTCGACGTCTTTGTCTCGGTAAGAAAGGCGTGGAGCTGATCAAGCCCTGAGGCGTCGGCGGCGGTCACGTACGCTAATACGATTGCGAGTGCCAACAGTCGACCGTGAGCGGGGATCATCAGCGTCGGAGTCAATTGCGCGAACCGAGTTCCGTGCCGGGGATATTCGCAAGGCAATTACCGACGCGATCGAGAATCACGTACGAGTGCGTCAGTCCGCCGGCATCTTTGCGATTGCCAGAGCGCTTGTATTGCTGGACGAATACGCGCCACGCGCCGTTCGCCCATTCCGAATCGGCGTCGCAGCCTGACACGAAATTGGACCCCCACGCTTGCGGCTTGGCCGCTGTGCTGCCCCCAGAGGGGGTGTAATTCGCGCCTTGCGACGGCCCTGCGGCGCGACTGCTGTCGGGGCCGCAAAAGTCGTGCGGCAACAGCGTGCGCGCGCGCTCGATCGCTTCCTTCTCGGTCAGCGGAGGCGCATTGGTCGTCCGATCGTGCGGGCAGAATTCCGGGCCCGTCCGATACGCCTCGACGGGGCCTGCAACTGCCGCTACCGACAAAGGCAACGACGCAGCGCAGAGAACGACGCGACGAATGTTCACGCCTCCCCCTTGCCCGCGGGTGCCAGCACATCGCGGTTGCCGTTCGATTGCATCGGCGATACCAGTCCCGCGCGTTCCATCTGCTCGATCAAGCGCGCGGCGCGGTTGTAACCAATGCGCAGATGGCGCTGCACGAGCGAAATCGACGGCCGGCGCGTTTTGAGCACGACGTTGACCGCCTGGTCGTACATCGGATCGGCTTCGGCGTCGCCGCTCTCGAACGGCAGGCTTTCGTCGGTGTCCGCGTCCGCGCGTTCCAGCAATCCCTCGATGTATTGCGGCCCGCCGAGCGATTTCAAATGCTCGACGACGCGATGCACTTCAGCGTCCGTCACGAACGCGCCATGGACGCGCAACGGATAACCGGTTCCCGGAGGCAGATACAGCATGTCGCCCTGCCCGAGAAGTGCCTCGGCGCCCATCTGATCGAGGATCGTCCGCGAATCGATCTTGCTCGCCACCTGGAACGCGATCCGGGACGGAATATTGGCCTTGATCAATCCCGTGATCACATCAACAGACGGCCGCTGCGTCGCGAGAATCAAGTGAATTCCGGCAGCACGCGCTTTTTGCGCGATGCGCGCGATCAACTCCTCGATCTTCTTGCCGGTCGTCATCATCAGGTCGGCCAACTCATCGACAACGACGACGATCAGCGGCATCTCCTCGAGCGGCTCCGGCTTGTCGGGTGTCGCCGACAACGGATTGACAATCGGCTTGCCGGCCTTGCGCGCTTCCGCGATCTGCTGGTTGTAACCGGCGAGATGGCGAACACCCAATTGCGACATCAGCTTGTAACGCCGTTCCATCTCGCCGACACACCAGTGCAGCGCATTCGGCGCGAGACGCGTGTCGGTGACCACCGGCGCGAGCAAATGCGGAATGCCTTCGTAAACCGACAGCTCCAACATCTTGGGATCGATCAGAATCATCCGGACTTGCTTGGGATCGGACTTGTAGAGCAGCGACAGAATCATCGCGTTGACCGCGACCGACTTCCCGGAACCGGTTGTGCCCGCGACCAACAAATGTGGCATTCGCCCGAGATCGACGATGACCGCCTTGCCGGCGATGTCCTTGCCGAGCGCGAGCGTGAGCGCACCCGGCGCATCGTTGTAGCTGGTCGACGCGAGAATTTCGACCAGCTTGACGACCTGCCGCTTTGGATTCGGCAATTCGAGCGCCATGCACGACTTACCCGGAATCGTCTCGACGACGCGAATCGATACGACCGAGAGCGCACGCGCCAGGTCCTTGATCAGGTTGACGATCTGCGCCCCTTTGACACCGACCGCGGGTTCGATCTCGAAACGCGTGATCACGGGACCGGGGTAGGCTGCGAGCACCTTCACCGAGACGCCGAAGTCGGCCAGCTTGCGCTCGATCAGCCGCGACGTGAATTCCAGGACCTCGGCATTCACCGATTCGGTCGATGGTGGAGCGTCCTCCAGAAGCGACAACGGCGGCAGAGCCGAGTCGGGCAATTCCTTGAACAGCGGTCGCTGTTTTTCCTTGACGACACGCTCCGACTTCGGCACGGCGGTGATCTGCGGCACGACGAGTACCGGGTCGCGATCGAATGATTCTTCACGCAAATGCTCGACCAGCTGCTCGCGCTCCACGGTCGCGATCTCGCCAATGCGACGATCCTGTTCGCGCTCGCGGCGCTCACGCCATCGCTGATGCAGCGATTCAAGCGCGGCTCCGATTCTCTCCATCACTTTGATCCACGACACGCCGAAAAGAAGCGAGCAGCCGATGGCAAACGCCGCAAGCAACAAGAGCGTCGCGCCATTGAAGCCAAATGCGCGCGCGAGCCCATCGCCGATCGAATCGCCGAAGGCGCCGCCCGGCGCAAGCGGCAGTATCACGGGCAACTTCCATAGCCGTATCGCTTCGATGGCCGCACTCGATAACAGCACCAACGCAAAGCCGAGCGCAGCAAGTCCGGGCGGATGCTCGCGCGCGCGACGCGGGTCGGCGATCCGTCGAAAACCGGCAACGAGCAGCATGACGCCGCCCGCGACCCACCACCAGGCGGAAAGGCCGAATAGATACAGGAGGAGATCGGAGAGCCACGCGCCGACGACACCGCCGCGATTGGCAATCGTGTCGCTCGTCCCGGTAAACGAAAAGCCGCGATCGCTTTTGGTGTACGTAGAAAGGATCAGCGCGATGTAGATGAGAACGGCGACGACCAACAAACACCACGACTCGCGCACCAAGCGGGCGAAGCGCGGCGACAGCGTCGCCTCCGGCGCGGTCGGCCGCCGTTTGCGGTTTCCGTTTCTCTTATAAAACATAGGCTTGCCGTGAAGTCCTCACCGCGGGCATTATAACGCGCTGCTTGCTTCCATGGTGAACGGCCATACTTTGTAGAATCACCACTCTGTATACGGAAAACAACGAATGGCACCCAAGCACGCGCGTCTGCTGATTCTTGGCTCCGGTCCTGCCGGCTACACCGCTGCGGTGTACGCAGCGCGCGCGAATCTTAAGCCAGTGCTGATCACGGGCATCTCACAAGGCGGCCAGTTGATGACGACGACCGACGTCGATAATTGGCCGGCCGACGCGGACGGCGTCATGGGGCCCGATTTGATGACGCGGTTTCAGAAACACGCCGAGCGATTCGCGACCGAAGGACGCGGCCGTTCGGACTCACCGGCGACAGTGGCCAATACACGTGCGATGCGCTGATCATTGCGACCGGCGCATCGGCCAAATATCTGGGACTTCAGTCCGAGCAAGCGTTCATGGGCAAAGGTGTGTCGGCGTGCGCGACATGCGACGGATTTTTCTACAAGGGGCAGGACGTGATCGTCGTGGGCGGCGGCAACACGGCCGTGGAAGAAGCGCTGTACCTGTCGAATATCGCGAAGAACGTCACCGTCGTACATCGGCGCGACAAGTTTCGCGCCGAGGCGATTCTGGTCGATCGCTTGACGGCCAAGACTCAAAGCGGCGGCAACGCGCGCATTCTGTGGAACCATGTAATCGACGACATCGTCGGCGACGAATCAGGCGTGACCGGTGTGCAGGTACGCAACATCAAGAGCGACGCTGCCGAGAAGTTGCCGATCCAGGGCGTTTTCATCGCGATCGGCCACACGCCCAATACGCAGATTTTCGAGGGCCAGCTCGACATGGCCGGCGGCTATATCCGCGTCAAGGGCGGCAGCGAGGGCAACGCGACCGCGACGTCGGTGCCGGGTGTGTTTGCTGCAGGCGACGTCGCCGATCACGTGTATCGGCAGGCGGTGACATCAGCCGGCACAGGATGCATGGCCGCGCTCGACGCCGAGGCGTATCTCGAAGGCGTCAGCTGAAAGATTACGATGGCGAAGCTCTCCGATCTTCGTTCGATGCTCGACGAAGCCCGTGCGCGTGTGCGCGTCGACACGCCGAAGACCGCGCAACGGGTGAACGGCAGCAACAAGCGCATGCTCGGTGCGAAGAAGCACGCCGTCGGCGACATCGATATCAGCCACGCGTTTGCGGATGTGACGCGTCTTCCCGCAACAAAAAAGGCTGGTGTCGCTCGACCCAAGCCGGCGCCGCTGGCGGAACAAACGCTGCTGGATGAACGCAACGCGCTACACGCCGCGAAATACGGACACGAACCGGCGCCGCACGCATGGGACATCGGTCAGGAGATCGAAGGGGAGCAGACATTTCTCAGGCCAGGGCTCGGCACGGATGTTTTGACTGGATTACGGCGTGGACGTTGGGTTGTTCAAGCCGAGCTCGATTTGCATCGCTTGACGACCCATCAGGCGCACGAAGCGCTGGGGGGTTTCTTGACCGAAGCGCGAGCTGGTGGCCTTCGTTGCGTCCGCGTCATTCACGGCAAAGGCCTCACGTCACCAAA
>WNGI01005979.1_pt1 | contig 14644 bp, 20 predicted proteins | sample 5400621 | NCBI WGS metagenome assembly WNGI01 (sample SAMN13153374, study PRJNA577476) | soil metagenome | isolation source: 20 cm soil or saprolite under Garry oak tree replicate 1 | place: USA:California | collected 2016-06-15 | reverse complement strand
CAGCGGTCTCGCGCGATCGGTTTGGAAACCCCAAGACCCGGATGGCCAAGGAATATAAGTACGTCAACGAGAGTCTCCTTATCGCAAGCGCCTGTGTGCGCGACGACGATATGGAGTCAGTCGATGACCAAATCCAAGCTTCTTGGCCTAGCGGCAATTCTGTCAGTGGCGATCGCAACGCCGGCTCTTGCCGCGGAAAAAACCGCGACCAGACCCTGGTTGGCACCCGTAGGTCACCACCAACCGCGCGCCGCCGATATTCCCCCATCCGTATCTCCGCAGACTCCTGATCAAGAAGACATAAACGTCGACCGAAAGATAAGAGGCGTTTGCCGAGGCTGCTAACCGCCGCACATTTGGAACGATATCCACACCCAAGGAACCAGACCATGAAGATTGTGCACGTTATGGCCGCGCTGTTGCTCATATCGTCACCGGCGACGCCATCGACGGCCAAGGAACGAATCAACAAGAGTGGGGAACGGGCACAGGCGCACCGAATCGAAGGCCGTGAAGTCGCGGCACCGCCCTGGAGCGCGGCCTGCATGACGGACCACGGCCCCAGCGAGTGCGGTGAGCCGATGTGGATCTATGGCCCCGGCGATGCAATCGCGAGATACAGAAATGCGTTCTGACATGCAGTCGTCTGGCACCATGACTTGCGCGCGAGAGAAAACATGCACCAGAACCATCAAACTAGAAACGCCAAGCCGCTTCTGAAACTCCTTTTCGGAATTCCAATCGCACGGCCCCGGGCCCTTGCGGCAGTCGAGTTGAGCATGGTCGCTTCTCTGACCCCTGCGGCCGTTCACGCCCAGGAATATCCGTGGTGCCTGTCGCGGGACAGACTATCTCTATTGCTTCTATAAGACACAGGAGCAATGTCAGTGGACAGCATCAGGCATCGGCGGCTGCGCTCCGAATCCGCGGTTGCTGTTCCCGAACAAGCCGCGCGATTCCGTTCCTGGGAGTCGTTGAGCCGGATGTTTCAGATCTGACCTGAGACCCGCGCCTACCGGGCGCTGATCCTTCGCGACATGCGCCCTGCCCGGACATGCACGCGCATTCCCTTCGCGCACGCGAAGTCCTCATCACCGACGCCATTCAACTCATTGGACCACAGGTCTCGGCTCACCTGGCGGCGAACAATGGCCGCTGCGAGTAACACCGGACTTCCCGACCGACAACCCACATTGCGGGGTTTACTTTCGCGGCCTGCCCCGCTTTGCGAAGATTAATCCCCGCGCATCAGCGGTGCAACGAAGTTGGCTTGCCAATTTAAGTGCCTCGTTGCGTTCCGGGCCTGGGGGCATCAGGCGGGCGAGCTCCAAGGCGTCTGTCGCAAGGTTGTCCCAATCAAGCCTGTAAGGCAAGCGCTGTGTTTCCTTGCTCATCACTCCGCAGAGTTCCCGCTGCCTGGACGTGTCTAAAGCCTCTCGATAGCAAGACTCTGATACGCGCGATGTTATTCCCGCTCTTGGCGAGACGGTGCCTCGTCAGGAGGGCGCGCAAGAATCGCTTCCTGCATATGGCTGATGCGGACCCGGACGAGGAACGCGGCGCGCGGAATATCGCGGGCCTTGAATGCTTGCATGATGTCGTCACATCCGTGCGCGGCGCGCTCGGCAAACTCTGGGCTCACGCTGGTGATCGTGCCGCAGAGCTGGATCTGCAGCGCAACTCACGCCAGCACTTCGATGAGCGCGGAATTTCCCGATTGCTCGGCTATACTTTCGCAAAATTCGCGATCGCGCATGCATAAGTTTTAGCATCTCCGCGCTGCAGGGCGGCTCCGGCTTCAATAAGTACATCCTCAAGCCGCCGGATATCGTGGTCGCTCATATCCAGTACGGCGAGCTCGACCGCAAAACATTCAAGCCGCTTGAAGAGCTCGTAGAGATCCAAGGTCTTGCTGCTGGAAAAGCTGCGCACGTAAAAGCCGCGATATGGCTTGATCTCGACCAGCCCTCCCTTTGCCAGTATCCCGATTACCCCGCGGAATGGGGTACGACTTACCCGCAGCTTGTCGATCACCCGCTTCTCGTCCATCCATCCGCCGCTCGCCAGTTTCGCCCGCCAAGATGAGGCGAACGATTTCTTCATAGATTCGCTCGCGTAGAGTCCTCTTAAGCGATCTTTCAAGGTTCGGCATATGGGATGCGCCTGCCAGCCTTCCCGGCTTAAGGATCGCGACGTCCCAGCCGAGCGCAAGACGATTCTACTCGTCTATTTGATTTCCAGCGCCGGCGACGCCTCGGAAAATGCGCGCTCGAATGATGCAAGATCCTCGGGTGAAATGTCCGAAACTACAATGTAGGCGAACTCAGCATCACTCCAGCTACGGACGTTGTAGCCTGCAATCGCCTGGTCAGAGACGGATTGACCGCGTGGCAAGGTCGTCAGGCTGACCGTATGCTTAGCATGCTTGTAGACGATCGTTGCAACCGGATCGTGGCCAACGACGTCCACGCGGCCACCTTCGAGCACGAAGCCCTGGGCCGCGAGGTCAGGCACCTGAGGCGATAGCGGCAGGTGCGATGTGAACCACGGCTTCACCGTATGGCGGTCGGAAGACGCAACGTCGAAGGGCTGCGGGGCCAATAGACCCCGGATGTGGCCTGCAACGACTGCGCGGGCGACATCCTCCTGTCGATTGTAGCGCTCCATCGTCAGCATCACAGAACTCGAGATCACCGCACCAAACACCGCAGCCGCGGCCAGCGCCTGAAACGACCAGCTTCGCTGACGCGGACGTCCCGCCTGGACCGGACGACTAGCCCAGCCCGGCCGATCCACCTGGCTAGGCCGATCGGCATCCAACGCCGACTGGATGCGGGCCTGCAGACCTGCAGGCACCCCGAATTGCGGTAGCGAACGAACGGTGCGGCGCAACGACAGCAACCGGTTATACTGGGCCTTCAAAGTTTCATCGCCAGCCAGCCGCCGTTCGAACTCAATCGCGGAAGCCGGATCGAGTTCGCCGTCGCAATAGGCGTTCATCTGCAGTTCGTCGTTATCTCTCATGGATGCGATCATAACTTACTTTCGGTCACCTAGAAGAGTGATTAGAAGTTGCCTGCCCCGAGACAGGCGCGACATCACCGTGCCGATTGGAACATTGGTGATCTCCGCGATATCGCGATAGTTCAACTGATTTATCTCCCGCAAAACAATAACTTCGCGAAAATGCGCCGGCAGCTGCGCTAACGCACGCTGAACGTCCTCGGCATCCGCTTTGAAGAGAGCGATCTCCTCCGGTGTCTCGACTCTCGCTCCGTGCAGGCCTTCGTGCTCAAGTTCCTGCTGCTCCGCAGAACTGAGATCGTCCGTGAAGACGACCGCTTTGGATTTGTTCTTCAGCAGCCAGCTATAGGCCGTGTTTCGCACAATTGTCAGAGACCAGGCGCGAGCGTTGACGGCGCCAAAGCTCTTGATGCCGCGAAATGCGCGCAACGCTGCGTCCTGCACGACATCTTCGGCGTCGTAGGCATTGCCGGTCAGCCATTGTGCCAGACGATAGGCTTCGGCCATATGCGGCAGAAAGACTTCGTCGAACATTGCGCGATCATCCTTGCTCTGCACGATCAAGTCCGACGCCTGCTGCTGGCCAGACAAACGATCCGGATAAGGGTGTCGTCATGTTTGGCGCACTAGGGCTCGAAGATTGCGGTCACTTGACGACGACTTTTCCGACCATATGCGGATGCAGACCACAGAAATAATCGAAGGTACCGGCGGTGGCGAACGTATAGGAATAGGAGTCGTCGGTATCGAGCGCCTTCGACCGGAATAGCTTGTCCTTATTCGCCACGGTGTGCGGTATGTCGTCGTGATTGACCCACTTGACCGTCGTTTCCACCGGGACTGTCAATTCCTTCGGCCCGAATGTGAAATTGTCGATCGTGACCTCGCTCGGCTCCTCCTGCGCCGCTACCGCACCGTAGGCCAGCAAGCCTCCGACGATTGGACCCAAAAACATTGCAATGATTGCGGCACGGCTGAGAGATAACCGGTCCGCCGCTCGACGACCCAATCCGCGTCCATGATCGTCTAAGCCCGTTTTGCACATGTCTCACTCTCCCTGTGGGCCGAACGGCACCAAATGGCGCCGAATTGCGCCGCTAAACAGGAGACTCGGCCAGTTCGAGCTTTATTCCCAAAAGTATACAGTTTCTCCGATCCGTGGATCGTGGATGACGTCGCTGCTCGCGCCCTCTTCCGCCAAAATCCGTCGCGAACGTTCCCCTCGAAGGACGCTATCAGCCGATTCGATTACGAAAGGCAGCAGGCGCAGTCCACCCGATGGTGGAACGCCTCACTCTCTGCCTCATCGATTTCAGATTTCTCAATTCGCCGGAGCAACGTTGGCATCGCCCGAGGTGCAGCTCGCAAGCCAGCGAATCCGCCGCGTCCAGTTCTCCGTCAATGCCATTCCTGTGCGGCTGCATTCCGCCTGCCTGACTGGCAACGTGTTCGGTTCACGGCGCTGCGACTGCGGGGACCAGCTTCGGCTCGCTCTGGCGTTGCTCGAAGACCTCGGCGGTGGCATCATTCTCTATCTGGCTCAGGAAGCCCGCCGGCTTGGTCTCGCCAACAAGATGCGGACATATCAGTCGCAGGACGACGGCCTCGACACGTTTGACGCCAACACCACACTCGGCTTCGATGACGATGAGCGCGACTACAGCATCGCCGCATGCATGCTCCGGATGCTTTACCGCACGCGGATCGGTGCTCACCAACAATCCGGCCAAGCTAAACGGTTTCACAAAGGCCGCATTGAAATTGCCAGCCGGATGCCGCTCAAGGCGCCGATCAATGCCGACAACCGCCGTTATAGGTCACTTGACTTTCGGTTTGAGGAGTTCTTGCGAACGCGCAGAGCTCATGTTGGCCTTGGTGACAAGGGTTACTCCGGTATCGACATTGGCTGACACCTTTTCGCCCTTCGAGGCGGCGAGCGCAGTCTTGACGCCGTCATAACCCATGCGGAAGGGATCCTCCACCACAAGCCCGGCGATCACGTCGTCCTGCAGGAATTTGACGAGCTTCTCGTCCGAGCCGACGCCGACTATATTGATCTTGTCGTTTGTCTTCTTTTCGACCACGGCCTGACTTACGGCCTGCGCCGTGATCGGATCTGAGACGAACACGCCGCGCAAATCACCAGTGTTGGCGATGAGGTTGTTCATAATACCAAAGACCGTCGCCGGCTTGCCATCGGCGACCTTCTCGGCCGTGATATCCAGCGCCTTATACTTTGCGGCGACCACCTCCTTGAAACCTTTGGCGCGCTGATCGAGGGACGGAACTCCGGGCATGGAAGCGATCATCACGACGTCGCCTTCGGTGTCAGCGGATGACTTCGTGATCGCCACAGCGAGAGCATCTGCGGCGACGCGACCCGCATTCACATTGTCGGTCGCCAGGAGCGACGTCATAGCCTTGGTATCGGCGGCGGACTCGATGCCGATAATTTTGACTTTCTTGGCGGCCTCATCGATCGGCTTTCCAAGTGCTGCAAATTCTGCGGGCGCGATGACGATGGCCGCCGGGTTCGAGGCAACGGCCTTTGCGAGGATGCTGATTTGACCGCTTACGTCGGATTCGGATTGCGCGCCGAGCTCGATAACGTTGACGCCGAGGTCCTGACCGGCCTTGCGTGCGCCGGCCAGCACGGCTTGCCAATAGGGCGACGTCGTATCTTTTGCGATGACGGAAATCGTCGGCTTTGTCTGCGCGATGGCGGGTACTCCGAATGCAATGCCGGCAACGATGCCAGCCGCTACCACAAGCTTCTTCATGATCATACTCCGATATTGAGGCCCAGCGGCCCCCATCAATTGGATGTGCAATCGCCGGTCGGTGGTTGCATTGGCACTTAAATTTTGAAGGTTCGATCCGAACCGTCACTTCGGGACGCGTACTTTTGGATGCAAGGTGCCGTGTCACCAATGCCAGGAACCTTCATCAGGGAGATGAAGGGCCAAGTACCGGTGACACGGCTGGCGTGCCACTTACACAAAGAGTCGTCGGCGAGGCGAATGAAGAATCAAAATGCCGGCGCCACGACGTCGGCTCAGCTCGCTGCCAATGGCTGATCGGTGACGGCGAGCAGTTCCTGGCCCTGGGTGTAGACGACAGTCCTGATGCCAAGGACGGAGCGCAGCTTTTCGGCTGGAACGACCATCGGTCCTGGCGAGGGCGCCGTGCCGGGAGCCGGCTGCGGGAATGCCGTCGATCTGGCGGTGTGGAAGGTGACGTTGCCTTCGGTCTTCTGCATCAACTGATGAATATGACCGTTGAGCACCGTCACCGATCCAAAGCGCTTCAGTAACGATAGCGCTTGTTCCGAATCATCGGTACCCCAACCCCAATCCCTGGATATTGTCCACAATGGGATGTGAGCGAAGACGACAATCGGCGTGGAGGCGGAAAGGCCCTTCACATCATCGGCGAGCCAAGCGAGTTGCTCAGGCCCGAGATTGCCCATGCCGCCGGCCTTGAGGTCCATCACATTGTTGAGACCGATGAAATGGACACCGTTCTGGTTGAAGGAATACCAGCCTGTGCCCTTGGTGTTCTTGCCGTAGCGCTCGAGATAGGATTTGAGTGGCACTTCGTCGAGGTTATCGTGCTCGCCTGGCACGTAGTGCACGTCGAGGCCCACGCTGCCGATGACCTGCGCAGCATCGTCGAATTCTTTTGGCTTCGACAAATGGGTGATGTCACCGGTATGGAGCATGAATGCCGGCTTGTTGGGCAAAGCCTTAACCTTGGCGATGGCTTCCTGTAGCGTGCCGAGCGCATTGGGATTGGCTTTCTTGTCGAAGCCGACGTGGCTGTCGGAAATCTGCAAGAAAGTGAAGCCGGCCTCCGCAGCCTGCGCCGAACCTATCAGGCTGGATTTCGGAACGCCGCCGGCAACCGTCCATAAAACGCCGGTGCCAGCCCACAGCATGCATTCCAGGACCTCCCGGCGGCCCAATCCATGTCCATGATCGTCTAAGCCTTTTTTTGCCATGTCTCACTCTCCCTGTGGGCCGAACGGCACCAAATGGCGCCGAATTGCGCCGCTAAACAGGAGACTCGGCCGGCTCGAACTTTATTCCCAAAAATATACCGTTTCTCCAATCCAAGGATTTCCTCGCTTAATTGCCGATTACGATGACGCCGCCGCTCGCGCCGTCCTCCCGCCAAGATCTGCAGCGAATGGCCCTCCGAAAGGCGCGATTAGCCAATCCGGTTTCGCAAGGCGTCAGGCGCAACCCACCCGATGGCGGAACGCCTGAGTTTCTGCCTCATCGATTTCAGATTATTCATTTCGCCGGAGCAACGTTGGCATCGCCCGAGGTGCAGCTCGCAAGCCAGCGAATCCGCCGCGTCCAATTCTCCGTCGAAGAAAGCGTGCAGGACGAGTTCCCAATCCGAACAGGCGCCGGCCGTGCTCACGCTGGTTTCGGGCGCAGGCGGCGAGATCATGACAATGCGCACCATGTCGCTGAGCGAGAACATTAGCTCGCTGGCTTGACGATGACTTTGCCTTTCATGTTCGGGTGGATCGAGCACAAATAGTCATAGTCGCCCGCGGTTGCAAAAGTGAAAGAGAAGCTGGCGTCCTTGGCGAGGGTCTTCGATCGGAACCCCTTGTTCAAATCCACCACCGTGTGGGGCATGGCTTCCTTGTTGACCCAGGTCACGGTGGTGCCAGGCACGACGGTGATTTCGCCGGGAATGAAAGTGTTATGGTCCATGCTCACGGTTGCCACCGGGCCGGCGCCGGCATTGTTCGCATCCTCCGCCAGGCAAGGGGCGCACGCCAGAACGGTGAACAGGATGGTCAGCCTCAACGCACGCAGAACGCTTTGCGACTTGCAGCCGACCCCTGAAGGCGTTTCCTGATTTGCGACGAAATGCATTGGGTCACGGACTGTCAAAGCCAATCTCCTTGTTTGGGTTGAAGCTACCTGCCGGAGGCGCGTCGATCATCGCACCCCGGCAGAGAGACAAATCAAAATGGCAGTCGCGCAGCTTCGCCCATTGCGAATTTGTCGCGCGCTGCCTCTCACAGAAGACTCACCCCCGCGTGATGAAATTCCCCAACTCGCACACATTTTTTTAATTGAGAACCGCGGCCCGCTCTGCGCAGGCAAAGATGTGTTCGCCGCCCGGGCGCCAGCAAAAAAGCGACCCCAGCTTCGGGAGAAAAGGCCCAGGCGGCGCAGTAATACGGATCCGCCCAACACGATCGATGAAGCTGCATGCTGTGCATGCGTATTTCGTTCGACACCACAACTTGGTTCACCACAGCAAAGACTCATTGCAGGCGCGCTTTATTCCCAGTTTTTTAAGCGGTCATTTAAACCGCATTGATCGCTCATGCGCAGTCGCTATTTCCGCTCCGGATCAAACCTGTGGTTCCCGATCTGGCGAAGTCAGATCATCTGCTGCCCTGTCGAAGCGAGCGGAGTCCCACCGGAATAAAACAATCGCGCGTCCAGTCTCCTGATTGATGCGCGAGAGTTCCTTCGACTCTGTGGCTTGTGGAAAGCCCGATAAGAAGCCGATTGGGCCTCATCAACCAACAAAGGGAGATCCGACTATGGCAAATAGAGCAGAAGCCGCAGCACCGACCCGCCACCACCTCAACGGCTTTGCTCAGGTCATGGAAAGAACCGGTCTCGCCATCATGGGTGCGTTATGCGGACTTTTCGTCGCAGCCATGGTAGCTAAAGCAGATATCGAGGAGATCAATTCCTTGGGAGCTCTCTTCTCCGCGGTGCTGTATGGCTCTCTCGGCTTCTATTTGGGAACTAACATTCCCTCGCTATCTTCCAGCCGTACTTTTTCCAACACCGGCGCAGGTCCGAGGACGATAGCACTGGCAAGCGCCACCGGCACATTCGTTGCGGCTGTTGCAGCGCTCGTATCGGTCTATATGATCATCTTTGACGAGACCCCACCTGTCATGTGGAATGTTGGGATCGGTTCCGGGTGGGCGCTCGGCGTTCTACTGCAACTCGCCGCTAGTACAGCGGCGAGGCTTGGACAGTGCAGCAGTGCCCCTGCCAGGGCCCCAGGAAGCCGTCAAGCTGGCTAAGTTGCAGCTCGATCTGCTGGCTAATTCCGGATCACCTGTCGATCTCAACGTGAGACAGCTGGGATCAGTCATCGCTCGGTCTAGTCCGGGTGCCTCACTTCCTCTACTTGCGCGGGGGGTATCGAGGCGCTTCGTTGGCCGAGAACAACTCATCAAAACGCACTGAATATCCGACACCGACAACGTAACTGGGCGCGTTGTGGTTGAGCCCCAAGGCGACGTGAAAATCCAGCTGCTGATTTGGACTGAGTCGATACAATCCGCCAGAATTCAGAAACTGGGCGGGACTTCCACTCTCCGGGTAGTCACCTACGTACTCCACAAACAGGCTCGCCCTCTCGGTCACCTTCTTTTCGATCACAAAAGTGGTTTCTGTGATCCGCTTGCTGGTCGGGTCCGAGGGACGAAAGAACTCCGTGAACATTCCACTCAATCCCCATCCGTGGCGCAACTCCCACGACCACGGGAATTGCAAATAGGGCTGCGCGCCGGCGCTGGCTATATTGGCTGTCCCGGTTGGCAGTGCCACACCAAACACCGCGGATAGATCGATTTTTCCGGGGACGGGGCTGATCTGCCACTTCAGCGCCGGTGCTACATCGGAAAAGCCGGAATTTTGGGGACTGCGGACATTTGCAAAATACGTTGGCGTATCCACGAGAAATTCGAGACAGCTTGCAATTCCAGCGCGCAGGCGCGTATTCGTGCCGTCAATAACTCGATCGCCGTCTCGCGCGCTGGAATTGACGCCGTTCTCGATTTGCAGGCTGCCCGGGGGAACGACAACGCTCGAATTCGTGACATCAGGCCGATCGGTAATAATCTCGTCCTTGATGCTCGGACACCCATCCGCCTTCGCGGAAATTGTGCTGTGATAGACAAGCAGTATCGCCAGGATTATTGCGTGCTTGCCAACGGTCAGGGGCGCGCAAGCGAATGCAGACGCAGTTCGTGCAATGATCGAACCCGATTTATCATCCAGCATTCGATCTCCCGCGTGAGGCAGATCGCGAGACGGCGGTTTGACTTGCGGCGCCTGGATTGGACCGGCATCGATGACTCGCTTTAAGCAGGAGGAGCCGGCCGGGGCCCTCAGCTGCGAAGCGTTGTATTGACCCAGTTTCGCTTCAGAACTGGAAGCGCAGGCCAACAGTCGGATCAATCGAGGACCTCTGCAGGAAGCCGTTTGCAAGACCATTCGACACTTGCGACCACATGATGCCAGCATAGGCGTCGAAGCGCTTCGCAAATCTGTAGTCCGCGACGAAGGAAACCGCATCTAGCTGTCCGCTGCATTGCGCAAAGGCGCTGGTTGTACAGACACCTCCCACGTTCACAGCACCCGACTGAAAGCTGTTCTGCTCTTCGTGGTAAAAGGCGACACTCAGATCGACATCGGGCCTGACCGCATATTTCACACCACCCCAAAATACCTGGAGAACCTTATCGGTGGTAAAATTGGCGTTGTTGACGGCACCGAGCGAATAACCGCCCGTGATGAAGCTGCCAGGCGCTAATGGATTATTCGGGTTTGCGAATTGGATGTGCTCATAGCCGCCATAGAACTTGACGGGCCCGTAGGTGTATTTCGCAAGAAGCATAATGCTGGTGTTGTCGGAGACAGTTCCCGAAACAAGTCCGGCCCCTTGGTTTATACCTAGGTTGGCCGCGGCTGTGATCTGCGCAGTACTGAGCGAAGCTGACGAAACCGCATCCGTGACGTGACTGACGATCGCGTCGGCTGACAAGCCGGCATAGTCCGCGCCGACTTGTCCCTCAATAGCATTGCCTGGGGCGCTGAAGGCACCAGATTTAATCTGGGTTTCCACGGCGGCGCGGAAGGGCCCAATATTCACTGCATATTTGAAAGAATTGTCCAAGATACGATTCTCGGTGTCGCCTGCACCGCCGGTAGCGCCCTGGAAACCGATCAAGGAGAAAGCGCCAGAATTGCTCATAGGATCATAATTGACTACGCCATCCGAAGTTAGCGCGTTCTGTCGGCCGTAAGTCAGCGTTCCATATATCGGTGAGCTAAGGCCGGCATAGGCTGCTATGTTGAACGCCTGGCCGTCCTTTGCGGAATCGGCAAACGAATTCTGCATGCTGACCGGCAACCCATTGTTCTGCACGATGGATCCGAGGCCGTCGGAAAGCTTGCCGGACTGTGGATTGAAACCGGTCTGCAGATTGAATATGGCCGACAGACCATCCGCAATCTCCTGGTTTCCCTTGAGACCGACATATGACGAGCTCAGCGCATTCGGGCCGACGCCAAAATACGAGCCGTTGCTGTTCTTTGAAATTAGATAGTTCAATCCCAGCCCGGCCGTGTTGCTCAACGGGGCGCCATGATTTTGGTATGTCACGCCCATGTCGACCAGGCCGTATAGCGTAATGCCGTGCCAGGTCAGACTGTCATCTACCGGGGTCTTTTTGTATTCCGCCTTGTAGGCGAGGTCGGCGGCCATCGAATCCGCCGGATTCGCCGAACTTGCCGTAACGGCGGGCGGCTTTGCGGGCTGCGCTTCAAGCCTGCGCTGTCGCCTTTCAAGATCTGCGATTCGCTTGGTCAGCGCCTGATTTTGCTCGCGGAGCTGTTTTGACTGCTCCTGGATGTCCGAACGCTCACCGGCATGCGCCGCCGTTGCGACGGTGAAAGCCGCCGCTGCAGACAGAATAATTCGTTTCACGAGCGTCCCCCAACAATCGCGCGGCGCAAATATCCGCGACTCCAAAGATCACGGAGCCTCTGAATGAGGACCCCTGATAGGTAGACTCATGCTCGAGTTTGGAAATTCCCGATCACGTTAAAATTTTTTCAACGTGACCGCGCGGATCACTTGCAGACCCAATCGAAACACTTCAACGCGTCCTGATTGATCGCCAGCAACAGGATTTAGTTTGCATGCTTGGGACCCGACGCGCGTCAACAATGCTCGAATGTATTTCGCGACAACGCGTCGAAGGGGTCAGCATCAAGACCAAGCGGGGAAACCCCGAGATTCAACAAGATAACACTGGTAGCAGCAACGAGCGCGTGTCGTGGCGGCGTAAGCGTCAGTGCATGCGCATAAGGACAACGCACTGACTCGCTGAGCGATAAGTCGCATCCACTGTGTGACAAAGCACCACGTGTGTTCGATACCCTGAATGTGAGGCTCGTAGATACCGATGCCTATCCAAGCACGCGGAATAAATCGGTTGCCAGTCTAGTCTCCTAACTGATCCGGAACGCTATCTTGCCGTCCCCTGTGGCTCGCCAATCTGCGGGGCTTCTGGAAGCTCAACCCCCAACCTTGGGAGCCAAGCGCTATTGGCTTTTCATGTCCAATGGAGAAGTCGAATGACTAATCATAACTTTCTGTCGGCCGCACTCATCAGCGCAGTCATGATCGCTACTCCTGCTATCGCTCGCACAAGCCATGCAATCTCGCGGCACCATGCACAGGACGCCAATGCGAGTGCCTCCCCCACCGCCAATAATATTCACGGCCGTGTCGGCATTTCAGCGCCGTATGTCAGAGCATTTCCTCCGGCGCCGCCGGACGGGGAAAATTGCGACGTCGGCGATAACCCGCGTGTATGCTGAGACAGCTGCGCATAGAAATGGATCGGTTCGGCCAAATGAAGCGCAGCTCCCGGAAGCCGCTTCCGCATTCGCTGAGCAGTGATCCGCATGCCGCGGGCGTTTACCTCCTAGCGACGTGAAGCAGCTTGAGCACTACTTTACAAGTTCGAAAACCACCACGCGGACGGCTTGGAACTTTGAAGCAAGCTCGTGTGCTCGGGAATATCGGCAATCAGATCAGAGTCCTTCTATGAGAAGACCCAACCACGTGCGCACCGAATCGGCAGCGTGCGCACCGATCGAGTTCGTCGTGCCATTTTAGACCCGCGAGCCAACGTCGACACGCACCGATGTCTACGGGATCAGACGGACATAGATGGAGGGAGAGAAATATGCGCGCGTCGGATTCGCTATTTTGCTTCGCGTCCAACAAAATTGAAATTCATCCTTGCCCAAACTGCCGCGCCCCAATGCATGTCCGCATCGATTCGGCCAGCCTGGACACGAACGAGCGAACGTTTGAATGCTTTAGTTGCGATACCGTTGTAATTGTACCGGGTGACCAATTGGAGCTCTCGCTTTGAGAGCGGCGGCGAGGATCCGAGAGCGCTCTTCCGCGCATATCTCCATGCAACGAGTCCGGATCGATATTGATCCGGACTGCGCGCTAACTCGACCGCGATCGACGAGGTCGGGCTGGAAACGAAGTTCTATCAGCCCGGCCTATTTCCGCGCTTCCTGCTTTGCGTCCGAGACGATTAAGCTCAAGCCATTTTCGAGCTCGGTCACCACGGGGCGCCATGGTGCGATCGTGCGGTCGAACATTTGAACGAGACGGACCTCACATTCACGCTGCACCGCTTTTATTCTTGGCCGCAGCATCCGGACGATCATTGATCAGCCTCGGTTCACAGTCAGTTGACCGCGAACGCCCTTCGCTCGCCGAATAATTCCGCCGCAAAAAGTGTCTGATCCTTAGGAACGAGATCGTCCCAATAGACGAAGCGCGATGCGGAAAACGCTTATCGACCCTGTGGCTCGCCAGCCTGCAGGGTTCGCCGAAAGCTGAACCCGCAACCTAGAGGAGCCAACCGCTATTGGCTTTTCATACCAATCGATACCGGAGACAAAAGACTATGACCAGATTCAAGATCATCAGCGCGGCAGTCATGCTGCCGCTAATGTTCGCGACGCTGGTGTTCGCGCAGGCGGCTATCCAGGAGCCGGGTGAGTTCGCGTTTTACTATCCCAACTATGATGTCCTGAACGGCAGCCGTCCCACGCCGGCGGCGCGCATGGACGCCATGGCAGGTTTGGGACCATTCAGCGGCAGTTACGCCTATGCCGCGCCGGACGGCACTGCGAACGGTGCTTCTTGTGCCCAGCGGCACCGTTCCTATGAGCCGGCTTCAGGGACGTTCCTTCGATACGACGGTCGCCGACGCAAGTGCGAGTGAGCCAGCACGAAGACGCAATGAAAGCGACCGAAACTGGGCGCGACAGACAAGGCTGCATCGGCAACGATGCGGCCTTCTCTATGAGCTTTGTTCAGGCAAGAACCGTGGCAGGCGGCGTTCCTACAACGGCACTGGAGGCCAATCACTTTGACGATGGCAAGCCAAGGAACATCATGTCCAAAACAACTACACCATGGAACGACCGCGAGGGTATTTCACTGAGGGCCTGAATTATGCACCTGCCTGAGCTCAATCGCTCATCGCTCGACAAATATATCCGCGGCGTCGGCGTCCGGCAGATCCGTTTGGCTTGTGGGCTGGTTCTGTTCGCCTACTTGCTAAGCCATTTTATCAACCATGCGCTCGGCAATATTTCGATGGATGCCCTTGCCACGGGTGTCAGATATCACACCGCCTTCTGGAAGAGTTTGCCAATCGCGACGGTGTTTTATGCCGCGGCAGCCGCCCATGCCGGCCTCGGGATTTGGGCGCTTTACCGGCGCCGTCAATTTCACT
>WNGI01009047.1_pt1 | contig 14646 bp, 7 predicted proteins | sample 5400621 | NCBI WGS metagenome assembly WNGI01 (sample SAMN13153374, study PRJNA577476) | soil metagenome | isolation source: 20 cm soil or saprolite under Garry oak tree replicate 1 | place: USA:California | collected 2016-06-15 | reverse complement strand
TCCTGCGGGATCTCGACCGTCCCCACCTGCTTCATCCGTTTCTTTCCCTCCTTTTGCTTCTCGAGCAGCTTGCGCTTGCGCGTGACGTCGCCGCCGTAGCACTTGGCGGTCACGTTCTTGCGCAACGGGCGGACGGTCTCGCGGGCGATCACTTTGGTCCCGATCGCGGCTTGAATCACGACCTCGAACAGCTGGCGCGGGATCAGCTCCTTCAGTTTCTCGGCGATCTTCTTGCCCCACTCGTATGCCTTGTCGCGGTGGATGATGACCGAGAATGCGTCCACGGCGTCGCCGTTGAGCAGCATGTCGAGCTTGACGAGCTCGGCCGGGCGGTACTCGAGGAACTCGTAGTCGAGCGAGGCGTAGCCGCGGGAGATGGTCTTCAGCTTGTCGTAGAAGTCGAGAATGATCTCGGCCAGCGGGAATTCCCAGCTGAACTCGACGCGCGTCGGGTCCACGTAGTGCATGCCTTGGTACACGCCGCGCCGCTCCTGGCCCAGCTTCATGATGGCGCCGATGTACTCGGCGGGCGCGACGATCCGCGCTTTGACGTACGGCTCCTCGATGTGGTCCACCGCCGAGCCGTGCGGCATCAGGCTCGGATTCTCGACCAGCTCCACGGTGCCGTCCGTCCGGTGGACGTGGTACTCCACGTTGGGCACGGTGCTGATCAGATCGAGGTTGAACTCCCGCTCGAGCCGCTCCCGCACGATCTCCATGTGCAGCAGGCCGAGGAACCCGCAGCGGAACCCGAAGCCGAGCGCCACGGAAGACTCAGGCTCGTAGTGCAGCGATCCGTCGTTGAGCTGGAGCTTGCCCAGCGCGTCGCGCAGCTCCTCGAACTGCTCGGCGTTCGTCGGGTACAGGCCGGCGAACACCATCGACATGATGTCGCGGTACCCGGGCAACAGCGGCACGGCGCGGTGGTCCGCGTCGAGCACCGTGTCGCCGGGGCGGGTGTCGCGCACGCCGCGCACGTTGGCCACGAAGTAGCCGACTTCGCCGGCTTCGAGCTGCTCGGTCGGCTTGTGCCCGAGCTGCAGGTACCCGACCTCGTCCACCTCGTAGACGTCGTCCCGGTGCGCGCCGAAGGCGATCTTCATGCCGGGGCGGATCGTCCCGTCCACGACGCGGATGCTGGGGATCGCGCCGCGGTACCGATCGTAATACGAGTCGAAGATGAGGGCGCGGAGCGGCGCGTCCGCCACCCCACGAGGCGGGGGGGTGCGGCGCACCACCGCCTCGAGCAGGTCGGGCACGTTGGTGCCTTCCTTGGCGGAAATGCGGAGGATCTCTTCGGGCTTCGCCCCGATGAGTTCATGCAGCTCCTGCGCCCGGCGGTCAGGCTCGGCTCCGGGGAGGTCGATTTTGTTGAGCACGGGGATGATCTCGAGCCCGGCGTCCATCGCGAGGAACAGGTTGGAGAGCGTCTGCGCCTGGATCCCCTGCGACGCGTCCACCACGAGGATCGCTCCCTCGCACGCCTGGAGCGAGCGCGACACTTCGTAGGTGAAGTCCACGTGCCCCGGCGTGTCGATCAAATTGAGCTCGTACACCCCCCCATCGCGGGCATGGTAGTTCATGCGCACCGCGTTGAGCTTGATCGTGATGCCCCGCTCACGCTCCAGGTCCATCGTGTCGAGCACCTGCTCCCGCATCAGGCGCTTGTCCAGCGTGCCCGTGAGCTCGATGAGGCGGTCGGCCAGGGTGGACTTCCCGTGGTCGATATGGGCTACGATGCAGAAGTTGCGGATGTGATCTTGGCGCATGTGGGGCTAAAATATAGTCATCCGTCATTCGTCATCCGTCGGGCCCCGTCGCTACGGACAGCGGATGACGGATGACGGAGAACGCGGTATACTCCGAGAGGAACTCCCCTGGCTCCCATCACCGGCTGGTTCGACCCCACCTCCAACGGCGGCGCTGTGCGGCTCGCCGCTAACAGCTATTTGCCCGCCAAGGGCGATGCCGGCGTCCGCCTTCCCGGACTGCGGCGCGGCGATCTGGTCACGGTGGAGAACGGGCGCGTGGTGAGCGTCAACGGCATGCCGCCCGCCCGGCTGGGTGAGCGGCCCGAGTTCGCAAAGCTCGGCGCCGTGCACCCCTCGCGGCCCCTACGACTCGAGACCGCCCAAGCCTCGAGCCCGCGCACCGCTGAGATCCAGCGCGTCGTCGATTTGATCTGCCCGCTGGGCTTTGGCCAGCGCGCGCTGATCGTGTCGCCGCCCAAGGCGGGAAAGACGGTGATGCTGCAGGCCGTGGCGGAGGGGGTCGCGCTCAACCATCCCGCGGCGATCCTCCTCATCCTGCTCGTGGACGAGCGGCCGGAGGAGGTGAGCGAAATGGTAGACTGGGGTCGGGGCGAGGTCATCGCGTCGAGCTTCGATCTGTCCCATGAGCGGCATGTCGCCGTGGCCGACATGACGTTCGAGCACGCGCGCCGCCAGGCGGAGCTCGGCAAGGACGTCGTGATCGTGCTCGACTCGCTCACGCGCCTCGCGCGCTCCCACAATACGACGGGGCGGGGGAGCGGGCGCACGATGTCGGGTGGCCTGGACGCCAACGCGCTGGCCAAGCCCAAGGGACTGTTCGGGGCCGCGCGCGCCGTGCCGGAGGGCGGCTCCCTCACCGTGATCGCCACCGCGCTCATCGAGACGGAGAGTCGGATGGACGACGTGATCTTCGAGGAGTTCAAGGGGACCGGCAACTCGGAGCTGCGGCTGTCTCGCACGCTGGCGGACCGCCGCCTGTACCCTGCGGTGGATGTGGCCGCCAGCGGCACACGGCGCGAGGAGCTGCTCGCGGACCCGTCGACAGTGGCGGCCAAACAGCAGCTCCGGCGGGGCCTCGTCGGCCTCCCGCCAGAGAAGGCGATCGACGTCCTGCTGGCGCAGCTGCGGCGCGCCAAGACGAACGCCGAGCTGCTTGCCGGCGTCAGCTAGGCGTCAGCTTCCCCCGCCCACGATCCGCTTGTAGCTGTCCGCGTTCCAGCGGGGTCGCTGGGGTGTGTTCGCGACGGCCAGCCCCAGATGGAACACGAGCCGTGCGAACCGCGCCTCCTTCTCGGCGTCGATCTTGTCCGGGGAATCGGTCACCTGGTGGTAGTCCGGATGCAACCCGGTCGTGAAGAAGAGGATGGGCACGCCCTTCTTCGCGAAGTTGTAATGGTCCGAGCGGAAGAACAGCCCTTCCTGTGGCCACAGATCGCCGACCGGTTTGATGTTCAGCTCGCGGTGTGCCGCGGCGACGCTGTCGAGCGTCACGCCGAGGTTGGAGTGCTCGCGGCCGATCACGGCGACCGTGTCTTTCGCATTGCGGCCGACCATGTCGATGTTCAGGTCGGCGATCACGTCCGCCAGCGGTACCGTGGGATGGTCGGCGAAGTACGCGCTTCCCCAGAGGCCCCGCTCCTCCCCGCTCACGGTCATGAACACCAGGGAGCGCTTGGGTCGCTCACGGGCCGTGGCGAATGCCTCCGCCAGTTCGATCACGGCCACCGTGCCCGAGCCGTCGTCATCCGCTCCGTTGCAGATCGAGTCCGCGCCGCGGGGCGTGCAGCCCTCCCCCGCGCTCGGCGTGCCGATGTGATCCATGTGGGCGCTGAACAGGACGTATTCCTTCTTCAACGCGGCATCACTGCCCTCGAGGATCCCGATCGCGTTGGGAGCCGAGGCGTGCTGGAGCACCCGCCCGCGCACGTCCAGTTGCAGCGTGATATCGGCCAGCGGGCGAGCCACGAGGGGCCGGTCGCCCCACGCTCGGAGCGAGTCGGGGCTCACGCCCCCCTGCGTAAACAGCGCTCCGGCGGTCGCCGTCCGCAGCGCGAACACGGCGGGGACCGCGGGACCGCTCTCAGCGCTCGGGTTGCGAACGCTCACGCTCGCCTCGTGACCGGGGAGCTTTGCCCAGATCGAATCGGGGAACCCCGCCACCAGCACGATGGCGAGCGGCCGGAGCGGGAGGACCTTCGCCGCGATCGTGTTGAGCCCCGGCCCGTACGCTAGGAAGACGATCTTCCCGGTGACGGCGGTGGAATCGAGCGCGCCTCCGGCGTCGGCCGAACCGGTGATCACGACGGCGGTGCCTGCCGCCGTCCCCGCCGGCGGCTGTCCCTCCACGAGCAGCACGTCCCGGCCCGCGCGCCAAACCCCCGGCGTGCGGCCGGTGATCCGGATGGTGGAGCTTTCGGGGTCGAACCGCAGGACCTCGAGGGGATAGTGCTGGAAGTAGGTGCCGCTATCGCCGCCCGGCCTGAGGCCGAACCGTTGGAACTCGCCCGCTACATAGGCCGCCACGGCGTCGAGCTGCGGGCTCGGCGTGGCGCGGCCGAGCATCGAGTCGTCGGCGATGACTCCAATGCGGCGCTGCACGTCCGCGATCGTGATGGAAGCCGCACCACGAGCGGCCGGCCGCTGCCGCTGTGCGGCGGCCAGTCCGGGGAGCGCCGCGAGCAGCAGCGCCAGGCGGTATTGCATCGCTCAGGCCTTGAGGTAGGGGAGACGAAACCTAACGCGCCCGACCGCAGGGAACTACGGTCGGGCGCGCTCACGCTGTTGCGTGGTTACGGCTTGCGCCGCTTGAGCTCGGGTTCGGCCCGTGGCTTTTCTTTCGGGGGCTCACGCTTCGGCTCGGCCCGCGGCTCACTGCGCGGTGGGGGGGGAGCCTCGTGCCGCGGCTCGGCGCGCGGTGGCGGCGGCTCGGCGCGCCGCCGCTCTTCCGGAGCCGCGCGACGCTCCGGCTGCGCGGGCTGCGCGGGCTGCGCGGGCCGCTCCGGTCGCTCGGGCCGGTCGGGACGGTCGGGCCGATCACGCCGCTCCGGGCGACCGGGATTTTGGTGAGTCTCGGGCCGCTCCGGACGGTCGGGGCGCGGCGGCCGATCGGGCTGTTCGGGGCGGCGGGGGTCGTCCCGATGATCGGGCTGGTCCGGCCGATCCCGGTGGTCCCGCTGGTCCGGCCGACGGCCGCGACCACGGTCGTCGTCGCTCCCCTGATCCTCGGAGCCAGGGCGCCGCCGGGGCGGCTGTATGTTGGGTGGCGGGATGACGCCCGTGCCGCCCAGGTCACGACCGTGCACGCCGACGTCACGCCGGCGATCGTCGTTCACGGGCCGCTCGCGCACCCGGGTAATGAATGCATCCGACGCCTGCCGGTCCTTGAAGATGAACCGGGGCTCCGGCCGGTACGGACGCGTGAAGACCGCTCTCGTGCCGCCATAGGTCCGATACGGGTAGTAGTACGGATCATCGAACACCACGATCCGAAAGCGCACGCAGGTGTAGTCGTACGGGCTCCAGGACGGATAACTCACGTACGTGTGGCAGTCGTAGCACAGGAACCGGGGGTAGTCGTAGTGCTGTTGCACGTAATACGGCGCGATGTCGTAATCCCAATCAGCATAGCCGTCGGGCACGATGCGCTGTGCCAGGTCGGTGAGGGCCACGTACGGATCGCCGCGGACCCGCCCGTCGGCGATCAACCGATAATCCCAGTGTCCGCCCGGCACCTCGTAGTCGCCACCGCCGCGGGCGAAGTTGTCCTCCCACGGCTCGCGGGGAAACAGCACGCGCACGCGGCCGTCGGTGTCGACGCGCAGGATGGTGACGAAGGCGTCCCGGTCGGCGCGGAAGTGTACGCGGACACCCTGGCCGCTGGCGTAAGGACTGTCGCCCCGGTCGGTCCAGACCTCGACGCGCGGGCGATACTCGACGGACACGGGCCGGGTCGAGGGGCTTTCGGTCTGCGCCATGACGAGGCTGAGCAACCAGATGGTGTGCAACATGGGGCCTCCGTTCGCGCGGGTGAGGGGCAGATTGCATGCCAACCCGACGCGTGGTCGCAGGGACGTTAAGTGGCTATGAGGCTTGAGGTTCAACACCTGATTGATGGGGATCACCAGACCGGGATTGTCCTCTACCCGGGACATTCGGCTGTTCATTAGCTTCCGCCAGGCCATGGCCGACGTGCAGCGCATCGATCTGCTGGATCCCGCCGAGGTGGCTCGCTTTGGTGGGATCGAGATCGTGGCGCAGGGCGTTGTGGAGGGCTTTCTCAGCGGCATCCACCGCTCACCGTTTCGCGGGTTCTCCGTCGAGTTTACGGAGCACCGCGCCTATCAACCCGGCGACGAGCTGCGCTACCTCGATTGGAAGATCCTCGCGCGGGCCGACCGCCTGTTCGTGAAGCAGTTCGAGCAAGAGACGAACTTGCGCGCGATGATTCTGGTCGACGCGAGCCGCTCGATGGCGTGGCGCGGCGCGCCCAACCGACTCACCAAGCGGGCCTATGCCGACCGGCTGGCGGCGGCGCTCGCACTGATTCTGCTGCGACAGCGGGATGCCACGGGGCTGATCACCTTCGACGAAGTCGTGCGCGAAGTGGTCCCGGCGCGGGTCAAGGTGGGACAGTGGGCGCGACTGGTGCGCGGTCTGGTCGAGACGCCAGACGGTCGGGGGACGGCAGCGCAGGCCGCCCTGGTGCGGCTCACTTCGCTGCTCACCCGCCGTGGGCTCGTGCTGCTCGTCTCCGACCTGTTGTTCGACCGTGAGCTGGCGCTCACGGCACTGCGCTACCTGCGTCATCGTGGCCATCAGGTGATCGTGTTGCACTTGATGGATCCGGCGGAGGCGGAGCTCACCGGTCCGCCCGAGGTGCGGTACCGGGATCCTGAATCCGCGGCGAGCGTGGTGATTCGGCCGCGCGAGCTGGCGCGGGCCTACCGGGCCACGGTGCGTCGGGAGATCGACGCATGGCGCACGGCGTGCCGGCGGCACGGCATCGCGTACCACCACATCATGACCGACCTGCCGTTCGGCATGGCGCTTCGGCTGCTCGCGTGACGTTCCTGCATCCGGTGGCGCTCGTGGGGCTCGCCGCGGCGGCGATCCCCGCGTTGCTCCATTTGCTCGAGCGCCGGGTGCCGCCGGAGGCTGAGTTTCCGCCGCTCCGCTATCTCAGCGAGGCGGAGCGCCAAAACGCACGACGCTTGAAGCTGCGACACCTGCTGCTCCTGATGTTGCGGACGGCGCTGATTGTGCTGATCGTGCTCGCTGCGGCACGGCCGCTCGTCCCCACACAGGCGAGCGCCGGGTCGCTGCACGAGCCGACGGCGCTCGTCATGATCCTCGACAACTCGGCGTCGTCCGGACTCGTGGTGGACGGGCGTTCCGCGCTCGAGCGCCTGAAAGCCGTGGCGCGAGGCTCGCTGGCGCGCGCGACGGCGTCCGATCGTCTCTGGCTCGTGCTCGCGGATGGCGTGGCGCGAGCGGGGACGCCGGAAGCGCTGCGCGCGACCGTAGACAGCACCCGTGTCTCGGCTCGTCGCTTGGACCTCACCGCCGCCGTGCGGGCTGCGACGCGCCTGGTGGACGCGGAGCCGCTCGCGGCGCGCGAGGTACAGGTCGTGAGTGACCTGCAGCGCACGGCGCTCGGTCCCGGCCGGGCGGGCGTGCCGCGGGGGGTGCGAGTGCTCGCCCTCGCGCCTCCGAGCCAGGCGCCCGCGAACCGCGGTGTCGGCCCCGCGCGGGTGACCGACGGCGCCGCAGCCGTGGACATCGTCGGGACGCCGGGAGCAGGGGGAGAGGGAGGCGGCGCGCCGGTGACGCTGCGCATCCGCGGCCGCGAGGTCGGCCGTGCCCTCGCCGCCCCCGGATTGACGGTATCGATCACGCTGCCGCCGCTCGGACCGGGCTGGTGGGTGGGCGAAGCGGTGCTCGACGCCGATGAGCTGCGGGCCGACGATCGGCGACTGCTGGTGTGGCGAGTGGCTCCGCCTGCCCGGGTCGCGGCGCTCCCGAGCGCCGGTGGGAGCCCGTTCGTGGCCGCTGCGCTCGCGGTGCTGGAAGAAGGGCATCGAGTCCGGCGGGGGGGGGAAGGCACCGAGGTGACGATTGGGGACCGGCCGGAGGCGGGGACGCTGGTGAGCGTGGTGATGCCACCGGCGGAGGCGCCGCTCGTCGGCCAGGCGAATCGCGCCCTCGCAGCGCGGGGAGGTCGGTGGCGGTTCGCGTCGGCGGGTACGCCCGGGCCGATCGCCGGGCCCACCGTGCCGGCGATCGCCGGGCTACCGGTGACGCGGCGGTACCGGATCGAACTCGTGGCGGGCGAGGCGGGACGAGGGACGGGTGCAGACAGCGGCGTGCTCGCGACTGTGAACGGAGAGCCGTGGCTGGTGCGGGACGGCAGCCTCCTGCTCCTCGGCAGCCGGCTCGACACGGCCTGGACCGCGCTGCCCGCAGCACCCGCGTTCGTGCCGTTCGTGGATGCTCTAGTGAACCGCCTGGCACGGGGGGAGGCAGCCATCTCGGAGCTGGAAGGCGCCCCGCGCGTGGAGTTCCGGATCCACGGCGCCGATACGATCGGCGCGATCGTCTACGGGCTCGACCCGCGAGAATCGGATCTGACGCCGGCGTCGCGGGCACTCGCGCACGAGGTCCTGGGCGCAGACGTGCTGGACAGCACGGCATTTGCGGCCGCCCGGTTCGCGGGCGCGGGGCGCCGCGATGGCAGCGGGCTGCTGCTGGTGCTGGCGTTGCTCGTCGCGCTCGTGGAGCTGGGGGTCGCCACGCGCACCCGCTGATGCCGCTCGACTTCGTGATCGACCGGTTGGACGCGCTCCCGGCGACGCGGGCGCTGGCGGAGGGGTTGCCGGCGCCCGGAGCCCGACTGGGTATCGCCGGCCTCCCCGGCTCGAGTCCCGCCGTGTTGCTCGCCGCGCTCGCGCGGCGCCTCCCGCAGCGCGTTTTTGTGGTGATCACGCCCACACCGACCGACGCGGAGCGATGGCTCGCGGATCTGCGTGCCCTGACGGGGAGCGCGGCCGCGCTGTATCCGCAGCGCGAGGCGCTCGGCGCCGAGGAGCCACACTTCGAAATCGCCGGCGAGCGGGTGGAGACGCTGGAACTGTTGTTATCCGGGCACGTCCGGGCGCTGGTCACGACCGCACGCGCCGCCGCTGAGCGCACCGGGGTGCCGGGGACGCTTCAGTCCATGCGTCTCGTCTTGGCGAAGGGGGAGCAGGGAGCGGGGAGCGGTACCCTCCGCGAGACGGTCCAGCGACTTGAGGCCATGGGCTACGTTCGGGTCCCGACCGTCACAGAAGTAGCGCAGTTCAGCGTACGCGGCGGGATCCTCGACGTGTATGGGTTTGGGATGGCGGCAGCGGCGCGGCTCGAGTGGTGGGGAGACGACATCGAGTCGCTGCGGACGTTCGATCTCGACTCGCAGCGTTCCGGCGAAGCGATCGAGCGGATGACGATCTTACCGGTGAGAACGGAGCGAGCGGGGACGGGGGAGGGGGAGGTAGGGGCGCAGCGTGCTGCGCCCCTACAACGGCAGTCGCTGCTGGATCTCCTGCCGAGCGACGCGCTGGTGGTGCTCGAGCAGGAGTCGGCGCTGGGGCAGGAAGTGGAACGTGCCTGGGCCGACGCGGCCCACCATCTCGAGGTCGCGCGGCGGCTGGGCGAGGAGCCGGTGGCTCGAGAGGCGCTGTTCGTCGATCCGGCAGCGTGGCGAGCGCAGCTCGCCCGGTTCCCGCGAATCGCGCTCGATCCCGCCCAAGCCCCAGTCCGGTTCCCGATCGCGCCGCCCGAGCCGATCGATCGCGACATCAAGCGGCTGCGCCAGATCGTCGCGACCGAGCCACCTACCGTCATCCTGTGCGACAACGAGGGCCAGCTCGAGCGTCTGGAGGAGCTCCTGGCCGGCGACCGGGCGACCCTTGCCGTGGGGGCGTTGGACGGCGGATTCGTGCTGCCCGGGCTGCGGGTGCTCACCGACCACGAGATCTTCCGTCGGGCCCGCCGGCTGCGGCGGCCGCGTCGGTACCGCGAGGCAATGGCCACCGCCGCGACGCGGGCGCTCAAAGCCGGCGATTACGTGGTCCATCTCGAGCACGGTATCGGGATCTACCGCGGGATGCAGACGATCGCGGTGGGAGCGGAGGGCGGAACCCTCGAGGTGGCCGTCGTAGAGTACGAAGGCGGGTCCCGGCTGAACGTGCCGCTGTACCGACTGGATCAGCTCGAGCCGTACCGGTCCGCGGCCGACGGGGACGCGCCGCCGCCGCGGTTGCACCGGCTCGGCACGACCACGTGGCAGCGACAGCGGGACAAGACGCGCGCCGCGATCCGACAGATGGCAGTCGAGCTGCTCGACCTGTACGCCCGACGGCAGCTCGCGGCCGGATTCGCCTTTCCTCCCGACACGGCGTGGCAGCGCGAGCTCGAATCGGCCTTCCTGTACGAGGATACGCCGGACCAGCGGCGGGCCTCCGAGGAGGTGAAGCGGGATATGGAGCGCGCCCGCCCGATGGATCGCCTGCTGGTGGGTGACGTGGGGTACGGCAAGACCGAGGTCGCATTGCGCGCCGCCTTCAAAGCCGTGCAGGCAGGCAAGCAGGTCGCGGTCCTGGTTCCCACCACGATTCTCGCCGAGCAACACGGCCGCACCTTCCGCGAGCGGCTCGCCGACTATCCCGTCCGGATCGAGGTGCTGTCGCGGTTCCGCGGCCCGACGGACACGAAGCAGGTGACGCGGCGGCTCGGTACCGGCGAAGTGGACGTCGTGATCGGGACGCACCGCCTGTTGTCACGCGACGTCGGGTTTCACGATCTCGGGCTCCTCATCGTCGACGAGGAGCACCGCTTCGGCGTGCGGCACAAGGAGCGGCTCAAGGCGCTGAAGCTCGTCGTGGACGTGCTGACGCTCACCGCGACACCCATTCCCCGGACGCTGCACCTGTCGCTGGCCGGATTGCGGGATCTCACGCTGCTCGAGACGCCGCCCAAGGATCGCTCGCCCGTGCTCACGTTCATCGAGCCGTGGGATGACGGATTGATCGAGGAGGCAGCGGCACGGGAGCTGGATCGTGCGGGGCAGGTGTACTTCGTGCACAACCGCATCGAGACGATCGACACGATCGCGGCGCGGGTGCGGGCGCTCGCCCCGCCACGGGCGCGGATCGCGGTGGCGCACGGGAAGCTGAAGGAGGCTGAGCTCGATGCCGTGATGGCCCGGTTCGTCCGGGGCGAGGTGGACGTCCTGGTCTCCACGATGATCGTCGAGTCCGGACTCGACGTGCCGAACGCGAACACCATGATCGTGAACCGCGCGGACCAGCTCGGGCTGGCGCAGCTGTACCAGCTGCGTGGGCGCGTGGGGCGGAGTCACCGACGCGCGTACTGCTATCTGCTCGTGCCCGAGCTGGTGGACGCCGAGGCGGAAGAGCGGCTCCGCGTGTTGGAGCATCACACCGATCTCGGCTCGGGCTACCGGATCGCGCTGCGGGATCTCGAGCTGCGCGGTGCCGGCAACCTGCTCGGCGCCGCGCAGTCGGGCCACGCGCAGGCGGTCGGGTTCGATACCTACCTCCGCTGGCTCCAGGAAACCGTTGACGCGCTCAAGTCCGGGAAGGGGGACGAGGGAGCAGGGAGGGGTGTGCCCCCTGAGGTGATCCTGGATCTCCCGGCACACCTCTCCGACGCCTACGTGCCGGATGAAGCGGTGAAGCTCGAGCTGTACCGCCGGCTGGCGCGGGCCGAGGCGCCTAGCGAGATTCAAGCGGTGCGCGAGGAATTGCGCGATCGGTTCGGGCCGCTCCCCGACGACGCACAGCGCTTGCTCCTCGTATCCGACCTCCGCGCCCTCGGTGCCCGTGTAGGACTGGAGATGGTCCTGGTGAAGGGCGACGAGGCGCGGCTCACGTTTGCGCGGGATGCGAGCCCGCGGCTGGCCGGCCTCACGGCGGCGCTCGACGTGGTGCAGTTCGAGGCCGAGGTCCGGCGGGCGGCGCCCCTCTCCCTGCGACTCCGCCGGCTCGGCGGAGAGCCCATCGGGTCGGGGCTCGTCCGAGCTCTCACCGCGGTTCTCGCGGACGCTCACCCTTAAGGAGTTGGCATGGTGCGGCTGGGCTGGATCGTCATGGTGCTCGTGCTGGCGGGGTGCTCCGCCCTGCGGGACGCGTTTTCGGCACACGCGCAGGTCGCCGGCACGGCCGCCGGACAGACCCTGACGGTCGACCGCCTGGCGCATCTGGTCGGACACGCGCAGCGCATACCCATTCGACCCGAAGTCCTCACCGGCGTCGCGAACGTCTACCTGGACTACGCGGTGCTCGCGACCGAGCTCGGTCGCGGGCGCGACCTGCACGATTCGGCTCTGGTCCTCGCTGCGGAGTGGCCCATGGTGGCCCAGCTCAAATGGGAGCGCTATCACGACCAGCTGGTCGCGACGCGCGGCAAGCTCACCCCCGCGCAGGCGGACTCGGCGTTCCAGGCAGGCACCGTGCGGCTGTTCCAGCACATCCTCATCCGGATCCCGCAGAGCGCCGTCCCGATGGTGGAGCAGCAAAAGGAGAAGCAGGCCACCGCGCTCCTGCGCCAGGCCGCCGCGCAGCGTGGGTTCAATTTCGCGCAGCTCGCCCGGCGCTATTCGGAGGACCCGGGCTCCAAGACGCGCGGCGGCTATCTGCCGGCCACGCCGCGCGGGCAGTTCGTCCCCGCGTTCGACAGTGCCGCATGGACACTCCCGCCGGGCGCGATGACCGCCGTGGTCCGGACGCCGTTCGGGTTCCATATCATTCGTCGGCCGCCGCTCGCCGAGGTGCGCGACTCGTTCCGCGTCGATCTCGAGAACTCGCGCACCGCCCAGCTCGACTCGGTGTACCTGGACAGCGTCGCGAAACAGCGGCAGCTCAAGATCGAGTCCGGCGGGCCCGCGCTGGTGCGCCAGGCGGTGCCGCAGATCGCGTCCGCCCGGAGCGACAACCGCACACTGGCCACGTATCGCGGCGGCACCTTTCAGGTGAGGGACCTGGCGCGGTGGCTGCTGGCGCTCGATCCGAACGACGTGCGCGGGGTCGCCACGGCGAGCGACGCTCAGCTGAACCAGTTCCTCAAGGTGCTCGCGCAGCGCGACATGTTGCTGGTCGAGGTGGACAAGGCCGGCGTGCCGCTCAACGCGGGTGACTGGCGGCAGCTGCGCGCCGAACACGACTCGGGCGTGGCGCGGCTCGAGGGCTTGCTCGGCCTGTCGCCCCAGCTCCTCAAGGACTCCGCCGCGACCCCCGCCGCGCGCGTGCAGCTGGCCATGGCGCACGTCGACCGCTACGTGGACCAGGCGGTGACCAAAGGCAGCGCGCCGTTCTTCCCGGTCCCGCCCTTCCTGGCCAGCGCGCTGCGCCAGGGTCAACCCTGGTCGCTCAACGAGGCGGGCATCGCGCGCGCGGTGGAAAGCGCGCAGGCCATCCGGGCCGCGGACACGACCGTGCGCGCGGCGCCGCCGACGGGTCTGAAACGGGCACCTGGCCCGCCACCTGTCGCGGCCGACAGCGGTGGCCGGCAGGCGCCGCGCTGACATGCGCGCGCTCGTCCTGAGCGTGGTCGCGGCGCTCGCCACTCTCTCCCCCGCGGCGCCGCGCGCGGCGGCGCAGGGCCGGGCGGCGACCGACCGTCCGGTCGACCGCATCGTGGCCGTCATCGGCACGAAGCCGATCCTGGCGTCGCAGGTGGAAGAGCAGCTCGTCCTGGCGCAGTCGCAAGGCGCCAAGGTGGCGGAGGACTCCGCGGGGCGGGACGCCGCGCGGCGCCAGATCCTCTCGCAAATGGTGGATGAAGAGCTGCTGGTGCAGCAGGCGGAGCGGGACACCACCATCAAGGTGACCGACCAGGAAGTGCAGGACGCGGTCGAGCAGACCGTCCAAAACGTGCGTAAGCAGTTCACCTCGATCCCGGAGTTCCAGACCCAGCTGCGCGCCGCCGGGTTCGTGTCCGAGGAGGAATGGCGCCGTTGGCTCGCCGATCAGCAGCGTCGCGCGATCCTGCAGCAGCGGCTGATCGAGGGGCTGAAGCAGAAGGGAAAGCTCCGACCGATTCCGCCGTCGGACGCCGAGATGCGGGCGTTCTGGGAGACCAACCGAGCGCAGCAACCCAAACGGCCGGCCGCCATTTCGTTCCGCCAGATCGTGGTCGTGCCGAAACCGGACTCGGCGGCGAGCGCCCGCGCGCTGCAGCTGGCCGAGTCCCTCGTAGTGGCGCTGCGGCAGGGGGGCGGGGCCGGCTTCGCCGACCTCGCGAAGAAGTACTCCGCCGACAGCGTTTCTCGAGAGCAGGGCGGCGCCTTGGGCTGGTTCCGCCGCGGTGTGATGGTCAAGGAGTTCGAGGACGTCGCGTTTCACCTGAGGCCGGGGGCGATCTCCGACGTCGTGCGCACCGAGTTCGGGCTCCACATCATTCAGGTGGAGCGCGCGCAGCCGGCGGAGATTCTGGCGCGCCACATCCTGATCCAGCCCGCCATCTCCGTGGCGCAGGTCGCCATCGCCCGGCGGCAGGCCGATTCGGTGCACGACGCGCTCGCGCACGGAGCGTCGTTCGACTCGCTGGCGCGTCGCTATGCCGACCCGAGCGAGCCCAAGCTCGCCGATGCCCTCCCCGTTGCGCAGCTCCCGCCCGATTACGAAACGGCGATCGGGCCAGACACCGTCCCCGGATTGAAGCCCGTGTTTGAAGTCGGCGTCGGGACGGCGCGGCCGAGGTTTGTGGTGTTCGAGCTGATGAAGCGCCTTCCCGAAGGCGAGCTGGGGTTCGACGAAGTGAAGGATCGCATCCGCGACGGGCTGAGCCAGCAGCTCGCCATCAAGCACCATCTCGACTT
>WNGI01010077.1_pt2 | contig 14648 bp, 13 predicted proteins | sample 5400621 | NCBI WGS metagenome assembly WNGI01 (sample SAMN13153374, study PRJNA577476) | soil metagenome | isolation source: 20 cm soil or saprolite under Garry oak tree replicate 1 | place: USA:California | collected 2016-06-15 | reverse complement strand
TGAAAGCAATAGCAAACCCGCAACCAGTCCGCGCACTCCAAGCCACATTTCACGTCTCTGCCCGTCAGATTTATTGCGACCCGATGCACCTGACCGCAGCAATTGCGATCACCGGCCGCGGCGCGCCTCGTCATATTCTCTTGCTCGAGGCTCGGACTATTCGCAATAGTTGATGACGGTTCATTGACGGTCGTTGCCCACGTCCCAAACATCACGTCGCGCGCTGACGGAAAACCGGGTCGTTCGACGTCGCAGTCAAACCAGTGTCACAAATCACGAGAGATACTCCGACGCAGTTGGCGCGTTGGCGCTGATTGCATTGCGGATGCCCCATTCCGGCACGGTCGATCCGCGAGCAAGGACAACAATCATGCAACCCGATCCTGATGGCAGTGCGATGGCCTCGCACGATGGTTTCGCTTCGCAGGCCCGGACCGGTCCGGCGACGGCGCTGCAGGCACGCCTGAAGATGAAATCCACCTGGGCGCTGATGCCCATCGTCGCAGCGTCCGGTTTCGCGGGCCTCGGCTACGAGATCGTGTGGACGCGCCAGTTGAGCCTTACACTCGGCAGTGAAATGATGGCGGTGCTGGGTTCAGTTGCCGGATTCTTCGGCGGGCTGGCGCTTGGGGCCTTCGCCCTCGACGGGCCGATCCGTCGCACGACCTCCCCGCGAACGGCGTATGTTGCCCTCGAGGCGGTCATCGGGCTTTGGGGCTTGGTCTGCATCTGGCTGCTGCCCGCGGCCGGCCGGGCGTTGTCGCCCCTGCTCGGCACCGAGCCCGCTCCGGCCCTGCTTTGGGCGGCGAGCTTCGCATTGCCGACCTTGGTGCTGTTGCCGGCGACTGCGGCCATGGGCGGAACATTGACCGCGCTTGAACGAATCGTGCGGGAGGCGCGCGGCGATTGCCGCGTCAGCGCCGGGGTATATGGCGCAAACACCTTCGGCGCCGTCGCCGGTACGTTGACCTCCACCTTTTTGCTCCTGCCGGCATTGGGACTTTCGACGCCGCGCAGCCAAGGATCATTGGCGGCCCGCGCCTCACGATCACCCTGTTTGCGACCGGACTGCTTGGAATCGCGTTCGAGGTCCTGGTGATCAGGCTCGCGGCGCAGGTGATGCAGGACACGATCTACACCTTCGCAGGGTTGCTGGCGGCCTATTTGCTTGGCACGGCGGCGGGAGGTCTCGCCTGGCAGCGAGCCGGTCGCCGGGTTCAGGATGCAAGCCTAGGCGGGTTGCTGGCGGGGACCGCCCTCGCCTGTCTGACGACGGCGTTCCTCACGCCCTATATCGCTCGCATCGCCGCGACCGCCGTCGAGGGAGGAATCGCCAGAGAACTGGTGGTCGCGATGGCGCTCTTCCTGGTGCCGTCGGCCGCCATGGGCGCCCTGTTCGGCCTGCTGGCGCAGCGGACACGCGATGCGCGTGGCTCGCTGGGATGGGCGGTTGGCGTCAACAGCATCGGAGCTTCAATGGCGCCGCTGCTGACCGCGCAGATCGTCATCCCCGCTTTTGGTGCGTGGACGGCCATCATTCCTGTCGCGCTGGGCTATCTGCTGTTGATTCCGCTCCGTCGCATGGCGCTGGTCTGGGCCGCAGTACCGGTACTCGTCGCCGCTGTCCTGTCGATCCGCCCTGCTCCATTCCTGACAAAAGTGCCTCCCGGCGGCGCGCTGCTGGCCGTCCGAGAGGGACCGATGGTGACGGCGAGCGTTGTCGATGACGCTTCCGGCGCGCGGTATCTGGAGGTCAACGGCCGCTTCCGCATGGGCGGCACAAGTTCGGCGCGCTCCGACTATCGACAGGCGATGCTGCCGCTGTTGCTGCATCCGGCACCGCACCGGGTGCTGTTCCTCGGCATCGGAACCGGAGCCACCCTGATCGGTGGATCGCAGATGCCTGATGTCACCGTGCAAGGCGTCGAACTTTCACAAGAGGTGGTCGAGCTGTTGCCCTGGTTTACGAACCCCGGCGCGGCCGCCGCAGCACCCCGGGTGACCGTCGCCGATGCGCGCCGATACGTCGCCGCGGATACCACTCAGTACGACGTGATTATCGCCGATCTGTTTCATCCGGCGCTGGATGGAAGCGGCTTGCTCTATACCACCGAGCATTTCGAAGCGGTGCGAAGACGATTGGCGCAAGGCGGCGTGTTCTGCCAATGGCTGCCACTCTATCAGCTTGATCTGCCATCGTTGCGCGCGATCGTCCGCGGATTTCTGGAGATTGATCCGGGCGGTTCAGCCTGGCTCAACCATTACAGCGTCCGCACGCCGATGCTGGCCTTGATCGGCCCCCGCGATGCTGGCCACCTCGACCTGGACCGGCTCAGTGCGCGGCTTCGCGATCCCGATGTCGGCGCTGTCGCCCGACGGATCGGGTTCGGCGCACCGATGGATTTGCTTGGGCAATATCTGGGAGGAGCGCGTGCCCTGTCCGCCTTTGCCGGCCAAGGGCCTCGCAACACCGACGACTATCCCTTCGTGACGTTCGATGCGCGGCGTAATGTTCGGGCGCTGACGGCACCGCCATGGACCCTGCTGCGCGCCGTCACGCAGGCGTTGCAGCCCGATCCCGCGGAGCTACTGGCGGAGCCTACGCGCGACGCGCTGAACGAGCGCCTGACCGCCTATTGGCGCGCCCGCGATCGCTTTCTGGAAGCAGGGGCGGCGCTGCCGGGCGATCCGCGTGGTAGCGCCCTGATCGAGGCGGCCTCTCCTGGGCTGCTCGATGTGCTCCGTCTCAGTTCCGAGTTCGACCCCGCCTACGGACCGCTGATCGGCATGGCGCGGTCATTGCTGACATCGGACCGAGCGGCAGCCGCGCGCTTATTGCACGCGATCAATGACGTGGCGCCGTCCCGTGGCGAAGCCCGCGAGATCTTGTCGCGGGAATTCGGCGAGTAGCCGTGCCAACGTGAGTTGGCTCAGGGCGCGAAGTTGATCCGGTAGCCCCAGCAATCCAGACTGTCGGGAATGGCATTGAAGGCGACCGTGATCCTCTGCTCGCCCTGGTTTCTAGGTACTTCGTGATAGAGGTAGCTGGGAAACAGAACGAGATCGCCCGGTTCGGCTTCAGGCAGCACGTATTTGCCGGCGTTAAACGGTCCCATCGCCGCACTGCGTGTGTGATGACGAAAGGAAAAATCAGATCCGCCGAGCGGCCGCATGAACACCGTCTTGCAGGCCGGATGCGAAGGCGTCAGGTAAATAATGCCGGAGACAAAACTGTTGGCATGGGCGTGCAGCGTCTGGTTTCCTCCGGTCTCGAGCATGTTGGTCCACATCTCCTTGACCGTCCAGCGCAGCTTGTCGCCGAACAGGAGGAAGCCGAAATCGACGAGTTTCGGGACAGTCAGTTCGGCAATCTCCCGGAACAGCTTGTTGTCCCGGGGATCGGCGACCTCGGTGTGGAAGAGTTGATCCGATCGCAAATTGTTTTCGATCCGGGCGTTGCGGATCGCCGCCACGGCGGCCGCGTTGAGCGCCGGACTAAGCAGCCCGGGCGAACGCAGCAAGGGAATGGGAAAAAGCGGTTCGATCTGATCCATGTCCCAAGGTCCACAGTGGCTGAAAAAGTTGGCGAACAATGCGCGCGCGGGGGCTTGTACTGCAACGGTCGAGGAAACCAATCATCGCGGCGCCGATTCCGCCATCTCTGCGCACGGGAGCAACGACCGCTTCCGCGTTAACAACTATTCGTCAGACTTCAGGACGTTCAACCGCTCGCCGGGCTGCAGCACGTGGCGCCGCTCTCTTATTTCTTCGGTCGCGCGCGCGGCTAATTCCAGGCAATCATCAAACTCGCTGTTTCCGGCTTCGATCATTGCTTGATGCAGGTCGCGCTCGGCGAAATAACGGGAGAGATCCTCTGCCGGCAGCGCCGCCGCCAGAGCGCGGGTCTGCGCCACCGCCGCTTTGCACCCCTCCCTGGTCGGCTCGGCCGGAGCGGGATCGGCGCTACCCGGCATGACGGCGCCGCATGCGAGCCCGGCGACAAGGCCTACAGTATAAAGATTCATTCGGCGCAATTGCATCCGCTCATTGTAGAGCCCCGGCGAGCGCGGCAGGAGCCGTGTCCAGCGGGGAAAATCGCGGCGGTGCGGGGAATATCCCGCACCACCGACGTCCTTGACTTCAATCCCAGTCGTGATGGTGTCCGTCGTGATCATGACCATCATGATCACGACCGTCATGATGATCATGTCCATCATGATCGTTGTCGGCCCGGTGATCGCCGGCAAGTCGCCTTGCGAGATCCGCATTCTTTTCCACCAGCAGCTTCGGTGAGCCTTCCGGCCGAATGAAGATCGGGTTCGCGTAGAACCAGACGTTCGAATAGGCCTGAACGTCAAAGGTCACTTTCTTGACGCCGTTGACAGTTGCCAGATGCGTCGGACATGCGGGGTCCGTGCAACTGACCAGCGCGTTGTTGACGTCGAGCAGCGGGTTGCCGGCAGTGTCGCTGACGTTAGGCGTTGCGACCGGAATGTTGGTTCCCCGAGCGCGAATATAGCTCGGCGTATTGCCTGCGGTGAACGTGGTCGTGAATGTCAGCTCCGTGGAGCTATCCCTCAGCCGCGTGCTCCTCATTTTGTTGGTGTGGATCTGCTGCGAAATCGTCGCTGTCGGATTGTACACGATCGCCGCTCCGGCGACGCCGCTCGCGTTCGGGACCGCATAGTTCGGGCTGCCAGGCGGTATCACGCCGGTGATTTTTCCGGTGATGAGGTCGACGTGGTCAAGCGAAGGCTTGTTCAGGGGCTGGTGGATGCCGACCTGCTGCAACAGCGGATTGTTGAAACTGTACGGGCTGTTGTTCTTGGCCGGGATGGTCATGGTCATCTCGACCGTGATCTTTTCGCCAGGTCTTGCGACCAGCGTTTCGCCCATCGTCTTCCAGTCGTCGTCACGTCCCCTGGCGCGGAACACAAGATCAGGCCCGATGATGTCCGCGTTGACCGAATACGAGTTGCCCGAACGCATGCCTTCGATGATCGATTGCGCCCTGAAGTGTTCGGTGTTCGGAACATAGAGCTTGGTGTACTCGCCCGGGATGAAGTCGCTGGTCGTGAAGGCGTCGCGTGCGCCAGCCGCCCCGCGGTTATGCCAGTCGGAACTGACATAGAGGAAGAAATTGCGGCCTTCGCCAAGCAGGCCGTCCCACAGCCCGCCGACCTTCGCGGTATAGACGCCGCCAAACCCATAGGTGCCGCCGCCGACTGCGCCCGTCCCGTAGGAACCCGACCCGCCGGAGACGTTGCCCTGGGCCATATGCCCAGGTGATTCGATCCCGAAGGCGACGGTCGGGCCCGCATTGTTGAAGTCGCGGAAATGCTCGATGTTATAGCCGGCGCTGGAGGCGGGATTGAACGGGCCCGCACGTTCGGTGTGGGTCGGGATGGCATAGGACTGCAGCGGATAATGCGTCTGCAGCCATGTTACGCCCGACACCGCTTTTTGATGACCCGCCGTGCCGCTATTGTTGACGTTGTCCTTGCCCGGCCAAACCCGACCATTTTCACCATCCAGCAAGCCGATCGCGTCGGTATCGGCGCGATCAAAGCGGAATTCGTACTCCGCCATTTTGTCGGCGTTGCCGTGGCCGCGCGGATTCTGTCCGGCGATCACCGCGACGTCGGTATGCTCGTGGCCGGGAACGATCCACTCCAGCCCTTCGACGAGCACCTTGTTGTAGACCGGGGTACGGTTGACGATGATCGGATATTCAACTTCCTTGATCGACTGCCAACGCCACATCGTGGCGCTGCTGCCGGTACCATTCGGCGTACCCTTCAGGCTGGTGATGGTGATGCCATCGATGGTCTGACCAAGCGTCTGGCTCCAGGTCGTCGTCGGATCGCCCGGCAGGTTGGCGCTGTTGTCGCTGAAGCGACAGTCGCGATTGCCCGCACCGCCATGGTTGCCGAGGGTAAACCAATCGAGATCGAAATTGGTGCCGCCGCCGGCGGTGACGCCCGTCGCGACCGACCGGTCGATGGCGTAGCCCGCCGAAACAGAACCGTCGGTGCAGGTATTGTGGTTGTGCATGTCGCCGGCGACATAGGGATTGCCCTTGGACCTATCTCCGTCCCGATCGCCGGCCGTGGCAGTGTGCGTCAAAGCCAACGAGACCGAAGCCGCCGTCAGCAAGATTGCTTTAGTAGATGGAAACATTTAGCCGCCCCTTTAGCTATTCCAATATGCGCCATTTGAAAAACAAAACTCACCCGACGGGGCGATACACGGTGCGCGGTCCGCGAATTTTTCTATGGCTGAACAAAATCAGAATTCGGAGACAGTTTGGTGAAGCTTTTATTTTCGAGCGGGCAGCTCTCGAAGAACAAACTCAGACGCCTGTCTTTTTCCTACTGTGAATATTTTTCTACGGTGATGTGAAATTTTTTCTGCGGTCAACTTTTTTCATCAACCGCGCGATTGGCAAGTGACAGACTGACTGCGCCGTTGCATAAGCCAGCGCGCACGCCAAGTCGTGAAAGGTTGTGAAGAACATATGTCAACGCCAGCGCTGCCAACCAATCAAACTCTTCAGGTATCGTCCAACAAGAATTCCGACCGCGGCGCCATCGATCCGGCAAATCGCCTGGTGCATTCGTTGCGACCGATGGTGATGGGCGCCGCGCGTTTTCTGTTGCGCGAACCGCTGATGCATTTCGTTTTGCTCGGGGCGCTGATCTTTGGTGCCGACGCCGTTCTGCATCCACCGCCGAAAGACGACAAAATCATCACTGTAACCAAGGCGATGCGCCAATCCTTCATCGACAATTTCGACGAGGACAAATCGCGCTCACCCTCTGACGCCGAAATGGAGAAGATGATCGAAAGCTGGGTCGCGAGCGAGATTCTCTATCGCGAGGGCAAGGCGCTCGGCGTTGATCGGGGTGACGACATGATCCGCGATCGCATCGCCTTCAAACTGCAATTGCTGATCTTCGACCAGATCCGTGTTTCGCAGCCGACGGAAGACCAGCTGCGCGCGTGGTTTTCGGACAATCACGGGCGGTTCGACGAGCAGGAGCGGGTCGGGTTTTACCTCACGCCACCCACCGACCAGATGACAGCGCAGCGTCAGCTCGCGGAAATCGAGGGGCAGCATGAATCCGAGGATCTCCAGAAACAGACCCGTGCCATTCTCGGACGGCCGGTCGCGAGCCTGGCCGCATCCTTTGGCGAAAGTTTCCGCGATGCGCTGCTGGCACTACCCGAGGGACAATGGAAAGTGCTGCAGTCCAGGGATGGCTGGCACGTCGTTCGATTGGATTCGCGGCGCGCGGGCGTACTTGCCAGTCTCGATGACGTGCGGGACGAAGCCGTCCGGCTCTGGCTGACCGACGAGACCCGCAAGCGTGCGTGGGAAGCGGTGAGCCGCCTGAAGACGGCCTACACCATCAGGCACGAGCCATGACGGCGCTCCGGCTAATGCGGGCAGCCCTGCTGCTGTTCATCGCTACGATCCTTCCGCGTGAGCTTTGCGCGCATGAAGCTACGCTCGGCGTGCTCGAATTCCGCGAGGTTCGGCCCGGGGCCTTCGTTGGCCGCTGGACCATGGAGCCCGCCATCGGCGCGGCGCGCGTCGACCTGCGGGTGCCGCCGCACTGCTATCTGCGCCTGCCGGAGATGAATTGCGGCGAGAAAGGCCTGGTCGGGCCGATCACGATCACTAATCTCGGCGCCGACATGTCGGCGGTGCTGATCAAGATCATTCCGATCGCTGCTGAGCCGCGCAGCTATACGATCTCGACCGCAAATCCCGTGGTTTCGCTGCTCGGCACCGGCGCTCCGACGCTGCAGACCTGGATCGAACTGGCCAGGACCTACGTGAATTACGGGATCGATCACATCCTGCTGGGCGCCGACCATCTGTTATTCGTGCTCGGGTTGATCTGGATCGTGGACGGCGGGTGGCGGCTGGTCAAGACCATCACGGCCTTCACGGTCGGACACAGCGCATCGCTCGCCGCCGCGGCTTTTGGGCTGATCGGCGTGCCGGAACGCCCGCTCAATGCCTGCATCGCGCTCAGTATCGTGTTCGTGGGCGTCGAAATCGTGAAACAACAGCGCGGAGAAGCCGGGCTCACCGCGCGCTACCCCTGGGCGGTCGCCTTCAGCTTCGGCCTGGTTCACGGCATCGGCTTCGCGAGCGCGCTGGCGGGATTGGGTCTCGAACATCGCCTGCTGCCGGCTGCCCTGCTGTTCTTCAACCTTGGCGTGGAGATCGGGCAACTTGCATTCGTGCTTTTGGTGCTGGCCCTGATCTGGGCGCATCGCCGCCTCGACGCCGTATTGCCTCGCTGGGGCAATGCGTTGCCGGCCTACGCAATCGGATCAGTATCGATGTTCTGGTTTTTTGGCCGTCTGTTGCGCGTCCTTTCCACCACATAACGGGCAACGGCCGAACCATGTATTTTCGCATCTTTCCGCCTCTCGTGGTTGCGTTGGCAGCGCTCGCGATGGCGCAACCCGTGTTCGCGCACGAGCAGGTCGGCGTGGCCGGCGGTCTCTTCAGCGGGCTGCTGCATCCGCTGAGCGGGATGGACCATCTGATTGCGATGGTCGCGGTCGGGATTTGGGGAGCCCAGCTTGGGGCGCCGGCGATCTGGGTGCTGCCGATCACCTTTCCGCTGGTGATGGCGCTCGGCGGCGTTCTCGGCGTGCTGCGCATTCCCTTGCCGATGCCGGAAGCCGTGATCGCGCTGTCGGCCCTGGTTCTAGGGGCGGCGGTCGCGATGCGCCTGCGTCTGCCGTTTGCCGCCGCCGCCGTTGTCGTTGCCGTGTTCGCGATCTTTCATGGACATGCGCACGGTGCCGAGCTTCCAGGCTCGGCCAACCCCCTGGCCTACGGCGTCGGCTTTGTCGTCGCCACCGGCCTGCTCCATCTGTGCGGCATCATGATCGGCACGCTGACGCGCTGGCCCACAGGGGGACGGTTGATTCAGGGGCTCGGCATGATGATCGCCGCGCTTGGCTGCTATTTCCTGGCGCAAAGCCTCGGTGCGGTCGCATGAGCTGCCGGTTCACCCGCACATCGATCGCAGTCGCGACGCTGGTTGCGTCTGCACAAGCGGCGGACGCGCACATCGTCGCCTCGCGCCTCGGCGACTTCTACACCGGCGCCTTGCATCCGTTAACGGACCTCCAGGATATCATCCTGTGGATCGCGATCGGTGTGCTGGCAGGCTCGCTTGGCGCCGCAAAGGGACGCTGGCTCGTGCTGGTCTTCCCGCTTGGACTTTTGGCCGGCCTGGTTCTGCAGCGCGCGAACGAGTGGGTCTCGCCGGCGCCGGCAGCCGACGCCGGAATGATCCTTGTGCTGGGTTTGCTGCTGGCCGCGGCGGCCCGCATCCCGGCCGCGCTGCTCGCTGTGATCGCGTTCGGTTTGGCGGTGGTGCGCGGCGCCGCAAACGCGAGCGATGTCGCGGCCGACACCAACCGGTTGCTGTTCGCGGCCGGCTTAGCCTGCGTAGGCTACGCAGCGATCACGCTGATCATGGCCCTTACGCTGGCGTTCCGACGGACTGAAGCCGGAGCCGCCACGACCCTTCATGGCGAAGGCTGACGCAGGTCGGAAACAAGCGCCTGGCGCGACAGCGCCAAAATCGACAACGACGCCTTACGGCGGCGGTTCCTCGACCCACACGTCGCTCTGCTTGATACGCTTGATGAGGGCTTGCGGATCGAATTTACCGAAGTCCGATGGGATCTCGAATAGCCGCGCGGGCTGCGGTTCTTCGTGAATGTTCGCAACAGAAATCGACGAACCATCCTCCAGTTGGATTCGCAGCGGGAATTTCAGATTCGAATCGATCCAACCGAGGAACTCCCGGCTGGGGGAGGATATCGCCCGGTAGATCACAACAGCGCGGCCGCCGACCGCCTCCTCCCCGACACGCTCGCATCGCCAAGGGTCGCTCCGATCGGTAGCGCCCGCGAGCTGTGCCGTGGCTTGCCATTGCAGGCATGGGTCGGCGGCGCCAACAGGAACAAACAACTGGGTCAGCCGGCTCGATTGCCGGGCGTCCATGAAAACCCGTTCATTCGGTCGCGCAAAATAGGCCGCACGGCTCACGCCGTCGATCAAAAAGAATCCGTCCGGAAAATCCGGCGTTTCGATACGGACCTTGTCATTGAAGACACGGATCTTGCCGGCAGACGAAGCCACCCTGCCATGAAGTTCGGTGCGGATGAGATCGGCTGAAAATTGCTGCGCCTGCGCCGGAGGGCAGCTACAGCTAAGAGCGCCGACGAGGCCGACCAGGCTCAGCCATGACCACGAAGCAATCGTGAAACCATTGACCAACGCATGAATTCCTTGCGTGAGGCGAGACAAAGAAGCGGCGCCGATCGAGCTGTAAAGCCCGATCGGCGCCGCCACAAAATCAGATCACAACATACGCCGTGATCGTCATGACGCTCACTCGGTATAGGCCTGAGTGATCGCATGGTCGAAGTCGAAGGTATCGAACAAGTCCGAGAGCGCGGGGCTGTTGGTCGGCACGTACGGATTGTTCCTCGCCGTCTTTGGGTTCGGAAGATTGTCACGGCTGCGGGTCGTCAGCGGCTGGAGCTTCCAGTTGCGCTCGATGAACTTCAGGATCGAGGCGTGATCGCCATAGCCATGGTGGATCTTTCCGCCGGTCGAATAAGGCGAGAGGATCAACAGCGGAATGCGGGGCCCATCCCCGAAGAAGTCCAGCGGCTGGACAAAGCCCGAGTCCCAATAACCGCCGGCCTCATCAAAGGTGATGAAGACCGCCGTCTCGGCCTTGAGCTTGGGGTTGTCGTCGAGAGCACCAAGGATTTTCAGCGCATAGGCTTCGAGCAGATCGACCTTCGAGCTCTGCGGATGACCGTCGAGCAGGCCATCGGGTTTGCCGAACGATACCGAAGGCAGCGTGTTGTTCTGAATGGCCGTGATCAGGTCTGCGGTATCCTTGATATGCGCCGTCCGAACCGCGGGGTCGGCCATGATCGATTTTGCATACTGGAACGGATTGCAGATCTGGCAATAGGCGACGCCGAGGGCATGAGCTGGATCGGTGAGAGCCGCCGCACTCAGGTTCGGACTTGTCGGATTTGCCGCAACCGCGTCATTCGAGAGCGCGACGGCGTCATTATATGCGCCGCCATAATAGACCCACGAGATTTTCTTCTCGATCAGGGCATCGCCGATCGTCCGGACGGTTTGCGGTGGGAGGGTGGTTCCGCCCGCCAGGGCACCGTTCGGCAGGAAGCCCGGATTGACGTTGTTGAGCATGTAGTAGTGGCGCTGCTTGCAGTTTGGTTCGGCAGCGTAGGGCAAATGCTCCAGATAGCTGACGATCGGCTGGACGCCGGGCTGGAAGATGTCGGCGCACGCGCTGAAATTGCCGTCGACGGTGTACTGGTTGACGGTACCCGGCTTCGGATTCGGATTAGCAAGAGCTACAGTGGCAGGCGGAGCAATGGCATTCCCATTGCCGTCGCTCCAGAAGCCGGCGTCGCCGGTGCCGAGCATGAAGTGGTTGGCGCCAGTGCCACCCTGGAACGACTGGTGGAAGTTGTCGCTGAGCGTGAAGCGGTCGGCCAGCATTTTCAGGACCGGAGCCTGCTCCTGCTCCGCATTGTAGAATCCCATCGAATTGCCCTGGCTCTTGTTGGTCGCCGAATACGACGCCATCACGAACGGGAACAGATCGCTGAGGCAACCGGTGGGGTTGTCCTTGGTCGCGTTGGCAAGGCTGCAGTTCTGCTGCTGCCAGGCCTGATAGAAGCGGTGCGTGGTGTCGCCCGTGTAGTCGTCATCGCTGATGGCGGGACCCCGCAGCGGGAAAGGACCGGACAGGGCGCCGGCACCGGGAACGCGGGTGTCGAGGGAATTGGTCGGCAGATTGCTGGCGCCTGTAGTCAGGATATCCAGATCGGACGGATCGACGTCCTTTTCGACGCTGGCTTCCGCGACGGTCCTGAACGGCGGCGCCGTATCTCTTGTCGTCGTCGGGGTGCCCGCCGTGTTGGGCTGCGGCATCACGTTGGTCGCGCTGTAAGGAAATTTCGCGACCTTCGGAGCGCCGATGTAATAGGCCGGCTGACCTCCCACAGAGAATTGCTGCGCCAGTGCGAAGTTCGGGCCCGGCGATCCGTCCTCGTTGACAATACCCTTGGACAGCAGGTTGGAGATCGTTTGCCCTTTGCCCTTCGGCCGGTACACACCGAAGGTGTGATCGAGACCGCGATTCTCGCCGATCAGGACGATGACATGGTTGATCGGGCTTGCGGTGCTTGCATTGTCGTGATTGTCGTGATCGCGATTGTCGTGATCGTGGTCGTTATTGTTGCCGTTGTCCTGACCGCTGTGGTGATGCGTATCGTGCTTACGCTTGTCCCAGCTACTCCGGCCCCATTCAGCACCATAACTCGCGGTAACAATCGCCAGCGTCGATACGACACATAACGCGGTCGTGGCACGCCATCTATTTCTCAAATCGAATGATAGTTTCATAGTCGACTCCAGAAGTTAAAGTTCGCATTGGCCTGCTTAGTGACCGAACATGACGCTCGCGTTTCGGAGGTATGAAGGTAGGAAAAAAACTTGGAACGATCTCAAAGAAATTCAGCTCAAGACAATTGCAGCAAGAAGGGCCGTCGTTGCGTCCTCGCTTGTTGCGATCGTCCGATGCCAGATCTTGGTAATTATGGGACCAGCGCGAACTAACGCGCCGTGTGCCTCGTCTGCAGGACTTGCCGCAGAGCCGCGTAGTGGGCGTCGTGGACAGCGGGATTGAACAACGACCACGGCTCGGCGCTGACCAGCAGCGCGGGCACCGCGGCAACCATCAGGTAGCGATAATTCCTGTATTCGACCGCCGCCTCGGAGGCGCGACCTTCGGCGGCGGCGATGTCGATACGGCGCAGGGTGAGCACGAGCTCCTTGAGGGCGACACGTGCGAGCCCGCGCTCCTGCTGGCCGCCCGATACGCTGGTGTTCTTGCGATCGGGATAGCGTTCGGTCAGCTCACGCAGTTCGTGGCCTATGGTGTCGACCGCAAGCGCGACGATCTCCTTGTCGTTTGCCGGAATTGCCGTTGTGAGCACGAGGCTGAAATCGTTGATCTCCTTGAGCACGGCTGCGGCGCCGTCGCGCTCGTAGGGCCGCACTCCGTCGCCCACCGCGGTCAGATAGGCGACCAGATCGCGCCGATCCTGGGCCGTCAGACCAAGATCGAACACGCTGTCGAAATGCGCCACCACCTGATCGTAGCTGTCATAGCGACCGTCGTGGAAATACGGCGCGTTGAAATCGGCGTTGCGCAGTGTCGGTGTCTTGAACAGGCCCCCCGAGCCGATATCGTGCTGCTGATGGTCGACGAATGCGGCCGACGGGACATGACAGCTGGCGCAGCTCTGGCTCGAATCATGCGGGAAAGGCTTCAGGAACAACGCCTCGCCGCGTCGTTCGGCATCGCTGACCTGCCCCGTCAACCGTCCGCCGGGGCCAAGCGTAGGGTTTGGCAGGAAATCGATGTCTTGAAGATAGCCAACGATGGCGTCGAGAATGACCGGTGACGGTTCGGGGCCCGAAAACTCGTTGACGATGACGTTGTGGACGAAATCGCGCAGCGACGACATCCGGCCATCATGGCCGTAGGGAGCGAGATAGCGCGCGCCGCGCAGGCTCGGGATCCTGATCGGATCCAGCACGAAATTGTCGGCTTTCGGATTGAACAGCGGGCCGGTGGTGTCGAAATTTCCGGGACGTGTCGACATCTTCGGCATGAAGAACCGGGCGTTGCCTGCGCCGTTGACGTGACAGGTACCGCAGCTCACGCTGGCCTGTCGCGCCACGCCGCCGAGAATTCCCGGAGAACTGAAAGCCAGATTGCCGAGATTGACCAGATAGGACTTGCCGCCCCCGGCCGATTCGGACCGGAATATCTCGCGCGGTCTATCGAGCGCATCCTCATTGAGTTCGGTTTTCGGCGGCAGCGTGGCCTGATCGCCATCGACCGGAAAGGCTCCGGCGCTTCCGTGAACGCCGATCAGCAGACATCCGAGCGCCACCGTAACAACGATCCGCGAGCCTCGAACCGTCATCGCCCCGCTGCCTCCAGCGTCGGCCGTCGCAGCCCGAGCTTAGCCGACGCGTTTTGCAGCGCGACCACGAGTTCCTCGCTCGCGCGGCGCAGTGTTGGGATGTCGACAGCTTTTAGATCACGCACCAGCAGGAGTGTCCTGAGCTCCTCGAGCTTTCCGCCCACTGCATCTGCGAGCTTAGGGTCGGTCGACTTGAGCTCGCTCGCAAAAATCGTGCGATAGGCCAGATCAATACCGGCGACGTTGTTGCGCATGTCGTCCAGCGACGTCCCGCTAATGCGGGATTCGCCGCCGTCGGACTTGCTCTCGCCGACCTCGTAGGCGAGCCGCACCGTGCCATCCAGCAGACCCTGCGGCGTGAGCCGAATGTCACGAAGCTTGCCGTGCAGATCGCCAAGATGATCGACGAGGGCGTCGGTCTCGCTCTCGGCCTCGATACTATTTGCGCCAAACAGCTTCGCCTCGATCGCGTGAAAGCCCGTCTCGGCGTTAGGCCAGGCATCGATTTGCGTGTCGAGCTCGGGAACAAAGCCGGCAGTAAAGACCTCCGAACG
>WNGI01005565.1_pt1 | contig 14650 bp, 13 predicted proteins | sample 5400621 | NCBI WGS metagenome assembly WNGI01 (sample SAMN13153374, study PRJNA577476) | soil metagenome | isolation source: 20 cm soil or saprolite under Garry oak tree replicate 1 | place: USA:California | collected 2016-06-15 | reverse complement strand
CACCGAAAACAAAGACGCCGAAGCCGAGCATCGCGAACAGCAGCAGCGGCTTCTGACCGAAGCGAAGCTCGAACCAGACCGAAAGCATATCGAGCACGCCGATCGGGATGCGACGCCAGGTCGCGAACTTGGAATGGCCGGCGTGTCGCGGGTACAGCGGCACCCGCACTTCAGCAACTTTGAAACCCTGGGCGGCCGCGATCACAACCATATAGCGATGCCAATCGGGACGGACGGGCAGGCCGTCCATGATCTCTCGGCGATAGGCTTTGACGCTGTTAAGGTCCTTGACCTTCACGTCGAACAACAATCGGCTCAGGCCGTTGTAGATGCCGGAAACGAGCGCCTTCTCGTACTTCCCTTCCTTGAAGCCGGTAACCAAGTCGGCTTCGTCGGCGAGAATGGGCGCGACGAGCCGCGGAATGTCCTCCGGCTTGAACTGCAAATCGGCCGGATAAAAAACGAGCACCCGCCCACGGGCAATGAGGTAGCCGGTGCGCAGCGCGTCGGCGATCCCGCGGCGGCTCCGATGCCGCGCAAGCTTGAGAAATTGATAGCGGCGAGCGAGCTGTTCGAGTACGGACCAGCTATCGTCCTCCGAGCCATCGTCGATGACGACGACCTCGAACGAGATATCGGGCGTCGCGCGAAAGGTCGACTCGGCCTGCTCCATGAAGAGCGGCAGGTTCTCCGCTTCGTCTTTGGCCGGGACGAGGACGGAGACGTCGACAGGCGCGATTGGCGAGCGGCTAGTGGTGACTGGCGAGGAGATGGCAGAGCTCACAGGGGCCTGCGCGCGGGCCAAGGTCACACCCGCTTCCGCATTCGTGCGGACAATACTCCCAACTGGTCGCGGTATTTCGCGACGGTGCGTCGTGCGATTTGGACGCCGCTCTCTTTCAGAATGTTCACGATCGCCTGATCAGTGAGCGGGTGCTTGGGATCTTCCTCAGAGACGAGCTTCTCGATTTGTGCCTTGATGCCTCGGGCGGAAACGTCCTCGCCAGCAGTCGTCGAGAGGCCGGACGAGAAGAAAAACTTCAGCGGCAGCACTCCCCGCGGCGTTTGCACGTATTTCTCATTCGTCACGCGACTGACCGTGGACTCGTGCATGTTGATGACTTCGGCAACTTCGCGGAGCGTTAGCGGCTTGAGGTATTGAACGCCCTTCTCGAAGAAGTCACGCTGCCGGTCGACGATGTAGTTCATAACCTTGAGCATCGTCTGACGACGTTGCTCGATCGCCTGAATCATCCAGTTGGCGGAGTTGAGCTTGTTGGAAATGAACTCCTTGCTCTCCCCTTCGAACTTCTTCTTGTCGCGGGCAATCTCTTGGTAGGCTTTGCTCAACTTGAGACGCGGGAGATTCGCGTCGTTGAGGAAGACGTGGTATCTGCCGTCGATTTTTTCGACGATAAGGTCGGGGATGATGTAATTGTCGCTGGCGCTGCTGTACATCAATCCCGGCTTGGGATCCAGCTTCTTGATCTCGTCGGCCGCTTTCTGTACGTCGGTCGGGCTGATGCCGAAGCGCTTCGAGATCTCGCTCCATCGATGGTTGATCAGCTCCTCGAAGCAGTCGCGAACGAGGCGGTACGGCACGGATTGCTCGAGTCCGGCCTCGCGCAACTGAAGCATGAGGCATTCGCGAAGGTCACGTGCGCCGACGCCTGGTGGGTCGAGATTCTGGATAACGCTGAGCATCTGCTCGAGCTCGGCCGGAGCGTAGAGCGGAAGATCCTCGAGCTCTGGATTGACCTCTTCAGCGACGTTGGTGACGGTTTCGTTGATGCTGATCAGGATATCGTTCAACGGACACGCGAGATAGCCGTCTTCGTTGATGTTTCCGATGAACTCCTCAGCGAGGAGCTGCTGGCGCGGTGAGAGCTCGAGCAGCGCGATCTGATCGCGGAGGTGGTCCGAGAGGTCGCGCGTGTCGACGGTGACTGGCTCATAGTACTCGCGCTCTTCATGCTCCTCGCGCCGGCCGCCGGCGTCAAAGCCATCGAGGAGGATTTCCTCCCAGTCGATCTCGTCGTTTGCTTTGTCCTCTTCGGTGGCGGCTTCGGCTTCAGGACTCTCGTCCTCTTCCTCCTCCTCTTCCTCCATCTCGACCATCTCGAGGAAGGGGTTGTTCAACAGCTCCTGCTTGAGATGCTGCTGGAGGTCCAGGAGGGGCATGTAGAGCAGGTCCATCGCCTGATACAGGCGTGGATTGATCTTGAGTTCCTGCTTGAGCTGGGTGCTCTGTTGGAGACCAGCTTTCATTGTACTTCCCCACCTCCGCTGCCGTTCAGCTCATCGAGACGATCGTCATGGCGTTTCGATGAGTTGCCGTTGCCGTCGCCGGCGGCGTGGCCGTTACCATCGGTGCTCGAGAAGCGCGCACGCAGGCGCGCGGTCAGCGTCGGTCCGAGGTAGATGTCCGCGACGGTGTCGTCGAAGACGAGCTCGCGGACCGTGCCAGAGACCTTCACTTGTCCGTCGAACATGATGTAGGCGCGGTCGACGATGTCCAGGGTTTGCTCCACGTTATGATCGCTAATCAGCACGCCGATTCCGCGGTGCCGCAGGTTGGCGACGATGCTTTGAATGTCATGCACGGCTATCGGATCGACGCCCGCGAACGGTTCGTCTAACATCATGAACTTCGGGCGGGTGACGAGGGCGCGCGTAATCTCCAGGCGTCGCCGCTCACCGCCTGACAGCGCGAATGCCTTGCTCTCTCGAAGGTGCTTGATGCTCAGCTCGTCCAGCAGTGTCTCGAGACGCTTTCGCCGTTCCGTATTGGAGATCGGCAGGGTCTCGAGGATCGCCAGGATGTTGTCCTCCACCGAAAGCTTGCGAAAGATCGAGGGCTCCTGAGAAAGATAGCCCACTCCGCGCCGCGCTCGCTTATACATCGGCATGGTGGTGATGTCCTCGCCATCCATGCTGATGCGTCCGGCGAAGGGCTGGATCAACCCCACGATCATGTAGAACGTGGTCGTCTTCCCCGCCCCATTCGGGCCCAGCAATCCGACGATCTCTCCCTGTTGCAATCGAAGGGCCACGTCGTTTACGACCTTTCGGCGCCGGTAAATCTTTATGAGACCAGAAGCTTCGAGCACGCTGGTCTTTGCGGCGGGGGTCTTTGGCCTCCGACGGATGGGTCCGATCGCCCCGAAATCCTTGGCCGGCGTGAGGTGCTCACCGGTTTGACGAAGAATCGTGGCGAGCTCGCGACGAATGGCGAGGATGTCGCGCCAATAGACGTCCGCGATTCGGATCCGGGCGTCGGGAGCGTTGAGTCCGGCCTGCGGCAGAATGATGACGCCATCCGATACCAGGCGAGGCAGCACCGAGGCGGCTAGGTGCTTTCGCACCTCATCCAGGCTCAGGCGTCCGGCTTCGCGCTCCGCATCGCGACCGTCAGCTCGCATAGCAGCGAGGTGATCGTCGCGGAAGATGATTGCCGCCTGATTGAAGTCGGAGCAACCATCGGCATCCGCCGCAATGATCAGGGCGTGCAGCGCGAGAGCCATCGAGCGATCGCCATGCTTGGCGTGCTCAATGAGCGCGCGGCTTCGCTCGGGCAGGTCCATTTCGCTCACGGCCGCCTGACTCCGGGAACGGGCGCAGGCCGCGCTGGCGGCTGTGCCCGTGTCGGACCCGGTCTGGGATTCGGCCGGGTGCGCGTCGTGTCCGCCGCCGGTTCGAGATACATACCGGAGACTTTTCCCTCGACAGCGATGGTGGCGACCTTCTGCTCCTCGAAATTGATCGTGATGACGCGTCCTTTCACGTAGTTGATCGCCGGGCGATGCAACGACGTGTCAGAGGGCGCGATGTGGTAATAAGCCTCGGCGCTGTCGGTCGATACGAGTTTACGAATCGGGGGCCCTTTTGCGCTGTCGACCGGAGGGATCGTGTCGAAGTACGCAACGATCGTGTCGCCACGGAGCCAGTTGGTTGTGTCGGCGTGGAACGCGAGGGAATCCGCATGGCCTTCGGCGAACGCCTTACGAAGGGCGCGAACCTCGCGCACTCGCTGTCCGGGCATCTGCACGTCGAGCGAATCAGCGATCATATTCTGCGTTGGCGACGTCGCGTGGGCGCGGCTCGGCCCCCAGGCAAATGCACGCTCGAGCGAATCAGCCCTGATGCGAAGGTCAATCGTATCCGCGCGAAGTGTGAGCTCCTCGCTGGTCGCCTGTGCGCGACTGCGCGACAGCACACGCTGGAGCTTCTTGTTCTTGGAAAAGAGATCAATCCGGCCGCCGACGAGTCGGAAGGGCCGGCTTCGAGTGCCATTGACCACGGGGTTGCCGATCAACTGCATGATCTCGGTGCCGGTATTGATGAACGACGAATCACTGGTTGCGTTGATCTCGGGTCGCGTGATTTGCACCTGACCCGATGCGTAGATCAAGCTATCGCCGTCCATGAAGATTGTGTTGGCGACGACCTCGATCGGGGGCTGTTCCTTTCCCGACGTGTCACGCTGGACAATCGTCACCGTCGGCCGACCGGTGGCGAGCGTCTGCGGCCGGGTGCGAATGCGCGGAACGGCGCGACGATAGTCTATTTGCGGGCCAACGAGGGTCGATCCAGTTGGCAGACGTCCATGGACGTTCCCCGCGGCGACAATGTGCTCGTCGGGGGTGTAATACGTGAGATAGTCGGATGTCAGCGACAGTCGCGGCTCGTCGTAGCTCACGTGGCCGACGAGGAAGTCGCGCTTTTCGTCGCCATAGAGCTCGGCGCTGTCCGCCTTGAGCGTTATGCGACGACTCGGACAACGCACAACGAGTCCGCCACCGACGAAGTTGTTGTACTCTTTGCTGGGAAGCTGGACGGCCGTAATGCGGGACATCGGCAACTGCTCCATTGTGCAGCGCGTGCGATCCTGGCCGTGTGCTCCGCGAGCGATCAGAGCGACCGCGGGCAGCGCGACGAGAAATGCGTGTCGCATCACGAGCCTGGCAGCGTTATCGGCGCACTGCCACCGCACATTCGAAGACACTTGAAGTGTGTGAGATTCGGATCGGCGGTGAAGCCGATGCCGCGTTGTTCTCTGTCGCCGGCCTTGAGCGCGAACGTCGTGTCGCTCGTGACCTCATTGCCGAGCTGATTGAACTTCAAGTGCGGCGACGTGAGCTTCTTCCCGTCAAGCGTTGTGACGACGACGTTGCCGAAGCCTTCCAGAATCTGAGTGCGGGTATCGTAGAGGCCGCGGTCGGCGCGCATGGTACCGTTCGGCGCGCCGGTCTCGGTATTGAACTTCACGCGCGCGTTTCGAAAATCGAACTTTGTTTGATCGTTGTAGACGAACATCGTGTCTGCCTGGAGCTCCCCGCGCTGCACGCCATTGGCAGTGAGCAACGTGCGTACGCCAAATCCGACCTGCTCCGCGGTGTCGACGGGTCCAGGAGGCCCGACCGGCGGCTCCTTGTTCTCCTTGCACGCGACGGCGCCGGTGATGCTGCAGACCGCGACGACGAGTAGAGCGACGCGCCTAACGCGCACGATCGCGCTCATCCGACGCGCGCACGCATGAGATCGTGCAAGTGCACGACGCCGACCAACTCGGCGCCCTCGTTGACGACCGGCATTGCCATGATCCCGTGCTGCTCCATTCGATAAAGTACCGCGCTCGCGAGCTCGCCGGTGCTAGCGAGCTTCGGGCTGCGCGTCATGACGCCACGCACCGGTACGGACCAGAGGTCCTCGCTATGCTCGACGAGGCGGCTGAGATCCCCGGCCGTCAATACCCCGTCAACGCGCATTCGTGCGTCGACGACGATGGCGATGCCACGACGCTCCGCAATCATGACGATTGCCTCCCGCATCGTGTCTCCGTCGCGCAGAATCGGCAGCTCCTCGCGCACCATGATCTCTTCAACTTTGGTGACGAGGGCCCGACCGAGCGCGCCACCAGGGTGCAGCCGAGCGAAGTCCTCGCGGCGGAAGCCCTTCTCCTGAAGCAATGCCACGGCGAGGGCATCGCCGAGGGCAAGCGCGGCCGTAGTACTCGTCGTGGGGGCGAGGTCGTGGGGACAGGCTTCCTCCGTGACACTCGCATCGAGCACGACGTCGCAGTGCTTGGCCAGCGCGGATCGAATGTCTCCGGTGAGCGCGACGGAGCGAACGCCGAATCCCTTCAGGTGCGATAGCAGAGCGAGCAGCTCGTCCGATTCACCGCTCTTCGAGATGAGAATCGCGACATCGTTATTGCCGACGATGCCGAGATCACCGTGCACGCTATCGACCGGATGCAAGAAGGTCGCGGGAGTGCCGGTGGACGTGAGTGTTGCGGCGATTTTCCGGCCGACGAGCCCCGACTTGCCGACGCCGCAAACGATGACGCGCCCCTTGGAGGCAGCGACCAGTTCCACGGCGCGCGCGAACTCATCGCCGAGGCGTCTCTGGATCGCGGCGAGCGCCTCGCTCTCGAGTTGCAGGACGCGCCTCCCGCGCTCGACGATCGAGTCGCCCTTCATCGCCGGCCCTTGCCGCCGGTCGCCGCTCGCGCCCCCCGTCGTGGCTTTGCGTGGCGACGCCGATGGTCTCCGTCCTGCGAGCGTTCAGCGATGTACGCTTCGTAGAGCGGTTCCCACTCTCCCCGTGCCTTGAGGAGCACTTCGGCGAACTCGCGAACGGCGCCACGTCCGCCGTGTCTCGTTAGGCGAAAGCGACAGACCTTGGAAACTTCGGGAACGGCGTTGCCGACGGCGACGGGAAGGCCGACGATGCGCAGTACCGACAGGTCCGGAAAGTCGTCACCGATGAACGCTGCTTCTTCTGGCGCGATGCGGTGTCGGGTGAGGATTCGCCGGAACGCGGGCAGCTTGCGGGCATACGCGTCCTGGGCAACATCCTCGATCTCGAGCTCGGCGGCGCGCAGCCTAACGCTGTCTGAAACTCGCCCAGTGACGATCGCGACCCTAATGCCGGCTTTGCGCAGGAAGTGAATGCCCAAGCCGTCCTGGATGTCGTAGCGTTTGAACTCGAGGGGTGTGCCGTCGACGGCGCCGAGATAGATACCGCCGTCGGTGAGCACGCCGTCGACGTCGATGCCGACGAGCCGGATGGCGCGCGCGGTGGCGGCGTCGAGCGCGGCCGGGGCTAGCGCCGCGTGAGATCCCACAGTTGGATCAATCGCTCGACGAGCGCGTCGAGCTTGTCGAGGGGAATCATGTTCGGACCGTCGCTTGGCGCGTGATCTGGATCCGGGTGTGTCTCCATAAACAACCCGTCCGCGCCCGCGGCGACCGCCGCGCGCGCAAGGGGCGGAATGAATTCGCGGGCACCGCCGCTCGCGCCACCGACGCCCTTGCCGGGCTGTTGCACGCTATGCGTCGCGTCGAAGATCAGTGGAACGTCGCACGCGGCGCGCATGCGCGCGAAGTTCCGCATGTCGACAACGAGATCGCCGTAGCCGAAGAAGGTGCCGCGCTCCGTGAGGGCGATTTGCGTCGAGCGTTGAACGTTGAGCGCGACGCCCGGATCGCCTAACGCGCCGCGGACCTTGTCGACGGCGCCCTTCATTCCTTCGGGGTGCAACCATTGGCCCTTCTTGATGTTCACTGGCTTGCCGGTCGCGCCGGCGGCGACGAGCAAATCGGTTTGGCGACAGAGGAAGGCGGGAATCTGAAGCACGTCGACAACTTGGGCGGCCGGTCCGCACTGCTCCGGCAAATGGACATCGGTGAGCACTGGGAGGCCGGTCCGTTCACGGACGCGTGCGAGCGCGGCGAGGCCGTCATCGAGACCGGGGCCGCGCGCGGCATCTTTATTGGAGCGATTGGCCTTGTCGAAGCTGGCCTTATAGATGATGCCACCGGGGACACGCTCGGCGAGGCGTGCCAGATGATCGCCGACGCGCATGTTCAGCGCGTCGGACTCGAGAACGCACGGGCCGGCAATGAGAAACAGCGCATCGCTGCGAAAGCGGACCATCGCCGCGTCAGTCTGCTGCTTCGACCAGCGAGCGCTCCCCGGCTCGGCCTTCGCGTCGGCGACTGGCCTTGGCGGCGGCGGCGATGAAGCCGGCGAACAACGGATGCGGACGCGTCGGGCGCGATTGCAGCTCGGGATGGAACTGACAGCCAATGAACCAAGGATGCGCCTGCAGCTCGATAATCTCGACGAGCTGTCCGTCTGGTGAGAGTCCACTCAGCCGCATGCCGTTCTGCACAAAGAGGTCGCGATAGCGATTAGAGACCTCATATCGATGTCGATGGCGCTCACTCACCTCGGGCACCCCGTACACCTCGGCGGCACGAGAGCCGCGGGCGAGCCGGCAGGGATAGGCGCCAAGACGCATCGTCCCGCCCATGTCGGTCACATGCTGCTGCGACTCCATCAACGAGATCACGGCGTTGTCGCACTCGGGCTCGAACTCCGACGAGTGACTGTCCTCGAGATGGCAGACGTTGCGCGCGAACTCGATGATCGCCGTTTGCATCCCAAGACATATACCAAGGAACGGTAGTCCCGTTTCGCGCGCGGAGCGGATGGCCTCGACCATGCCTTCGACGCCGCGCACGCCGAAGCCGCCCGGTACAAGCAACCCGTCGTAGCCGGAAAGCAGGGTTCCCGCGGTGTCGCGATTCGTGAATGCTTCGCTGGAGATCCAGTTGACTTCCACACCGACATCGTTGGCGATGCCGCCGTGAATCAACGCCTCGAGAACGCTCTTGTAGCTGTCAGCGTACTCGGTGTACTTGCCGACGACGGCGATACGAACTTGTTGATGTGGTGTGAGCACACGCTGAACGAGCTCGCGCCAGCGCGACAAGTTGGGTGACTCCATCTCGAGCCCCAGCTTCTGGACGACTTTGGCATCAAGACCCTGCTCGTGAAAGACGAGAGGGATTTCGTAGATGGTGCGCACGTCGGGGCTTTCGATCACGGCGCCGAATTCGACGTTACAGAAGAGGGCAATCTTGCGTTTGATCTCGTCGGAGATGGGCCGCTCGGTGCGGACGATGAGCAGATCGGGCTGAATTCCGATCTCCATCAGCTCTCGCACGGAATGCTGCGTCGGCTTTGTCTTCAACTCACCCGCCGCAGCGATGTACGGGACCAATGTCAAGTGAATGAAAATCGCATTCTCGCGTCCAACGTCATGCCGCATCTGACGGATCGCCTCGAGGAATGGCTGCGACTCGATGTCACCGACGGTGCCACCGACTTCCACGACGACGACGTCGTTCTCCGGCGCGATGCGACGAATTGCCGCCTTGATCTCGTCGGTGATATGCGGAATGACCTGCACCGTGGAGCCCAAATACTCTCCACGGCGCTCCTTCGTGATGACGTTGAGGTAGATCCGACCAGTGGTGACGTTGTTCGCTTGCGACAAGGAGCGATCGATGAAGCGCTCGTAGTGACCGAGATCGAGGTCCGTTTCCGCGCCGTCATCGGTGACGAACACCTCGCCATGCTGGAACGGCGACATGGTACCCGGATCGACATTGAGATACGGGTCGAATTTGAGCATCGTGACCCGCAATCCGCGCTCGACGAGCAATCGTCCGAGGGACGCCGCGGCGATGCCCTTGCCGAGAGAAGAAACCACCCCGCCGGTGACGAACACGTATTTCGTGGTCTGCGATCGCGTCGAATTCATCAGTGGCGTTCCTCGAAGTCGTTCCAGTCAGCGTTTGCTCGTGATAGATCAGCGGCAGTATCGATGCCGATGTGCGGCGGTTCACTTACGAGCGCGACTCCCATCGCCAAGCCAGCGGCAAGTGGCCGAAGCTGCTCGAGGCGCTCGATTCGCTCGAGCGGATGAGGCGGAAGTGACACCCAGCGCGCCAAGGCCTCACGTGCATAAGCATAAACGCCGATGTGCTGCCAAACGCGCGTGGTGCGCAATTGTGCGTCCGCCGCATCGCGCAAGAACGGTATGGCCGCCCGCGAAAAATACATTGCTCGTCCATCGTCGGCAGCGACGACCTTGACGACGCTCGGCTCTTCAAGGATGTCATCGGACGCGCGGGCCGCGGCAGTCCCGAGCGGGAAATTGCCGGACGTGATTTGGCTCACCGCACCGCGCACCGCGGACTCGGCGACGAACGGCTCATCTCCCTGCACGTTGACGATCGCATCGTAGTCGCGAAACTCGCGTCGCGCGGCAACCTCGGCGACACGATCGGTGCCCGACGGATGCTCCGCGGATGTGATCAGCACTTCCGCTCCATGCGGACGGACAGCCTCGGCGACCTCCTCGCTGTCGGTGGCAATCACGCAGCGTTCCGCGAGGTGCATGGACTCTACCCGCTGCCAGACTCGAAGAACGAGAGGCAGACCGGCGAGTAATCGAAGTGGTTTTCGGGGGAGGCGGCTCGCACCCAGACGGGCTGGGATAACGGCGAGCGTCTTCACGCGCGGCGCTCGGGCCAGTGGGGGGCCGCGTCAATCACGCTCGGCAATGTATTTGGGGTCTGTAGCTACCGCAACTTTGCGCATGCGTAGTTGCGCCGCGGCCGGAACAGCGTCAGCGCGGACTAGCGCGGAGAACAGCACACGGACGGACGCGGACGAAAGAGCGACAGCGGCTCATCACGGATTTCCCGGATGGAACGGCTTCCACAGGATCCGCTCCGTGAGCGCTCACAATTCCCACCCCCACCAGTCCGGACGGGGGAGATCGGCTCGCTGCGCTCCCGGCGCTCCAGGAAGCCTCGCGTCACTTGGGCAAGGTTCAGCGCGTCATGGACAGCCCAAAGCCGAACTCCCAGGAGCGTCGAGCTGGATCGACGACGGCGTCGAAGCGGCCAAAACTCAGCGCAACGCGTAGGGCAAGATTTTGCTCGAACGAAGGCAGCCTGCCGATGCCCGCGGAGCCAATGATGTGGCGCAGCGTGAGGCTCGGCGTACCAAGTATCCGCAAGTCAAAGCGCTGAAGCGGCACGTAGTAGTTGCTCTCGACGTAGAGCAAGCGATCGCCGCCCAGCGTAAGCAGAGGGAGCGTGGTGATGGTGCCGGCGCCCCCGAGGTAGCTCCAGCGCTGTGGCGGCGCCGTGTCGCCGAAGGTGTGCACCAAATGCGTGGTGAGCCAAAATTCCTGAGCTGCGAACGTCGGAAAGTGAATCTCGCCATGCAAGGTCGATTGCACGAAACGCCGGTCACCGACATCGAACGGGCTCGACCTCCATGTTCACGGCGTCGAACGTGTGATACCCAACTGCCTCGACGCGATCGGCGCGATAGTAATTGCGCGTGTCCAGCCCCAGGCCGAAGACGGCCGCCGAATTCACGAGATCAGACCAGATCCAATCGTCGTTCGTCGAAGTCGTACGTCGGACGAACACTGTAGCGCGTGTTCGGCGTCCAAAGGCGAATTGGCCCTCGACGGCCGGATCGAACGCGCCAAGATTGGAGCGATACGTGATCGTCGGATCGATCTCGTAGTATCCCGTGTCGAGCGCAATCGACGGACCAATGGGCAGCGAAAGCCCGTCGACACGATCATACGACGGGATTCGAACTCCGTAAATTCCCGGCAGGGTGAACATCGGCGACGGGTGTGCGCGAAGAGGCAGATAGCCGAGCTCATAGCCACTCCCGGATGGCCGCACGTCGAAGGTGAAATCGCGGTGACTCTCGGAACCACCGCGCACGATCGCGAGACGTGATTCGTATACAGCGCCACCGATAGCGATGATGCGTCCGTCGACCACTGCGCCCGGATGCGGGAAGGCATCACCGCCGACGACAATAACGTCACCGTGAACGCGTCCTTCGATGACGACGTCGCGCTGCAGAACAATGACGGTGCGCGAGTACGCCGAATCGCGCCGCAACACCGCGGGTGTCGGCGCGGGTGGGATGAGTAGATGCGCGCCGGCGAGCGCCGTAGCGACGCGTCGACCGACCGGTCCGGGACCAGGATCCCGGATGACTACAGACTGCTGAGCATCGATGCGCGCGCTCGCAAACGCGCCGATGAAGAGCAGCGGCGCGATGCGCGCGCGAACTTTCACCGCGCGAGCTCCAGAAAGTTCTTGAGAATTTCCTTGCCGTGCTGCGTCATCACCGACTCGGGATGGAACTGGACACCATAAACCGGATGCTCGCGGTGCCGCACACCGTGAATCTCGTTCGGATCGTTCGCGGCGCGCGCAACCACCTCGAGCGAACTGGGAAGCGAGCTTCGTTCCACGATGAGCGAGTGATACCGCATCACCTCGAGCGGCGATGGCAGCCCGGCAAACACACCCTGGCCGTCATGCTCGATTGGCGACGTCTTGCCGTGCATCACGCGATCGGCACGTACGACCCGACCGCCATAGGCCTCACCGATGGCCTGGTGTCCGAGGCAAACGCCGAGCGTCGGAATGCTACTTCCCCAGCGTCGAATCGTTTCGACGCTAATGCCGGCTTGCGCCGGCGCGCATGGTCCAGGGGAGAGCACGATCGCCGAGGGTGCAAGAGCGCCGATGTCGTCAACGGAAATCGCGTCGTTGCGACGCACCTCGACGTCCGCCCCCAGCTCGCCCAGATACTGAACGAGGTTGTAGGTGAACGAATCGTAGTTATCGATCACGAGCAGCATCAGAGCTAGCCCCTGGGGTGGTATTGCTTGTGAACCGTTCTCAGATACTCGCGATCGACGTGCGTGTAAATCTGGGTCGTGGAGATGTCAACATGACCTAGCATCTCTTGGACCGCGCGCAGGTCGGCGCCACCCTCCAGGAGATGTGTCGCGAACGAGTGGCGGAGCGTGTGAGGGGACACATGCTTGGTGATTTGTGCCTTCTCAACGTAGCGCCGCAGGATCTTCCAGGCGCCCATGCGCGTAAGCGGCCGCCCGCGAGCATTCAGGAGCAGGATTCCCTTCCCTTCGCCATGCTCCAATCGCGGGCGTAGCTCTCGCAGATAAATGGCAACGGCGCCGATTGCCGAACGGCCGATTGGGACCAAGCGCTCTTTGCTGCCCTTGCCGAACACGCGCACGAGACCTTCCTCGAACAGCACGTCACGGACGGCGAGCGTGATCCACTCGGAGACGCGAAGTCCGGCACCGTACGCCAGCTCGAGGAGCGCACGATCGCGNNNNCGGGTCATCTAAACTCGGCGCGGCGAGGAGGCGGCCGACCTCATCGACGCTCAGCACGTCGGGGAGCGAGCGCCAACGCTTCGGCGTCTCGAGCCGTTCACTCGGATCGCGCACGACGTGCCCGTCGCCTAACAAGAATCGAAAGTACGTCCGGACCGAGGACACGTTGCGCCGAATCGACGCGGGCGCGAGGCCGAGGTCTTTCAGGTGATAGACGAAGTCGCGAAGCACGCGGCTCGATATGTCCGTCGGCGTCCGGGCGCCCTTCGTGAGGGCGTACAGCGCTAACCGCTCGACGTCGCGCCGGTACGCTTCGGATGTGCGCGGTGATGCTCCCTGCTCGAGGGCGAGGAAATCAGAGAATCCGTCGAGCAAGAACGGACGCGCGAGGGACGGATCAATTAGGATTTGCTGATCCTTCGGCCGCGCGTCAACCATAATATACTGGCGAGTGAGAGAAGGCCGATGGCCGTTACCGCGAGAACGCGCCCGTATTCAGTGACGAGCTGCATGACACGCTGCCAATTATCGCCGAGCGTGAATCCAAGATAACTCACGGTGCCGTACCAGATGGCGGACGCGCCGGCGATGGCGAGGCCGGCACGCAGCGGAGGAACGCGGAGGGCGCCGGCGAAGGGAGGCACGAGGGCGCGGATACCGGGAATGAATCGGCTCGCGAAAAGCGCGATCACGCCATAGCGACCGTACAGTTTCTCGAGGCGACCCTGGGCCTGCGGTCCCTTGTCACCGAGCAGCCGCCGCTCGAGTCGTGCGGCGCCATAACGACGGCCGATGCCGTACATGATCATCGCGCTCGTGACATTGCCTAACCACGTGGCCGCGAACGCGGCGATGACGCTTCCCTTCCCGCGCGCGGCGAGAAAGCTGCCAAGAGCAACGACGGTGTCGGCGGGAATCGGTGGAAAGACGTTCTCGATCGCGGCGACCGCGGCAAGGGCAACGTATAACGTGCCGATCGGCAGCGACGTGAGCCACGCGAGAAGCGAATCCACCGGTTACCGTTCTGGATCGTTAGGCACGAGTGTCGCGACGGCGAAGCAGGCGATGCCTTCGCCGCGGCCGATCCAGCCCAATCCCTCGTTGGTCTTGCCCTTGACGCTTATGGCCGATGCCTCGACGCAGAGGACGCGCGCGAGCGCCGTCCGGATTGCCTCACGATGGGCAGCAATTCGCGGGGCCTCGGCGACCACGGCGACGTCCACCTGCGACACCTGAAACCCGCTACTGCGCACGCGGCCGACGGCGACGGCCAACATCTCGAGTGAATCGCGGCCACGATTGGCCGGGTCGCGATCCGAGAACAGCTCGCCGATGTCGCCACCGCCAACGGCGCCGAGAATGGCGTCGGTAATGGCGTGGGCCACGGCGTCACCGTCGGAGTGGCCGACGAGATGGCGATCGAAGGGGATGTCGACGCCGCCGAGTCTGAGTGGGCCGCCCTCGGCGAGGCGGTGCGAGTCGTAGCCGATGCCGACGCGGACACTCACTGCGCGCGCGCGCGCGTCGCACGCGCTCCTGCCGCGCTCATCCGATGCATTACGCGACGGCGCCTGCTGGCTCGGGGTCGGCCTCTCGAAT
>WNGI01003059.1_pt1 | contig 14651 bp, 16 predicted proteins | sample 5400621 | NCBI WGS metagenome assembly WNGI01 (sample SAMN13153374, study PRJNA577476) | soil metagenome | isolation source: 20 cm soil or saprolite under Garry oak tree replicate 1 | place: USA:California | collected 2016-06-15 | reverse complement strand
GTCGTCGAAGAAATGCTGGAGCTGACCCGACGCGCTCTCCCATCGCACATGCTGAATCTGGCGCGTCTGCGAGCGTCCGTTGTTATCGGTATACGATTCCGTCGTGTAATAGTAGAACCCCGCCTCCGCGGTCCACGCCGCGTCGACCTTGGCATCGAAGGTCCAGTAGGGCAGGTAGATGCCCTTGACCGTGTCGGTGAGCGCCGAATGCTTGAGCTTGTTCGGGGCGAGCCACAACCTGCCATACCAGGTGCGGATACCGTCGCGCGCCTTGTCCTCCGTCACCTTGAACGGCAGCAGGCTTTCGGGCCGGAACGCGTCCTTGGTCTGCTCGTAGGGGATGAGCTGCGCCGAGCCACAGAAGTCGCAACGCTGCGCCTGTCGTTGCGGATCAAGCACCGAAATCGCCTGACAGCTCTGGCACTTGACGTAACGCTTTTCGGTTTGCCAGCCACGCTTGTCATCGGTGATCCCGCGCAGCGCAGTGACCAGATCGTGCTCGATGATCCCGCCGGTGTCGGCGTCGAGTTTCGCCGGCGAGGTCGTGCCGCAGAACGGGCAGACCAGCGCTTGCTTGGCAGGATTCCAGATCGCCTCCGCTCCGCACGCCGGACAGGCGAATTTCTCTCTGGCTAGTTCCTCGGGCATGGGCACTGATGATAGCGTGATTTGATCGCGAGACGGGCACACAAATCGTTGCTGCGCGAGAGCTCTACCGCTGCGTGCGTCAGCGTATGAAGTAGCCGATCACGCGCCAGGCGCCGTCGGCTTCGTGCTCCAGCGTTACCGTCTCGCGACTGTCGATTTTCTTGGCGAAGCTGGAGCGAAACATCAGCAGCACGTAGTCACCAACAGGAGCGCCCTGAAAACTCGTCGTGAATTGAGTCGATAACAGGGTGCGTTCGACCAGTGCGCCGAGCGGGGGCCGCACCTGCTTGAGCGCGTCGGCCCATTTGTCGGCGCTGATCGCGTTCTGGAACTGTTTACCTGTGGCGCTCCAGCTCGCGAGGGCATCATCGCGATCGGTCAGCGCGAGCCAGCTGCGCGCCTCTTTTTGTGCGGCCGTCGCTCGCGGATCCTGCGCCAATGCCGAGCCGATGCCGGTCGCGGAAAGACAACAAGCGAGGGCGACAAGCAACGCCTGCCTGCGGGTCATGCGCACGGCAGCTCCTGGTGCACTAGGAATGAAGGAATTGGTCGACGGCGGTCTTGGTCACTCGCCACTGGCTGCCGATTTTCTTGCCCTTGAGGTCGCCCGAATCGAGACTCGCGACAACGTCGGACTCGGCAACGCCTAACAGCTGCGCGACCTGGGCCGGGGTCATCAAATCCGGCGCGGCCGCCGGTTGTGGCGCCACGGCCGGACCGGCGACGCCGGGTGTTGCCTGCGCGCCCATGATGCCACCGGGCTGATTCATCATTTGCTGCGCCATCGCCATGCCAACCGCCATTTCGGCTCCGACACCGGCGAGACCTCCTCCGCCCCCTCCCCCCTGTGCACCGAGGCCCTGCGCCAGCTGGAACTTGACGTAGTCGTTCAGGTTGCCCACGGCGGCCATGCTCGAGCGCTTGTCGATCGCCTGCTCGACCTCCGCCGGCACCGAAACGTTTTCGACAATGAAGCTTTGAATCTCGATCCCGTATTTGGAGATCATCTGCGGGTTGATCAGCGGCCGCAGCGCTTCGCCTAACTCGCCGTAGCGCGCCGCAACATCGAGCGCCGGAATCTTCGACTGCGCCAGCGCCTCGGAAAACACGCTGACGACACGCGAGCGCATAGTGTCGCTGAACTCGTCCAACCTGAAATGATCGTCGGTGCCGGCGACCTCCTTCAGAAACAGCTTCGGGTCGACCACCTTGAAATCGAAGATCCCGTACGCCCTCATGCGCACGATGCCGAAGTCCTGGTCGCGCATCATGATCGGATTTGCGGTGCCCCACTTGTTACCGGTGAAAACGCGCGTGATGACGTAATAAACGTCGGCCTTGAAAGGCGATTCCAGCCCGTATTTCCAGCCCTTCAGATCGGAGAGGATCGGAATGTTGTCGGTGACCAGGTCATATTTTCCCGGCCCGAAGGTATCGCCGAACTGACCGAGATAGATGAATTGCGCAACCTGGGACTCGCGCACGATGAGCTGTGCGCCGCGCTTGATTTCCTTGTCGTCGTCCGGAAAGCGATAGGAAAGCGTGTCGCGCGAATCGTCAGTCCACTCGATGATGTCGATGAACTGTTTTTTGATGAAGTCGAGTATCGCCATGTGAGTCCGTTTGCGTTATCGGGATTGCGTTCCTGCCCACCCGCTCTTGCGTTACTTGCGGGCGGTGGGAAGTTTCTTGAGCTCCGCCGCAGCCTGCGTCATCTCGGCTTCGATCCGGTCCAGAGGCAACGCTCCCGGAGTGAACGAGCCATCCTCGAACACCAGCGTCGGCGTCGCATTGACGTGGTACTTCTGGCCGAGCAGCGCGGTTTGCGCGATCGGCGTCGCGCAGTCACCGTTGTTGTCGGGCAGCTTGCCGCTGTCGAACCATTCGTCCCACGCCTTGATCCTGTCGGGCGAGCACCAGATCATCGCCGACTTGCGCGCCGAATCCGGGTGCAATTGATCGATCGGAAACAGAAATGTATAGATAGTCACGTTGTCGAGGCCTTTCATCTCGGCCTCGAGGCGCTTGCAATAGGGACAATCGGCATCGGAAAAGATCGCCAGCTTGCGCGAGCCGTCGCCCTTCACCTTCTTGATCGCGAGCTCCAGCGGCAGGGAATCCCAGGCGATGCGGTTCATCCGCTTCATGCGCTGCTCGGTGAGGTTGGTTCGGGTCGCGGTGTCGTACACCGAGCCGACAATCACATAATTCACCTTGCCGTCGGTGTACAACATGCGATCGTCGAGCTGCGCCTCGAAAAGCCCGAAATAGGGCGATTTGGACACATTGCGGATCGGCGCGCCGGGAAATTTCGCCTCGAGCGCTTGCTTCACCGCGGCGACCTCTCTGGCAGCAGCGTCGAACTTCGCGTCCTGGGCCGACACCGGCAATGCAAGCGCCAGCAAAAAACAGACGGCTGGCAGATGACGCAAAATCGGACACAAAATCGGACGCAAAATGATTCGCATTACGACGACTCCGGATACAGGGGTGGCGATTGGACAGTTTACCGCAGCGCTGGTTGCGCCAGCAGCCTCTTCAGCGGCCCGAGAGTTCCGACAAGGCTCATGCCGCGATTGCGCAGTGCCCCGACCCACAGGGACTGGCTGCCGAACAAGCGCACCAATCCATCGGTGACGCCCTGCATTGCCAACACCGGCTCGAGACGACGCCTCGCGTAGCGCTGAAGCAACAACGACGACCCGGGATCGCGGACGGCGTCGCGGCCGGCCAATATCGAGCAGAGCGCGGCCGCATCGCCGAAGCCGAGATTGACTCCCTGACCCGCCAGCGGATGTACGCCGTGTGCCGCGTCGCCCACCAGCGCCAAGCGTTGCGCGATCACCGACGGCAGCCGGAGCAAGGACAAGGGAAAAGACGCCGACGCGGTGATCGTCGTCAGCGCGCCCAACGCTCGCGCGCCCGCCAGCGCGACCCGGTCCGCCAATGCGGCGCCGTCGAGCGCGAGCAATTCATCGGCCAGCGGTTCCGGCGCCGACCACACCATCGAGATCCGACGACCCGGAAGAGGCAGCCATGCAAGCACACCGCCGTCGGACAAGAACCACTGGAACGCGCGCCCGCGATTGGCCAGCTCGCTCGCGAAATTGGCCACTATGGCGGTCTGAGAATACGGCCTCGGATCCTGATGCATGCCGGCTTGCGCACGCGTCCAGGATCGCACACCGTCTGCTCCCACGATCAATCGCGTCGACAGCGCGTCGCCGCCATCGAAGCGCAACTCCGCGGCACCGGCGCCCCATGCGATGCTCGCCGGCGTTCGCGGCGCCAGCATGTCGATTCCCGGCGTATCGCGAATGCTGGCAATGAGCGCAGCATGAAGCTCGCGATTCTCGACGATCCATGCCAGGGCCCGCTCACCAAGCTCATGCGCCGAGAAAGCAAGCCTGCCGCCTGCGTCCCCGCGAACGTCCATCGATTCGATCGGAGAGAGACGATTCGCTCGCAGCCGCTGCCACGCGCCGATATCGTTGAGGAACGCGACGCTGCCCGGGCTGACGGCATAAACACGGGCGTCCCAATCCTCATCGGTCGCGGAAGCGGACGCCACACTGACGTTCGAAGCATCGACACTCGATCGATCGACGATCGCCACCCGCATCCCCGCGCGCGCCAGCGATGCGGCGAGCGCCAAGCCGACCAGGCCCGCGCCAAGGACGGCGACGTCATAGTCGCGCGTGCCGCCCGCCATCAGTCGAGTACCTCGATGACGTGGTTCTGATTGGTGTAAATGCAGATCTCGCCGGCGATGGTCAATGCCTGCTTGACGATATCGGCGGCAGAGAGCTCGGTATGGCTCAACAACGCCCGCGCAGCGGCCTGTGCATATGCACCTCCCGAGCCGATGGCGACGATCCCGTGCTCGGGCTCGAGAACGTCGCCGGTGCCGGTAATGACCAGCGAAGAAGTGTTGTCGGCGACGGCCAGCATGGCTTCGAGCCGGCGCAAAATTCGGTCGGAGCGCCAGTCCTTGGCCAGTTCGACCGCCGCGCGCTGCAATTGTCCCTGGTGCTTGTCGAGCTTCGCCTCGAAGCGCTCAAACAGCGTGAATGCGTCCGCGGTGGCGCCCGCAAAACCCGCCAGCACTCGGTCGTTGAAGAGCCGGCGTATCTTGCGCGCGGTCGATTTGACGACGACGTTGCCGAGCGTCACCTGGCCATCGCCGCCGAGCGCCACGCTGGCACCGCGCCGAACCGACAATATGGTAGTGCCGTGAAAGATTTCCATGTTCGAAAATGAGGAAGAAGTTCGAAGACGATCGCGCAGCGAAGGCGTTAGCTCAACAGCGCCTGGCGATTGAAGACTGGCCGCCCAAACTTGGCGGGTATGTCCTGCGTTGCGCGATGGCGCTGGCTCGAGACGCCGCGCCAAGTCCGCCCGCTTACTGCGACTTCTTGACGAAATGCCGCGGCGATATGCCGATAAGCAATAACAGCGCGCGGATGATCGGTGATGCTCCGATGATCTGCACACCTTTTCGTTGCGATTCCGCGCGGACGATCGCGTTGGAAAGAGCGCCAGCACAGACAAAATCGATGCGGTCGACCGCGGTCATATCAATGGGAATGGTATGACGACCCTCACGAAACACGATGAACTTGCCCAGTTGCGGGTCCGACGAGCCGGTAAGCGTTCCCTGCCAAGAAAGTTGATCCGCATTTTCCGGCGCGGCACTGCGCCCAGCGGACTCCTCGGCCTCCGCGGCAACAAGCGCAGTATCCGGCGGCGGCTCCCAGGATGGAGGCGATACTTCAAAGGCCACCGCGAATTCGATTGCGCGATCTTCGAACACCTCGTGTTCGTGTTGCCACTGAAGCAGTTCCAGCAACAGGATCCAGTAGCCCTCCGCGGCGCTACGACCTTGTGTTGCCGATTGCTCAAGGGCGCGGCGTATTTTTTCGGGGTGCTGGAGAACTAACGGATAATGACGCTTGCGCAACTGCGCAAGAGCGTTGGCCAGCAGCTTGGCGCCGGCGTCGTCGGCACCGATGATCGAGCCCAGATCGAGCCGCAACTGCGGCTGCTTCAGCGAAGAAGCCAACATGCCGGCAATCTGCTGCGCGTGGATCGCCGTCAATTTACCCGTCAATCCGACATAGCCGCCGGCGGCCGGCCGCGCCCCCGCAGGTACGCTTCCGCCACGGTCTTCCCACGCTGGCGCCGAGCGCTCGAACGCCACCACATAACGCAGCGCAAGTTGGTCGAATGCGGCCCTATCGTTCGCGCGCTGCAACAGGTCGAACAGTGCGAGCCATGCCAGCGGCGAGTTCCTGGTGTCGTCGTTGCTGACGATCCCGAGCTCGAGCACCTCGCGCGCCTGCGCCGCTTGGCCGTTGGCGTAATGAAGCGCGGCATTTTCGAGGTCCGCGCACAAACCGGGATTGGCCTCGGAGACCAGGATCTTCTTATGCGATACCGGGTTCCATTCGATCATGCTATGAGGCCCGGTCAGCGTGATGTCCCGCTCCCCGGCACCGGATTCATTCGAACCCTGCTTCGCCGGTGCGGCGGGCCGCGTCTTGGCCGAAGCCGCGACCTCACGTGCCGATACCGGCCGCGCGGCAGGTCTGGCTCTCGGGTCCGGCTTGGCATTTGGTTCCAAAGACTTGGCCTCGCCCGGCTTACCCTTGATCGGTGGCTTAGGGAACAGGTTGAACGCCATTGCGACCGCCATCGACTTCCACGATCAAAGGGACCAATTATGTTCCGATAGCCAACGGGCAACAAGCCGAGGGCCGGAACGGCGCACTAGGCCATAGCAACGCTTTGCGCTTTTTCCAGATTTTCGGCGGCAAAATCCCAGTTGAGGAGTTTGTCGATCACGGCCTTGACATGGTCGGGCCGCCGATTCTGGTAATCGAGGTAATACGCATGCTCCCAGACATCGATGGTCAGTAAAGGCGTCTGGCCCTTGGCGATCGGATCTTCGGCATTGCCGGTCTTGACCACCTTGAGCGTGCCGGCGTCCGCAATCAGCCAGGCCCAGCCGCTGCCGAACTGCGTCACCGCAGCGTCGGCAAACTCGGATTTGAACTTGTCATAGCTGCCGAAAGCAGCGTCGATTTTCTGCGCGAGCTTGCCGCGAGCTGTGCCGCCGCCCTTGGGCTTCAACGAGTTCCAGTAGAACGTGTGATTCCACGCTTGCGAGGCGTTGTTGAAGATGCCGCTCTTGTCCGCCTTCCCTGCCGTGGCCTTAATGATGGCCTCCAGCGACTGCCCCTCGAACTGCGTCCCTGCGACCAGCTTGTTGAGGGTATCGACATACGTCTTGTGATGTTTGCCGTAATGGAAGCCGATGGTTTGCGCCGAAATGACGGGCGCTAGCGCGTCCTCTGCAAACGGAAGGGGCGGCAGCTTGAACGGTTGTGCCATGGTGAATCTCCTTGAGTTACGGATAGAACCGGTAAAGTCTACAAACCGGCGCGTCGCCAACGGGTCTGCGGATCGCATCAACGCCGTTTTGCCGCGCCACCGAGTCAGGACATGACTGGTTGCATGCCCTTACAATTTCAACGACACTAGAACGATGCCAAAGTTTCGGCAACCCGGTTCCCGCCGGATGGCGGCGCAGAGGAGGAAACCATGAAGAACCCGCTCGATTCTCTTTGGGGAACAGTGATCTGCGGGGTGTTGCTTACCGCGATCCTCTACTTTGTCGTTAAGAGCATTCTTACCTGAGGGAGTGCCGCAATGGATTGGGTCCCTGCAATTGCTCGATGGCTGCACTTTATGGCCGGCGTGATGTGGATCGGCCTCCTGTATTACTTCAATTTCGTACAGGCCGCCGCGCTCAAGGCCGCGACCGCGGACGGCACCGCGGCCGGCATCACCAAGCACGTCGCACCGCGCGCACTGCTGTTCTTCCGTTGGTCCGCGGTCGTCACCTGGCTGGCCGGCGCCGCCTTGCTCGGCAATCAGTTTGTCAATGCTTTCACGCTCTCGAAGGGCATGGCGGGCATCGGCGTGGGTGCCTGGCTCGGGACCATCATGTTGATAAACGTGTGGGCCCTCATATGGCCCAACCAGCAAAAAATTCTGGGGCTCAAGCCCGCGACCGATGAGGAGAAAGTCACGGCGCGCCGGGTCGCGTTTCTGACCTCGCGCGTTAACACCATGTTGTCGATTCCGATGCTGTTTTTTATGGCGGCAGGCTGGTCGCACCGTGGGATCTTCGGGCTTTAGGGCGCCAAGCTGCGGCGCACGAGCATCCACCAAAAACGATGGCCCGGCAATTTGCCGGGCCATCGTTTTTTTTGGTGTTCCTCGGTGCGCTTTGGTGCAGCCGTCGGTTCCACTCTAATCGCCGTAGAGCCTCTGAACCCGCTCCCGCCGTTCCTGCGCCTCGAGCGACAGCGTCGCCGTCGGTCGCGCCAACAGCCGCGGAACGCCGATTGGCTCGCCGGTTTCCTCGCAGTAACCGTAGCTCCCGGCGTCGATCATCTTCAGCGACTTTTCGACTTTCTTGAGCAGCTTGCGCTCGCGATCGCGGGTCCGCAGCTCGAGCGTGTATTCCTCTTCGAGCGTGGCGCGATCCGACGGGTCGGTGGTGACCTCGTTCTCGCGCAGATGCTGGCCGGTATCGTCGGCGTTGGTCAGCAGCTGCGTGCGAAGCTCGAGCAGGCGCTGCTTGAAAAAAGCGAGTTGCGCCTCGTTCATGTATTCCTTGTCAGGCGCTTTCAGAAGGTCTTCCTCGCTCAGCTCCCTCTGCTCCTTGACCTTTTTCGCGGGACTCTTCGCGGCCGCGGTCTTGGCTCCGGCGGTTTTGCCGCCGATGCCTTTGGCCGTGACATTTTTGGTTGCTACGCTTTTGGTTGCCACGCAATCACCTTCCTGCAACGAGTTTTCCTGCTGAATTTTCAACGATGCTTGTCGGCGGTGCTGGACGAAACCGCTGGTCCGCTCACTTCCCCGGTCCGAAGTTTGAACCGACGCCCGCAGCATCAAACCGTGCATTATATCTCGAATGGCTCGACGCAAGCCATCGGCACTGTTAGCGCCCGTGAAGCGGCACCAGCCGGCGACGCATAACATTGCATCCAGCGGTTAGTACACAAAGGAGCCCGCGACCATGCGCCGGCACGTCCGGCGCGCGCCCGTATAATGCGAAAAAACAAGCGGTTTGCGTGACTTTTCCGTGATGTTTCAATGACCCTCACGATTACCCGCCCGGACGATTGGCACGTTCACCTGCGCGACGGCGAGATGATGCGCTCCGTCATCGGCGCGACGGCGAGGACGTTCGCTCGCGCCGTCGTGATGCCAAATCTCACCCCCCCCGTGACCACGGTGGCGGCCGCCGCAGCGTACCGCGATCGCATTCTTGCTGCGCTGCCTGCGGGGTCGACTTTCGCGCCGCTAATGACGCTCTATCTGACCGACAACACGCCGGCGGTGGAGATCGCTCGCGCCCGCGCGTCGGGCTTTGTCATCGGCACCAAGTACTACCCCGCGGGCGCGACCACGCATTCGGATTCGGGTGTCACCGCGTTGGGGAAGGTTTACGCGCCACTCGCGGCCATGGAGAAGCATGGTCTGCCGCTCCTGGTGCACGGCGAGGTCACCGACCCCGATGTCGACATTTTCGATCGCGAGCGCGTATTCGTCGATCGGCAGCTTTCGCGCATCGTGCGAGATTTTCCGGGGCTGAAGGTCGTCCTGGAGCACATCACGACGACGGAGGCGGCGGAATTCGTCGCCGCGGCATCCACCAACGTCGCCGCGACGATCACGCCGCAACACCTTTCATGGTCTCGAAACGCCCTCCTCGTCGGCGGCATGCGGCCTCATTTCTATTGCATGCCGGTTCTGAAACGCGAGGCGCATCGACTGTCGCTGATGCGCGCGGCAACCAGCGCAAGCCCGAAGTACTTTCTTGGAACCGATTCCGCGCCGCATGAGCGAAATGCGAAAGAAAGCGCATGTGGCTGCGCCGGATGCTATTCGGCGCCTACCGCGATCGAGCTCTACGCGGAAGCGTTCGATCGCGCGGGCGCGCTGGAGCGGCTCGAAGCGTTTGCGAGCTTCCACGGCGCGGACTTCTATGGCCTGCCGCGCAATAGCGCCACCATCACGCTCAAACGCGAAGGGTGGGTCGTTCCGGCGTCGTACCCGTTCGGCGCTCGCACCGTGGTGCCTCTGCGCGCCGGCGAAACGATGTGCTGGCGACTCGATGCGTAGCGTACTGAGGTACTGAGTCCGGCCGCGAAAGTGGAGCGGTGCGCCGTGCTACCATTCCCGTCCGAAGCCAGCCAGACCGTCGCTGCCCGCCGGTGAAAACCAGTGCGGGGAGAGGAAAGTCCGGGCTCCGCAGAGCAGGATGCTGGGTAACGCCCAGCCGCAACAAGGCGATCGCGCGAGCGGTCGCCGAAGGCGAGGAACAGGGCCACAGAGACGAGTCGCCCCGGTCTGGCTTTACGCCAGGTCCGGAGCGGGTGAAACGCGGCAACCTCCATCCGGAGCAACACCAAGTAAGCGGACGAAAAGATTCAACCCAAGGCTGCTCGCTTAGTCCGCGGGTAGGTGGCTCGAGCGTCGCGGCAACGCGGCGCCTAGACGAATGACGGCCATAGGGTGTGCTCACAAGCGCGCCCCGTAACAGAACCCGGCTTATCGGCTGACTTCGACTTATTCGAATGACCGCCCTGCGAATTACCTTCGCATGCGGCGGAAGGATCCACCGTGGCGCCGAGAGAATTCGGCTACGGTTCCATTCTTCGCCGCGCATCGCGAAGAATTTCGCGCGCCGCGTTGTGCCCGGGCACGCCGGTGACGCCGCCGCCGGGGTGAGTGCCCGCGCCGCACATGTACAAGCCCTTCAGCGGCCCGCGATAGTGACCATGGCCGAGGACCGGTCGAGCAGAGAAGAGCTGGTCCAGCGCGAGCGAGCCGTGGAAGATATCACCTCCGATCAGTCCGAACTCGCGCTCGAGATCGAGAGGCGACAGTGCGTGCCGGGCGATGACGCTCGCGGCAAAATTGGGCGCGTGACGATTGACGGTGGCGATCATCAGCGCTTCGACTTCCTGTTTCATCGTGTCCCACGATGCGCCGTCAGGCAATTCCGGGTTCGCGTGCTGGCAAAAGAGGCTCGCGACATGCTTGCCGTCCGGCGCGAGCGATGCGTCGACCAGCGATGGAATGAGCATCTCGATGATGGGCTCGCGCGACCATCCGGTCAGGCGCGCGTCGAAATAGGCGCGCTCCATGTAGGCAAGCGACGGCGCCATGATGATGCCTGACCTGAGGTGAGCCCCGTCGCCGCGAAGACAGGTGAAATCTGGCAGCGCATCGAGCGCGACATTCATGCGGAAGGTGCCCGAGACGCAACGATATGCCTCGATCCGCCGCAGGAAGTCGCTGTCGAGCGCGCTTCGATCGATGAGTTGCAGATACAGCAGCTTGGGATTGACGTTCGCGATGACGCGCTCGGACAACATTTCCGTTCCGTCGCTAAGCGCAATGCCGCAGACGCGACCGTTTGCGCTCAGCACTCGTGACACCGGGGCGTTAGTGTAGAGCGTCGCGCCGCGCGCGATTGCCTCCGCCGCCATCGCTTGCGTAATTGCTCCCATGCCCCCGAGTGCGTGGCCCCATTGCCCGCGCTTGCCGTTGACCTCGCCGAACACGTGATGCAACAGCACGTAACCCGAGCCGGGCGTATAGGGGCTGGCGAAATTGCCGACGATCGAATCGAAGCCCAACGCAGCCTTGATCGGTTCGGACTCGAACCAGCGATCGAGGATCTCACCGGCGCTCTTGGTGAATAGATCCAGCACATCGCGGCGTTCGGCCATGCCCAGACGCTTGAGGCGCCCGCCAACCCTCCATGTCTGGAAAAAATCATGAATGCCGCCGCCCACGTTGGGCGGAGTCTCGAGCAGCAATTCACGTAGCACGTCCGCGACGCGATCGAGCATCGCGTAATACTGCGGAAGGATGTCCGCGTCCCGGGTCGAGAACCTCGCGACCTCGGCTTGCGTCGCCGCGAGGCTTCCGGCGGAGTTGCCAACCGAGTTGCCATCCGGACTTCCGATGGATCCTCCGCCGACCTTCAGATAACTCTGCGCCGACAGGGGAAGGAAGTTCGACAACGGGCGCTCGACGATCCGAAGCCCGTGTTCGGCGAGCCGCAGATCGCGCAGCACCCGCGGATGAAGCAGGCTGACGGTGTAGCTGGCGGTGGAGTTTCGAAATCCGGGATGGAATTCTTCGGTCACCGCCGCGCCGCCAACGATTGCACGGCGCTCGAACACCGCAACCGAAAAGCCTGCCTTGGCCAGATAGCAGGCGCATACGAGCCCATTGTGGCCGCCGCCGATGATGACGGCGTCGAAGCGTCCGGTGGGCGTCGTCATCCTGTTGTTCCGGCCGGCGCCGCGTCGCCATGCAGCCGGGCGATGGCGGATCCAGACAAGGGCCAAACGCAGCGGAATGTCGTGCTGCTACTCCTCGCCCATGCCTGCGGCGACCGTCGAAAATCCGCAATCGGCATAGGTAATTTCGCCGGTGATGGCACTGGACAGGTCGGAAAGTAAAAACGCGGCCACGTTGCCAACCTCGTCGATCGTCACATTGCGCCGCAGTGGTGCGGTCTTTTCGACAAAATGCAGAATCTTGGAAAAGCCGGCGATGCCCGCCGCGGCGAGCGTCTTGATCGGCCCGGCGGAAATGCCGTTGACGCGGATGCCCTCGGGACCGAGGCATTGCGCGAGATAACGCACGTTGGCCTCGAGGCTCGCCTTGGCCAGACCCATAACATTGTAATTGGGGATGGCACGCACCGCGCCCAGATAGGTAAGCGTCACCATCGCAGCGTGGCGATCCTGCATCAACGGACGCGCCCCCTTGGCCAATGCGGCCATGCTGTAAGAGCTGACGTCGTGGGCGACCGCGAACGCTTCGCGCGACAGTCCGTTCAGGTAATCGCCGGCAAGCGCTTCGCGCGGCGCAAATGCGATCGCGTGCAGCAAGCCGTCGAGGCCGCCCCATTCGCCGCCCAGGGTCTCGAACAGTGCAGCGATATCGTCGTCGCGCGTAACGTCGCAGCGCAGAACCGGCGTGCTGCCGAACTCCGCCGCGAGCTTTCGCACGCGCTCATGCAGGTCGTCGTTGACGTAGGTGAAGGCGAGCGTCGCGCCTTCGCGCTTGCAGGCCTGAGCGATTCCGTACGCGATCGAGCGGCTGGAAAGCAGCCCGGTGATCAGAATCCTGCGATCGCTTAGAAACCCCATGCGTTGCTCAATGCCTTCGCGTTCGACGCACCATCGCCGGTGCGCGCTTCGGCCGTTGCCGGGCCGCCGCCGTCCTAATGGATACTTTCTCGGCGCTCCCTGGCGCTGGATCGGTGGCGCTTATTGTCGTTCGATGACACCGCAGGCTAGCCAGCCATTTCGAACGCCGAACTCGGGTCGAGGATCGGGATCGAGGCCGCTGTGCACTACGACCGCATGGCCGACGATGTCAAGCGGACTGCCGTCACCCACCGTGATACCTCGCAGATCGGCCACTACGTTGGCGTTTCCCTCGGTGCCCGCGACCAGCTCCGGCAAGTTGCCGCTGCGTGTTCTCCCGGGCGCCGCCCCGACCAGCGCCCAGACCTTTCCGGCACTTGCCGCGTTCGGTGAGCTGCAGTTGCCCACTTCGTGGATATACATACTATGCGGCCCGGGCGTGAGGTCGTGTATGACGGCGGCGACTACGACCTTGTCGCCGCGCTGCACGAACGTCAGGGTGCCACGGACCGAGCTGCTGTTCTTCGGCGATAGCCTGGCGACCGCGCCAGGACCGCTTTTGGGCATGATGTCGGCAAACGTCCAAGTCGGCCCGCTCGTCGTGCTGCAGCTTGCGAGCACGGTCAGGACGCCAAGTCCCCCCAGACACGTCAATACGGGGCAGGCGGCCGCAATGGAAAATCGCATCAGTTCCTGGCGATCAAGCCGCACGCGACGCGCCCGCCGGAGTTGCCGGTGGGCTGCGTCGTGTAGTCGTCCGGATCCTTGTGCACGATGACCGCCTTGCCGACGATATCCGTTGCGCCGCTGCCGACCGTCATCGCCCCGAGCTCCAGCGACAGTGACGCATTGCCTGAAGCATCGGCGACGAGCATCGGCATGTCGCCGGTGTGATGGTCCGGAACGCTTGGATTACCGTGCGGCTTGCCCGTCGGATTGAAGTGGCCGCCTGCGCTCATCCCGTCTCCCGAGCTGCAATCGCCTTTTTCGTGGATATGAAAGCCGTGCCCTCCCGGGGTCAATCCGGAAACCTTCGCCTCCATGGCAACCTTGTCGCCCTTTTGGGTGAACGTGACGTTGCCGGCCGTGGCGTTGCCCTTGGTCGGCTCCAGCCGCGCGGCGGCGGACTGAGCGTACGCCGCCACCGTGGAGCAAACGGCGAGCGCTCCGGCCGCCGAGACGAGCATCAGACGCTGCATGAAACCTCCTGGAAGACGACCGCGGACGATATTGCGACAACGCCGGCTGTCGATGCATCGCATGATAAGCGAACGCCCACGCCTTGCCAAACTTCGCCCATACGTACGGACTACGCGAGCCGTCGTCGTTTGCATAGGACTTCCTCGATTCGCTATACCAACCGCTCGAATTTCGCTATCGTTGTGGCGCTTCCAGGTCCCCGCTCATCGCAGAGTCTCGATCGCGCACCGTTCGTCGACCCAGCAGGAGTAAGTCCCATGACCTCTTTGCCAAGTTCGCTTCGTATCTTCCTGGGCGTTTTTATCGTTGCGTTCATCGCAGCTTGCGTTGGGGTCGACAATTCCTCTCGTCCGACCACACTTAACGCGCAGTCATCGTGCGCCGAGCTCAGCGGCGCCAACATACCGGCCGCAACCATCGCCCTTCCAACAAGCGGCGGCCTCGTGACGGCAACCGAACTCGTCGGGCCCTCGGGAAGCGCTCCGACCGTCATCGGCGAGTATTGCAAGGTTTTGGGAATAATTCGTCCGATCGATCCCTCAGCATTCGACA
>WNGI01003058.1_pt1 | contig 14655 bp, 13 predicted proteins | sample 5400621 | NCBI WGS metagenome assembly WNGI01 (sample SAMN13153374, study PRJNA577476) | soil metagenome | isolation source: 20 cm soil or saprolite under Garry oak tree replicate 1 | place: USA:California | collected 2016-06-15 | reverse complement strand
TACAGATCCCAATGGGAAGTCGGAGGAGGTCCTCGTAGGCCGCTTTGCAAAGCGAGCGCGAGGAGGAGACCCGCGACCGAGCAGAGCGAGGGAGCGCAGTGAGGGGCTCCGACCAAGCGAGCGTAGCGGCCGGAGAGGACCTCCTCCGACGCACCGGAAATGATCTGCGGTTCGAATGGCGAGACCGACTCATAGCGAACGAGAGGTTTTGCTTGACCCATCCACATGCGCCGTCTAACTTTAACAGTCTGTCCCATGCCGGCGCACAAACGCCACGAAGGGGGGAAGTAGAATTTGTCGGAAGTCATAATCCATGACGACGAGAACTTTGAGCGCGCGCTCAAGCGCTTCAAGAAGAAGTGCGAAAAGGCGGGCATCCTCTCCGATCTCCGCAAGCATCGTCATTACGAGAAGCCGAGCGAGCGCCGGAAGCGCAAGCTGAACACGGCAATGCGGAAGAATCGTCGCACCCGTCACGTCTAGGGAATGTCGGAGCTCCTCGCCCGGTTGCAGGGCGATCTCAATTCGGCTCGCAAATCCCAGGACAAAGCCGGCACGCTGTTGCTCAGCACGGTCCTCTCCGAGATCAAGAACAAGAAGATCGAGCTGAGACGCGACCCGGTGGACGCGGATGTGATCGACGTCCTGCGCAAATCGATCAAGCGAAGGCGTGAATCGATCGAGATGTACACGAAGGGTGCACGCAAGGATCTCGCTGACAAAGAGTCGGCCGAAGCGGCCGCTCTCGAGAAATACCTTCCCGCTCAGGTGAGTGATGACGAGCTTCGCGCCGCGGTCAAAGCGGCAATCGCTGGTGGCGCAACGCAGATCGGAGCGGTCATGGGCAAGGTCCTTCCCCAGTTCAAAGGTCGAGCGGACGGCGGCACCATCAACGCCATCGCCCGAGAGGAGCTGAGCAAGCAGGGGTGAAAAGTTCGCTCTGTGGAATCACAAAGCCCGAGCTCGCGACATCACTCGCAAGCTCGGGTTTTGTCATTCGGGGGCGCTCAGGGTTTCTCCTTTCCGTGTACTTGGGTTTTGTCATTCTGGTGTATCAGGAAGCATGAATTCGCACGCGCTCAACGTCATCGAGTTTCCACGTACGCTTGCACTCATTTCCGAGAGAGCCACATCTCCGCTCGGCTCCGAGCGCGTGAGGGAGCTGCGGCCCGTCACCGATCGCGATGCGATCGAGCGCGAGCACGCGCGTGTGGCCGCCGTTCGGGCACTCCTTTCGGCCGAAGAGCCCTGGCACCTGCACGGTGTTCCAGATGCGCGGGCGGCGCTGACGCGCTTGCGAGTCGAAGGGGCGTCTCTCGGTGCGGGCGAACTTCTCATGGCGGCCAAGCTTCTTCGCAGCTCGCGCATCACGCGTGAATCCCTGCGCGGAGAACGCGCATCGCCGATGGTGGCGGCGGTTCTGGCCGGGCAAATAGATCCCCTTGTGACCAACAAAACCGTCGAGGATCTCGTCGAGCGAGCGATCGACGAGGACGGCCAGGTTCGCGACGACGCCTCATCGACGCTCAGGAAAATCAGGCGCGAGCTCAAGGGCTCCCAGGGAGAGCTCGTCAAGCTTCTCGAGCGCGCCATGGCCAAGCTCGAGCCCCACCAGCGAGTCGCCGACATGTCCGTGACTGTGCGTAACGGCCGCTTCGTCATTCCCGTCCGACGCGAAGCCCAGGGTGTAGTTGGTGGAATCGTGCACGACGCATCAGCGACTGGCGGAACGCTGTTCGTCGAGCCGCCCGCGGCGGTCGAAGCGGGCAATCGCATTCGTGAGCTCCAGATCGAGGAGGTCGAAGAGATCGATCGGATTCTCCTCGAGTTGACCGAGAAGCTTCGTCCACAGCGCGAGGCGCTCGGGGATTCGCTCGAAGCACTCATCACACTCGATTCGCTGGTCGCGCGAGCCCGATACGCCATCGAGTTCCGCTGCGCTCCAGCGGAGCTGTCTGAGTCGACAGACGGATTCGCCGTCGTTGATGGTCGCCACCCGCTCCTCGTGGCCCAGGGAATCGATGTCGTTCCATTCGATCTCGAGATGTCATCGAACGAGAGAACACTGCTCATCTCCGGACCGAACACCGGCGGCAAGACAGTGTTGCTCAAGGCGCTGGGTCTCTTTTCCGCCCTTGTGCAGTCGGGGATTCCAGCTCCGGTCGATGTGGGATCCCGAATCGCGGTCTTCGACAACATCTACGCCGACGTTGGAGACGAGCAGTCTATCCTGGCCAGCCTTTCGACGTTCAGCGCGCATCTCAAGAACCTCGCCGAAGTACTGAGCTCTGCGACCGAGCATTCACTCGTTCTCATCGACGAGCTTGGTTCGGGCACCGATCCCATTGAGGGCGCGGCATTGGGCGGGGCCATTCTCGAAGCGCTCACGACGCGGGGTACGCTCTCCATCGCCACGACACACCTCGGCGCGTTGAAAGAGCTGGCGACGCAAGTCGAGGGAGTCGTGAACGCTTCGCTTCAATTCGACCCGGTCGCATTGGCTCCGACGTATCGCCTCACCAAGGGAGTACCTGGTCGCTCCTACGGAATCAGCATTGCACGGCGGCTGAATCTGCCCAGCGAGATTCTTGCCAGGGCCGAGGAGCGGATTCCCGCCGACGAGAGGAAAGTCACTGCGCTCCTGGCCGAGCTGGAGGCACGCCAGAAATCGTTGGCGCTCGCCGAGCAGAAGGCCGGCGAGATCGCTGGGGACGCGAGCGACCGCGCGAGCAGAGTGTCGGAGCGCGAAAGAAATGTCAGGGAACGGGAGCGCGCGGTCGAACAGGCGTCACGACGCGAGGCGAGGCACTATCTTCTCGAAGCGCGTGCAGAGGTCGAGCGCACCATTCGCGACCTGAAGTCCGCGTCGGCGCATGGCGACGAGGCGGCGCGCGAAGCGCGAAAGCGGGTCGAAAGCCTTGCCAACGAACAGGGTCGCGAGCTGGAACGTCTCGAGCGCGAAACAGTGAGCGAGCCCGCGAGGCGGGGTCATGCCGAGGTGAGCATCGGTGATTTCGTCGAGGTTGAAACGCTGGGTGGTCGAATCGGACGAGTCGTGGAGATCCGCGACGATGAAGCGGTCGTGGCCGTAGGCGTAATGAAGCTTGCTGTTCCCCGTGGCTCATTGCGCCCAACCGGGGCCGAATCTGCGGCTCCAGAAGTTGCGGTAGCCGTCCGGGGCGATCTTCCGGAAGTCCAGGTGGCGAGCGAGATCGACCTGCGCGGGATGCGCGTCGGAGAGATCGATGACATCGTTATGCATGCCGTCGACGCAGCAATTCGCGCTGATCTCAAATCGCTCCGCATCATCCACGGCAAGGGGACGGGCGCCCTCCGCGAGCGTGTCACCGAGATGCTCCGCAAGGAATCGCGTGTGACGAGCTTTCGCCTCGGAGCCTGGAACGAGGGAGGCGCGGGCGTCACCGTGGTGGAGCTGAAGTGATTCCGGACGAAGTCGTCGAACAGGTCCGTGATTCCGCCGATATCGTGCAGATCGTCGGCGAATACGTAAACCTAAAGCGGCAAGGGGCCGACTTCCGCGGACCGTGTCCCTTTCACCAGGGGACGCACCGCAACTTTTCCGTCTCGCCGAAAAAGCGGATGTACTACTGCTTCGTCTGCCACGAAGGCGGAGATGTCTTCCACTTTCTACAGAAGCGGCTGGGCGTCGAATGGCCGGCAGCGGTCAAGATGGTCGGGGAGAAATCGGGAATCGAGGTTCGCGAGGTCGATACGCGACGCGAGGGACCTGATCCGCGCGAGCCGCTGTGGGAAGTGAACGCGACCGCCGCGGCCTACTTCCAGAAAATTCTGTGGGACGATCCACTGGGCGCGCAGGCCCGCGATTATCTGACGCAGCGCGACATATCGCGCGAAGTCGCGGATCAGTTCGGAATTGGACTCGCTCCGCGCGAGATCGGTTTACTTCGGAACTACATGGCCACCCTCGGCTTCGACGAAACGCGCCTCGCCGCGGCTGGTCTTCTCGTACAAGGCGAGGATGGAAGCGAGCCACGCCCACGCTTCCGCGGCCGTCTCATGTTCCCGATTCTGGATTCGATGGGCCGCAACATCGGATTTGGCGGACGAATCCTGGGACCGGGAGAGCCCAAGTATCTGAATTCACCGGAGTCGCCAGTGTTCTCCAAAGGGAAAACCCTGTACGGACTGAATTGGGCGAAGAACGACATCCGGCGCGAGGACCAGGTGCTCGTCGTCGAGGGCTATTTCGACGTCGTCAGGTTGATGGCCGCCGGTGCTATGACCGTCGTCGCGGCAATGGGTACTGCGCTCACTGATGCGCAGGCCGCGGCGCTCAGAAAGCTGACGAAGAACGTTTTTCTCCTCTACGACAGCGACAAGGCAGGACTGCAGGCGACTTTCCGCTCCGGCGACGAGCTGTTGCGGCAAGGCGTAGCGGTGCGCGTCGTCACGCTACCCGATGGCGAAGATCCGGACACTTTCGTAAAAGCTCACGGCGCCGCGGCTCTCACTGCTCGCCTCAGAGACGCAATCGATGTGTTCGAGCGAAAGATTCAGCTGCTCGAGCGCGCCGGAATGTTCTCCGAGCTGCACAAGAAGCGCCGCGCACTCGACCGCCTGCTTCCCACGGTTCGCGCGACGTCGGACGAGATCATGCGCGACCTGTATCTATCGAGGGCGAGTGAGGTCAGCGGAGTTGCGCGCGCGGTCCTCGACCGCGAGCTAAGGGGCAAGGTGATCACGGGAATCTCGGTCTCTTCGCCGCCACCTCCAGCGCCGCGAATTTCCGCCGCCGCCCGGGCGCGTCGTGGGGAAAGACGCGCGCAGCACGCCGAACGGGGTGCGTCCGCCGAGCGCGAGCTCGTGCGCGCGATTCTGCTCAACCGCTCCCGGGTCGAACAGATTGCGGAAAAGCTAGGCGCGCGAAGCATTCGCGATCCGCAGTATCGGGCGATCTATCGCGCACTGATAGCGGCTGATCCTGATTCAACAATCGAGGAGGTCACTGCGAATCTTGATGAGGAGACAATCGAGACCGTCGAAGACCTGCTCGCCGAGGGCGCAAACCAGATCGATCCAGAGCGCACGATCAGCGACAGCTTTGCCACGCTGAGAGCACGAGATCTCGATCAGCGTGCGGCCGAGCTCGACCGGATCATTCCACTGGCCGATGGCGCTCAGAAAGACAAGCTGATCGCCGAGAAAGACGAGATCAGGAAGGAATTGAAGACGACAGGCAAGAACTACTACAAGAAATTCAGAAGGACGGAGGCTCGGTGACGACTTGGAGCCGCATGAATCAGACAGTGGGAAGCTCGGTCACGACTTGGAACCGCCTGGAAGAGAAATGTGCTAGCGACAACATGGAGGTTGAATGGAACAGAACGTAGATGCGCCCGTGACCACTCGGAGGTTGGATGCTGCAGGAAGTTGAAGCGCTGCTGGCGCTGCAAGAAGACGATCTGAAGATCCGCGAAATCGACAATCAGATTCGATCGCTCGACCCACAGCTGGCGGAGCTCGACAAGAAACGCGATCAGGCGGCCGCAGCGCTGGCGCGCGCGCAAACAGCGATCCAGGCGGAGGAGAAGAAACAGCGCGAGCTGCAAGGACGACTTGCCCAGCACAAGCAAATGCAGGAGCGAAATCTCCATCAGCTCGAGGACGTGAAGCGGATGCGTGAGGCTACCGCCGCAACCGCGCAGGTCGAATCCACCCGGCGATTGATGGCGGAGGACGAGGGCGAGCTGGCGATCCTCGGGCGCAGGATTAGTGAGATGAATGCGACGATAGTGGCTTCGACGCAGGCATTGGCAGCAGTCGAGCATGAGCAGCAGGAGGCCCGACCGGAGATAGAGGCGAAGCGGGCGGCGCTCCAGTCGCAGCTCGAGGACGCGAAGCGCGACCGCGATGGAAGGGCAGTTTCCGTCTCTCGACCAATGCTCGGCAAGTACGACCGGATCAGGGGCAAAAGAACCATGGCTCTCTACGCGCTCCGTGGTGGCTCCTGCGGGAACTGTGATACGGCAGTGCCCCTTCAGCGCCGGAACATGATGGCCGGCAGCGGAGAGATAGAAGTGTGTGAAGCGTGCGGCGTTCTGCTGTACGCGGAAGGTGGATGATCACGCGACATTCGCGACCGACGATCATTTCGCGACGCTTGAGAGCGTCCGCTCCCCTTTCTAACTTGCGATTGTGACTACACTCGCGTCGGAACGACCTGCTCCGCCTGCACGGTGGATCCTACCCAAAGCTCCGGATGAGGAGGCAGTGCGAGCGCTGGAGGTCGCGCTCTCGCTGCCGGAAATCGTCTGCCGGCTGCTTCTTATTCGCGGCTATGTGTCGGCCGAGGACGCGAAGCTCTTCCTGCGCCCGAAGCTCGACCGGCTCCACGATCCGTTCGACTTTCTCTCGATGGACAAGGCCGTCGAGCGCCTTGCCCGAGCAGTGCGCGACCAGGAGCTGGTCTTCATCCACGGCGACTACGATGTGGATGGTATCTGCTCCACGACGATCCTTACACGCGTGATTCGGGCACTCGGCGGCAAGGCGATGCCATTCATTCCTCGCCGAATCGAGGATGGATATGATCTGAGCGATGCCGGAGTCGATGCCGCGATCGCGGCAAAAGCGACGGTTGTCGTCACGTGTGACTGCGGGACTGGCGCCGTTGCTCCCGTCGCGCGCCTCTGTCGGTCGGGAATCGACGTCATCGTCACGGACCACCACCTTCCCAGTGGCGATCTGCCGGACTGCCTCTCAGTTCTCAATCCGAAGCGAAGTGGCGACGGATACCAGGACAAGGATCTCGCGGCCGTCGGGGTCGCGTTCAAGCTCGCGCTCGCTCTCACGCGTGCACTCGGCGGCAATGAGAACTTTGTCTGGGCGATGTTGGATCTGGTGGCGCTGGCGACGATAGCCGACGTCGCGCCCCTTCGCGGCGAGAATCGCGTATTCGTCCGCTACGGTCTCAAAATGCTGGCGGAAACCCGCAACATTGGAATGCGCGCGTTGCTGAGAGCGGCCGGTCTCGATGGCAAGCAGCTCACCGCCGGCAGAATCGGATTCATCCTGGCGCCGAGACTGAACGCGGCGGGTAGGCTCGGACACGCGATTCGGGGAGTCGAGCTCCTCCTCACGGAGAACGAGCATGAGGCGAACACGATTGCGCGCGAGCTCGAGGAGCTGAATCAGCAACGACAGGATATCGATCATGCGACGCTCGAGCAGGCCCGCGAGAAAGTACTGGCGATGGATCTCGACGAGATGTTCACCATCGTGCTTGCCGACGACACCTGGCATCCGGGCGTGATCGGAATCGTGGCGTCCAGACTGGTGGAGGAGTTCGGAAGGCCGACGGTGCTTATCGCGCTCTCGGGCGATCAGGGCAAGGGATCAGGCCGGTCGATTCCGAAATTCGACCTTCATGGCGCCCTCGGACAAGCGCGGGATCACTTGCTGCGATTCGGAGGACATCGGGCTGCCGCCGGCGTGACCATCGCGCGCGACAAGGTCGCGGCGTTCGCAGCCAGGTTCAATGAGATTGCGCGGTCGGTGCTGACGCCGGCCGACCTCGTCCCCGAGATACGTGTGGATCTCGAGGTCAGCATCGACGGGATGGACGGGAAGCTCGAATCACTCTTTCGCCATTTCGAGCCGTTCGGGATCGGGAATCCCACGCCGGTTCTACTCTCGCGTAACGTCACGATCGCGCGCCCGCCGCGAGCCGTCGGCAAGGACGGGCTCAAGATCGTGCTCGATACCGGAACTGGATCACTCGATGCGATTGGATGGGGACTGGCCGGCCGCGTTGGCGAATTCCAACCCGGCACGAAGGTAGACGTTGCTTTCCGGCTCGAGCGCGACGATTACAGAGGAGAGAGCTACCTCCAAGCGAGAATCGCGGACATCCGGGCGAGTGAGGCGTGACCTTGGAGCCCGCTTCCCGCCTCCCGCTTCCCGCTTCCCGCCTCCCGCCTCCCGCTTCCCGCCTCCCGCTTCCCGCGAAGTGCGCATAGTCGCGGGCCGCTGGCGGGGGCGAAAGATCAGCGCGCCACCGGGCCCCGACGTGAGGCCGACCCTCGATAGCGTTCGTGAGGCCTGGATGAGCATTCTTCAAAGGGATCTTCCGCACGCTCGCGTGCTCGATCTCTACGCTGGCTCCGGTGCGCTCGGATTGGAAGCGCTATCGCGCGGCGCGGTCACCGCGGATTTCGTCGAAAAGGATCCCAAAAGCTTTCACGCCCTGCAGGAGAACATCGAGGCGCTGGGCGCGGCGGATCTCACAACCGTTCATCGAAAGCCGGCCCTCGCTTTTGCGGAGCAGCTCGGCGCGCTCGCTTACGATGTTGTCTTCGCCGATCCACCTTATGCGAGTGGCGACGCCGCCAGACTAGCGGAACGCTGGATGTCGTTGCCTTTCAGCAGAGTCCTGAGCGTCGAGCACGCGGCAAAGGCTGCGATGCCCGACGGGGGAGTGACGCGCAAGTATGGCTCGACAGCAATCACATTTTACCGCAGCGAGGAATGACGTGGTAATCACGGCCATCTATGCTGGAAGCTTCGACCCCATCACGCGGGGACACGAGGACCTGATCCGTAGAAGCTGCGAGTTCGTCGATCATCTCGTCGTCGCGGTGGCTGTGAATTCGTCGAAAAAGGCGCTCTTCACCACTGAGGAGCGGGTCGAGCTGATACGCGCCGCCACCTCCAAAAACAAGCACGTCGAGGTGACCCAGTTCGAAGGCCTCCTTGTCGACTTCGCGAAAAAGATCGGCGCCAGGCTCAACATTCGCGGGCTTCGCGCCGTCAGCGACTTCGAGTACGAGTTCCAGATGGCGCTGATGAACCGACACATGTCCGAGAACTTCGAGACCGTCTTCATGGTCCCGTCGGTGGAGACGACCTACATCAGCTCGAGCGTCGTCCGTGAAGTCGCGCAGCATGGTGGAAACCTCGACGGCCTGGTGCATCCAGCGGTCGCGAAGGCGCTCGCCAGAAAGTTCAAGAGCGGGTCGACCCGTCCGAAGAGTTGATCCGCTCGCTCAGCCGCGATAAAAGAGACGACGGGTGAGCTTTGTTGAAAGAATCCGCGAGCGCGCGGCGGCACTCGAGCGGCGGATAGTATTTCCCGAGAGCGGCGACGAGCGAATCATTGCCGCCGCGAGCGAGATCTCCCGAGCGGGCATGGCCATTCCGATTCTCGTCGTCGACGGCCCGCCTTTGGCCGAGGCCGCCGCGCGAGCGGGACTCCAGTGGGTTCAAGCCGGGATTGGGTCAGCGCTCGAGTTCGCGCATCGGCTTGTCGCGGCGGGGGAGGCGGACGCGTGCGTCGCCGGCGCGGTATATACGAGCGCCGATGTCCTGCGGAGCGCGCTGCGCAACATCGGCCTGGCTAACAACGTGCGAATCGCATCGAGCGCTTTCTATATGGTCTCGCCCCCAGGCGCTGACGTGAGCGAGGTGCTGACCTTCACCGATTGCGCCGTGGTGCCGTACCCGACGGCTGAAAATCTCGCTGATATAGCGATCGCGGCGGCGGCGGACCGGACGCTCATCGTCGGCGATGAGCCGCTCGTCGCGCTCCTTTCCTTCAGCACACATGGCAGCGCCCGGGGTGCAAGCGTCGACCTCGTGCGAGATGCCCTCCGCATAATCAGGCAACGTGCGCCCGATCTCGCGGTGGACGGAGAATTGCAAGGTGATGCCGCGCTGGCTCCTACGGTTGCCGCCCGGAAATCACCATCCAGTCGAGTCGCCGGAAGAGCCAACGTGCTTGTCTTTCCGTCGCTGGACGCGGGGAACATCGCTTACAAGTTGGTTCAGCGGGTCGGTGGTGCACAGGCAGTGGGGCCGATACTTCAGGGCTTCGCGCATCCTGTCTCCGATCTCTCGCGCGGCGCCGATGCGGAGGACATTATTAACGTGGCCGCAATTGCAGCACTGCAATCGGCCGGGCGCGCAGGTCATCGCGGGTCTTGAGGGAACAGAACCACACTGGAGATAATCTGAATGAGTTTCTCGATCAAGAAACAAGGAGAGGTCGTCGTGGTCGATGTCGAAGGTCAGCTGATTGTGGGAAATCGTCAGGAGCTCAAGCAGAAGGTCCTCGACGAGCTCGAGAAAGGCGAGAAGAAATTCCTGATCGACTTCAGCCAGACCGGCTACATCGACAGCTCAGGCCTTGGCGTGCTCGTCTCGTTGTCGAAGAAGATTCGGGAGCAGGGCGGCGAGCTGCGTCTGGCCAATCTCAATGATGATCTCCAGACGCTCTTCGAGTTGACCAAGCTCGACACCCTGTTCCAGATCTCCGATACCCGGGAGCGCGCGCTAGAGAGCTTTTAATGCCGGAATCCCGGGTCGCGTTCGATCTACAGATTCCCAGTGACATCGAATACATAGAAGGCGTAGTGGAGCTCGCGAGGCAGCGCTGCCGCGAGCTCAAGATTTCACCCGCCAAATGCTCCCTCAACATCCCGGTGGCGCTTTCCGAAGCGCTCTCCAACGCCATCCTGCGCGGCAACGAAGCCACCGGCGGCAAACAGGTTCGCGTGAGAGCGATCATCAGCGACACCGATCTCATCTTCGAAGTCGTCGATGATGGACCTGGATTCGACGTCGACGAGTGCACGCAGGACTGCACTACAGAAGAGAACCTCACCAAAGAGGAAGGCCGCGGACTGTTCCTGATGCGGCAGTTGATGGACCGGGTGGAAAGCTTCCGGGATAAAGGCAACGTCGTCCGCCTGACGTTGCACCGGGAGTGAAAGAGCTCGAAGCCGTCCTCATTGCGTTTCGTGAAGGGACGCATTGTGAGGCAGCCGTGTGGGGGACCGCCGACGGCCGCTCCTCGCCGACAGTCATCGCGCGCTCCAGCCCCAAAGTACAAATGCCGGACGTGCTGCCCGATGAGCCCGGTCAATCCATCCCCACGAATTTTGGAACGCAGCTCGTCACCCGCGTTCCGTCCGTAAAAAAAATCTGGCTGACCGTGGGTCCATGCGATCCATCGTTCTCGCCCGAGGAGCGGCACATCAAGCTGCTGATGCCCGTCGTGACGCAGTTCACGCAGGCAGCGCTGGAAGTCGAGCACGCCGCTAACGAGCTCGCCGAACGCTACGAAGAAATCAATCTTCTCTACACGATCGGCGAGATTCTCGGCCGGACCGTCACGCTCGAGGATGCGGCGGCCACGATCCTTACCGAGATCTCGGAAACCGTCGGCGCCCGCGTGGCGTCGATACTTGTCCACGACGCGCGGACAAACACACTGCGGGCAGTCGCCGCCCTTGGAGTCCCCAAGGAGGAGATACCACCGATCAGCGCCGACGACCCCGTGAGCGTCTCAGCGCGTGTGTTTCGAACGCAGCATCCACTGATCGTCGTCGGTAAGGGTGTCACGTTCGGAAGCGAGTCGCCGTACGGACGTGGCGAGATGCTATCGGTGCCGATCATGTGGACGACACCGACCGGAGGCCAGCCTCTCGGTGTCGTGAATCTGGCCGACCGCCGTTCCAGGCAGCCCTTCACAGCGGGGGATCAGAAGCTCGTGACGGCCATCGCCACGCAGATTGGCACGGCGATCCAGAACGCCCGGCTCGTCAGCGCCTCGCTCGACCGCCAGCGGCTGCTGCAGGAGATGAGTCTCGCGCACGATCTGCAGATGAAGCTGCTCCCCTCCACCGACGTCGTGTCGCCGGAAGCAGAAGTGACTGCGCGCGTTGTGCCCGCCGAGAGCGTGGGAGGTGACTTCTACCAGCTCTTCAAGCTCCGCGAGCGCGCTACCGGGGTGATGATCGGTGACGTGTCGGGACACGGGTATCGCGCCGCGCTGATCATGGCCCTGGCAATGAGCGCCTCGGCGATCCACGCGCAGAACTTCGTAAATCCCGGTGAGATGCTCGGCGCACTGCTGCACTCGTTGCGCGAAGAGCTCGAGACCACGGAGATGTTCATCTCGATGTTCTACGGAGTCGTCGACCCGGAGAAGGGAAGGCTCACCTACGCCAACACCGGTCATCCGCACGCGTTCGTCATCAGCCAGGAGGGAACTTCCACTCGCTTGTCGGCCGTCAACCCGCCTCTCGGCATGCTCAGCGACACCCCTAGTACGGCCTCACTTAGCTGGGTGGGCAAGAAAGACCTTCTCGTCCTTTTTACGGACGGCGTCAGTGATGCGCGGAACTCGCGCGACGAGCGCCTCGGTGAGGAGCGCGTCCTCGAGCTCATAAAAGAGAACCGCGACAACGACACCAAGGTGATCGTGGACAGAGTATTCAAAATGCTCGAAGTCCATACTCGGGCGGTGCCCCTGCGCGACGACCTGACGCTAGTGGTGGTCAGGAGCTGAGCATGCCGCGCGCGCCCGGCGGGCGTGGCCGACATCCCCCGGCGCTCAAGAAGTTCGGGCAGCACTTTCTCTCCGACGAGAAGATTCTCACCGCGATCGTCGACGCGCTCGCGCCGACCTCCGGCGATACTGTGGTCGAGATCGGTCCCGGCCGCGGATCACTCACCGACCTACTGGCTGCCAGGAGCGGTCGAGTGGTCGCGGTGGAGATCGACCGCGCGCTAGTGGCGCAGCTGCGCGACAAATACAGCGACAGGAAAAACGTAGAGATCGTAGAGGGAGATTTTCTCGAGTCCGATCTTCGCGCGGTCGCGGGCGAAGACTTTCTTCTCATCGGCAACGTTCCCTACAACATCACCACGCCGATCGTGTTCCGGGCGCTCGAGCCGCCGATTCCGAGGCGCTCGGTATTTCTCGTGCAGCGCGAGGTGGCGGAGAGAATGGCGGCACAAGCGGACACGGAGAGTTACGGAGCGCTATCGGTCAACGTCGCAGCGGTCGCAAACGTCGAACAGGTGCTCACTGTTCCTGCAAGCGCGTTTCGCCCACCACCCAAAGTCGAATCAGCGGTGGTGCGACTCACGCCGCGCGGGCGCCCGCTCGTAGCGGTCGAGGCACTTCCCGCTTTTCGCGCTTTCGTCCAGGCGGCGTTCGGTTTGCGGAGGAAGCAGATGCAACGCGTGCTCCGAACGGCGAGAGGGTTGTCAGCGGAACAGGCGGCAACGTTGCTGGATCGCGCCGGAATCGATCCCTCGGTGCGTCCGGAGGTGCTCAGTCCGGAAAAGTTTGCGGAGCTATTCGCGCTGATTTGAAGCACCGCAGTTGCGTTTCTCCGGACGCTCCTCGATTGGTTAATGCCTCTCAGCAGAGGGGTAACCCTCACTGCAAAAGCTTTCCGGGGCGCTATTGCGGCACACTTATCGCCGTAGTGGTCAACACGCGCCTTACTTTTTCGCGCGACTGCTTCAACGAACCAACGCAGTGTTCAAAAAAATCCAATGACGAAAGATTACTTTCGCCTGAATTATATAAATGCGCGTCGTTTACCTAGCGTTGATGGTCACGATACTGTTTCTATAAATGCCAGCCCCCCGGGGGGCAGAGGCATGCAGGTAATTCGCGGCCCTACTGAAGCTAGTCGCGCGATTCATGGGTACCATCATGAACCGCGCACTAACTGGCATGCTGACTACAGCATTCGCCATTTGCATCATTTTATCATGTTCAGAGAGGTCAACCACCGACCCCACCAGCCTCACCCTGAACGACTCGACTGCCGATGCATCTCGTGTCGCGTCGGCTACCGTGACTCTCACTCAGAGCACGCTCGAGGTTGGCCAGACAACGCAGGCGACTGCGGTCTTGAGGGATTGGCAAAACCGGATACTAAACCGGGTTGTTGTCTGGAGCTCTAGCAACACTTCAGTCGCAACAGTTTCTGATTCAGGACTTGTAACGGCGGTATCCCCCGGAACGGCCGACATTATCGCAACGCGGGGATTGCACAGCGGCCGTGCCACGCTTACGGTCATTCCTTCGACCGTGGCATCGGCACCGGTTGCTTCTGTTACCGTCGTCTTGCCCAAAAGCACGCTTATTGTTGGTCAAGCGATCCAGGCGTTAGACACCACGCGGGACTCGACTAATAGAGTGCTCACTGGTACTACTGTCGTTTGGACCTCGAGCAACGTGACTGTCGCGACGATTGCGAGCTCAGGGATGATCACGGCGCGTGCGGCCGGCACCACCATGATCGCCGCCACAAGCGGCGCAGCGACTGGCACGGCGCCTCTTTCTGTGACGACGTCGACTCCCCCTCCAGTGGCATCGATATCGGTCACACCCGCATCATCGAGCGTGCTGGTCGGGGCCACTGTTCAACTCTCTGCGACCACTCGCGATGCCAGCAATAATGTGCTTACAGGTCGCCTTGTCACATGGTCGAGCACCAACGCAGGCATTGCCTCGGTCAACTCAAGCGGTCTGGTAAGTGGAGTGAGTGCAGGCACGACTCAGGTAACCGCGACGAGCGAGGGCATAGCTAGTAGCGCGACGATTACGGTGACCGCGGCGGCTCCTCTCCCGGTGGCGACGGTGACGGTCTCACCTACGACGGCGAATCTCCAGGTCGGAGCTACTGTTCAACTCACGGCCACCGAGCGTGACATCAACAACACCCTGCTCACCGGGCGTGTGGTCACCTGGAGCTCCTCGAACATCGGAATCTCGACGGTCTCGAGCACGGGCCTCGTCGCAGCCGTCTCTCCAGGAAATGCCACGATCACGGCAACGAGCGAGGGAAAGATTGCCACGTCGGCGATCTC
>WNGI01010439.1_pt1 | contig 14658 bp, 10 predicted proteins | sample 5400621 | NCBI WGS metagenome assembly WNGI01 (sample SAMN13153374, study PRJNA577476) | soil metagenome | isolation source: 20 cm soil or saprolite under Garry oak tree replicate 1 | place: USA:California | collected 2016-06-15 | reverse complement strand
TGCGTCGGCGTCGCCCGATCCGGTAGTCGTTCAGCCTTCGCCGGTCGTCGGCAAGCCGTGGATCGCTATCCCGACGCTCGGGTACGCGGTCAGCTACGCGGAGGCGTACTCGTCGCCGATCTTCATCGGGCTCATCGTGTGGGTCCTCGTCGTGATCGCGGTGCGCGCGCTTGGGCCGTACCTGTCGACGTCGCGGAGGCGCGTGCCGGCCTAAACCTTTGTGACTGTCGGGGCGGAGAGATTCGAACTCTCGACTTTCGCCTCCCAAAGGCGACGCGCTACCAGGCTGCGCTACGCCCCGTCTCACCAATTATCGACGTCGCTGCGACATAGACCGTAGGCTGTGACTTCGCACATCTCAAGGGGGAAGAGCGAAGGGTGTTCGCAGCCTGGGGCCGCTTTGTCTACCGCCGCCGTTGGCCGGTCCTCCTGCTATCCATCCTTCTGCTTCTAGCGTCCGGCTTCATCGCCGGACGTGGCGGAAAGCTGGAGAGTGGCGGGTTCATCGAGACCGCCGAGTCGGGACGCGCTTCGCGTCTGATCGAGAAAGAGCTCCCGATCGTCGGGGGCTCCACCTTCACGCTGATCTTCTCGAGCGACACGCTCAGCGCGAGCGATCCCGAGTTCCGCGCGGCGGTCGAGGCGGCGCTCGTTCCGCTCCGCACCGATCCACGCAAGGACTCGATCATCACCCCGTACGACACGTCGGTCGTCGATCCGACACGGCAGATCTCGAAGGACGGTCACGCGATCGCCGTCGACGTCGCCGTCAAGGACACGATCGATGTCGCGCGCGATTACTACCCCGAGCTCCGCGCGAAGGTCACCTCCGACAAGCTCAAGGTGCAGGCCACCGGCGTGCTCGCGATCAACAACGGCTTCAACACGGTGTTGTTCGCGGATCTGCAGCGCGCGGAGGTCGTCGCTCTCCCGCTCGCGCTCATCCTGTTGCTCGTCGTGTTCGGCGCTGTCGTCGCCGCGCTCATCCCGCTCGGCACCGGACTGCTGGCGGTGATGAGCGGCATCGCCGGCATGTTCCTGCTGTCGCACATCACCAGCGTCTCGGTGTACGCGCAGAACGTCGTCACGCTTATCGGGCTCGGCGTCGCCATCGACTACTCCCTCTTCGTAACGAGCCGCTTCCGCGAAGAGTTGAAGCGCGGCCGGGGCCGTGAAGACGCGCTGGCCATCGCGATGTCGACATCCGGTCGCGCGGTGACGTTCTCCGGCATCACGGTGGCGATCGGTCTCTCGGGGATGCTCTTCTACGAAGGCACGTTCCTGCCGTCCATGGGGCTGGCCGGCGCGATCGTCGTCGCGAGCGCGGTCTTCTACGGTCTGACGTTCCTTCCGGCGCTCCTCGCGCTGCTCGGACCGCGCGTTGACCGCCTGCGGGTCCCGATCTTCCAGCCCGATCAGACCGGCCGTGGTTGGTGGCACACCATCGCCACGGCCGTGATGCGCCGTCCGATCGCGGTGCTGGTCCCGGTCGTTGCGTTCATCCTCCTCGCGGGATCGCCGTTCCTGCACCTGCGTCTCGCGTCGAGCGACGTCCGAACGCTGCCGACGCACGAGGAGGCGCGCGCCGCGTACGACAAGCTGCTCTCCGACTTTCCCGGCGCGGGGCAGAACCACATCCAGGTGATCGTCTCGTACGCCACCGGCAGTCCGCTGGATCGAACGCGCGTACCGCAGCTGCAGGAGCTCAGCGCCCGGCTCGTGAAGCTTCCGGGCGTCGTGCAGGTCCAGAGCGCGTTCTCGATCGACCCGCGCCTGTTCGGCGGTCAGGTGCCGGACCTCGCGACGATCTATTCGTTGCCTCGCGAGCAGCTGCCGGTACAGCTCCAGACCGCGCTGCGGCAGACCGTTGGGCAGCACATCGTGCTGTTCGACGTCGTCTCCTCCTATCAGCTGTACAGCGACGAGGCGCGTCAGCTCGTACGGGACATCCGCGGGCAGACGCCGCCGGTGGGTGGCGAGCTGCTCGTCACCGGCTTCACCGCCATCGATCTCGACACCGTGAACTTCATCGTCGGTCACACACCGCAGGCCGTGGCGTTCGTGATGCTCGCCACGATGATCGTGCTCTTCGTGCTGCTCGGTTCGGTCGTGCTCCCCCTCAAGGCGGTGGTGATGAATCTGCTGTCGATCAGCGCGTCGTTCGGCGCGCTCGTGTTCGTGTTCCAGGATGGGCACGGATCGTCGCTCCTGGGCTTCGAGGCGTCATCGATCGACCCGTCGACGCCGGTCATCATGTTCTGCATCGTCTTCGGGCTCTCGATGGACTACGAGGTCCTCTTGCTCTCGCGTATCCAGGAGGAGTACCGCCGCACCGGCGACAACACGCACTCCGTCGCAGAGGGCCTCGAACGCAGCGGTCGGCTCATCACCGGCGCGGCGGCGATCATGGTCGGCGTCTTCGCCGCGTTCGGGCTCGCCGAGATCCTGCTCATCAAGGCGATCGGTCTCGGGATGGCGCTGGCCGTAGCGGTCGATGCGACCCTGGTGCGGGCGCTCGTGGTGCCGGCGACGATGCGGCTGCTCGGGAACCTGAACTGGTGGGCGCCCGGGCCCTTGTCGCGGCTGTACCGCCGGCTGGGTCTGGGCGAGGGAGCTGCGCCCGCGCCGACGCCCGAAACCCGCTGACCCGCCCGTACCATGCGCGGCGTGGAAGCACCGCAGCTCCGGCCGCTCGGGGTCGGGGACATCGTCGACCGCGTCTTCTCGATGTACCGCCAGAGGGCGCTCCTCTTCATGGCGCTGGCGGCGGTGCCGTATCTCGCCCTGTTCCTCGTCATCGGTGGTCTCGTGCTGAGCCTGGCGGCGCAGCTGGCGTGGCTCGGCCCCTTCCTCGACTCCCTCACCGCTCCTAACTTCCGGGCACCGAACCCGACGTTCACTCCCTCGAGCCTCTTCTTTCTCATCGCGTTCGCCGTGGCCGCGAGCCTGATCTCCGTCCTCTTCCTGTCGGTGCAGATCGGCTCGCTGGTGGACGCCGCCGCGGCGCGCTACCTCGGAAAAGAAACGACCGTCGGTAGCTCGTTCCGTGCGGGCCTGCGCGTCGCGCCGAAGATCATCGCCGCCGGAGTGCTGCTCTTCGTCGCGCTCTTCGTCGGCTGGATCGCCCTGTTCGTCGTGGTCGCGCTCTCGAACAACGCGATCGTCGCGGCGGTCGCGATCCTTGCCGGCCTCGTCGCCACCGTGTACGTGTTCGCATCGTGGCTCGTGGCACCCGTGGTCGCCGCCCTCGAGCCGGTCGGCCCCCTGCACGCGATCCGACGGTCGTGGTGGCTCTCCAATGGCCACCGCTGGCGCATCCTCGGGCTGCAGATCCTCCTCGCCGTGCTCCAGACCGTGCTCTCGACGCTCATCTCGTTCATCTTCATCGCCGCGTTCATCTCCGACGTGACCGTGCGCCTGGTGCTGCAGCAAGTGGTCAACGTCATCGCGACGGTGCTGTGGGCGCCCGTGGAGTGGGGGACGTTCACGATCCTCTATTTCGATCTGCGCGTGCGCAAGGAGGCGCTCGACCTGCAGCTGGCTGCGGAGGCTCTCCCGCGTCAGGCGTGACGCGCGTCCTCGCGCTGGCCGTCCTGCTGTGGCTCGCGCAACCCTCGCTCGTCGCGCGAGCCGACACGGTCTCGCCGCGCGACTACCGTCAGCGACTCACCGATGCGCGCGCTCTCGTGGCGCAGGCGCGCAGCCTCTCCGGCGCGGCGCGCGATACCGCGGTCACGCGGGTGCGGATCATCCTCATGTTCACGACCGCCGTGGCGCTGCCGTCGGGTGAGCTGCCGATCGACGACAGCGCGCTCGCCGACCGCATCACGGCCGACAACGCCTCGCTCGACGCGGCGCTCGTGCTCATCGACGCGCAGCTCGCGCTCGCCTCACGAACGCTCTCACCTTCGATCGACGCCGCGCGCTCGGACGCGGCGCTGCGCGACTCGCTGCGAGCCGTCGACGACACGGGAACGTCGCCGTCCGTCCTCGATTCGATCGCGCGCGCGCTCCAGCGGTTCCTCGCGGGGCTCGAGGGTCCGCGCGTCGACTTCGGCCTGGTGTGGCCGCTGCTCGGGATCCTCGGCGCGGCGATCATCTTCTTCGTCGTCGCGACGCTCGGCCGCGGCCTCGGCGAGCGCGTGCGCACCGAGGTCGCGCTGCGCGAGGCGGTCGGCGCGGAGCGTCCCGATCCGTCCCGCCACCTCCGTGCCGCGGACGACGCGCTCGCCGGAGGGCGCCCGCGCGAGGCGATCCACGCGCTCTACCTGTTCGCGCTCACCGCGCTCGTCGCGCGCGAGGCGATCCGCTGGGACCCTGCACTCACCGACCGCGAGCTCCTGATCCGCGCCGCGGGCGTGCCGCATGCCGACGCGCTGCGCGACCTCGTCGCGCTGTACGAACGCTCGTGGTTCGGCCTGCGCGATCCGGGAGCGGACGAGGCCCGTCGCGCGCGGAGCCTCGCGGTTCAGGTGGCCGGATGAGGCGCCCGAGCCCGCTCTACGTCCTCGCGGCCGTACTCGCCGTCGCGACGATCGTCTTCGCGTTCGCGACGGTCGGCGCCGCGCCGACGAGCTCCGCGCGCACCGGCTCGGTGTACGACGACGGCGCCGGTGGTGCGGCGGCGTTGCGACGCTATCTGGGCGCGATGGGCGCGCGCACGACGACGCTGGAGGGCGACCGGTTCGCGCCCGATGCATCGACGGCGTCGATGCTGTTCATTCTCGGCGCGACGGAAGCGATCACGCCGGCGGACGCGCAGAACGTGAAGAACTTCGTTTCGGCCGGTGGGACCGCGGTCGTCGCGACGGATGTCGGGATCTTCGAGCGCCCGCTCCTCGATGCGTTCGACGTCCGCATCAACGGGATCGCCAGCCCGGGCGAGCATCCGCTGTACGGCCCGGTCTTCGCCGATCCACCGGCGCGCGCTCTCAGCGTCGATCGCGTCGGCTCGCTCTCGCTCGGCCCGAAGGCGCTCGCGCTCGCGAGCGACGGTCGCACCACGATCGCGGCCGCGGTCCGCGAGGGGCGCGGGACGTTCTACGTCGTCGCAAGCCTCGGGCCCTTCCTCGCCGCGGGCCTCGGACAGGCGGACAACGCGCGCGTTGCCCTCGCGCTCGCTCATGACGCGGTCACCAGTGGCGGCGCCGTCGCCTTCGACGAGTACCACCACGGTTCCCACCCCAGCACCGACGTCCTCGTGCTGCTGCAGAGCACCTGGCCTGGCCGCGCGCTGGTGTTCGCCTGCGTGGCGGGCTTCCTATATCTGGTCCTGTCGGGCCGGCGGCTCGGTCCGCCCGTGCCGCTCGAGGTGCGCCCCGCCCGCTCGAGCCTCGAATACATCCGCGGTTTCGCGGGGCTGGTGCGCCGGTCGGGCCACGGCGAGATCGCCCGACGGCGGCTGCGCCGCGATCTGCGCGGCGGGCTCGCACGCGGGCTCGGTCTCGATCCGGCGATGCCGTTCGATCGCGTCCTCGCGACGCTCGGCGCCACCGATCGCGAGCGCGCGGCGGAGGCGCGCGCCGTCGATGACGCGCTGGGGCGCCGCTTGCGCGAGGACCAGCTGCTCCGTACCGTCGCCCAGATACAACGGCTGGTCGGCACACGGTGAGCGGGCGCGCGCGCGAAGTCGCGGAGCGCTTCCACCGCGACGTGCACCGCATCGTGGTCGGGCAGGACGAGACCGTCCGCCTCGCGTTCATCGCGCTCCTTCTCGGCGGGCATCTGCTCATCGAGGGCGTGCCCGGTACCGCGAAGACCCTCCTCGCGCGCACGATCGCGCGGCTCATCGGCGGCACGTTCAAGCGGATCCAGTTCACGCCCGACCTGATGCCGAGCGACATCGTCGGCACCTCCATCTACGAGATCACGACGAGCAACTTCCGCATCAAGGAAGGTCCGATCTTTGCGAACGTCGTCCTCGCCGACGAGGTGAACCGCGCACCGGCGAAGGCGCAGGCCGCGCTCCTCGAGGCGATGGAAGAGAAGCAGGTCACGCTCGAAGGCGACTCGCGGCCCCTGCCGCGGCCGTTCCTCGTCATCGCGACGCAGAACCCGGTCGAGTACGAGGGGACCTACCCGCTTCCGGAGGGCTCGACGAGTGCGCCGCTGAGGTCGACGGCGTCACCGTGGAGGACTCGGTGCTCCAGTACGTGGTTCGCATCGTCGAGGAGTCGCGGAAGTCGACCGACCTGTTGCTCGGCGCGAGCCCCCGCGCCGGTGTGCACCTGCTGCGCGCCGCGAAGACCGCCGCCGCGATCGAGGGCCGTGACTTCGTGACTCCGGACGACGTGAAGTCGCTCGCCATCCCGACGCTGCGCCACCGGCTGGTCCTGCGCGCCGAGGCGGAGATCGAGGGCCTCGACGCCGATGCGGTCTGCCGGCGCGTTCTCGCGCGCCTCGACGTCCCACGCTGAGCCGCGTGCCCATTCCGCGTCCGCGTCTTCTCGGCGTGATGCTCATCGCTGCCCTGCCGCTCGCGCTCGGCGGAATCTCCGACGCGATCCTTGTCATCGCTGCGGCGATCGTCATCGTCGCTCTAACGCTGGCTGTCATCGATCACCGTGCCACCCCGGACCCGTCCCAGGTCCGGGTCGAGCGCCTCGCGGAGCCGCAGCTGTCGATCGGCGTGGCTAATCGCGTGACGCTGCGTGTGACCAATCCACTAGCACGTCCGTTGCGGCTCGCACTCGTTGACTCGGTACCGGTCTCGTTCGACGTCGATCACCGGCGCGCTTCAGGCACAGTCCCGCCGAGATCGTCGCGTGAGATCGCGTACGCCGCGCGACCGCATCACCGTGGCACGTTCTCGTTCGGCGACATCCATCTGCGGCTGCGCGGTCCGCTCGACCTCATCGAGCGCCAGGGTCGCGTCGCCGCGACGGCGCCGGCGAACGTCTACCCCGACCTGCACGAGATCCGGCGCTACGAGGTGACGCTGCGCCGCGGTCTCGCGTACGACGCGGGTCAGCGCCGCGCTCGCATGCCCGGTTCCGGCACGGTGTTCGAGCGGCTGCGCGAATACCTGCCCGACGACGATCCGCGTTCCATCTCGTGGACCGCGACGGCGCGCCGCGGCAAGCCGATCACCGTCGAGTACGAGACCGAGCGCCAGCAGCGCATCCTGATCCTGCTCGACGCCGGCCGCATGATGTCGAGCACGCTGGCCGGTCTCACCAAGCTCGACCACGCGGTGAATACCGCGCTCATGCTCAGCTACGTCGCGATCGCGAAGGGCGACGAGGTCGGCCTGCTCGGCTTCGCGGACACCGTGCGCTCGTACGCGCTGCCGCGCCGTGGCCGCAAGCAGTTCCTGCGGCTCACCGAGGAGCTGCGCCGCCTCGAGGTCACGACGACCGAGCCGGATTACCGCGCCGCGTTCGAGTTCCTGCGCTCGCGCACCGCGCGGCGGGCGCTGGTCGTGCTGTTCACGGATCTCGTGGACGACGAGGCCTCGCGCGCGCTCGTTGCCGCCGTCACGCGCCTCGCGGGCAACAACCTCGTGCTCTGCTGCCTTCTGGCGGATCCGCAGCTCGCGGAGGTCGCATCGAAGGTGCCCTCATCGACAGCGGAGCTCTACGAACGCGTCGTCGCCGAGGATGTGCAGGAGGCGCGCGCCCGCGCGCTCGCGATCCTTCGCCGGCGCGGAGTGCACACGATCGACGTGCCGGCGGAGCGGCTCACCGTGGCGACGATCCAGCGCTACCTCGAGCTGAAGTCGCGATTCCTTTAAGCGTCAGGACGCTTGATACGCGTTCGAGCCTCGTGTCGTGCCGGAGGGGCATGAGCCGCGGTATGTTGTCGATCGATTGAGGACGCACGCCGGTCGCGAGACGCTGCGGAAGGTCGTGAGGCGCGGCCTGCCGTTCATCGGTCTCGCACTGGCGAGCTGGTTCGCCTGGCCGATCGTCCCGGACAAGCCGCAGCTCGGCGACCATTTCTTGTTCTGGTTTGCCGGGCATCTCGTGCTCAGCGGCGCGTCGCCCTACGACCTTTCCTCGTGGCAGCTGATGGGAACGTACGGTCCGACGCCTGAGGGCGCCGTCGTCAACGTGCTCTACGGCGTCAGTGACTCGCAGCTGGAGAACCTTTGGGCCCATCCCCCATGGACCGCGCTCGCGATGGTGCCCTTCGGCGCCCTGCCCCTGACCGTCGGCGTGCTGGCATATCACGCCGTGCTCGTCATCGCCGGTCTAGCGGTCCTGGTCGCCGGGGCATATTCCGTGGGCCTGCGTCGCGACCTGGCCCTTGCCGTCGCGCTGCCCGCCGTCGCGCTGTCCAATCCGTTCGTTACCGCCATGCGAACGGGTCATTTCGACGTGCTTGTCGTGCTTGGCGCGGTATTGCTGACGATCGGGCTGGTCCGCGCGCGTACGCCCCTCGTCGTCACCGGCGCGCTCCTGGCCGTCCTCAAGCCGCACGTGATCCTCCTCGTGTTGCCTGTGGCGGCGTGGACACTCGTGCGCGCGCGTGCCTGGGGCACCATCGTTGCGACGATCGTTCCGATCGGCGCCATGGCCGCGGTCTCTCTCGCATTCGTACCGCTCTATCTGCCGCGCCTCATCGCACGACTGGACGTGAAGTCACCGAACGGGCTCGCGACGACGTGGGAGCTGGGCAGTCAACTAGCGCCGTCCCAGCCACTTGTCCTCGCCGTGCTGCTCATCCTGATGACATTCGTGTCCGCGCTCGTGATCGATCGCGTGACACCGGTCGAGCGTCGCACGGCGGTCCGGATGGCTCTCGCGATGGCGCTGTCGCTCGTGGTCGCACCGTACGCCAACGCCTACGACGGCGTGCTTCTTGCGCCGCTGGTGTTCGTCGCCTTCGGCTTCTTGGAGCGCCACCCGATCGCACTGGTGCTCGCGGGCATCGCGGTCGTCGTGCTGTCGTGGTGGCTATCCGTCGGGCTCGTCGCGGACTGGGGATCACAGTCAGCCACTGCGATCCTGCCGGTCGGTACGCTCGTCGGCACGGCATGCATCGCTCTCCTCACGCGCGCCGTCACGCCGCGCTCGTTGCGGATCTCGGAGGGCGATCGTGTTTCCCGTCTCGCTTAGTCGGGCGCTCGTGGACGTACCGCCACGGACAGAAGCATGACAGCGTGAGGACCCGTGACCCGTTCATCTTCGCTGCGGTGATGGTGCTCGCGCTGGTGCCGCGGCTGCCCACGCTCGCGCAGCCGCTTCTGGAGGCGCACGGGTTCCGCCAGACCTGGACCGCGTATACGGCGCTGATCTATCACGAGCAGGGGATCGACCTACTCCATCCCGAGATGCCGATCTTCGGCCCGCCGTTCTTTCACCCGCAGGAGTTCCCGATCTTCCAAGCGATCGCGGCGATCGTGATGGACCTTGGGGTCACGACCGACACCGCGATGCGCGTCGCCGCGCTGCTGTGCTTCTTCGCGACGGCCGGGCTGGTATTCGGGCTCGCGCGACACGTCGCCGGACGCGCGGCGGCATGGGCGACCCTTCTCTTCTTCGTCGCGTCGCCTTTCGCACTGTTGTGGAGCCGTGGTTCTTTGATCGAATACCTTGCGACGGCGGGCTGCGTCGCCTGGATCTGGGCGGGTATCCGCTTTCGCGAAGAGCGCACCTGGCTCCTGCTCCTTCTCGCCATCGCTGCGGGCTCGCTCGGTGCTCTCGTGAAACCCACGACGGCCCTCTTCTGCGCGCTTCCGATCGGCCTCTACCGCGCGGCGGGTGAGGGCGCCGACGTACGTGCCTGGCTGCGCGCACGTCTCGATCCGCGCGTCATCCTGCTGCTGATCGTTCCCGGATTTCTGGCGACGGTATGGACGGCGGCTGCCGACGCCTACTTTCAGAACAAGCTCGCGGCCGCGTTCCTCGCGCCCAGCGCTCTACGTGACTCCTACCTCGACCTGGGCGTGTACAGCTTGCGCGCGTTCTGGTGGGTCTGGGCGGGCGTGGGATTCCGCTTCGTGTACCTGTTCGTCGGTCCGTTCCTGCCGCTTCTCGGGATGGCCTGGGTCGCCGCACGACGCGAGCGCACGGCGTTCTGGGTCGGGATCGCTGCGGCGCTCGCGCTGCCGTTCCTGGTGTTCTTCGGACTGTATCGGCGCCACGACTACTACATGGCGGCCATCTCGCCGCTGGCAGCGCTGGTGTTCGGCCTCGGCGCCGCGCGACTCATCCAGGCGGTGGCCGGACGGGGCCGCCGGACGCTCGTCGGAGTGGTCGGTGCGGGACTCACCGCATTTGTCGTCCTGTTCGGCCTGACGAGTGACTACTGGCTGCGGATATACGAGCCGGTACACGACGCCGAACAGATCCTGCCGGCCGCCAGTGAGCTCGCCGCTCTGTCGCGCAGCGACGACCTCGTGGTCATGGTGGGCCGTCGCTACGATCCGAGCGTCCTGTATTACGCGCGACGCAAGGGTCTTCTCATCACCGACGAGAACGCGTCGGAGGAGCTCTACGCGACGCTTCCGTCGCAGCCCTACCGGATCTTCTTCAGCTGGGATCCGGCGCTCGATCCGATCGGCATCATGCGGTCCTGGGGTTGGAGCGGGGCGGTCGGTCCACGCACGTACGAGGTGGGCCGCTCGGCGCGCGCACTCGAACGCAGCGCCGTTCTCGCGACCGACGATCGAGCGGCGTTCGATGTGGCCGCCTCCGGCTCGCGTCGACTCGTGCCATCCCTGATCGACGTGCGCTGCGACGGCGTCGGGCGGAGCCTTGACGTCGATCCGGTGGGGGTCTGGCTACTCGTTCACGCGGACGCCGAAGCACGGGTATCGCTCAGTGCCTACGCGCCGCTGCCGGCGCGGGCCGTGTACGTCATTTCGCCGCAGGCGATCGGCGGACGATCTTCGGTTTCGGTCAGCTGCGTCGGCCCAGGTTCGATGACGATCGACGCGATGACTGCCGCACCGCCGCCGCTCAGATGACCCGGCGGGTCCTGCCAGCAAGGACGATGTATCCCCAGAGCATCGCGCCGGTCACGACCCCGACGCCTGCCTTGACCGCATCGCTCACGCCACTCGGCGAGAGAAAACCCTCGATCAGGCCGGCGACGCCGAGCACCGGGATCACGAGCAGCATCACGCGCGAGGCCTGAGCGCTCCCGAGGCGCAACGCGTCACGGCGCGAGCGCTCGCCGGGTCGGAGGATCGCCCACGCCAGCCGAAGGCCCGCCCCACCCGAGAGAAAGATCGCCGACAGCTCGAGCACGCCGTGGCCCGCGATGAACGCGAGCAGCCCGCCCCCGAGCCCGTAGCCCTGCACGACGGCGAAGATCGTGCCGAGCATCGCTCCGTTCGACGCGAGCCCGTAGATCGTCAGCGCTCCCGCGGTGAGGCCGCCCGCGAACAGGACGATCGCGACGCGGACGTTGTTGACGATGATCAGCGGGCCCGCGATCGGCCGAAAGCCCTCGGGGATGTCCGTCCAGAGCTGCCGCTGCGCGAGCTGCTGTCGCGTCTCCTCCGAGAGCGCGTTCGCCGCGACGTCGGGCAGGAGCAGTCCGACCGCGTACGTGACGAGCGCGAAGAGCATGAAGATCGCGAATGCCGCGCCGGTCCACGGGAGGTTCGCGCGGACGGTCGCGGGCAGCTCGCCGAGCACGAAACGGCGGAGCCGTCGCCCGCTCGTCGGGGCCTCGCTGTACACGAGGGCGTGCGCCGCGGCGACCAGGTCGTTCAGCCGCTCCGTCGCGACGTCACGCCCGAAGTCCCGGCGCGCTATCGCGAGATCGCTGGTGGTGACGCGATAGAGGCGACCGAGCTCGACCACATCGTCGGCGCTCAGGCGCGCGACCCGCCCGCGCGCCGCGCTGACGAGCTGTCCCAGTCGCGCCCAGCGCGCCCGTCGATCTTCGATGAAACGATCGATCGTCACGCCGCGAACGTACCATGGGCCCGATGGCCGTCTCGCTCGGTCGGCTCGAAGTCGAGACCGCTGATCACGTCGTGCTGCGCTACGACCTGGCCGGCGGCGGCAATCGCGGTTTCGCCGCGCTGGTGGACTTCATCCTCGCCACGCTCATCTTCATCGGCGCGTTCTTCATGTTCACGACGTTCGCGAACGCGATCGGCGTGCAGGCGGCGTCGCCGTACTTCGGGATCGCGGTGCTCCTCACGTTCGCCCTCGCGTGGAGCTACTTCATCCTGCTGGAGTGGCTCGGGAACGGTCAGACCATCGGGAAGCGCATCTTCGGACTTCGCGTCATTGCCGATGACGGCGCGCCCGCTGGGTTCATCGCGGTGCTGGTCCGCAATCTCGTCCGCGTCGTCGATTTCCTCCCAGGCTTCTACGGCCTCGGCCTGCTCGCGATCGTGGTCTCGTCGCGCTCGCAACGGCTCGGTGATCTCGCGGCGGGCACGTTCGTCGTGCGTGCCCCGCGGCCGCAGCTCGACTACTTCTCGCTCCGCACGGTCACTCCGCTCGGCGCCGGCGCGCAGGTCGCGGTCCGTGCGCTGCCGGGCGAGGCTCAGCGCCTGGTGCGCGAGTTCGTCGCGCGTGAGGGCAAGCTCGCGCCCGACCATCGCGCGCGGGTCGCGCGGCAGCTCGCGGAGCGCCTGCGCCCGTACGCGACTGATGTCGATCCGGGTCTGAACGACGTCGAGCTCATCCGCGCCATTGCGCGCTCGCTCCGGGCGAGCGGCGGGGACCGCTGAAAGAGCACCGTCCATCCTTAGACTTAGAAGGTGACAACAGCAACCCATCCGCCCCTCGCGGGGGTCGCCACGATCGACCGTCGCGACCTCGCCATCACCGGCATGACCTGCGCCTCGTGCGTCGCAAACGTCGAATCGGCTCTGCGCGGCGTCAGCGGCGTGAAGAGCGCCGACGTGAACCTTGCGACCGAACGCGCGACCGTGGAGCTCGATCCGACGCGCGCCGACTTTCCCGCGCTGGTGCGCGCTGTCGAGCGGGCGGGCTACGGCGCGCTGGCGCTCAGCGCCGATCAAAAGGAACGCGCTGTCGTCGAGGACCGCGAGCGCGCCGCGCGGCGGGCGCAGCTCGTGTCGCTGCGCCGCCGGCTGGTCGTCGCGGCGGTGCTCGCGTCGCTCACGATGATCGTGTCAATGGCCGATCTTCTGATCGGCGGGCTCGCCGACGCGCCGTGGCGCGCGTATCTGGGCTTCGCGCTCGCCACCCCGGTGCAGCTCTGGGCCGCCGCGCCGTTCTACGTGAACGCCTGGGGCGCGGCTCGCCACCGGCAGACGAACATGAACACCCTCATCGTCGTCGGCACGACCGCCGCCTACGGCATCTCGGTCGTCGCGACGTTCCTGCCGCAGGTCTTCGCGAACGCCGGTCTCGACCCGCATCAGTACCTCTACTACGAGACCGCCGCGGCGATCGTCGCGCTGGTCCTCGTCGGCCGGTACCTCGAGGCGCGCGCTCGCGCGCACACCTCCGACGCGATCCGCGGCCTGCTCGCGCTCGGCGCGAAGTCGGCGCGCGTGCGGCGACCCGGGGGAACGGAGGAGGACGTGCCGATCGACGAGCTGCAGGTCGGCGACGTCATCATCGTCCGGCCGGGCGAGACGATCGCGACCGACGGTCTCGTGATCGCCGGCGACTCCGCCGTCGACGAGTCGATGCTCACCGGCGAATCGGTCCCGGTCGAAAAGAGCGCGGGCGACGACGTCGCGGGAGGCACGATCAACGCCAGCGGGACCCTGCGCTTCCGCGCGACGCGCGTCGGCGCCGACACCGCGCTCGCGCAGATCGTGCGCCTCGTGGAGGAGGCGCAGGGATCGAAGGCGCCGATCCAGCGTCTCGTCGACCGCGTCGCGTCGGTCTTCGTGCCGATCGTGTTCGTCGTCGCGGCCGCGGCGGCGATCGCGTGGTGGATCTACGGCCCCGAGCCGCACTTCGCCTACGCCGTCACCGCCTTCATCGCGGTGCTCATCATCGCCTGCCCGTGCGCGCTCGGGCTCGCGACCCCGACGGCGATCATGGTGGGCACCGGCCGCGGCGCGACGCGCGGCATCCTCATCAAGAGCGCGCAGGCGCTCGAGATGGCGCAGAAGATCGACGTCGTCGCGTTCGACAAGACCGGAACGCTCACCGTCGGACGGCCCGAGGTGGTGGACTGGGTGACCTGCGCGGACATCGGTGAGGAGGAGGCGCTGCGTCTTATCGCCAGCGCCGAGCTGCGATCGGAGCACCCGCTCGCGGCCGCGGTCGTCGAGCACGCGCGTGCGAAGGGGCTCGAGCTGACGGAGCCGACGACCTTCGAAGCGATCGCCGGCAGCGGCGTTCACGCGGTGGTCGAAGGCCGCGACATCTGGGTCGGCAACGCCGCGCTCGCGCGCGCGCACGGCTTCGCGGGCCTGGGCGACGGCATGCTCTCGCACCATCAGGCCGAGGGACGGACGACGCTCGTCGCGACGATCGACGGACAACCCGGCGCGGTGCTCGCCGCGGCCGATGTGCCGAAGGCCGCGGCGGCCGACGCGATCCGGGAGATCCGTGCGCTCGGAGCGCGCACGCTGCTCATCTCTGGCGACACGCGGCGGACCGTGGAGGCGATCGCGAAGCGGCTTGGGATCGACGAGGTGCGCGCCGAAGTGTGGCCCGAGGTGAAGGCACAGATGGTCGCGGAGCTGCAGCAGCGGGGGCACCGCGTCGCGATGGTCGGCGACGGCGTGAACGACGCGCCGGCGCTCGCGCGGGCCGATCT
>WNGI01003055.1_pt1 | contig 14663 bp, 16 predicted proteins | sample 5400621 | NCBI WGS metagenome assembly WNGI01 (sample SAMN13153374, study PRJNA577476) | soil metagenome | isolation source: 20 cm soil or saprolite under Garry oak tree replicate 1 | place: USA:California | collected 2016-06-15 | reverse complement strand
ACATCTACATCTTCGCCGGGGCGATCCTGGTGCTGGCGCTGGTGGCGACCGTCTTCATGAAGGAGGTGCCGCTCAAGGCGGGCCGGGCGGGCACGGGCTTCGACGCGCCGCCAGTCGAAGTCGACGAGGACGAGCGCGAGCAGGCGGTGGCCGCACGCTGAACGCGGCACGGCGGGTAAAGGCATGTAAGGACATGCCTCCAAATGTTCGCCAACCGCGCTAAAATCGCCACCGCACGCGGAGGGCAGTCCGGCCGTCATCGTCCGGGCCTCGGCGCGATTTACTAGGGGAGGCCTGGATCGGTGACGGTTAGCTTCGTGGACCGGACTTTGACGTGTCGCGACTGTGGGCGGGAGTTTCTATTCACGGCCGGGGAGCAGGAGTTCTATCAGTCGCGTGGGCTTCAGAACGAGCCGCGCCGTTGCCCGGAATGCCGAGCCGCTCGGCGGCAGGCCGATGGGAACGGCCGCGCGAGGGTGATGCACGACGTGGTCTGCTCGAACTGCGGCAAGCCGACCCAGGTGCCGTTCGTGCCGACGGGCGCCCGGCCGGTGTACTGCCTGGACTGCTTCCAGACCGTAGGCCGCCGCTAGGGCGTCCCTCTCCCCTCTGGGAGAGGGTCAGGGTGAGGGGCGTTAGCCGGCACTAACCCCCGACCACGACCGCCATCTCCGCAAAGGTCCGATAGGCCGACTCGAACTGAGCTTTCGGGTGCCACGCGCGCCCGAACCACGGGTCGTTGATGAGGACGGCATCACGTCTCACGCCGATGACCGTCACCGCGTGCTCGGTCAGCGTGTAGCGGACTGTGGCTCCGTCGTAGGCGACGTAGCGCTCGAGCCCGACGTAGTGGTAGGTGTTGCTGATCCAGGCCACGACCGGGTGTTCGTCGAGGACTGCCTGGTAGATGTGCGCCGGCGGAACTTGCGTGCCGTAGAGGCCTGAGCCGGCCTCGACCACGTTGGCGCCGGCCAGCATCGCCGCGAGCGCTACCGGTTGGTAGTAGACGCCGTAGCCGGTGTAGCGCTGGATGCGGCCGTCGGGATTGCCGACGAAACCCGCTGCGGGGTCGCCCCAGCGAGCGAGGCGCCCAGACGCGTCGAATCGCGCCGGCCGCGTATCGCGCGTCATGTAGGAGATGAGCTGCAGCTCGTCGGCCGAGATGCCGTAATAGGAGAGGGCCATCTTCAGCGCCGCGGCCTCGCAAGACAGTTGGTGTGCCTGGTGCGCCCACGCGACGTTCAGGACGCGCTCTGTCGGTTGGGGCTGCGAAGCCGCTGTAAACATCGTCGCCAGGATCGCGAACAGGCCGATGAGTCCCACGCTTCTAGAACGGCCAGCCCCATCGCCCGGGTACGAAAGCCCGGCCTTTCGGGCCACCTCCCATGAATGGGGAGGAGTTAAAAGGGGCTTGCTACGCGATGGCGATCGGCCTTACCGGCGAGCCGGTCGCGCCGCGCATCTTGAGCGGCAGGCAGATGAAAACGAACTCGGTGACGTTCGCCGCGGCCAATTCCTCGAGGTTCAGGTTCTCGATGATCGGTATCCCGGCACGCACCAGCAGCAGGATGTGCGCCGGGAGAGTGACGTTCAGCTCCGGATCCGCTGGGCCCATCACGTCGAACGCCATGTTGTCGGCCCCCACCGCCGCGACCTTCTTCTCGGCCAGCCATCTCGAGCCGGCTGCGCTCACGCCTGCGGCGCGCAGGTATTCATCGGGATTGGACCAGAGGGCGCCGTACCCCGTCCGCACCAGCACGACATCCCCAGCGCGGACCTCAACGCGTGCGGCGCCCTCGAGCTCAGCGGGCGTGATGGCGTGCCCGGCATCCAGCCTTCGATCGCCGGCCACGTCAAGCAGGACACCCCGCGAGACCAGCGGCGCCATCGTCTCGATGCCGAGCTTCTTGAAGCCGACCGACGTCTGCACGCCTTCGTCGACATGGATCCCGCCATGCAGCGTCAGGTTCTCGGCCTGGTGCGCCAGCGCGTCGATGTGAGTGCCCGAGTGCTCGGGCATGACAACGATTCCCGACGCGCCGGTCCGGGCCTCCGGCGCGCCGCGCGCGTGATGCCGGTGCAGGAAGTAGTTGAAGCCGGGTTGGTGCGCCGGATGAGACGGCGCGCCGGCGTAGCGAAGCTGTTCGAGGTCGAAGACGCGCGCCTTCTCGAGCGATTCGAGGAGGGCGGGGATCAATCTCTGTAGCGGTAAACGATCCGTCCGCGCGTGAGGTCATACGGCGAGAGCTCGACGCGGATCCGGTCGCCGGGCGTGATGCGGATGAAGTAACGGCGCATGCGTCCCGCGGCGTAAGCGATCAGCTTGTGGCCGCCCTCGACCTCAACTTCGAACATCGCGTTCGGCAGCGCGAGCGAAACGACCGCGTCCATGACGACGGCTTGCTCTTTCGGATCTCCGTCGTCGCGGTCAGGCTTGCGTGCCTTCTCTGGACGGCGCGGCGCGCGCCGGCCCTTGTTCTTGCCCAAGACGTGTGAAGTCTAAGGACGCCGGACGGTGGACGTCAGCCGCGCCTCGACTTCGCGGGCGATGTCAGCCGGCAGGCGGTCGGAGGCGACCAGGCGATGCAGAGTCTCGATCCAGCGGCGATCCTTTTCGACCGCCTTCATCATCAGCGCGCAGCCGGCGTCGAGCATCCCTTGCTGCGCCATCGACAGCCCGCCCCAGAAATGGATCTCGACCATCTCGGGCGCCAGAGCGACCGCCTCCTGCAATCTGGCCGCCGCGGCCGCCGCGTCACCAGACTCTGCCAGGTGATCGGCGTCACCCATCGCGATGTACGCGCGCTTGACGCGGAGCAGGCGGCGCAGCTCGAGCAGCGGGTCCGGCGCATCCTCCACGCGCAGATCGATCATCCGGTCCTCCCACGAGCGGCCGGTGGGTTTGCCCGACACGACGAGCATCGCCGCCGACTGCTTGCCACGGATGTCACCGCCCTCGGCTTCGGCGGCATCGAGCGCCGCAAGCATTCGCTCCGCCAACGGATCTTTGCTCTGCATGTAGGCCTCGAACATCGCGTCCCAGACTGTGTCCTTCTCCATCAGATTGGCCTGGCAGCTGAAGCCGTCGCCGATCCGATGCCCCGCCGCCGGGATGCATCGGCTGCCCGTGTGGGTGGCCACGTTGCCCTGCGCGTCGACGAGCGAGACCTGGCGCGATTGCGGCTCCGAGTCGGCCGCGAGCAGCGCTTTCAACGCCTGTTCGGCGCTATATCCGGCTCGCATGTAATCGAGGCCCAGAGGGCCGAAGCTCACGTTCACCATCGACTGCGTCGCGACCGCGCCGACACCGGCGATGGCCCATGGGACCGTAGGGCCGACCTGGAAGTAGTGCGACTGGACCGCGACCCCGAACTCTCCGGTCTCGCTGTCGCGCGCGACTATCGAGTACGTCATGGGGTGGTTATCGTAAGCGCCATAGAGCAGCACTACCAGCGGCCCGACTGGTTCACCAAGAACGTCTTCAACCGCACGGTGGCGATCCTCACCCGGATGGGTGTCAGCGTGTGGGGTTCGCGCGTGCTGCGCGTGCGCGGCCGCAAGACCGGCGAGTGGCACAGCTCGCCTGTGAACTTGTTGACCTACCAAGGCAAGCAATATCTCGTCGCGCCGAGAGGTCACACGCAGTGGGTGCGCAACATCCGCGTCTCGGGCACGGGTGAGCTGGTGCTCGGCAACAAGATCCAGCGCTTCCGGGCGACCGAGATTCCAGACGATGAGAAGGTGCCCATCCTTCGCGACTACCTCAAACGGTGGAAGTTCGAGGTCGGGATTTTCTTCGGCGGTGTCAGCGCAGAATCATCGGACGCCGAGCTCCGCCGTATCGCGCCTGATCATCCTGTCTTCCGAGTCGACCCGCCCGGTTAGCGTTTCGCGACCGGTGATGTGGCGGGCGACATATCCCGCGTCGCGGCCGATCCCCGGCAGCACGTCCGAGACGGCGGCGTACTGGTGCTCCAGCCCGGCCGCGGGCGATGTCAGCCGCGGGGCCCATCAGTCCGGGTCTCCGTACCTCAGGTCGCGCGGCTTGGAAGCGCGCCAGCGCTGGATCCAGGTTCCCTGGACATCGGGCTGTCGCTCCTCTTTCGCAAGCGTGCGCACAGCGTTCTCGACACGCGCGGTGAACTCGCGCGTGCCCTCTTCTTTCTGCGGCGTCATCGGTTTGCCGATGCGGACCCGGATCGGCCCCGGCAGCGGAAGTTTCTGACCCCGCGGCATCACCTGGTAGGCGCCGCGGATGTGCATGGGCACTACCGGCGTACCGGTCTCTTTGGCGAGGAAACCCACGCCGGGCTTGAACTCCTGGATCCGGCCATCCGGTGTCCTGCTGCCCTCCGGAAACAGGACCAGGTTCCAGCCCGACTTGAGCAGCTGACTCGAGCTGTGGAGCTGGGCCTGGGCGCCTCCCGTTCGCGAGAACGGGAACGTGTTCAGGAAGAGGCTGACGATGTTGCCGAGGATCGGGTGCTTGAACCAATAGTCGGCCGCGGCGGCGACGACCGTGCGGTCACGCGCCGAATCGGTCAGCGAGTGGAGGATCAATGAGGTGTCTGCGTGGCTCGAGTGATTCGCGGCAAAAATCACGGGCCGCTCGAGCTCGCGAACCCACTCCCTGCCCTCCACCTTCGGATGCACCATCGCCTCCGTGAACGGCAGGAGCAGCGCGCGCTGAATCAGCCAGCGGATCGAGCGCACCGGCTCCGCACGCGCCCAGCCGAGGTCGGACGGCGGAGGCGGCACGACAGCTCCTTGCTCTGGCCACGTGCGCGGTCGCGGCGTGTCCCAGTGCCAGGCGCGCCGCACCCGCGTCACATCGTCGAGAGCGCTGCTGGTGATCGCGGCAAGCCGCGTCAGCGGACCGTTCGAGTACCACGCCATCAGCGGATACGACCGTTGATCTTCTTGGTCACCGTCGGAGCGTCTGCGGCCATGTCGAACGCAACGGTGGCCACCTCGAACTGTTTGTTCTGCCAGAAGGCGACGTCTACCGATTCGCCACTGATCGCGACCGAAAGCACCAGGGATTTCTCGCCGAGACCGGTGGCTGCGCCCTGAGTGACAGTGGCCCCCGCCGCCTTGAGTTGCGCCACCTCGGAGTCGGACACGTGGAACCCGGACGAAGCGGTCGAGTAGCTGGAATCCGCCGAGGCAGTGTCCTTGAAACGGACGACAAACACGTAGGCGACCTTGTTGGTCGGGATTCCAGTCCCAAACTGACCGCAGTCCGACGGATTCTGCGCGGAGACCGCGACGTAGCTGTCGTCGGCGCCGCCCGCCTTCAGGTTGTCCCACGTTTTCTTGTCGCTGTCGTACTGGTCGGAGTTTGCCGCCTGCTCAGCCTTCAGATAGTTTTCATACGGGCCGCTCTCCGGGCACCGCTGGAGGCCGGGGAAATCCGAGGGATTCGAGGCAACGGTTTCAGCCGAAGCAGGACCTTTCGGGCTCGAACTGCCCGTGCCGGGCACGTTTCCGCAGGCCACAAGCACCAGGGCCGACGCGAGCAGGAGGACGCGCTTCATCTAGTCGACGTCGCACAGCATGATCGGCGGCATCCGGAGGTGGGTCACCGTCGGGTACCGGCCGACCGTCTGCTCGGCCATCTCAAACGCGTCCTCCAGCGTGGTCGCGCACCTGAAGCCCAGCCGGTGCACGACGTCGCGATCAGCGCCGACGAAGATGACGTCACCCGCGTGGTCCATGGCGTGGGCCGCCCAGATATACGCGTAATGCGGGTGTATGCCGTGGTAGGCGTGGGACTTGCGGTAGAGCTCGCGATACCACGGGTCTTCGGCGAATCGCATCTCGTACTTCTTCTCGATCTCGATGGGATCGGTGGTGTCGGCCAGCACCTCGTCGTAGTAGTCGATGTAGCTCGGGTGCTGAACGGCGTCGAACTCGTACCGGCAGGGGTGGGTCAAGATGAGAACGCCGCCCTTTCGGAGCACCGGCTTGTTGCGGTAGAAGTTGAATAGATACCCGAGGCCCATACACACGACGAGGATCGGGTTCATCGCCGAGTTGACGTTGTAGGGACCGAGGTACGGCACGCCGAGGGTGACGATGTCGGTCTGACCCTCGACATGGACTGTCAGCTGCTTGCGCACCGCCTCGAGCGTCTTGTCGTGGACGGCGTCGACCTGGCCGGCCTGCACCGAGGTCAGTCCGTACGGCGCCCGCATGGCGTGGAAAACGTTTCGCTTGAACGCCACCGGCGCGATGTCGGTCATCTGCTTGGTCGCAAGGAACATGGCCTGATCCTGCGGTGTCCAGTCGGTTTCGCGTTTCTGCATGAAGTTCGCGATGGCGGGAAACGCGTGGTTGTTGACCGTCGTCTCGATGTGAAACACACGCACCGTGTCTTCGATGATCTGGCCCTGGCGGATGCACGAGTGGTGCAGCGCCGAATCGGGTGGATTCATGTATGAGCGCGACGCGAGCAACGTCTTCGCGTTGTGGTGCGCGCGGATGCTGCGGAATGAGGCGAGCCCAGTCGACATCGACTTGTGGCCGCCATCCATAGGAACGAGCGTCAGGTTTACGTAGACGACGAGGTCTGACTCCGCCGCTCGGCGGCTGAGCGTGACATCCTCGCCTTCCGCGGTCTTGCCGATATACACGTTGTTCTCGGGGTCCTCTCCATCGTGCTGGTAGAGGCGGTCCGGATGAAACGTGCTGAAGATGCGATCGCCGACGATGTGCCGAAGCTCGTCGTCCGTCATCCGCCGGTGCAGGCCAAGCGCGGCGATGATGTGAAGGTCGTCGATGCCAGCCTCCGCGGCCATGTCGATGACCTCTTCCATCACGAGCTGGCGCACGTCGGGCGCGGCCATAGGTGGCAGCGGCAGCGAGAGGTCGTCGAACGCGATCGTCAGCTTCATCCCGCGTCGCAGCAGCGACTTCAGCGGATCGTCCTCCAGCGGCTTGGCCAGCGCCCGCTTGATCGCACGTTCGGGATGCGCGATCGGCTCGAGTGGATCAGGCGGATAGACGATGCGCGATCCGAACGGCATCTTCTCCAACCGGATGCCTTCCCCGAAGTGAAAGAGCACCGGCGGCGTGTTGCGATCGACTTCAATCACCGCACCCGGTCGAGGCATCAGATTCTCAATCGTCGCAGATCAAACGCGACCTTCACCGCTCCCAGGCGCCCTGCGCTCATCGCGTACTCGATCGCGTCGCGGTACTCACCAAGGCCGAACAGCGGCCCGGTGAGCTCTTCGAGGTTCAGCGATGGCGAGGCTTCGAGCGCAAGATCGAACGTCTTGCGGGCCTTGCGCTTTGGTTCGGTCCCGTAGGCGTACGCACCCATCACCGTGAGCTCGCGTTGCCAGATCGGCGCCCAGTCGACCTTCTCCTCGCCGGGCATCCCGACCGCGACGACTGTGCCGCCCTCACGTGTGAAGCGCACCACATCGTTGAGGCTGTTCGCGCGACCCACACATTCGAATGTGATGTCCGCGCCGCCGAGGAGAAGTGAACGATTCATGCTCTCCAGCCGTCGCGAGCCGGTGGCAAAGCGGATGCGCTGGAAAACGTCGGCCGGCGCGACGACCTGGTCGGCGCCGAGCTTGAGCGCGAGGTCGCGTTGCGTCGGGTGCTTGGCGATCGCGATGAGCCGCTTGGGCGGCGTGAACGTTTTCACGGCGGCGATGGTCAGCAAACCGATGGTCCCGGATCCCGATACGACCACGATGTCGTCCTTCGTGGCGCCGCCGCGAAGCGCGGCGTGGATGCAGCACGCCAGCGGCTCGATCAGCACGGCCGCCTCGTCGGACAGCTTGTCGGACACCGGGTGGACCTGGCTCGGGTGCGCGACCAGCACCTCTCCCCAACCGCCGCCGGTGTCGGCGCAGTAGCCGGTCTGCAGGCCGACCTCGATCGGGCCCTCGGTGACGTTGTAACAGAGGCCGGGGCGGCCCTCGGCACATCGCGGACATGGCGGGTCGATGCCGCGCACGACGCACCCGAGCGCGGGTTCGACCACGACGCGCGAGCCGTCGTCGAGTACCCCCACCACCTCATGTCCTGGCACGAACGGATAGCTCGTGAGGGGGTCGAGGTAGAGCGAGATGTGGCCGCTGATGGCGGCCAGGTCGGAGCCGCAGATGCCACTGAGGCTCGGCATGACGCGGATCCAGTCGGGCGCCGGCAACGCCGGTTCCGGCACGTCGCCCAGCTTCAGCATCGACAGCGCGCTGGTCGCCACATCCGGCCGGCCGCCGGCCGCCTTGACGATGGCGAAGGCGGGGATGGAGCGGACGTACTGGAGCGCCAGCACCTGTTTACGCCCCTCTTCCTTCGCCATCTCCCCGGTGGGGAGAGGGTTGCCTCCACCGACGGTCTGTCATCGGCGGACTGCTTCCAGGTACTCGTGTGAGCGTGGGTCGGGCATCGGGAGCCGCCAGTTGCCCGGCGACATGCGCCATCGCTCGACGCGCCAACCGCGCTGGCCCGCCACCTGCGACAGGCGCGCGTCGGGATTGACCGCGACCGGGGTGCCGACGAGCTCGAGCATGGGGAGGTCCGAAAGCGAGTCGGCGTAGGCAAAACTGTCGGAGAGCACCACCCCGTTGCGTCCCGCGTATTCCTGCAGCAGCGCCGAGCGGGCTTCCCCCGCCGGCGGCGGCGACTGGAGATCCCCTGTCAGCCGGCCGTCCTTGACCAGCAGGTGGGCGCAATCGACCTCCACGTCGAGCAGTTCCGCCAGCGGCTCGACCACGACGTCCAGCGCGCCGGTCAGGAGCAGGACGCGATGTCCCGCGCGTTTGTGCTCGCGTATCCGCCGCATGCCGGCTGGGTAGATCCGCCGCAGCGTCACCGCATCGAGCGCCTCGCGACCGAGCCGCTTCATCACCTCGGGATCGAGGCCGTCGTACTCGCGATAGAAACTGCGCTGAAATTCGGCTCGCGAGCGACGCTCGAGGTACAGCCATCGCGGCCCCTTGCGCAGCATGTCCGCCATGAACGCGGGCCATTCGTCCAGCGGCTGTGCGCGCAGCCGCATGAACAGGAAGTACTCGACGACGTTGGTCTCGACGAGCGTGCCGTCGACGTCGAACACGGCAAGCACGTCTTTCCGCCCGGTTCGCCGCTCGATCGCCGATCGCACCGAGCTCGCCTCCGCCTTGGGCGCCGTGCTGCCGCTCGGCTGCTTGCCCCTGCGCGCGGCGGTCTCCGCGCGCGACATTCGCACCACGGTCGGAAAATGGACGTCCTGGAAGTAATGAGTCCAGTCGTAGAGGGCTGGATCGAACGGGAACTTCTGGCGCTCCGCGGCGGGCGTCTTCTCCCACAGCGCCGTCACGTTGCGGGTGTCGAAGATGCAGTCCACCTCCGTGTACACGCCGTAGAGCTGGATGAGGTTCAGCCCGCGGTCGAGTCGCTCACGTTCAGCGTTCAGGTCGTCCGAGACCTGGGCGATGCTCGCGCCGAGGGGCAGCCGCTCGACGAACCACTGCGCGGCCTCGACCACGCGCAGCGCTGTGCGCGCGCGGGTGGCCATCTCCTGGCGGGTGGGATACGTCCACGAGGGCGTGCCGATCGCCTGCCCGTATCGATCGCGCAGCGGATTCTCGGTGAAGTAGGTGCGCGCCTCGTCGACGATTCGCCGGAACCGCAGTGGATTCCGGCTGCCAGATGCGGCGTGATAGACACGGGGCTCAGCGTCGGGTGGCGGATTCGCAGCGACCGCGAGCACTGTGTTGACGACGAAGTCGGCGGGGATGATGTCGAGCAGCGAGTCCGGCAGACCGGAGAAGTCGCGAAGGATGTTGCGGCCGAACGCGAGGATCAACGGCTCGGCCATCCGGAATCCCTCGAGCCAGCCCGCAAACGGTTCGGCAAGCGCGCTCTCGATGATCGACGGCCGCACGATCGACAGCGGAATCTCGCCGTGCAGCTCCACCACCGCGTGCTCGGCCATCGCCTTGGTGAACGAGTAGATATCCGAGAACCCCATCGAGTTGGCGTGGACTCGACCGCGCTCGACGAGGCGATCCTTCACCCATCGATCGCGCAGCCGCTCGGTTGCGCGCGCGACCGACGGCGTGCCGGCCGGGCCCATCCGTGAGCGCGCCTCACGGCGCAGGCGATTCAGGATCTCGGGCCGTCGCGATTCCTCTTCGACGGGGCCGCGCAGATTCGACATGACCTCGGCCTCGTGGCGCCAGTTGAGACCCGGGTCGAGCGGCGCTTCCTCGCGGACGAGGCCGCGCAGCATGCCGCCCACGTAAGCGGTCGAGATGTGCACGAGATGAGGACGCGCGCCAGCGGCCTTGAGCGCCCCGACCAGGCGCGCCGCGCCCAACAGGTTCGTCTGCGCGGACAGGTCGGCGGGGTTGTCGAACTCGACCGCGGCCGCGGAGTGGATGACGACATCGCATGCACGCAGCTGCTGGCGCGCCTCGTCGGTGAGGCCAAGACCGTCGCGGCCGAGGTCGATCTCGATCACCGCGAGCTTGTCGGCGGCGAGCCTGGTGAACACCTGCTCCCCCAGCTCCTCCTTCAGGCGCTTGAACGCCGGGCTGGAGAGCACCTCGCGGTCGAGCCGTTCGGCGGCCGGCCTGCGGGCGCTGGAGCGGATCGCGAGGTAGATGCGCCCGACCTCCGGGATCGAGCGCAGGCATTTCTCGACGATCGACTTGCCGAGGAACCCTGTGCTGCCGGTGACCAGGATGGTCTTGCCGTGGAGCGCCTCCGCGATCACCGAGTGGAGTCTAGAGTCTCGGGCGGGACCCCTCGGCGAGAGATTCGGTGATTCCAGGCGAGCCAGATTCGGGTGAAGCGACGAGCAGCGCAGCGAGCGCATCGTCCATTCGTGAGCGAGCAGCGCAGGAGCTGAACCCGAAGACGGCCGCATGGGCGCCGAAGATCCGTCGACGGCGTCCCGCTCGAGAGTCCTAGGTGACTTCTCCGTGGTTCAGATGCGGCACGGCCATCACCGGTGAGCCACCGCCACCCGTCCAGCCGAGCGACGAGGTCGCGGAAGCCCAGAACCAGTAGGTCTGGCCCGGCTTGCCCACAAACGTCGCCGAGCTGCTGACCTGGTTGGACTTCCACAGTTTGCGGGCGCCGTCCTGCGTCACAACGTAGACCGTGAAGCGCGAGCTCCCGGGCGTCCACCACGAGACATGGATCGTGGACGGATCGTCCTGCGACGAGGTTGCGTTGAGCGTGACGCTGGGCATCGGGACCGAGGCGAACCGCGGAGAGCCGCCAAGCCACAGATCGCCCATGTCCCTGGCGTAGGGGTCCGTCCCGCCGCCCGACCAACCGTACGGATCGACCGGCCCGCCGCCGTTCAGCTTGTACACCCCGAAGTGAAGGTGCGGGCCGGTCGCGGTCCCCGTCATACCCGAGATCCCGATCACCTGGCCCCGCTCGACGTACTGGCCTTTCGCGACACCGATGTGCCCAAGGTGTCCGTAGAAGGTCATCAAGCCATTGCCGTGGTCGATCTCGACCGTCTGCCCGGAAAGACATGTATGGCACCCGGGCACGAGCCAGTTGGCGAGGATGACGCGCCCCGGCGCGGCAGCCGCCACCGGCTCGTAGTACAGGCCGTAGTCGTAGCCGTCGTGGCCGGAGTAGTAGAGATAGTCCTGCAGGCCGGGCGTCTGGGCGTAGCCGGCGCCAAAGCCGGGATCAGGCCCGCCGACCCTGGCAGAGGCGACCACGCCGTCGTACCGGCAGACCCGGCCGCTGACGTTGTAGTTCGGCCCGCAGTGGTCGAAGATCGAGGTGATGTAGTGCGGACCCATGAAGGGAAGCGTCATGAAAGCGCTGGGCGAGGCGGCCTCACGAAGGCTGGCGGTGCCGTCCTCGAGCGGGCCGTAGGCTATCTGGCTCGGGTAGGCCCAACGGGTGTACTTCCCCGGCGCATGGCCGGGCGGCAGCGCGGAGTGCGCCTGCGCCGGCAGCGCAAAGAAAAGCAAACAGCCCAGGGAGATCAGAAAAGCAAAAACCCGCATAGCCTTAGAAACGGAATTGCTCACGGTAGGGTTGCGCCCCAACGACCTGCCCTAGTTTTGGTTAAGTTTCGCAAATGACCCCGCCCCCCGCACATCAGATCGCCGTTTTGAGCCAGGGCCGGGCGGCCGCGTTCGAGGAGCCGATTGGCCCGGCCGGCGTTCGGGTGCGAGACCGGCCCTCAACCGACCCCGTTCCCGGCGCCGTCGCGATCGCCATCCGCGCCGCTTCGATCAACCATCTCGACCTTTTCCTGGCGCACGGCGCGCAGAAAGTGACACCGCCCCGGGTGATCGCGGCCGACGGAGCCGGCGTCGTCCAGGCGTCCGGCGACCCTTCGTGGAAGCCCGGTGACGAGGTCGTCGTTTACCCCGTCGTCTGCGATTGGGAGTGCGAATGGTGCCGCTCGGGTCAGAACGTCAGGTGCGCGCGGTTCGGCGTGATCGGCGAGCACTCGGACGGCACCGCGTGCGAGCTGCTCCACGTCGATGCGCGCAACGTTTTTCGCAAGCCGAAGGGGCTCTCATGGGAGGAGACGGCTGCCTTTCCGCTCACCTTCTTGACGGCCTGGCGCATGCTCACCACCCGGGCTCGCCTTCAGCCGGGCGAGAAGGTGCTCGTCGTCGGGGCGAGCGCCGGCGTGGCCGTGGCGGCGATCAAGATCGCCAGGCACCTGGGCGCGCGCGTCTTCGCGACAAGCCGTTCCGAGGCCAAGCGCAAGCGCGCGCTGGAAATTGGCGCGGAAGCGGTGTTCGACTCGAGCGAGTTCAGCAAGCCGGTGCGCGAGGCGACGGACGGCGGCGTGGACGTCGTCTTCGAACACGTCGGTCCCGCGACGCTGGGCGAGTCGATGCGCTCGGTGGTGTTGGGCGGCCGCGTGGTGCTGTGCGGATCGACCTCAGGAGTCAAAGCGGAAATCACGATGCCCCGTCTCTTCTGGGGCCAGATGGACCTGCTCGGCTCGACGATGGGCAACGTGGGCGAGTTTCAGGCGGTGCTCGATGCCATCGACGGAGGCCTGCGACCGGTGGTCGACAGCGTCTATCCGTTTTCCGACGTTCAGGCGGCCCTGGAGCGGCTCGATTCGGCGGAGCAGTTCGGCAAAGTCGTGCTGTCGGTCTCGGACGGATGAGGAGGGTCAGATGAAAGGGTTCAGGGCGTTTCTACTCCGCGGAAACGTGGTCGACCTCGCCGTGGCCGTGGTGATCGGGACCGCATTCGTCCAGGTCGTGTTGGGCTTCACGCAAGCGTTCATCACGCCGCTGATCGCGGTGATCTTCGGCAAGCACGACGCGTTCGGTGGCCTTTCGTTCAACGTGAACGGCGTCCCGTTCAACGTATACGTGTTCCTGAACGCGGTGATTGCGTTTCTCGTCATCGCGGCGATCGTCTACTTCTTCGTCGTCGTGCCGGTCAACGCGCTTATCGCGCGCTCGCGCAAGGAGCCGCCGGCGGACCCGACGACGAAGAAGTGCACGGAGTGCCTGAGCGAGATCCCGATCGCCGCGCGGAGGTGCGCTTTCTGCACCTCACCCCAAACGGCCTAGGACTTTCGCCCGAAACGCGGTCGCTCCGCGTAGACGTACATGCCCGCCAGGAGCACGCCAAATCCGACCATGGCGATCGCCCAGCTCTCCTGCGATCCGGCGAGGTACGCGACCAGGATCGCGCCCGGTATCCAGGCAGCGGCTGCGAATCGCCGGCGGTTGTAGCGCGCCTGGCCCTCACCGTCTGTGCTTGCCATCGCCTTCGCGAATGCGAAGTCGTTTGCCGCCTCTATGACGTGATCCCAGCTAGGCATTCCTTTCCTCACCCTTGTCGCTCCAAGGCCGGCGGCGCTCGGCGTAAAGCCACAGGCCGATCAGCAGCGCCGGGATACCGATCGCCAGGATGATCGCCGCCTGTAGCCAGATCGCGAGCATGGTCAGAACAATGAGGGCGGGCAACCAGATCAGCATCGCGATCCTGCCGCGGACGAAGCGGTCGTCGGCCTTGCCGTTGATCGCTCCGCGGACAAATGTCATGTCAACGATGGACTCGACTAGCGGTGCGTCGTCAGAGCCAAACATTTGCGTCCTGTCTTGGCCACTCTACGCGGGAATGGCCCATATTTTGGAGGCGGTGTCATGGCTCAGGGTCACGTCCTGCTCCGCCACGCGCACACGGATTGTCCTGCCCACCTCGTCGGCTTCCAAAACGGATATTTCCCGGCCCGGTGTCAGGTCGCGTTGGTCAAGGTAGGCAAGCAGCCGGGGGGCCTCGCGTTCGGCTACCTCGGACACCCGCGTGATGGTCGCCCGGGCCCCCGACCGGAGCGAGGACACCCTAGTCTCGCGGGGTGAGGCCTCGGAGTAACCGGGGATTGGATTGCCGTGTGGGCACGTGGCGGGCCGGCCGAGCACCTCATAGAGACGACGCTCCACGACGTCGGACACGGCGTGCTCGAGACGAGCCGCCTCGGCGTCCGCCGTCACCCAGTCGAGGCCAAGCCCGTCGGTCAGCCACCGCTCCATGATCCGGTGGCGGCGCACGATCGACTCGGCGGCGCTCATGCCGGCGGTGGTCAGCTCGATCTCCTTGCGGGCGTTCATCCGGACCAGTCCGTCGCGGGTCATCCGGCGAAGGCCGACGGCCACCGTTGGCCTGCTGACGCCGAGCCAATCGGCCAGGCGGGCGCT
>WNGI01004342.1_pt1 | contig 14665 bp, 16 predicted proteins | sample 5400621 | NCBI WGS metagenome assembly WNGI01 (sample SAMN13153374, study PRJNA577476) | soil metagenome | isolation source: 20 cm soil or saprolite under Garry oak tree replicate 1 | place: USA:California | collected 2016-06-15 | reverse complement strand
TCCAGTTGGGCGTGCTGGCCCCCGAGACGACCCCCAGCGTGCCGATGCCGTCCAGCCACGCGGGAACGATCTCCGCGGCCGTCTCGATGTGATACGTGGGCACCGCGCGGGCCCGTCCCATCTCCGCGAGCCGGGTGGTGTTGGAACTGCCGTGGCCGCCGATGACCAGCAGCGCGTCGATCTTGGGCAGCATCTCGTCCGTCTCTTCCTGCCGGATGGTGATGGCGGGGCAGAGCGTGTTCAGGACCTTGAGCTCTCGCACCCGCAGCGCCAGATCGCCGACGATCTGCCGGAAGTTCTCCTGCGACTGGGTGGTCTGGGAGACGACACCGACCTTGCCGGTGATTTTGACGCGGGCGGCTTCCTCGCGGGTGTGCACGACCGTCACCCGGTCGCCCAGCAGCTCCTTGAGCGTCACCATCTCCGGGTGGCCGTGGTCGCCGATCGCGATCACCTGGTAACCTTCGGCCGCCAGTTTCTCGGTGACGGCATGCGCCCGGATGACGACGGGACACGTGGCATCGACGATCGCCATGCCCTTGGCGCGGGCTTGATCCAGCACGGCGCGCTCCACCCCGTAGGCGGAGACGACAAACGCCGTCCCGCTCACATCCTCCCGGCGCTCGGCGACGGCGACCCCGGCCGCTCCAAGGCCGCGGACCACCTGAGGGTTGTGGATGAGGGGGCCCCACGTCTGGACAGGTCCTCCGGCGGTCGCGGCGGTCTTCTGCGCGATGTCCACCGCCCTGCGGACGCCGCCGCAAAATCCCATGTGCTTGGCCACAATGATCTTCAATGAAGCTCCTCCGGACGCGGCCGCTCGCCCGCGGCCCTTTCTGCCGCGGCGGCCCCGTCACATCATGATATCAGGTCTGGCCGGACCCGGCGAGCAGCCGGCCGATCATGCCCATGTAGAGGCGTCCCAGGGTATCGATCTGGTCGCGGTCGGCCCGGGAATGGATCGGTCCGCCGTCCGTGCCGTCCACGCGAATCGGCGTCCCGATACGAACGCGGATCGTCCCGCGGGACAGACGATGCGCGCCCCGGGGGAGGATCGTGTCGGTGCCGATGATGGCGACGGGGAGAATGACGGCGCGGGTGTGCAGCGCCAGCAGCGCCGCGCCGGGCTCGGGGGGCCGCAGATCTCGGACGCTGGCGCCCCGGGTCCCCTCGGGGAACATCACCAGCGCCCCGCCCTGCTCGAGGATCTGCCGGGCCGTGCGCAGGGCCTGGCGGTCCGGCGCGCCGCGCCGCACCGGGAACGCGCCGCAGGCCTTGATCCACCACCGGAGCAGCGGCGGGCGGAAGAGCTCGATCTTCGCCATGAAGCGGACGCGGCGGCGGATGGTGCAGCCCACCACGAGGGGATCCAATTCGCTCACGTGGTTGCTCACGACAATCAGGGGGCCCGTCGGAGGCTCGTGCTGGCGGCCTTCGACCCGAAAGCCAAACCGCATGCGCAGGAAGATCGAGACGAGCCGCCTGGAGATCCTAAAGACCACGCGCGCGTTCCACCAGAGCGACGATCTGATCGACGACCTGTCCCACCGTCAGCGCGGTGCTGTCGATCACCACCGCCCCGGGAGCGACGCGCAGGGGAGCCACCTCACGGGTGGTGGCCATCCGGTCGTCTTCCTCGATGATCGTGCGCACCGCCTCGAGGGGCAGCGGCGTTCCGCCTGCAGCCAGCTCCATCTGGCGCCGCTGCGCCCGCACGTCCATCGACGCGGTCAAGAACACCTTCACCCTGGCGTGGGGCAAAATGACCGACCCGATGTCGCGGCCCTCCATGACGACGGTCCCCCGGCTGCCGAGGGACCGTTGCAGCGCCCCGAGCACCTCCCGCACCCCCGGAGGGCGGGCCACCCTCGCCACGATTTGATTGACCCGGACGCTTCTCAGCTCGGACGTGACATCTTCCCCGTCGACCAGCACGCGCGGCCCCCCGTCCGATGGAGGCTCGAAGGAGAGCGTGATCGCCCGGGCGAGCGCGTACATGGCTCCGGTGTCGATGTAGGTGAACCCGAGGCGCCGGGCGACCTCGCGAGCCACCGTGCTCTTTCCCGAGCCCATCGGTCCGTCGATCGCGACCGCAAGGCCCGCCGGCTTGTCTTCCACGCCCCCACCGATTCGGTGCCGGGACCGGCCGTTCCTACGCGCCCGGCCTGCGCGTCTCGGGCCTGCGGGCCACCAGGCGCGCCGTGTCGAACTCCCGGTCCCCTTCCCTCGTGGGCCCTTCGGCGGCCTCGAGGATCTCCCACCGGGAAAAGAGGCCGGCCGCCTCACCGGGCCGGAGGCCAAACCGGTGGACTTCCCCGCCGGGGACGGCGAGGTGGGTCTCGAAATACACAACGCCGCCGGGCCGGAGCCACCGCCACAGGCGGGAAATGAGCCGCCGCTTCAAAAAGAACGTGTGCACGATCAGGTCGTACGACGCCGGCCGGCATTCGAACCGGTCGAGATCGGCGAGGATCAGGTTGACTCGAACACCGGCCAGGGCGGCGCGCCGTCGCAGGATCCGGAGTCCCTCCATCGAGATGTCCACCGCATCCACCGTCCATCCATGACGCGCCAGCAGCAGCGAGTGACGGCCGAGCCCCGCGGCCACATCCAGTACGCGCGCAGGGCGCGCCGGCCGGAGCCTCGGGATCCAGGCGGCGAGGAGCGAGGCGGGGTCGACGTCGTGGCGGCTGTCCCCGGCCGCATAGCGGGCATCCCATCGGACCCGATCAGCGCGCACGGATGTCGAGCGCTCCCGGCATTTGACGCCCAGGGGTAATTCCCGTACCATCGACCGGAAATGCCACGCGTTCCACGCCCTCTGCTTGCCGGACTCGTGTGTCTCACCGCCATTCGCCTGGGCATCGCGGCGACCCTCCCCATCGGAGACGACGAAGCCTTCTACTGGGAATGGTCCCGGCACCTGGCGGCCGGCTACGTCGATCATCCGCCCGCGATTGCCTATCTCGTCTGGGCGGCGGTCCACATCCTCGGGCGGACCCCGCTGGCGGTGCACGCCGTGGCGATCCTGCTCTCGTTCGGCACGTCGCTCGGGCTCTACGCGCTTGCCCGAGAGATCACCGGGCGCGAGGACGCCGCACTCTGGTCGGTGGTGCTGTGGAATCTGATCCCGGTGTTCGACGCCGCCGCGCTCGTGACCGCCCCCGACGCGCCGCTCTTCTTCTTCTGGGTCCTCACCCTGCTCGCCGCGTGGCGGGCGGCGCACGGCGGCACGCTGTGGACGTGGCTCGCATCCGGCGTGTGGCTCGGTCTCGCGCTCCTGAGCAAGTACATGGCCGCCGCCCTGCCGGTCTCGATCGGGCTGTGGCTGGCGCTATCCCCCGAGCGGCGCCGGTGGCTCATCCGGCCGGAACCGTACGCGGCCGGCGCGGTGGCGCTGGCCCTCTTCGCGCCCGTCGTCTGGTGGAACGCGATGCACCACTGGATCTCGTTTGTCTTCACCGCGCTGGGAACGTCGGGATGGACGAACAGCGGCGACTTCCGGTACTTCCTCTCCACCCAGTTCCTCTACCTCGGCCCCGTGATCTTCCCCACCCTCGTGGGGGCGCTCGCCATCGCCTGGCGCCGCGGGCGGGCTCGCGCCGCGGGCACGGTCCCAGCCGGTGCGGGGGGCGAGGGCTGGCGTTTTCTCGCGGCGACCGGCTGGCCGGTTATCCTCGGCACGGGCGCGGCCAGCCTGCTGGTGCAGGCCAAACCCCACTGGTCGGCCCCGGGGTACATCGCGGCGGTGATCGCCCTGGCCGCGATCGCCACGGAGCGCCCGCGGCATGCCTGGTCGCGCATCGGGGCATGGGGCGCAGGTCTCGCGGCCGGCCTCACGGCCGCCCTCGCCATCGTGTTCCACGCGCTCCCGTGGCTCGCCTCGTGGCTCCTCCCCCCGCAGATCGACCCCGCGATGAACTACTACGGCTGGGCCGAGGCCGGGCCGGCGATCGTCATGGTCGCCGAGCGGGAGGCGCGCGGACCGTTCTTCGTGACCAGCGATTGGTATCAGGTGATGGCGCCGTTCGACTTCAGCACCGGCGGCCGGGTCCCGTCCACGACGATCACCGGCGACGACCAGTACCGGTTCTGGACGCAGCTGGACACGCTGCGCGGCCGGGATGGGCTGTTTATCCGGGACAACCGGCAGACGTATGACATCGATCTGGAGCAGGTCTGTGAGTCCCTCGACGTGGGGCCGCGCGTTCCGCTGATGCGCCGGGGGGTCGTGATCCGCACCCTCGACCTCATCTGGTGCCGCCGGTTTTCGGGGCGTCCCGCGCCGCGCCTGGCGCCGTACCGGTGGCACCCGGGCGTGGGAGGCCCCGCGCGGCGGCTCAGCCCCGCCTGAGGTCTGCCTGCATCAGTCGCGCGCCCGGTCCACCACGGGCCGGGACGCGATCGCGAGCGTTCGCCGGGCGCGGAGCACCACCGGCCGGTCGACCATCGCGCCATCGACCACGACGACGCCGGATCCGCGCGCCTCCGCCGCCTCGAATGCCGCCACGATCCTCTGCGCCTGCTCCACCTCCGCCGCCTCCGGCGCGAACGCCGCGTGCACCGGAGCCACCTGGGCAGGATGAATGAGCATCTTGCCGCTATACCCCAACGCGCGCGCCGCCCCCGTGTCCGCACGCAGCCCGTCGGTATCCCGAAAGTCCGCGTAGATCCCGTCCACCGCGTCGACGCCGGCCGCGTGCGCGGCCACGCTGACCGCGGCCCGCGGGTAGGCAATCTCGGCGCCCTGCCGCGTCCGCCTCACCCCGAGATCCGCCGTGTAGTCCTCCGCGCCGAACCCCAGCCCGCACACCCGGGCGTGGCTCCCGGCGATCGCGGCGGCCTGGACCACCCCTCGGGCGCTCTCGATCATCGGGAGGATCCGCGTGCCGCCCCGGGGGAGCCGGTGCTGGGATTCGAGCGCATGGAGGGACGCATCGAGCATGACGACCTCTTCCGGCGTTTCGCACTTGGGCAGGCAGAGGGCTGCGGTCCCTGGCCGGAAGGCCTCGCGAAGGTCTCGCGCCAGGAGCCCGCTGCCCGAGCCGTTGATCCGGAGGAAGACGATCGGGGATCCGGGGATCCCCGCGTCCAACGCCCCGGCGACCACCTGACAGGCGCGGGCCTTCTCGTCCGGCGCGACGCCGTCTTCAAGATCGAGGATGAGCGCGTCCGCGCCGTATCGCCCCGCCTTCGCGATCATGTCGGGCCGGTTGCCCGGGACGAAGAGGAGGCTGCGCAGCACCCACGGCCCGCTCGACATGGGCGATGAGGAAATCGATCAGGGAGGCGGTGAAGCGGACGGGCCCGATGTCACCAGCGCGGAGTGGTAATGGGCGAATCCGTAGTCGAGCAGCCGGCTGGCGTCCCCCCAGAGATCGCGGGGATTGAGGAGGACCGCGATCAGATGCAGGTTGTTGCGGGTCGCCGAGGCGACCAGGGTGTGGCCGGATTGATGCACGTAGCCGGTCTTCACGCCGTCCGCGCCCGGGTACCAGGCGAGGAGTTTGTTATGGTTGATCAACCACCTCGAGTGCCGGCCCGGGACGGAGAACAGCCACCGGCGGGTATGGACGATCTCACGGAAGGTGAAATAGTGCATCGCCGCCTGCGCGATCAGCGCCAGGTCGTAGGCGGTCGAGACGTTGTTTCGATCGTACAAACCGTGCGGAGAGGTGAAATGCGTCTGCGTGGCCCCCAACTGCGCCGCTCGCTCGTTCATCAAGGCGGCAAACGCCGGCACCGAGCCACCGATCCCCTCGGCGACGGCGACCGCCACGTCGTTCGCGGACGAGAGCATCATCGCGTAGAGCAGATCGCGGAGCGGGACCCTGGCCCCCGCGGGGAGCCCGAGGACCGATCCGATGCGGAACCGGGCGGCGGCGGGACTGATCTCGATCGGCGTGTCGAGGTGCCCCCGTTCCAAGGCCACCAGGGCGGTCATGATTTTCGTTGTGCTGGCGGGCGGCCACACCAGCGACGGGCTCCGGTCGAACAGCACCTGGCCCGACGCGGCGTCCATCAGCACGGCGGCGGTGGCGGTCAGGCGAAACGGCTCGGCCGGGCTCGCCCGCGGCGGCCGCGGGGAGGACGAGCGGACCGGCGCCGCCGCCGATGCCGGTGCCAGGGCCACCAGGAGCGCCAGGAGACCCCACCCCCAGGACCCCGCGTACCGTTCGCCGGCCCTACGGACGAGGCGGGGCAAGCACCGTGGAGAATTCATGCGCACCCATCTGGGGAAGCTGGCTGAGATCCTTGAGCCCGAAGTATCTGAGGAAGCCCTCGGTCGTCCCATACAGGATCGGCCGCCCGGGACCGGGGCGGCGGCCGACCTCGCAGATCAGCCGGCGCTCCTCGAGTTTGACCAGGTGGTGCACCGATTGGACGCCGCGGATCGCATCGATCTCGGCGCGCGTCACCGGCTGACGGTACGCGACGATGGCGAGCACGTCCAGGGTCGCCCGCGTCAGGGGCTCGAGTTCGCCCACGCGCAGGAGCCGCTGGACGTAGGCCGCGTACTCGGGGCGCGTGCAGAGCTGGTAGCCTTGCGCCACTTCCTGGATCTGGAGCCCCCGCCCCGCGTATTCCACCTGGAGCGCGGCCAGCGTCGCGATCAGCTCGGCCTCGCCGACGTCGAGGACCCTGCGCATCTCCTCAAGCCGCACCGGGCCGCCTCGAGCCAGGAGGAGACATTCGATGACGTTCCGCACATCGGTAGTACCTTCCCCATTCGAGCCTGGGCCAGCCGCCGGATCCGCCTCGGGTTCCCCGGCCCCCGGATCTGCGGCGTGAGCCAGGAATTCCGGGTACCCCGCGCCCCGCCCCGCCGGATTCGGTGCCCGCACGCGTTCGGTCTCGTCGCTCATGACGCGTCCGCCAGCGTTACCCGGATCTCCCCAAACACCTGCGGCTGCCGCACACGGATCCGCCGCTGTTTGATTAGTTCGAGCATCGCCAGGAACGTGATGATGATCTCGAGGCGGCTCACCCCCGAAGGGAACAGCGCCTCGAACACCACCCCGCCCTCCTGGCCGACCGCCGCGATCAGGGCTTCCATCTTCTCCTCGACCGTGAACTCCTCGCCGGCGATCTGCTGCGGCGCCTCACGGGCACGGCGCAGGACCTGCGCGAAGGCGGCAAAGAGATCCTGAAGCGTGATCCCTTCGACCAGCACCTCCCCGTGCGGATCGGGCGCGTCCGCGGCGCGCAGGAACACCTGGCTCTGGATCTCTTCCAGCGCCCGGAGCGCCTGTGCCGCCTCGCGGAACTTGAGGTAGCCGGCCATCTGCGCGTCCAGCCGATCCCGCAGGTCCGAAGGCGTGTCCGCCTCCTCGACCGGCGCATCCGCCGGGGGCGCGTGGGGCACGAGCGTGCGGACCTTGAGGTCGGCAAGCGCGGCCAGATGCACCAGCACCTCGGTCGCGCCGTCGAGATCCAGACCGGTGCGGGCGGCCTCCAGGTAGTCCTCGGCGATGGAGCGGAGCGATACGGCCTTGAGATCCACCTGACCCCGATACGCGAGGCTGACGAGGAGGTCTAGCGGGCCGCTGAATCCTTCAACCTGCACGTGGTAGGCCACGATTCGTCCTCCGGTCGCTGGTTCGGCTCACGAGTGCGTCGGCTGCTGCGTCCGCGGCTTCCCGTACCACACCTGCGTATTCGTCGCGTGCAGGCCGGTTCCTGCGCGCCGGGGCGCCCCACGGCCGCCGTGGGCGTCTCCGAGCGCCCTACAGCATGAACCCCGCGCCGGTAAAGAATCCGTACAGCCATTCCACCGCCGGGGTCATCAGGCGGCCCACGATCCCCGTGTAGAGCAATCCCAGGATCAGCACGGTGCCGTACGGCTGGATCCGCGCGTACGCGCGCGCCTGCTCACCGGTGAGGAGGCTCTCGAGGATCCGCGATCCGTCCAGCGGCGGGATGGGGATGAGGTTGAAGACGGCGAGCACGAGATTGATCCACACCAGCATGTCCGCCGCTGCGACCCAAGGATTGCCCGTGACCGCCGGCGACCTGAGCAGCAGCCCGACCGCGAAGGCCAGCGTGATGTTGGCCAGCGGTCCCGCCAGGGCCACCTGCAGCATCCCCTGACGGGGATTGGCAAAGTTCCGCGGGTCGACGGGGACCGGCTTCGCCCACCCAAACCGGAACAGCACAAAGAACAGGGTCCCCAACACGTCGAGGTGCACGAGCGGGTTCAGGCTCAGCCGGCCGAGCCGGCGGGGCGTGGGATCGCCCAGGCGGTCCGCGATCAGCGCGTGAGCATACTCGTGGAAGGTCGTTGCCACCACGACCGCGGGCAGCAGCACAAGCAGCGTGGGCAGATCGAGCCCGAGCACGGCGGCGATCTCCGGATCAGGCCGGGGGGACGTCCTTGGCCAGCAGGTCGTCGACCGTCTCGCGGTTCACAACCACCCGGGCACGGCCGTCGCGGACGAAAATGATCGGCGGGCGCGGGTACCGGTTGTAGTTGCTCGCCATCGCGTAGTTATAGGCTCCGGTGCTGAAGACCGCGAGCAGGTCGCCCGACCGGGGCTCGGGCAGGACGGCGTCCCAAATGAGGACATCCCCCGACTCGCAGCACCGCCCCGCGATCGTGACCGTCTGGTCTTTGGGCTCGTTCAGGCGGCCGGCGAGGACCGCTTCGTACCGGGCCTGGTACAGGGCCGGGCGCGGGTTCTCGTACATCCCGCCGTCGACCGAGACGTAGGTGCGGATCCCGGCAATCCGTTTGACGGCGCCCACCGTGTACAGGGTCGCGCCGGCATCCCCAACGATCGACCGTCCCGGCTCCACCATCAACGTCGGCAGCGGCAGGCCGGCCGAGGCCGCCCGCTCCTGGACGATGCGCGCCAACCTCGACACGTAGTCCCGAACCGCCGGCGGCTCATCCTCGGGCAGGTAGCGGATGCCGAGGCCGCCCCCCAGATCGAGCTCCTCGACACGCACCCCCAGGTCCCGCGCCATCCAGGCGGCAAATTCCATCATCGCGTCCGCGGCGATCTCGAACGGGCGGAGCTCCATCACCTGGGATCCGATGTGGCAGTGAATGCCCCGCAGCCGGAGGCCCGGGATCTCCATCGCCCGGCGCACCCCCTCCCGCGCGCTGCCGTCCACGATGCCGAGACCGAACTTGCTGTCGACGCCCCCGGTGACGATCGCCTTGTGGGTGTGGGGCTCGATGCCGGGGGTGAGCCGCAGGAGCACATCGGCCCGCCGCCGCGATTCTCGGGTCAGCGAATCCAGGAGATCGAGGTCGTGGAAATTGTCGACGACGATCCGTCCGACGCCGGCCTCCAGGGCGACGGTCAGTTCCTCGGGGGTCTTGTTGCTGCCGTGGAGCAGCAGCGCGCCCGCCGGAACGCCCGCCCGGAGAGCGGTGCGGATCTCCCCGGTGGAGACGACGTCGATCCACATGCCTTCGTCGTACGCCAGACGGCAGACCGCCATGCAGCAGAGCGCTTTGCTGGCGAAGATCGCCTGGGAGTTGGGGTAGACTTCCCGCAGCGCCGTGACATAGGCCCGGCAGTTGGCCCGGAGACGCGCCTCGTCCATGACGTACAGGGGCGTCCCATACTCCCGGGCGAGGCGCCGGGCGCCGACGCCGCCGATCACCCACTCGCCCTCCCCGGCCTCACCCAGCAGCAGAGGCCCCGTCCGACCCACCGCCACCCGGCCGTCCACGGTCACCCTCCCCCTAGAAGATGGCGCCGGCCCGGTGGACCAGGCTGGCGCCGGAACCCAAGATAACATGGGCCCCAGGAGGTGTCAATCAAACCAACGGGAATCCCCGGGCGGCATCCATCGTACCTGTGGGTGGATGAGAGAGATGCGCGAGGTCGTGATCCTAGGAGCCGCTCGGACCCCGATCGGGCGTTTCATGGGGGGGCTATCTACGGTCGCCGCGCCCCGGCTGGGCAGCGCGGCCATCGCCGAGGCGGTCCGGCGCGCTCACATCCCCCCCGAACGCGTCGACGAAGTCTACATGGGAATCATCCTCGCCGCCGGGCTGGGCCAGGCGCCGGCGCGCCAGGCGTCCATCTATGCCGGTTTGCCGAACACCGTCCCTGCGACGACGCTCAACAAGATGTGCGGGTCCGGGCTCAAGGCCGTGATGCTGGGCGCCCAGGCGATCCAGGCCGGCGATGCGGACATCATCGTCGCGGGGGGCATGGAGAACATGAGCGCCGCCCCGTACCTGCTGGACCGAGCCAGGGCCGGGTACCGGATCGGCCACGGAGCGCTCGTGGACTCGATGATCAAAGACGGCCTGTGGGACGTGTACACGCAGATGCACATGGGGAACTGCGCGGAACTGCTCGCGCGCGAATACAAGATCTCCCGCGCGGAGCAGGACGAGTTCGCCCGACGCTCGTATACCCGCGCGCTCGAGGCAATGGACTCCGGTTACTTCCGCCGCGAGATCGTTCCCGTTGAGGCGCCCGGCGAAGGCGGGGCGGCCCGGGTCGTGGCGGAGGACGAAGAACCGCGCCGGTACGATCCGGGCAAACTGGCCGCGCTCCGGCCGGTCTTCGAAGAAGGCGGAACCGTCACCGCCGCAAACGCGTCCTCGATCAGCGACGGAGCCGCCGCCCTCGTGCTCGCCGCGGCAGACGTCGCCCGCGAGTTGGACGCGCGGCCCCTGGCGCGCATTGTGGGCCAGGCGGTGGTGGCCACCGCGCCCGAGTGGTTTACGATCGCCCCGGCCGGCGCCATCCGCCGGCTCCTGTCAAAGATCGGGTGGACTCGGGAGACGGTCGATCTCTACGAGATCAACGAGGCGTACGCCTCCGTCGTCATCGCGGTCGCCCGGGACGTCGGGCTCGATATGGAACGCGTGAACATCCACGGCGGAGCGGTCGCGTTGGGACACCCGATCGGCGCGAGCGGGGCGCGGATCCTCACCACGCTGCTCAACGCCATGCAGGAGCGCGAAGCCCGGCGGGGCGTCGCGGCCGTCTGCCTCGGCGGCGGGGAAGCCGTGAGCCTCGCCGTCGAGCGCCTCTGAGGGAACTCGCGTTCAGCCCGCGGGCTCACCCTGCCGGTTCGCCCTCGCCGAACCCGCTCACTTCGTCCACCGCCTCACCGTCGTCTTCCGGCTTGACCTCTTCTGCACTCTCTGCGCCCGGGGGGGCGCCGCCGGATGCGGCCTGACGCTGGACCCGCCGCGCCGTCGTGAGGAATCCCGTGTGGGCAACCATCCGGTGGGCCGGCCGCACGCTCAGCCCGTCGATGTTCCACGGGCGCACCAGGACCTCGATGGTCTCGATCATCGCGAAGGCGCCCGAGGTCCGCAGCGCTTCGACCGCCTGAGTGACCTGGGGGACCGTGGGGACGTAGAACAGGAAGATCCCGCCCGGAACCAGCGCGGCGGCCGCGTGCCCGACCACGCGCCACGGCTCGGGCACGTCGAGGATGAGGCGGTCGACCGGTCGATCTTCGGGCAGCACCCCGGCGTAGATGTCCGCGCGGCGCAGCACCAGCGCATCCGTGGCCCCGAGAAATCGCCGGATGTTCTGTTCGGCGATCCGGGCAAACTCCTCGCGTAATTCGTAACTGATCACCCGGCCGGTCGGGCCCGCCGCACGCAGCAGCGCCATCGTCAAGGCGCCGGATCCCGTCCCCGCCTCGAGCACGCGCGATCCGGGAAACACGTCGGCCTCGATGAGGATCGCCCCGAGATCCTTGGGATAGATCACCTGGGCTCCGCGCGGCATCTCGAGGACGAACTCCCCGAGGGTGGGACGGACCGCGAGGAACGACTCGCCGCGGGTGGACACGACGGCGCCTCCCTCGTCCAGGCCGAGCAGGGTGTCGTGCGCCACCTTGCCGCCGCGCAGGTCGCTCGTCGCCCCCGGCCGCAGCACGATCATATAGCGACGGCGCTTGCGGTCGATGAGCAGGACCGGCTCGCCCTGCCTCAGAGGCCCAGGCGACACCGGGAGGTGCCTCTCAGCGGGGTTGCCCCTGGCGGCCGGCCCCCGCGAGCGGCACAGAGGCCTCCGGGGAGCCCTTGCGAATGCGCATCCGCTCGGCGGCCCGCTCGGTCATCCGGCAGAAGGCGCACACCTCGGAAGTCGTCGGCTGTCCACAGTGCACGCACGCGCGGAGCGCCGGGTCGTCGACCTCTCGAAAGCGTTGCGCGTGCTCGAGAAATCCCCAGTAGAGGCTCTGCTTGGTCCCCGGGGCGGCCTGCTCGAGAAGGTTGAGCGCTTCCTTGTAGAGGAGGCTCTTGGCGCCGACGCTGTTGGGGCATTCCTCCACGATGTAGTCGATCCCCCGGATCACCGCGTACGCGGCCGTCTCGCGCTCGGCGGTCCGGTAGAAGGGCTTGACCTTCTTCACAAGGTATGGCTCGGCGCCCGAGAGCACCGGAGCCTGCCGGGCGAGGTACTCCGTCTGCCAGTGCAGGAGGTTGCCGAGGAGCACGGCCGCCTCGTCGTCGAGATTGTGCCCCGTGGCGACGACCGGGAACCCGAGGTCCAAGGCGACCCGATTGAACAGGTAACGCTTGCTCAACCCGCAGGCCGAGCAGGAGACGCGCCCCGTGGCGCGGGCGAATTCTTCAACGTTCATCCCGAACTCACCGGGGATGTCCGCGATCAGCAGTTCCATGCCCTGGCCGGCGGCATACGCTTCCGCCTTGCGCTGGGATTCCTGCGAGTACTCGCCGATGCCCAGGTTGATGTGCAGGCCGGTGGCCTGGTATCCGAGGCGCCGGAGGACGTCCCACAGGGCCAAGCTGTCCTTGCCCCCGGAGACCACCACGAGCACTCGATCGTTGCGGGTGAACATCCGCTCGCCTTCGATCGCCCGCTCCACCTGGCGGTCGAAGAACTCGGTGAAATGCTCGTTGCAGAAGGCCGTATGGTGCCGGCGGATCTCCACCGATGCCGCGCCCCCGCACTTCCGGCAGCGCATCAGGCGCCCCCTCCCGACACCACCGGCCGGAGCTCGATCGTGTCGTCTTCCCCGACCTGGACGTCGTGCGTCAAGAGCTGCGACCCTCGGATGACCAAGACGGTCTCAGGATTGACCCCCAACTCGGCCAGCAGGTCGCGCACCCGCCGGCGGCCGGCCACCTCGACCTCGCGCTTTTGGTGCCGGATCACGACCTTCACGCGGCCACTCCGCGCGACTTGACGTGGTCCCGGACCCACTTGACGATCTCCTCGAGCGTCGTACCGGGCGTGAAGATGGCCGCGATTCCGGCGGCCTGCAGCCCCGGGATGTCCTCGTCCGGAATGATCCCGCCGGCGAATACTTTGATGTCCGTCACGCCCTTCTGGCGGAGATCCTCCATCAGGCGCGGCAGCAGCACGTTGTGCGCCCCGGAGAGAATGCTGAGGCCGATCGCGTCGACGTCCTCCTGCATGGCCGCGGACGCGATCATCTCCGGCGTCTGGTGGAGGCCCGTGTAGATCACCTCGTAGCCGGCGTCGCGGAGCGCGCGCGCCACCACCTTGGCCCCCCGGTCGTGGCCGTCGAGGCCGGGCTTGGCGATCAGGATCCGGATTTTGGGCGTCCCCACGGTGTCATTATCCCACAGCGCACGCGCGCCGAACAGGCCGCCTCGTCAAGCCGGCGCAAGGGCGCCCCGCGATCCCGCCGGCTGGGCGCCCTTGCGCCGCTTGTACCCACGGGCCTTGCTCGGTCCGGGGCACATGCTATCCTGGTTGAGGCTCGCGAGCCGGGGGAAACGTCAATGGTAGAGAGCGCCTTCTTTCTGCGGGGACTGGTGATAGGCTTCTCGATCGCGGCGCCGGTCGGGCCCATCGGCGTGCTGTGCATCCGCCGCACCCTGGCCGAGGGGCGCGCGGTCGGCTTCGTCTCGGGACTCGGCGCGGCGACCGCGGACGCGGCCTACGGGTCGATCGCGGCGCTGGGCCTGAGCGCGGTCACCACCGTCTTGGTCGGCCACCAGACCTGGCTCCGCCTCATCGGCGGGGCGTTCCTGTGCTACCTGGGGTATCGAATCTTCGTCTCCCGCCCAGCGGAGAACGTTAGAGGCACCCTAGACACGCGGCTCGCGGGCGCCTACACGTCCACCTTGCTGCTCACACTCACCAATCCCATGACCATCTTGAGCTTCGCGGCCGTCTTCGCCGGTCTCGGGCTGGGAAGCGCCGCCGGCGGCGCGCGGACCGCCGCCCTCATGGTCCTCGGGGTCTTCCTCGGCTCCGCTCTGTGGTGGGCCATCCTCAGCGGGGTGACCGGCCTGCTCCGCGCCAGGCTCGAAGTGCGCGGGCTGCGGTGGGTCAACCGTCTCTCCGGGATGGTCATCACCGCGTTCGGCATCGCCGCCCTCGCGGCGGGCGCCCGAGGGAGGTAGACATCACAGCAGGGTAATCTGCTGGGGGGCCTCCGGAGGCCTGATGTAGCGGGGCTCCATGGGTCCGGCGCGCTGCTTCTCCTCACCGACGATGCGTGCCACGTGCCTCTCGTATGCGCGAGGCGCGTATTGCCCCGGGTACATCCGCCTGTAGAGCGGTAATAGATCGGGGTAGTGCTGGGCCAGGAACTGCATGAAGTTATCCTTTGTCACTTCACCGAGATAGAGCACGCGGTGGCCGACGAACGCCGCTCCGGCATCACGCGCCGCGCGGATCACCGCGGAGAGGCTCTCCGGCCGGTCTGTGAGGCCCGGGAGAACCGGCGCCAGCAG
>WNGI01003052.1_pt1 | contig 14671 bp, 8 predicted proteins | sample 5400621 | NCBI WGS metagenome assembly WNGI01 (sample SAMN13153374, study PRJNA577476) | soil metagenome | isolation source: 20 cm soil or saprolite under Garry oak tree replicate 1 | place: USA:California | collected 2016-06-15 | reverse complement strand
GTGAGCTGGTGCGCCTCGTCGAGGATGTAGACCTTGTAGCGCCCCTCGACCGGCTGGAGGACGACGCGGTCGCGGATCTCGCGGATGTCGTCGATGCCGCGCTGCGAGGCGGCGTCCATCTCGATCACGTCGAGGGACGTGCCGGCGGCGATCGCGCGGCAGGCGTGGCAGGTGCCGTCGGGCGTCGTCGTCGGGCCCTGCGCGCAGTTGAGGCACTTGGCGAGGATGCGCGCCATCGAGGTCTTGCCGGTGCCGCGCGGGCCGGCGAAGAGATAGGCCTGGCGCACCGCGTCCGTCCCGATCGCGTTGCTCAGGGTCCGGACGACCGCCTCCTGCCCGACGACCTCCTCGAAGCTTTGCGGACGGTATTTCCGGTAGAGAGCAGCCACGAGTCGATTCAAGCAGAACGGCGCGCGTGAACCTGCACCGTCGCCGCGCCCGACAGGCGCGGGCGCGGCACACCAACGCACGCCGTCAGCAGGCGAGCGGCGAAGCCGCTCGCACCGAGCGAGCGGAAAGCGGAGCGGGCGAAGCGGGAAAACGGACCAGGCACACCGTGCACCTGGGAGGGACTACTTAGCGCTGCTTCCTCCCGGATCTGACGCGGTTCGCAGGCTCCCACTGCACGGGGCCTGGCCCGGCCCGAGTGTAGCCTCCTCCCGCATGCCGGACGACGCCCGCCGCGCCCTGCTGACGAGGTTCTTCGATCATGCGCCGATGTTCCCGCCGGCGAGCCTGCCGCCGACCGAGGCGCTCGCCGAGGACCGGCGCGCCCGGCAGAGCGAGCATGCGTGGATGCTCGGCCGTCTCGTCTGGCCGGCTGCTCAGCTCTCGGAACTGCGGCAGGACGAAGGTCGCGCACTCGCAGTGGTCGAGTCCGGTAGCGAGCAGCAGGATCAGGCTGTCTACCTCGAGGGCGTTCCGCTCGACGAGGTCGCGGCGCGGGGCTTGCGCGCGAAGATCCGCTGCGGTGGCGAGCGGATTCCGTCGGTCGAGGAGCTCGCCGACTTCATCCGGGGCTGCCGCTCGCGCGGGCTCGTCTTCAAGGCGACGGCCGGTCTTCACCACGCGTACCCCACGGGCTCCGGCGAGCACGGGTTCCTCAACCTCCTCGCGGCGGCGGTCTTCGGCAACGAGGAGGAGGCTCTGCGCGAGCGACCGCCCGCGTTCGCGCTCGGCGCCGATGCCTTCCGCTGGCGCGACCAGGAGGCGCTGCCCGCGCGCCTCGCCGACGTGCGGGCTTCGCTCTTCCACTCGATCGGGACGTGCTCGTTCTTCGAGCCCGTCGAGGAGCTCGAGAAGCTGGGAGTGCTGTGAGCTTCGGGGCCGGCCCGAACGGCCTGCTCTGGCGCGACGGCGGCGAGGCGGTCGACCTCTCGGGGCTCGGGAATGTCTTCGCGCAGAGCTCGCTGAACCCGCTCATGGCCGAAGGCCGGGCAGCGTGGGTGGAGGCGATCTCGGCCGCCCGCGCGCACGACGGCCCGCGCAGTCCGCTTTCCGAGGCGCGCCTCCACCTCCCGTTCGAGGTCGCGGACTACGTCGACTTCTACTCCTCGCTCGAGCACGCGACGAATCTCGGCCGCCTGTTCCGGCCCGACCAGGAGCCGCTCCTCCCGAACTGGCGCTGGTTGCCCGTCGCGTACCACGGCCGCGCCGGCAGCGTCGTCGTTAGCGGCACGGACGTCGTGCGGCCGCAAGGGCAGCGGAAGGCACCGGACGAGGACGCGCCGACCTACGGCCCGAGCCGGCGCCTCGACTTCGAGCTCGAGCTCGGCTTCGTCGTCGGCATGCCGACGGAGCTCGGCGAGCCGGTCCCGGTCGAAGCGTTCGCAGATCACGTCTTCGGCGTCGTGCTCGTCAACGACTGGAGCGCGCGCGACATCCAGGCGTGGGAGTACGTGCCGCTCGGCCCGAACCTCGGCAAGTCGTTCCAGACGTCCGTCTCGGCCTGGGTGACGCCGCTCGCGCTGCTCGAGGACGCGCGGGTCGAGGCGCCCGCACAGGATCCCGCCCCGCTGCCGCATCTGGCCGGGGGCCGCGACTGGGGCCTCGACGTCGCGCTCGAGGTGGAGCTGAACGGGGAGAAGCTCTCGCAGGGCAACGCGCGGACGCTCTACTGGACGCTGCCGCAGCAGCTCGCACACGCGACCTCGAACGGAGCCTCGCTGCGCACCGGCGACCTGATGGCGTCGGGGACGATCTCGGGCGCGGAACCGGGCACGGAGGGGTCGATGATCGAGCTCTTCCGCGGCGAGCGCTTCCTCGAGGACGGGGACGAGATCGTGCTTTACGGGCGCGGGGCGAACGGCGTCGACCTGGGTGAGGTGCGCGGCCGCGTGCTCCCGGCGCGCGCCTAATTTCGGCCGATGCCGGCTGCGAGCACGTGTCGACCACCAGTTCGCAGGGCGTTGACGCTCGTACACTGGAATCGATGGAGCGGAAGCTCGCGACGATCCTGTTCGCGGATCTCGTCGGGTCGACGGAGCTGGGCGGATCGCTGGATCCCGAGTACGCCCGCGACCTGCTGGAGCGCTTCTACGACGCGATGGAGGCGGAGATCGCGCTCGGCGGCGGCACGGTGGAAAAGTTCATCGGCGACGCGGTCGTCGCGGTCTTCGGGGCGCCGGCGGCCCAGGAGGACCATGCCGAGCGGGCGCTGCAGGTCGCGCTCTGGATGCAGGAGCGCCTCGCCGAGCTCTTCGGCCACCGGCTCGCCCTGCGGATCGGCGTGAACACGGGGGAGGTCGTCGTCGGCCGGCCACGGGAGGGGAGTTCGTTCGCCACGGGGGATGCGGTCAACGTCGCTGCCCGCCTCGAGCAGGCGGCGCAGCCCCGCCAGATCCTCGTCGGCGAGCGGACGGCGGCGCTCGTCGGCGGCGCGTTCGAGCTCGGCGGGCCCGTGACGGTCGAGGCGAAAGGAAAGGAGGGCGGCGTCGCCTCGCGCGAGCTAGTGCGCATGCTCGCCCCGCGCCGGCCGCGCGGTGGGCAGGGGCTGCAGACGACCTTCGTCGGCCGCACCCGGGAGCTCGAATGGCTGCAGAGCGAGCTCTCGCGTGCGCAGGCCGCGGGGCGGCCGAGGTTGGCGACTCTGGTCGGCGAGCCCGGTCTCGGCAAGACGAGCCTCTTGCGCGAGTTCCGCGACCGCCTGTCCTCCGACACCGCGTTCCGGCTCGGCCGCTGCCTCTCGTACGGCCGCAGCGTCACGTACAGCCCACTCGCCGACGTGCTGCGCGGGCACCTCGGCCTGCGCGAGGAGGACCCTCCGCAGACCGTCCTTTCCCGGCTCGAGGGCCGGGAGATCCTCGGTCTCGTGCTCGGGTTGGACGTGACCGGCGACCTCGACCCGCGGGCGGCGGTCCTGCGGCTACAGGACGAGTGGGTTGGGCTCGTCTCGGAGCTGGCCGCACAAGGCCCACTCGTGCTTGCGATCGAGGACCTGCACTGGGCCGCCGAGCCGCTCGTCGAGCTACTCGGCCGGACGCTCGCGGACGCGGACGGGCCCGTGCTCGTCCTGGCCACCGCGAGGCCCGAGCACCCGGCACTGCCGGCCGGCGAGTCGCTGCACCTGCACCCGCTCGGCGAGGCCGAGGTCGCCGAGCTGATCGATGGCGTGCTCGGCGCCCCACTCGAGGGGTCGGCGCGAGGGCTCGTGGTCGCGCATGCCGAAGGCAACCCGTTCTTCGCCGAGGAGGTGCTCTCCGAGCTGCTCGACCGCGGGCTGCTCGAGCGACGGAACGGCGGCTTCGCGCTGCGCGACGAGAAGGGCGGACTCGGCATCCCGGACTCGGTCCAGGGAGTGCTCGCGGCTCGCATCGACCTGCTCGGCGCCGAGGCGAAGGAGGCGCTCCAGGCCGCGGCGGTTATCGGCCGTTCGTTCAGCCTGGGCGGGCTCGCCGCGCTCACCGGCTCCGCGGCCGAAGTGCGGACGCTCGTCGAGCGGGGCTTCGTTCGCCCCACCGAGCCGGAGGTCGCTTTCAAGCACGCGCTCACACGGGAGGTGGCGTACGGCGGGCTACCGAAGGCAAGCCGCGCGCGGCTCCACGCGGCGTATGCAGACTGGCTGGCAGCGGAGGATCCCGGAGACGCCCGGGCGGGCGCGCTCGCCTACCACTACGCCGAGGCCGTTAACCCGGAGATCGCGGAGCTCGCCTGGCGTGGGCGCGAGGACGAGGCCGAGCGGCTGCGCGTTGCAGCGCTGCGCTGGCTCGGACGCGCCACGGAGCTCGCCCTCGGCCGGTTCGACCTCGAGGACGCGCTCGGCTCGCTCCGCCGGGCCGTTGAGCTCGCCCCGGACGACGTCGAGCTCTGGCACGGGCTTGGCCGTGTGAACGCGCTCAGGTTCGACGGCGAGGCGTTCTGGCAGACGATGCTGAAAGCGGTCGAGCTCACCTCCGATCCCGCCAAGCTCGGTGAGCTCTACGCCGACCTCGCCTGGGAGTCGACGATGCGCGGCGCGATGTGGAAGCACGCACCCGAGGACGCCCTCGTCCTCGGCTGGATCGAGAATGCGCTCGAGCTCGCAACTCCCGACAGCCGTCCGCTCGCTCGCGCCCTGAACGCGAAGGCCCATCGCGAGGATGACCTCGCCCTGGCCGGGCAGGCGATCGAGATCGCCGAGCGGCTCGACGACGTGGAGCTCCTCTCGTTCGGTTTCTTCACCCGGTTCGGGATCGAGCAGCTCGCGGCCAGGTTCCACGAGGCCTACGAGTGGGATCTGAGGCGGCGCGCCCTCGCCGGCCGCTTCACCGACCCGGACCACCTCGCCCTCATGCACTGGAACTCGTCAGCGGCCGAGCTCGCGCTCGGACACCTGGCCGAGGCCGAGGCGCAGGCGGCCCGCCATGACGCGATCGCCGCCCGGCTCAGCCCTCACCACGCCATTCACGCGCTCGGAAACCTGGTGACTGTCGACGAGGCTGCCGGCCAGTGGGAGCGACTCCACGCGAGGCAGGAGCGAGCCGAGCGGGGGGTTGCGGCCAACGCCGACACCCCGTGCATCTACAACGCCCGCTCATTGCTCGCGTGTGCTGTCGCCTGTGCCGAGCTCGGCCTCGATGCGGAAGCGCGCCGGCTCGAGGCCGAAAGCGCCGCGCTCGGGTTCGAGGGCTACGCGCTGTGGCTCGACGCCCTCCGGGCGCGGCTCGCGCTGATCCGCGGCGACCTCGACCAGGTCGAGGTCCTGCTCGAGGGCTCGGAGACGTGGCGTTGGCCGATCTGGAACTACGTCAACGGCGTGGAGGCGCGGCTCGACGCGCTCGTCGCGGTCGGCCGCGCGGACGAGGCAGAGGAGGACGCGGCGCGCCACGCGCAGCCCGGCACGTACCTCGAGCCGTTCGCACTGCGGACGCTCGGGATCGTGCGCGGCGAGCCGACTCTCGTCGCACAAGCGCTCCAACGCTTCGAGGCGATGGGCCTCGACTGGCACGCGGCCAAGACCCGCGAGCTCGCTCGCGAGTAGCAGGGGGGTTAGGCCCGTTAGACGCTCAGTGCGGGATGACCAGCACGTCGATCGGGAAGTACTGCGGTGCCCCGCCTTCAGGCGGCGGGCCGCCCATTACCTCTCCGAGCGCCGGGCCGAGCTTCTCTTCCATGAAGCGATCGAAGGCCTCGCGCGACTCCCAGACGTCGTAGACGTAGTAGCCCTGCGCGCCCTGGCCGGCGCTGTGGAGGATCAGCCCCTCCGGCGCCTCCTCTGCCCGCATCGGGGAGGGGTGCCCAAACATCTTCTCGGTGACGTCGTCGTAGATCTGCTTCGTGAACTCGGGCGCTGCCGTCAGGATTCCAACTGCCATCTCGCCTCCCGTTGGTTTCGTGGACACCGCATTTTAGGCCGCTGGGCTCAGCGCTCGAGCATGCCGGTGAGGGTCACGCGCGGGGCACTGCCTTCCAGCGTCTTCCGGATGGGCGCGGCTGGGATCGAACCAGCGACCCCTCGCGTGTGAAGCGAGTGCTCTCCCGCTGAGCTACGCGCCCGGTTGGGCCATTTTAGCGGCCCCGGCTCAGAGCCTCTCGTCGGTTCTAGCCTGTCGGCACGCGGAAGGATCCGCCCGATCGCGACAGCCCGGGCCCGGGGATCGGCTGGCAGGTCGCGGCGCTATGGCAGTTCTCCAGCACGTCGAGCTGCGAGTGCAGCGCCTCCACCTCGTCCGTTGACAGCTTCGGGAAGGTGTTCGTCAGCTCGTATGGATCCGAGTCGAGGTCGTAGTACTCACGCTCGCCATTCGCGTACTCCACGTACATGCTGTGCGGCAGCCGGAGCGCCTCATACGTCAACGGGTTCCCGCTTCCGGGTGTCGGCTCATCCGGTCCAGCTGAAGCCCCGAAGTCCGGCCCGTGGTGCTCGATGAGCGCGGCGTCGCGCCAGTCAGGCGCACGCGTTCCGTGCAGGAGCGAAACCAGGCTCTGCCCTTCGACGCTCGGCGGCACGCCGGCCCGGCCGAGGTGCTCGAACGTCGGGCAGAGGTCGATGTTCTCGGCGACTCGCGCGACTTTCCGGCCGTGGCCCACATGCGGGCCGGCGACGACGAGCGGCACGCGGATGTCCGTGTCGAACGCGGTCAGCTTTCCCGTCAGCAGCCGGTGGTCTCCCATGTGGAGCCCGTTGTCGGAGCTGAAGACGATGTACGTGTTGCCGGCGACGCCGTCGCGCTTGAGCGTCGCCTCGAGCTTTGCAATCAGATCGTCGACCGCCTCCACCGCCTGGACGCGCAGGAGGTAGTTGGTGTCGATCGCGCTGATCTGCTCGGGAGTGAGCAAGGCGTGGTCCCGCAACCAGGACGGCTTGTCCGACACGTTTGCCTCATTGAAGGCTGACGTGCGGGGAGCCTGCAGCCCCGGGAAGTCCTGCGCGTCTCGCGGCGCCGGCGTGTAGGGCGCGTGCGGTGCGAACGTTGCGATCTCCAGGAAGAACGGCTTGCCCTTCTTCGCTGCACGATCGACGAACGAGCTGCCCTTACGCGCGAGCACGTCAGTGAGGTACGAGCGCGGCAGCGAGCCGTAGTGGACGAGCCTGCCGTTCTCGTTGAGGTTGTAGTCGAACTCCGAATAGCCGTTGCCGGCCACATCCCACTCGTTCCAACCGGGCGGGATGTAGAGCGGCCGGCCGCCGACGCGCTTCTGCGCGGTGTAGCCGTTGAGGTACTTGCCCATCATCGCCGTGCGGTAGCCGTGAGCCTGCAGGCGCGTCGCGAACGTGTGCTTCTCCTCGCCGCGTGCGTGGAAGGCCGCGAACCCGCCGTCGGCCCCACCGTTCGTGAAGATGCCCGTGTCGTGCGGATAGCGGCCGGTGAACGTCGACGCGCGCGAGGGGCAGCAGAGCGAGTCGGTGACGAAGTAGTTGGTGAACGTCGTGCCCCGCGCCCGGAGCTGTTCGACGTGCGGCATGTACTGCACCAGGTTCCAGGCCAGGTCGTCCGTGAGGACGAAGACGATGTTCGGCCGCCGATCGGCCGCTCGGCGAGCCTCGGCGCCGCCGGCGTGGATGAGCCCGACCACCGTCAGCAGGGCCAATGTCCAGTAGAGCGGCTTGACCGTCATGGCGGACCCCCAAGGCTCGATCGGGCGCGGCAGATGCTCGGCGTTACCCGGCTCACCACCCTCGTAAGCGTGCAGGTTAGACACCTGACGCTCCGGGTGGGCCCGGGCTCCCGCGTGGGCCTCCCGCTTTCTCCGGCTACTTTGCCGGGGTGCACGTCGCGATGAAGGGGTCGTGGAGATGAGGAGCAGGCTTGCCAGGGCGGTGCTGGGTGGAGCGGCTGCCGGGCTGATCGCGTTCGTGGTGGCCGCCGCTGCGCCGAGCGTCGGAAGTGCCGGCATGTCGCTGCACGGGTGGTCGAGTCACCTGACCGCCGGACAGGTGAGCGTGCTCTCGCCGAACGCAGACCAGCGGGTGATCGTCCTGCTGCGGAACCAGCACACGGCGCTGACCGGACGCAGCGCCGAGGCGGCGCAGCGCGCCCACGCGTTCGCCGCCGACCGCGCGCCGATCGTCGCGCAGCTGCGCCAGCTGCACGCGTCCCGCGTCGTGGCCTACCGCACCCTGAACGCCGTCGCGACGACGGTCTCGGCAGCCGAGGCAGCCAATCTCCGCAGCGACCCCGCCGTTCTCGCCGTGGACCCGGACGCGGTCGTCAAGGGGCCTTCGAGCAACGCCGACCTGCTGCCGGGCGCAACGCGTGGGCCTGCCTCGAGCGCGGGGACCGCCGGCTCCTCGACGGCTGCGGTCGGCCGGTCCGCGGTTTGCGGAACGGCGAGCGCGCCGCTTCTCGAGCCTCAGGCCCTGCGCCTGATCAACGCAGACAAGCGCACCAACGCCGACAGCCCGATCAGGAGCGGACCCAAGAGCGCCCACAGCCTCGGCTACACCGGCGCCGGCGTGAAGATCGCGGTTTTCCCGGACGGGATGGATCCGAATCTGCCCGACTTCCAGCGCAACGGACACTCGGCCGTCGCCGACTACCGGGATTTCACCGGCGAGGGCACGGCCGCACAGACGGGCGGAGGCGAGGCCTTCGGCGACGTCGGCTCGCTCGTCTCCCAGGGCCAGACGACCTACAACCTCGACCAGGAGATCAACCCGGCCTTCGCCGCCAGCGGCGGCACGTGCGACGTCAAGGTGCTCGGTGTGGCGCCCGGGGCAGACGTCGACGTGATGAAGGTCTTCGGCGCCGGCAACGCCGCCTTCACGAGCGAGATCCTGCAGGGGGTCGACTGGGCCATCCAGCAGGACCACGCCAACATCCTGTCGATGTCCTTCGGTTCTGCCCCGCTGCCGAACACCGCAGCCGGGCAGCCGCTGACCGCGATCCTGAAGAACGCGATGTCCGACGGCATCGTCGTCGTCGCCAGCACCGGCGACTCCAGCCCGTCGAACACGGAGGGGAGCCCGGCGCTCGACCCCGGCGTGATCGGCGTGGCGGCGAGCACCTCGTACCGGATCTTCGCCCAGACGAACTTCTTCCTCTACGACCTGGCCGAGGTGATCCACCACGGCAGCGGCACCCCCTCGTACCGGCTCGGACAGAGCACTCCCGGCTGGCTCGACAACGAGGTCTCGACGCTGTCCAGTTCTGGCGTGACCGAAGAGCGGAGAATGCCCGACATCATCGCCCCCGGCGATCTGAACTGGGCCGACTGCTCGACGGACACCGCGACCTACACCGACTGCGCGAACGCGATCGGCGGCAGCACGATCGGTCTCGAGAGCTTCGGCGGCACGAGCGAGTCGACCCCGCTCACCTCCGGTGTCGCGGCGCTCGTCATCCAGGCCTTCCGTCAGTCGCACGGCGGCCATACGCCGACACCGGCCGTCGTCCGGCGGATCATCTTCAGCAGTGCGACCGATCTCGGCATCTCGGCCGAGAACCAGGGTGCGGGCCTGCTCAACGCGCTGCGTGCAGTTCAGCAGGCGAAGTCGTACGGCAGGCACGCGAAGGCCGGCGGCCTGCTGCACTCGCCCGACAACCTGGTGGACCTCGGAAAGCCCGGAGCGTTCTTCCGCCACACGGTCAAGGTCACCAACAGCGGCGGCAGCAAGACGACGATCAGGCCGGTGCTGCGCACGCTCGGCAAGGCTCACACGCTTGCCCGCGGCAAGCTGAACCTGTTCGTGCCGGGCAAGGGGACGCAGGGATCCTGCGCCGGCCTCAAGAGCGCCAAGTACTACAACGGCGAGACGATCCCCGAGCTGAACTGCAAGACGTTCAAGGTGCCGAAGGGTGTCGACTTGCTCGACTCGCGGATCGGCTGGGACCCGCTCCAGAACTGCGCCGGCTGCACGGCCGGCGAGCCCACGGTCCGCGAGATCCTGATCGACCCCAAGGGCCGGTACGGGCAGTACAGCGACCCGCAGGGCGACGGTGCCGGCTTCGCCGACGAGCAGATCCACCAGCCCACCGCAGGGAGCTGGACACTGCTCGTCTTCGGCCGGGCTACCTCCAACTACGAGGGGCCGGTCAGCTATCAGGAGACGGCGCAGACGTTCCACACCGTCAAGGGCGCGGTGAAGCCGGCCTCGAAGGTGGTCAGGCCGGGCAAGTCGACGTTGTTCACCGTCAGGGTGCCGGCCCCGGCCAAGCCCGGGTTCTGGACCGGCGCGGTCGTCTTCCACAGCAGCCGCGACTCGAAGCTCGGCACGATTCCCGTCGTCTCGGAGGCGAAGGTGCCCGTCACGACCAAGAAGGCCGGAAGCTTCACGGGCACGCTGATCGGCGGCAACGGCAGGCCGGGGGCCTATGCACAGGAGCTCAGCTACGAGTTCACGGTGCCGAAGGGCGTTCGCGACCTGGACGTGAACATGGCGGCCTCCCACGACGGCTACCTGTTGCTCGGCCAGCTGGTCGACCCGAACGGGAACGCCGTGGACAGCCAGATCGGCTTCAACCAGGTGGACCACTTCGGCAACAGCGACAACACGAATGCGGTGCAGCTCGTCTGGGCCAACCCGCGTCCGGGCGTCTGGCGGGTGAACGTCGCCAACGGCCTGTTCTTCCTGCCGGGACTGGATGTGTACTCGGGGCTGACCCACGCCACGCTCAAGGGCACGGTGAGGTTCAACAGCTCCAGGGTGACAGCGAGCGGGATGCCGAGCGGCACGCTGACGCCCGGCACCACCGTCACCGCACACGTGACGGTGAAGAACACCGGGGTCGAGCCCGAGACGTACCAGCTGGACCCGCGGACGACGACGCAGACGCCGTACGCCGGAGTGTCCACCGACCCCACGTCGGGCACGCTCCCGGTCACCTTCGACTCGACCCTCCCGCAGTACGTCGTCCCGCCGTTCAGCAGCCAGCTGAAGGTGAACACGAGCACGACGGGCACGACGCCCCTCGCGTTCGACCTCGCCCCGTACTGGGGGTCGCCGAACATCGCCTCCCCGGCCAGCTCCGCCCCTGGGACGACGAGTGTCACCGTGATCACCCCGTTCGCGTCGCTGTGGGCGCCCGCCCCGTCGGAGGTCGGGCCGTTCGGCTCCACGGCGGTGCCGGAGAGCTACTCCACGAACGCCACGGTGACCACCCTCGGCTTCGACGACAACGCGGTGCCCGACACCGGCAACGTCTGGGACAACATCGTCAACAACGCCAATCAGAAGCTGAATCCGCTCTTCCTGCAGCCCGGGGAGAGCGGCACGATGAACCTGACCTTCACGGTTCCCAGCGGAGCGGCAGGGACGAAAGTGACCGGCGAGGTACCCGTCGAGACCTTCAACTACAACTCCCTGCCGCAGGTCTCCGGCCTCGGCGACTGGAGCTCCGACGTCCTGAAGATCCTGCAGTACTCGTACACCCTCGGCAGTTAGCGCCAAGGCCCGGCCGCGTATCCGATCCGGCCGCGGAGCCGTTGCAGCGAGAAAGCCAGGGGAGGCGAACATGAATACCTCGGCGCCTGCGACCGTTGTCACCGATCGTCCGGTCGGCGCACCAACTCCACGACGTACCGGCCTCCGCCGGGAGATCGGCTTCATCGGCCTGCTCTGGGCCTCGGCCGGCTCGATCATCGGCTCGGGCTGGCTGTTCGGCGCCCAGACAGCTCTCATCGCCGCAGGCCCTGCGGCGATCATCTCATGGTGCATCGGCGCGCTCGCGATCTTCCTGCTCGCGCTGACGCATGCCGAGCTCGGCGCGATGTGGCCCGTCGCGGGCGGCACGGCGCGCTTCCCGCACTACGCCTTCGGCGGCGGCGCGGGCGCATCGTTCGGCTGGTTCTCGTGGCTGCAGGCTGCGACGGTCGCGCCCATCGAGGTCTTGGCGATGATCACCTACGGCCAGCACTACTCGTTCGCCAGCGGGTGGATGAAGACCAGTAACGGGACGAGCGTCCTGACCGGCCCCGGAATCGTGGCCGCCGTCGTTCTGATGGCGATCTTCACCTCGATCAACTTCCTCGGCATCCGCAAGCTCGCCCACACGAACAGCGCGGCGACCTGGTGGAAGGTCGGGGTCCCGCTGCTGACGATCTTCGTGCTGGGCATCGTCAACTTCCACGCGAGCAACTTCACCGCCGCCGACGGCTTCAGCCCGTTCGGCGCGAAGGGCGTGCTCACCGCCGTGTCGACGAGCGGGATCATCTTCGCGTTGCTCGGCTTCGAGCAGGCCGATCAGCTCGCCGGTGAGAGCGCACGGCCGAAGCGCGACATCCCCCGCGCCGTCATCTTCTCGGTGATCATCGGCGCGGTCATCTACGTCGCGCTCCAGGTCGTCTTCCTCGGGGCGCTGCCGGCCGATCAGATCGGGCACAGCTGGGCGCACGGTGCCTACACGACGATGACCGGCCCGTTCGCGCAGCTCGCGACGCTCGTGGCCGTCGGCTGGCTCGCCGCGATCCTCTACGTTGACGCGATCATCTCGCCGGGCGGCACCGGCCTGATCTACACGACCTCGAGCTCGCGCGTGTCGTACGGCCTGAGCCGCAACGGCTACTTCCCGACGGTGTACGAGTCGACCGACCGCCGCGGCGTGCCGTGGTTCGGGCTGATCACGGCCTTCGTGGTCGGCTGCGTCTGCTTCCTGCCGTTCCCGAGCTGGACGTCGCTCGTCGGCTTGATCACCGCGGCGAGCGTGCTCATGTACGCCGGGGCGCCGCTCGCTTTCGGCGTCTTCCGGCGGCGGCTGCCGCACGCGGAGCGGCCGTGGCGCGCTCCGGCCGGGCCGGTGCTGGCGCCGCTCGCCTTCGTCGTGGCGAATCTGCTCATCCTCTGGACGGGGTGGGACACGGTCTGGCGGCTCGGCGTCGCGATCACCATCGGCTACGTGATCCTCGCCGTGACGCGCATCTTCGGCTTGAACCCGCGCTCGCCGCAGCTCGACCTCAGGGCTGCGAGCTGGCTGCCGGTCTATCTGGTCGGGATGGGCGCGATCGTCTACCTCAGTGACTTCGGCCCCATGACGAATCCGGTCTTCCCGCTCTGGTGGGACATGGTCGCGGTGGCGATCTTCAGCGCGATCGTCTACTTCTGGGCGATGGCGGTCGCGCTGCCCACCGAGCGGATCGAGCAGATGATCGGCGACGTCGTCCTCCCCGAGGAGGAGGACATCGCCGCGAGCGAGCCGCTATCCCGCGAGGTCTGACGGCACCGCACGGGCGGTGGTGCGGAGCCGCGTGCGCCGCACCATCGCCAGCGCGGTCGCGCTGAATCCCGCCGAGACGAGATACGGGACGACGTCGCCGGTCGCTGCGGCGACGGCTCCTCCCGCGGCGGGGCCGACCAGCGCGCCCATCGCCCAGGCTGCGTTCATCAGGCCGAAGGCCATCCCCTGGGCCAGGCCGCTCCGCTCGGCGCCCTCGGCGATCAGCGCGAAGGCCGGGGTGAAGAGCGCGCCGTAGGCTCCGCCCGCGAGCACGACGAGCGGGACATACACGAGCGGGCGCGGGCCGAGCGCCAGGGCTACGGAGACGGGCACGGCGGCGGCGAGTGCCAGCTGGATCGGGAGCAGGACGCCACGCCGGTCGAGCACCCGGCCCGCGACCGGCGAGATCACGGTCTCCAACGCCGCGCCTACGAGCCAGACGGCGCCGATGGCCGCCGCCCCCCAGCCTGCTGCTGACAGGTGGAGCGGCGCGAGCGTCGAGAGGACGCCGAAGAGGAAGGAGGGCAGCGCCATCAGGACGAGGCCTCCGACGAAGCGGGACTCGCGCAGCGCCCGTTGCATGGCAGCGAGGGAAGGCGCCTCCGGCGGGACCGACTCGAGCCTCAGCGTCCAGACGGCGAGCACGACCGCGAGCCCGGCGAGAGCGGTGAAGACGACGTCCCGCCCGAGCAGCGCTGCCGCCGCGCCGACGACCGGTCCGAGCAGCGCCCCGAACACGGCGGCGCCCATCGCAGTCCCGATCAGCTCGCCGCGGCGCTCGCCCGGGGCTGCCGCGAGCAGCCACGCGAAGGCGCCGGCCCAGGTGAAGCCGCTGCCCACTCCCTGCAGGAAGCGCGCGCCGGCCAGCGGCCAGAAGCCGTGGGCGAACGCGAAGCCAAGGCTCGCAAGGCCCATCAGCGCCAGGCCGACGAGCACGGCTCGCCGCGCGCCGAGCCGTGCGGCTGCGGCTCCGCCCGGCAGACCGCCCACGAGCGCCCCGGCCGCGTAGGCGGCGACGAGCACGCCGGCCCCCGCCTTCGAAAGGTGGAGTTGGTGCACGAAGTGGGGGAGAAGCGGCGTGAGCGCCGAGAAGAGGAGCGTGTCCACCCAGACGAGCGCGCAGACGAGGAGCAGGAGACGGCGCATTGCGACGCAGCCTAGGCGGGCCTACCGTTCCGATGTGACACTTCGACCCCCCGGTGTCGTATGAAGGCCGTGAACGCGTTGCCGGCAGCCGTCCGACCGCCCGGTCGGGTGGCAGCACCGCCCTTCGCGGACGTCGTCGCGGAGCACCTCGATGCCGTCTACCGCTACCTCGTCTACCTCACGGGCGACCGCGCGGCGGCCGAGGATCTCGCGGCGGAGACGTTCGAGCGGGCCTTCCGCAGCTGGCGCCGCTTCGACCCCCGGCGTGGCGCGCCCCGCACGTGGCTCTGCCGAATCGCTCACTCCGCCGCGGTCGACTGGTTCCGGGCGGAGGCCCGGCGGCAGCGGCGCGAGGAGAGCTACAGCCGCGACGAGACGCTGCTCGAGGAGTCCGTCTTCGCCGAGGGCCTGTCGCCGGAGCTCGACCGAGCTCTGCGGCGCCTGACACCGGCCGA
>WNGI01007420.1_pt1 | contig 14673 bp, 16 predicted proteins | sample 5400621 | NCBI WGS metagenome assembly WNGI01 (sample SAMN13153374, study PRJNA577476) | soil metagenome | isolation source: 20 cm soil or saprolite under Garry oak tree replicate 1 | place: USA:California | collected 2016-06-15 | reverse complement strand
CGACCTCCCCCGTGCCGAGCGCGGCGGCCACGGCACGCTGCTCGACCGGCGAGCGAAAGCGCGAGAGCATCTCGACGCTCACCGGGAAGGTCGCGAGGCGCTCGGCGAACGTCTCGTAGTGCTGCTGCGCCAGGACCGTCGTCGGCACGACGATCGCGACCTGCTTGCCGTCCTGGACCGCCTTGAACGCGGCGCGCAGGGCGACCTCCGTCTTCCCGTAGCCGACGTCGCCGACGATGAGCCGGTCCATCGGCCGGCCGCGCTCCATATCGCGCTTGGTGTCCTCGATGGCCTGGAGCTGGTCGGGCGTTTCCGTGTACGGGAAGGCGTTCTCCATTTCGATCTGCCACGGGGTATCTCGCGCGAACGCGAATCCCTGCGTCGCCTCGCGCGCCGCGTAGAGGCGAAGCAGCTCGCGGGCGATCTCCTCCGCGGCCTTCTTCGCCTTTCGTTTCGTCGCGAGCCAGTCGCGTCCGCCGAGGGTTGAGAGGCCCGGAGGCGTGCCGCCGACGTAGCGGGTGACCTTGTCGACGCGCTCGGTCGGGAGCGCGACCACATCCGTGCCGGCGAAACGCAGCTCGAGGTACTCGCGTACGACCCCGGCGACCTCGCGCGTGACGAAACGCTCGAACCGCGCTATGCCGTGGTCTTCGTGCACGACGTGGTCGCCAGGCTTGAGGTCCGAGAGAAAAGAGCCCATCTGCACGCGCCGGCGGCGGCGCTCGGGGTGGCGGGGCTTTCGGAAGCCGAAGACCTCGGCATCGGTGAAGACGCGCAGGTCCAGCTCGGGCACGGCAAAGCCCTCCGCCAGCGGCACCCGCGCCACCACCAGCGAGCCCGCCGCCGGCGAGTCCTCGACGGTCTCGCGGGCCACGGCGGCGATATCGCGGTCGGCGAGGAGCTCGGCGAGGCGGGCCGCCTGCGGAGTCGCGATGAGGCGGGTTCCACCGCCCGAGCCGGCGATCTCGCGGAGGAACTGGTCGAGCCGCCCGGCGTAGCTCGTCAGGCCCGACCATCCGAGGCGCAGCGCGTTCGGCGACGGCCGCACCCGGACGGCTCCGTGCCGCTCCGCGAGCTGGTCGACGCGCGACCGGGTCACGTACGGGGGCGGGAACACGCTCACCGCGAGGCCCTGACCGGCGAGCTCCTCCCTTTTCTCTTCGGCCTGCGCCTCGAGCGCGTCGTGCGCGAGGTCGAGCTCCACGGTGTCCTCGAACACCACCGTCGCGCGATCGCCGAGGTGATCGAGGAGCGACGCGGTCGCGCCGAGGGACGGAGCGAAAGCGTCGGCGCCGGGCGCATATCCGCCCTCGCGCAGCGATTCGACGAGACGTGCGTACGCCGAGAGGTCGGCCGCCTCCTCGTCGTCGGCGCGCGCGGTGCGGTCCCAGCCGGCGGACGCGAGGTGCTCGCCCAGCTCTGGCGCACGCTCCATCGAGAATTCGCGGGCCGGCAGGACGACGAGCTCGTCGATCGCGGACTGCGAGCGTTGGGTGACCGGATCGAAAGCCCGGAGCGTCTCGATCTCGTCGCCGAAAAGCTCGACGCGTGCGGGCTGGTCCGCAGAGGCCGGATAGATGTCGATGATCCCGCCGCGCCGCGAGAAGGTGCCCGGCTCGCTGACCTCGGTGACTGGGTCGTAGCCGAGGTCGAAGAGCCACGTCGCCGTCTCCTCCCACGAAAGCCGATCGCCCGCGCGGAGGGTCCGACCGCGCCGCGCGAGCTCGTCCGGCGGGATGGTGTGCTCGAGCAGCGCGCGCAAGCTCGTGACGACGGCGACCGAGCCTTGCGCGGTCGCGAGCCGCCACAGCGTGAGGAGCCGCTGATGCACCGCCGTCCCGGACGGTGCGCTGACCTCGAAGGGCATCGTCTCGCGCTCGGGGAACGCGAGGACGCGTTCCTCGCCGAGCCACGCGGCGAGCTCCGCGCGCCAGCGGCGCGCGCGATCCTCGCTGGGTGCGACGAGCGCGACGGTGCGGCCGGCGTTCGCGACAAGCGCCGACCACGCGAACGCGCGCGCGCCGCCTGTCGCGTCGGCGATCGACACGCTCTCGCGGTCTCCGAGCCGCGAGGCGAGCTCGCGGTAGCGCTCGCTCCGTTCGGCGAGTGCGAGGACGCCACCGAGCCGCGCGCGCACGAGCGTGAGCGCGCTAGCCATTGAACCGCTCCATCGCACGCGGCAGGCCCTCGCGGAAGGCGAGCTCGACAGCCTCCGCTGCCCGCACGAACGTCGCCTCGGCCGTCTCTCTCTCGTCGGCGCTGAAGGGCGTGAGAACGTACTCGATCAGATCGGGAATCTCGGCGGCCGGATCGGTCGGCGCCACACCGACGCGCAGACGCGGAAAGTCCTCGCCGATGGTCGACACGATCGAGCGCATCCCGTTGTGCGTACCCGGACCCCCGCGCTCGCGCAGGCGGATCTTGCCGAGCGGGAGATCCACCTCATCGAAGATCACGAGGAGCGCGGATGGATCGACGCGATAGCGATCGAGCAGCTTACGGACCGCGCGGCCCGAGTCGTTCATGAAGGTCTGGGGACGCGCGATCGCGATCCGCACCCCGTCGATCGCGCCTTCGGCGATCCGCGAGTCGGCGGCTTTCACCGCGAACTCCGCGCGGGAGCGTTTCGCCAGTCGCGACGCCACCTGAAAGCCCGCGTTGTGACGCGTCGCCGCGTAGCCTTCGCCGGGGTTGCCGAGCCCGACCACGATGCGGTCCACACGCGGCGGCGAGGACGTCACGCCGCGGCCGAAGAGCTTCGCGAATCGCGCCAAGGGTCCTCCAAAACGCCGAAACGCCCCGTTCGGTCGAACGGGGCAACGGACGCCTATTTCAGACCAACGATAGCGTCCGCGACGGTACGGGTGGAGCGCTCGGTGATCGGATCGAGCACCAGGATCGCCTCTTGTGCCCCGGCCGACTCGAGCGCGCGCAGATGTGAGGCGAGCTTCTCGGCCCTCACCGGCGGAACCTCGTGCGACCGCTCGCTCGCGCCGTCCCCGGCGGTAACGAGGACGCACGCGCTGTACCTCACCTCGCCCGGCTGGCGCCCGGCTCGCCGGCAGGCCGCATCGATCTCGACACGGTGAGACGCGAAACCTTCCGGACTGTTGCCATACCAGCTGTACCAGGTATTCCACGCATCGACGTGCGGCAGCGCGATCCCGAGCATTCGCGCTCCGCTCGACCCGAGCATCAGCGGCATACGACGCGCTGGTCGGGGCAGGAGCACCGCGTCATCGACGCTGTGGAACCGCCCGTGGAACGTGACGCGCTCGCCAGCGATCAAGCGGCGGACAATTTCGAACGCCTCCTCGAACCGCGAGGCCAGCCGGTCGGACGGTATGCCGAACGCGCGAAACTCCGGCTCGTTCCAGCCCGCGCCGAGACCGAGGACGAGCCGCCCACCGCTCACTTCATCGACCGACGCGGCCATCCGGGCGAGGATCCCCGGCGTGTGGAACGCCGTCGCAGCGACAAGCGGACCGAGTTGGACGCGCGAGGTCACGGCCGCGAGCGCCGCTAGCTGCGTCCAGACATCCCACGGCCCGCGGTCGGGCCGTCCATCGGCCCGATAGAGGAGATGGTCCCCGACCCAGATCGAGTCGAGCCCTGAGTCCTCCGCGGCGCGCGCGATCGCGACGATCTCCGGCCAGCGCACATCGCGCTCGACCTCGGGTAGCTGAATTCCGATACGCACGGCGCTCGACGATATCGTGCGACCGTGATGCGACACGCCGCGGCGTTCATGCTTGCGGCCATCGCCGCCGCGAGCTGCTCGCGGTCGAGCCCGCCCGCCACCGCGAGCGCTACCCCGAGCCAGGCCGTCCGCAGCGCGCCCGAGACCGTGATCCTCCAAGCCTCCGATGTGCCGGCGGATTACGTGCTCGAGACCGACGACGTCATGACTGCGCAGCAGCTCGCCGACGGCCTCTCCACGAGCACGAAAGCGCTCGAGGAGCGGGGCGCGTCGGCCTACGTCCGGGCCTTCAAGCAGTCAGACCAGCAGTTCCGGTGTTGCCTAGTCGATAGCATTCTGATCACGACGGCTGATGCGAACGCCGCGCGGGCCGTGTTCGCCGACTTTCGCGCGAGCGCTCTCGCGCTGGGGTCCACCGAGACCGACCTCGGCGAGAAGGTGGGCGATGATTCGCGCGTGCTGGTGTTCCAACAGCCGACATCCGACGGCGACCTGGTGACCATGACGGTCCTCTTCCGGTACGCGAATGTCGTGGACGCGGTGGAAGTGACGGGGCGCCCCGGGTCGTTCGAGCGGCCCTACGTTCTCGACTTCGCGAGGAAACAGCTGGGGCGGCTGCGTGCGGACGCGGAGCGCACCTGATGCGTTTCCCACGTTTCGACATGGAGCGCATGCAGTCCACCTGGGAGCACAAGATCCGCTACGACCTCTCCGAATCCGGCGTCGAAGCGCTCACGCTCGAGGAGATCACGCGCGATCCCAAGGAGTTGATGCGTACGACGCTCGGCTACGCCGACGGCGTCGGCCGCGAGGCGACACGCACCCTCGTCGCGTCATTCCACGCTGGTCGCGCGGCCGACGACGTCGTGATCACCACAGGGACGAGCGAAGCGAACTTCCTCGCGCTCGCGACGCTCGTCTCATCCGGCGACGAGGTCGTCGTCATCATGCCGAACTACATGCAGGTGCACGGCATCGCCTCCGGAATGGGAGCTCGTGTGCGCGAGGTCTGGTTACGCGAGGAACGTGGCTGGACGATCGACCTCGATGCGCTTCGCCTCGCGGTAAATGCGCGAACCCGCGTCATCTGCGTATGTCAACCGAACAATCCGACGGGCCAGATCCTCTCTCAGGGCGAGGTCGCCGAGATCGTGCGGGTCGCCGACCGTCACGGTACCTGGATCCTCGCGGACGAGGTCTATCGCGGTGCCGAGCGATCGGGTGAAGAGAGCCCGACGTTCAGCGGGCGCGGCGCGCGGATCATCGTTACCGGCGGACTCTCCAAGGTGTATGGGTTGCCGGGCCTGCGCATCGGCTGGCTCGTCGCGCCACCTGAGCGAGTCGAAGCAGCGCTCGAGGTCAAGGACTACACCACCATCGCCCCCGCGACGATCTCCGAGGCGCTCGCCGAGATCGCGCTCGAGCGGCGCAAGCAGCTCCTAGAGCGTGCGCGGTTCCTGGTCAACGAGCGCTGGCCGATGCTCGAGGACTGGGCCGGCGGCCGCTCGCGCGAGCTTCACTGGACCGCGCCGGCCGCGGGCGCGATCTGCTTCTTTAGCTACAAGTACCCGATCGATTCGATGGCGCTCGTCGATCGGCTCATCCGCGAGTACAGCACCATGATCGTCCCCGGAATCCATTTCCGCGCGGAGCGCCACCTCCGCATCGGATTCGGAATGGTGCCGCGCGTCCTTCATTCGGGGCTGGCCGCGATCGACCGTCTGCTGACGGCGCTCGACTGAACGGCACAGAGGTTGCACGACCGCCGGGCACCCTTACAGACGGGAGGTCGATAGTGCCACTCACGATCGGATTCATCCTCGCGGTCGTCGCGCTCATCTGCGGCGTCCTGATGCTCGTCTCAGGCCGCTGGTCGCGCTATCCGCTCGCCGCCATCGCCGTCATCTGTCTTGCACTGAATCAGACCGGTCTCATCCACTAGCTCGGTTCGCGCGCGGGCGGGTCGCCTGCTTGCTGGCCCGGCTAGCATGCGCCCAGAAATGGCGGCTCGCCCGCTCCATCTGTTCGAGGCCGGCGTGGTCACCGAGCAGCAGTTCGTTGGATTGGGCGAGGCGCCCGCGGTGTTGGCGCCGCTGCTCGCCGAGCGTCTCGGCGCCGACAAGCGCGTCCGTATCCCATTCAATCCGCGGGATCGCTGGTTGACCGCGGCGCGCGAAGCGTGCCGCACGCTCGCCGACGGCGTGCTCTCCTCGCTGCGCGAAGGCGCGCGTACCGGGGTGATCGGCGGCGAGTGCACGCTCATTGCCGGAGCGCTCTCCGGTGCCCTGACCTGTGACCCGGAGCTTTCGCTCGTCTACTTCGATGCCCATGGCGACTTCAACACTCTCGCGACCACGCCCTCCCATTACGTGTCGGGGATGGTCCTCGCACACCTCTGCGGCCGCTCGGTGGCTCCGCTTCTCTTCCCCGGCTCGCGACGGATCGCGGAGGAGCGTGTGGCGCTCGTCGGTGCACGCATGCTCGATGGCGGCGAGGCCCTAAACCTCGACCGGTCGCGCGTTCTCCGGATCGCCTTCGACGAGGAGCATCCGGAGGCACCCGGACTCGTGGCGTGGGCGCGCCGCCGCCCGGTGTGGCTGCATGTCGACATCGACGTGGTGAACCCCCGCGAATTCCCGGCAGTGGCATTCGCCGCGGTCGGCGGTCCTTCGCTCGTCGCGCTCGGCGGGCTCCTTCGCCAGCTCTTCTCGGTCGCGGACGTGAAAGGCTTCTCGCTCTGCGGCTACGACGCGCGCGCCGATGCGGACCGCAAACTGGTGGCGCCGCTCGTCGAGGCCTTCGCGGGTGCGGTGCCGGAGGTTCCGGCCCGGGCCTAGGCCTCGCGTCCCATGCGCGCCGCGATCTCGCGGCGGTGCTCCCACTCATGCTCGAGCATCCGGCGGATCACCCGGAACGCCGAGTACGTCGACTGGCCGCTCCTCCGTACGCGCTTTCGTTCGGCCACCGTCAGCGTGGCGAGGCGCGCAATCGCGGCGGACCTCGCTTCGGCAAGTGCCACCCGTAGATCGAGCTCGCCACGGTCGGCGGCGTTCGTCGGATCGCCCATCGTCTTCAGTGGGCCGACGAGGGCGTACACGTAGCCCTTATCCGCCCCCAGGACATGCAGAAGGATCTCGTGGAGAGATCGCCCTTTCGCCGGCTTGGTGCGGAGCCTCCGGTCGTCGATGCCCTTCACGAGGGCGAGTAGATCGTCGCGCGACCACTCGAGCCACCGCAGATAGCGCGCGAGGTCGCCCGGCGCCAGCGGCCTCAGGTCAGGCGGAACGATCGCCTGTCCGGAGAAGAGGCCTTCGGTGTTGTGCTCGGCAATGCGCGTCTCGAACTTCGCGGTCGGATCGACCTTCTCGTCATGACGTCTCAAGTAGCCGAGATACGCGCGAATAGCCTCGGGTGACGCCGCGACGGCCGCGTCGGAGGTCTTGCCATTCGCGACGCAACCAACAAGCTCGAGCACGTGGACGAGCGTGCTCTTCTTTTGCGGCCCCGACTCGAGATAGAGCGCGTAGGTGTGGGTCGTCGAGCTCGCTACTCGCCTTCCAACGTGTTCCCGATGGTGAGCTCGCGCATCCAGTCTTCAAGCAGCTTGCCCATGCGATCGATCGGGAGCGGGGCGCTCTTGGAGACGCGACGGTAACGCGGCGGTTCGGGAAGCGGCCGTGCCGCCCAGTGGCCCGCCTGTTCGCGGGCGAGATCCTGTGCGGTCGCGGCCACCTCCTCGGTCTCTCCTAAACGTCCGAATACAGGTAGAACTCGTACGGGTGCGGGCGAAGCGCGACTTCCTTCGCGCTCGCGCGCTTGAGCGTGAGCCAGGTCTCGATGAGATCTTCGGTGAACACGTCCCCACGCATCAGGAAGTCACGGTCCGCGTCCAGCGCGTCGAGCACTTCCTCGAGCGAGCCGGGCGTCTGCTTCACGTGCTTCTTGGCCTCGCCCTCGAGCTCGTAGAGGTCGACGTCCATCGGCGTAGGCGGCTCGATCCGGTTGATCACGCCGTCGAGCCCGGCCATGAGACAAGCCGAGAACGAGAGATACGGGTTGCACGACGGATCGGGCGCGCGGAACTCGAGGCGGCGTGCCTCGGGCTTGTCGAAGTACGTCGGGATGCGCACGCACGCCGAGCGGTTACGCATCGAGTACACGAGGTTGATCGGCGCCTCGTAGCCGGGGACCAGCCGGCGATAGCTGTTCGTCGTCGGAGCGGCGAACGCGAGGATCGCCGGCGCGTGCTTCAAGAGGCCGCCGATGTAATGGCGTGCCGTCGTCGAGAGCAGCGCGTAGCCGTCCTTGTCGTAGAACAGGTTCGATCCGTTCTTCCAGAGGCTCTGGTGCGTGTGCATGCCCGAGCCGTTGTCGCCGAAGAGCGGCTTCGGCATGAACGTGACGACGTAACCGTTCTTCGCTGCGATGTTCTTCGTGACGTACTTGTACTTGAGGACCTTGTCGGCCATCTCGACCATCGTGGAGAAGCGCATGTCGATCTCGGTCTGGCCGGCCGTGCCGACCTCGTGGTGATGGACCTCGACCGCGATACCCGAGTCGATGAGCGCGCGGACCATCTTCGAGCGCAGGTCTTGGAGCTTGTCGGCCGGCGGGACCGGGAAGTACCCCTCCTTGTAGCGCGGCCGATGCGCGAGGTTCGGGACGCCGCCGTCCTTGCCGGAGTTCCAGATACCTTCCTCGGAGTCGATGTAGTAGTAGCCGCAGTTCTGGGTCTGATCGAAACGAATCGAGTTGAAGATGTAAAACTCGATCTCCGGTCCCCAGAACGACGTGTCGGCGATGCCGGTGGTGGGGAGGAATTCCTCAGCCTTCTTCGCGATGTACCGCGGATCGCGCGAGTACGGCTTGCGCGTCAACGGATCGACGACGTCGCAGGTGATGTTGAGCGTCTTGATCTCGAGGACCGGATCGATGAAGACCGCGTTCGCGTCGGGCATGAGGAGCATGTCGCTTTCGTGGATGTGCTGGAAGCCGCGGATGGACGATCCGTCAAACCCGATCCCGTCAGCGAAGAGGCCTTCCGAAAGCTCCTCGACCGGGATGGAGAAGTGCTGCCACGTACCCGGCAGGTCGACGAAACGCAGGTCCACGATCTTGACCTGCTGGTCCTTCGCGAGCCTCAGGATGTCTTTGGGCGAGGTCTTCGCTTGCGCGGGTGCCGCCGTCGCGGGCCGCTCCATCGTCAACGTCATCTGCAACTCCCCACGGGTTCTGTCCGAGACAAGCCTCCAGCGAGCGATGTGCGAGGTGAACTGCTGGTTCGGTCGTGATTGGGTCGTGATTCAGTAGCGGACCCTGGACTGGCGCTCGGCTCACCGTCACTTGACACTTACGTAAGCCTGTACTTACGCTCTGATGTCGTGGACGCTTTCGCCGCGCTTGGGGAACCGCGGCGGCGCGAGATCCTCCGACTGGTCTCCGCGGCGGAGCTCTCGGTCGGGGACATCGCGCGCCGTTTCGAGGTCACCCGGCCGGCGATCTCGCAGCACCTGCGTGTCCTGAAGGAGGCGGGCCTCGTGTCCGAACGCCGGAGCGGCACGAAGCGCCTGTACCGCGCGCGCCCCGAGACCATCGCCGAGCTCCGCGTGTACCTCGAAGGGTTCTGGGACGACAGCCTTCGGTCGCTGAAGGCCGCCGCGGAGCAGGAAGAACAACAGAGGAGGACGAAGCATGGCCGTAGACACGAAAGTCATTGAGCGAGTCATCACCATCCAGGCGCCGCCCGAGACCGTATTCCGGCTTCTGACCGATCCAGTCGAGTACGTCCGCTGGAAGGGCAGGCTCGCCGAGCTCGAGCCGCGGCCCGGCGGCAAGTTCCGGGTCGAGTTCGCGAGCACGAAGGACATCGCCGCCGGCAAGTTCGTCGAGGTCATCCCTGGGAGACGCGTCGTCTTCACCTGGGGCTGGGAGGGGAGCGACCTCGTACCGCCCGGCGCGAGCACCGTCGAGATCGACCTCGAGCGCGAGGGCACGGGCACGCGCCTCCGGCTCGTGCACCGCGGGCTTCCGGAGGGCGCGATCGCGAGCCACGCCGAGGGCTGGGATTACTTCCTGCCGCGCCTCGAGGACGTCGCCGAGGGGAGGACGCCACGCGAAGCAGAGCACCGCACGGACGAGAAGCACTAAAGCCGACGCAAGCTGGCCCGGTCACGTCATCGGACTCGCCAAGGGCATGTGAAAAGGCGCGTGGCGGCCGTCGGCCGACTTCTCGACGGTCGCCACGACCGAATCGCAACCTTCGTAGCGCCCAACCGTCGCTGACCCGGGCATGCCGGTCGCTCAGGCTTCCCGCGCATGGATAAGATCAGCGCCGGCGATACCGCCTGGCTTCTCGCGTCAGCCGCGCTCGTCATGCTCATGACCCCGGCACTCGGGTTCTTCTACGGCGGCCTCGTCCGGCGCAAGAACGTCCTCGCGACGATCATGCACAGCTTCTTCATCCTCTGCCTGATCAGCGTGCAGTGGGTCCTCTGGGGCTACACGCTCGCGTTCGGGCCTGACATCGGCGGGATCATCGGCGGTCTCGACTGGCTCGCGCTCCGCGGCGTCGGCCAGGCCCCGGGTCCCTACGCGCCGACCGTCCCGCACGAGGCCTACATGGTCTTCCAGATGATGTTCGCGGTGATCACGCCGGCACTCATCACCGGCGCGTTCGCCGAGCGCAAGCGCTTCAAGGCCTTCGTCGTCTTCACGCTGCTCTGGGCCACGTTCGTCTACGACCCGGTCGCGCACTGGGTCTGGGGCGGCGGCTGGCTTGGGCAGCTCGGCGCCCTCGACTTCGCTGGCGGCACGGTCGTGCACATCACGAGCGGCGTCTCGGCGCTGGTGGCCGCGCTCGTCCTCGGCCGCCGCGTCGGCTACGGCCGCGAGCCGCTCGAGCCGCACGACGCGACCATGACCGTGCTCGGCGCGTCGCTCCTCTGGTTCGGCTGGTTCGGCTTCAACGCCGGCAGCGCGATCACCGCGGGCGGCCTCGCCGCCAACGCGTTCGTCGTCACCAACACCGCCGCCGCGATGGCCGCGCTCACCTGGATGACGGTCTCCTGGCTGCACAAAGGCGCGCCGAGCGTGCTCGGTGCGGCGGCCGGTGCGGTCGCCGGCCTGGTCGCCATCACGCCGGCCTCGGGCTACGTCGACGTCTCGGCGTCGATCCTCATAGGCCTCGGTGCGGGCGTCTTCTGCTACACCGCGATCCAGATCACAAAGCGCTTCAAGGTCGACGACGCGCTCGACGTGTTCGGCGTCCACGGCGTCGGCGGCGCGTGGGGCGCGCTCGCGACAGGTGTCTTCGCGACCGTCGCGGTCAACAGCGCGGCGAAAGACGGGCTCATCGCCGGCAACCCCGGGCAGCTGGGGATCCAGGCCATCGCGGTGCTCGCGTCAATCATGTACTCGGCGGTCATGACGTTCGTGATCCTGAAGCTCATCGACCTGTTCGTGGGACTGCGTGTGCCCGAGAGCGAGGAAGTGCTCGGTCTCGACGCCTCGCAGCACCGCGAAGCGGCGTACCAGATCTAAAGGAGGCTCCGATGGAGTTCCTGGCATTCGCGTCCTTCGCGATCCTGGTGGTCGGTTGGCTCGTCGCACCGACACGCACAATCACGCCGGTCAGCCACGCGGAGGAGCGCGAGGCGGCATAAACTAGCCGGGTACAACTGAATACGACGGGGGAGCGCCCGACGAAAGGGGCGCTGAGAGTGCGGACAGCCGCAGACCCCAGAACCTGATCTGAGTAATGTCAGCGTAGGGAGTCGAGAGCACATGAAACCCCTTACGAGCGGCGCTCAGGCGCCGCTTTTGTTTTGCCAGCGATGAGGGCGGTCGTCGTGGCGCACGGCGACGTCCTTCCTGCGGATCGCGCCGCTATCGAGGCGGAGGACCTCGTGGTGGCTGCGGACGGTGGCGCATTCGCGCTCGAGCGCTGGAAGATCCTTCCCCACCTCGTCGTGGGCGACATGGACTCGCTCGGCGATGCGGGCGTGGAGCGTCTGGCGCGACAGGGCATCGGCGTCGCCAAGTTCCCGGCCGCGAAGGACGAGTCCGATCTCGAGCTTGCCGTCACGCACGCGATCAATGCCGGAGCGAAGGAGATTGTCCTGCTCGGCGCCCTCGGCGGTCCCCGCCTGGACCACGAGACCGCGAACCTGCTTCTCCTCGCCGATCCCGGATATGACGGCGTGCGCATCGAGGCGCGCCGCGGTGCATTGCGTGTTCGGGCGCTGCGCGGCGGCGGATCGCTCGCGCTCGAGGGTCCGGTGGGGACCGTCGTCACGCTGCTGCCGGTGGCGGGCGACGCCGAGGGCGTGCGCACCGAAGGGCTCCGCTTCCCGCTCGCGGGCGAGACGCTGCGTCTCGGGAAGTCCCGCGGGCTCAGCAACGAGATCGCGCAGTCGCCCGCGCGTGTCTCGCTCGACAAGGGTTCGCTTCTCGTCTTCGAAACACCGCAGGGAGGTACATGAGATGACGCGCGACACGAACTGGCGAACGGTCGACATCGTGGTGGCGGCGGCGATCGCGATCTCGTTCGGTGTGGTGTTCTGGGCATGGAACCAGGTCTGGGCCGCGGCAGGACCGGCCTTCGCGGCGATCCCGCCGGCACAGAACATCCTCTACGGAGTCTGGCTCGTGCCGGCGGTGCTCGCGGGACTCATCATCCGGAAACCCGGTGCGGCGCTCTTCACCGAGCTCGTCGCCGCAAGCGTCTCCGCGATCCTCGGGTCGCAGTGGGGCCTCGACACGCTCGTGTCCGGCGCGCTCCAAGGTCTGGGCGCGGAGATCGTCTTCTTCGCCGCGCGGTACCGCGTCTGGACGATGGTCGTCGCGATCGTCGCGGCGGTCGGCACAGCCGTAGCCGCGTGGCTTCACGACACGCCCCTCTACTATCCCGACCTGACGATCGACCAGCAGCTGCTCATCGGGGCGTTCATGGTCGTGAGCGCGGTGATCATCGCGGGGATCGGCTCGTGGCTCCTGATGCGCTCGCTCGTCCAGACCGGCGTGCTTGCGCAATTCCCGGCGGGCCGCACGCAGCAACGCATCTGAGCCAGCCCGCCATCCTCGCGCTCGGCTGGGGCTGGCGCCACCCGGGCCGCCGGGCGTGGGCGCTCCGCGGGGTCGATCTGCGCATCGAGGAGGGCGAGCGCGTCCTCCTCCTCGGCGCATCCGGCGCGGGGAAGAGCACGCTCCTGCTGGCGCTCGCCGGGCTCCTCGATCGGAGCGGCGGGGGGGATGAAGAGGGCGAGCTCCACGTCTGCGGCGATGCCGGGCTCGTGCTGCAGGATCCCGAGACGCAGCTCGTGATGGCGCGCGCCGGCGACGACGTCGCGTTCGGGCTCGAAAACCACTGCGTCCCCACACCGGAGATCTGGCCGCGCGTGCATCGGGCCCTCGCCGATGTCGGCTTCCCGTACCCCGAAGATCGACCGACCGCCGCGCTTTCCGGCGGGGAGAAGCAGCGGCTCGCGATCGCCGGGATCCTGGCGCTCCGTCCACGCGTGCTCCTTCTCGACGAGCCCACCGCCAACCTCGATCCCGACGGCGCCCGTGCCGTGCGTGAGGTCATCGGGCGCATCGCGGCCGATCGTGACGTGACGATGGTCATGGTCGAGCACCGCGTCGCGGACGTCGTACCCCTGGTCGATCGCGTAGTTGTGATCGAAGCCGGTGGAGGCGTGATCGCGGACGGAAGGCCGGATGCAGTCTTCGCGCGCGAAGGCGAACGTCTCAAAACGCTCGGCGTATGGGTCCCCGGCGCACCGCCCGCCGCTCCGTCGCGCCAGGGTGTGCCTGACGGCGATGCGATCATGGCGCACGATCTCGCGTTCCGGTATCCGCGCGGCGCCGCGCCGGCGCTCGATGGCGTCGACGCGGTCGTGCGCAAGGGCTCAGCGCTCGCCATCGTCGGTCCCAACGGCAGCGGCAAGTCGACCCTCGCGATGCTGCTCGCGGGATTGCTCCGGCCCGCGCGCGGCGAGGTTCGCGCGTTCGGAGATGAGCCCTGGCGCTGGTCAGCGCACGTGCTCGTGCGCCAGATCGGCACGGTCTTCCAGGACCCGGAGCACCAGCTGGTCGCCGCGCGCGTCGACGACGAGCTGCGGGTCGGTCCGCGCGCGATCGGCCTCGACGCCGGCCATATCAACGCACGCGTCGCCGACCTTCTCGAGCGGCTGGACCTCGCGAAGGTCGCGGCCGCGAATCCCTTCACGCTCTCCGGGGGCGAGAAGCGGCGACTCTCGGTTGGGACCGCGCTCGCGACGTCGCCGCGGGCGCTCGTTCTGGACGAACCTACGTTCGGTCAAGACCGTCGCACCTTCGCCGAGCTCCTCCACCTCCTGGCGGAATACCGCGACCAGGGCGGGGCGATTGCATTCGCGAGCCACGACGAGCTCTTCGTCGACGCGTTCGCGGACGAACACCTTCGGCTGGCCGGAGGTCGCGCGGCGTGAGGCTGCTCGAGCCGCTCACGCCCGATCCGCGTGCACCACTCGCGCGCGCGCATCCGCTCGCGAAGATCGGCGCGGCGTTCGTGCTCATGGTCGCGCTCTTCCTCACCGTCGACCCCGTGACCCCCGCGCTGGTGCTCATCGCGGTCGCTGCCGCCGTCCCGGCGATCGGCATTCCGCCAGTAGCGCTGCTCCGGCGCGCGGCGCCCGTCTTCATAGCGGCGCTCGGCATCGGCTTCTTCAACGCCGTGGTCAGCGGGAGCGTCGCCGCCGGGGTGGCGATCGCGATCCGGCTCGTGGGCATCTCGCTCGCCGGCATCGTCGCGGTAGCGAGCATCGATCCGACCGAGCTCGCCGACGCGCTCATCGAGCATCTTCACGCACCACGGCGCTTTACCGTCGGCGCGCTCGCCGCATTCCGGCTCATGCCGCTCTTCGCCGACGAATGGGAAACGATCGCGCTCGCGCGCCGCGCGCGAGGCCTTGACTCGCGTCGTGTGAGCGCATTCT
>WNGI01004210.1_pt1 | contig 14673 bp, 6 predicted proteins | sample 5400621 | NCBI WGS metagenome assembly WNGI01 (sample SAMN13153374, study PRJNA577476) | soil metagenome | isolation source: 20 cm soil or saprolite under Garry oak tree replicate 1 | place: USA:California | collected 2016-06-15 | reverse complement strand
TTTCCGCCCAAAGGTGGGAATCGCTTGCTGCTTTGATCAACTGCACGTTTACGCGAACTTTGTCGCCAGCTTTTTGTACGCTGCCTTCGAGGATGGTAGAAACACCGAGCTCCTGCGCGACCTTTTTTAAGTTGTCCGGTTTGCTTTTGTACTTCGCTGTTGACGTGCGCGAAATAACTTTGAGATCGCGCACTGCCGCCAATCTCGTCAGAATTTCATCCTGGATACCCGCTGCGAAATACTCATTTGCTTTTTCTTCGCTCAGATTTTCAAACGGCAGGACGGCAATGCTTTTAGCGGGCGCAGGTGTCGCGCCTGATTGCCATGCGATGGTCTCCTCCGCGTCTACGAGCATTTTTTCGAACCGCGGATCATTTCGCAGCGGATCGAACATTGGATCGAGCCGAAGCAGAGCAGGGGTGATTGGCGCTGCTGTATCCGTAACTGCCGGTATTGAGAGCAGTTTCTTTAACGTAGCGATGGCCCGGTCGGGCTCTCCCATTTGCGCGGCTACTCGGGCGAGGGTCTCAAGAGGGCTGGGTCCGCTGATTGCGTCTTTCTCGATTGGGTTCGCGGCGATCGCCCGTTCGGCTAGAGCTAATGCCGCCGCCTTGTCACCAAGGCCCATGTTGGTCAGCGCGAGATCAGTAAGCACGTTAAAATTGTCTGGCTGGTCCTTTAGGAACACCTCCAGCTCGCTACGTGCCTGTCGCCAACTCTTCTGGGCAGCCACATGGTCGCCTGCGAGGTCTTGTGCCCAGCCTAACCAAAAACGCAGGTCGCTGTTGAAATAACCCAACTCGGGATCAGGCTTCTCCAATATTTCCTCTAGCCGGGGTATGATTGCTGCAGGGCGGCGCTCCAGGATTGCTTGGTAAACCTGCGTTTCTAGAGTACCGGCGTCGTCTGCGTTTGGATGCAGTGGAGCGAGGAGCGCCTCGGCTCGCGGGAGATCGCCTTGGGCTTGTGCGATACCCGCCTTGAACGCAACGGTACGAACGTCGTCTGGTGTTATATTGAGAACCTCATCAAGCTTCCGCAGTGCTTCCGGGAAGCGACGAAGCCTCATTAAGGAAACCGCGTGTTGCGTGAGGAGGTTCGCATTGCGTGGGTCGAGCCTCTCGGCTTCGTTGAAGTACGTTTCGCTCCGCTCCCACTGGCCACGCCTTCGTGTAACGTAGGCCAGCGATTCTGGGATGCGGCTGTCATTCGGCAGGATCTGACGTGCCTGTTCAAAATAACGTATCGCGGTGTCGTAATCCTTCAGGCAGCCGTAGTAGTAGTAGCCCTTAGCTAGCACTGCTTCGCCGAGATTGGGCTGGAGAGATAGCGCGGTATCGGCGGCTTGCCGAGCCTCTTCACGAAGATCGACCGTGGGTTGAAGGGTCTTCGTGAGGTAGCCGACCGAGTCCACCGATGATAGCAGTGCCCAGGCACGCGCGAACTTTGGGTCCAATCGCACTGCTTCTCTGAGATATTTTTGTGCACCGAGGGAGTTGGCGGTTGTGTTGGCAGGTTTCAGTGAGTAAGCCAGACCGCGCAAATAGGCGTCGTAAGCTTGCGGATTGTCGGTTGGTTTGCCAGCTATAACTTGCTCCTCCTGACCGGTCAGTTTCGCCCCTAGCTGGTCTGCGATCGATTTTGCTACCTCACTCTCAACGGAAAAGGTGTCGGTCAATTTGCGATCGAACGTGTCGGCCCAAAGATGGGAATCTGTGTCTGCCTTGATTAACTGCACGTTCACGCGGACCGTATCGCCGCTTTTCTGCACGCTTCCTTCCAAAATATTGGCGACGCCAAGTTGTCTTGCGATTTCAGCTAAATTGTTCGGCGCGGCAATGCTTTTCTCCGATGGAACTCTCGAATCGAGCCCTGACTGAGGGGAGGCGACATAATGAGAAACGAAAAGGATCGCGGCTGCCGCAGCGAAGCAAAACGCTGTGACCGTCACAGTAGCAAGCGTCGGATTACGCTTCAACCAGCGCCAGCTTCGTACCGCTGGCGAAACGCGACGCGCAATGATTGGCCGGCCTTCCAGCCAGCGTTCGAGATCGACAGCCAAATCGCCTGCGGAGCGATAGCGCGCCTGTGGCTCGCGCTCCAGACAATGCGCGCAGATCGTTTCCAGGTCGCGATCCAGCGTCGGAGCTACCGAGCGCAGTTTGGGCGCCGGGCTTTCGGTGGCCTGTTGAATCACAGCCAGCGCGTGTTCGCCCAGAAAAGGCGGGCGCCCGGTGAACAGATCGAACAAGATTGCTCCGAGGCTATAAACGTCGGCAACTGGAGTGAGCTTGGCTGCCGGTCCTTTGGCTTGTTCCGGTGCAATGTAACCGGGCGTGCCGAAGATTGCGAGTGAGCGCGTGAGATCGGTAGTGGTGTCGAGCCATTTGGCCAATCCGAAATCGGTCACGAATGGTTCGCCGCGACCATCGAGCAGGATGTTTCCAGGCTTGAGATCGCGATGCAAAACCCCGTGTTCATGCGCGTATTGCACCGCGCGCGCTACCTTCGCCGTCAGCCGAACGCATTCACGCGGCTCGTTGCGCAGGGCCGGCTCAGCTTTTTGCAAGCTGCCGCCAGACGCGTATTTCATGCTGAAGAACGGCAGTCCGTCTTCGGCCTGGCCGACTTCATAGATGGGAAGAATATTCGGATGATCGAGACTGGCTGCCGCTTCAGCTTCACGTCTAAAACGTTCCAGCGTCTCGCGTGAATCGGCGTGATAGGACACCATTCGCTTGAGAGCGACGATCCGGCGCGAATGCCGCTGGCGCGCGCGATAAATCACGCCCATTCCGCCGCGTCCGATTTCCTCCAGAATTTCGTAATTGCCGACCCGCCAATGCGTGTCCCTCACTTCATCTTCGGCGAGGATCGCTTCGAACGATTCACGGGATGCCTCGCGATCACCCTCGAGTCCCTCCCGCAGCGTGCAGCTCAAGCAAAGGCCATTGCCCAACCGCGTAGTCGCGCCGCATTGCCGGCACTTGGCCGGGCTTTCACTCACGCCCGCCACGGAATCGGATAGGCCCCACGAACTTTTCATTCGATGGTCCAGACTCTCGATCTAGTCCACAATTCTCTCCAAGCGAAACTGCCTCGCGGGCGAAAAAGCGATGCGAGGATGCATCGCACTCCAAAGCACTTCGTGCGAAATGCTAAGAAATGTGATCCCATTTCGCGAAAGCTCGCCACAGGACCAGTCCGTCCGACTGGCGGACTTTCGGAGTGCGAACGCGTCCCGCGTCGCTTTTGTTTTTCACGCCGCTGCCTCAGCGCCCGCTGCCAGCGTCGCGCACAGATGCCGAATTTCGTCTTCTACATCGCTCGGATTTTCGACGGTCTGCGCGACTTCCTCGCGGATGAGCCAGCGATAACGCCGCCGCAAATTGTGAAGTTGTTTTTTAACCGCGGACTCTGTTATCGCCAAGGTAGTAGCCAGATTCTGATACGAAACATCTGCGCGATCCGTGGTAAGATAAAGGCTCAACGTCTCAAACAATCTGAGCCGACTTCTGCTTTGGCATTCCTCGCGCAGACGCCGGAGCGCTTGTTCGACTACTGTCGCAGCCCAACGCAGATCGAACAATTGCTCCGCCGACCACGAATTGAGCGCTTGCGCCGAGATCGATAATTGTGACGGCGCTTCCGCCATCCAATCATCCCACGAAACGAGTTTTACGCCGCCGCCACGTTTGGATGCGCCCAGTTTCTCACTGGCGTGTCCCAGGAAATCTCGCAGGGCCTTCAGCAGCAGCGAACGGAAATGACCTCGGTCGCGGTCGGCGCGCTCAAGAAGAGGTCCCTGCAGCAGGTTTGTGAAAAAATCCTGTGTCAGATCCTCGGCATCGTGGGTCGAGTAACCGCGGCGGCAGATATAGGCGAAGATTGGCCGCCAATACGTCTTGCATAACTCGCTTAAGGCATCGCGCGCCGCGACACTTTCTATTCCCGAATCGGCGCAGGAAAGCACCACGCTCCATCGCGTTGTGTTGAACTGCCCCGGGCTATGCTCGGCCGTTCCTGCCGTCCCAGTGTTCACGTCTGTCCATCCTCTATTTTTCAAATTCCCTTGGCAAGTCTTTTCCTGAAAATCAGAAAATTCTCAACTCCCCCTGAACCCGCCCTGTAGTTGGCGCTGCTGCGACCTGCAATTTTTCGTCATCCGCGGTACCCACTGCCTGTCTCGCCGTAGCCTTGGCGAAGGCGGATTGAAAATTCAGCCATTTCAAAATTTCTGGGAACTTCGCGTCGGATTTCCGGGAGTGGATAGCGAACAGCAAAAAAAAGAAAGACACCACACAAATGAAAACATTCACATCTCAGCGCATCTTTAAGTCCAATATTTGCCAGATTCTGTTTGCAACCTGCTTGAGCGCATTGTGCCTTATCGCACTCAGCACTCAGGCGGCGACGATCACTGTCACCAACACTAACGACAGCGGCGCCGGCTCACTACGCCAGGCGCTCGCGAACGCTAATGACGGCGATACGATCCGCTTCGGAATTACAGGCACCATTACTTTGACCACAGGCGAACTGCTCGTGGCCAAAAGTGTCACCATTAGTGGCCCTGGTGCAGCGAGTCTGACAGTTGATGGCAACCTTGCCGACCGCGTCTTCCACGTGAGCAGTGGGGTTACAGCCATTATCGTCGGCCTAACCATCACGAATGGCAACGCCCAGAACGACGGCCCGAACACCGGTGGCGGCATTTACAACGATCACGCTACACTTGCGGTCGATAACTGCACGGTGAGCGGCAATTACGCCGGCTATGGCGGTGGCGGCGTCCACAACAGCAGCGGGACGCTGACTGTCACCAACAGTACTTTTAGCGGTAACTCAGCCAACTACCTCTTCGGCGTCGGCAGCGGCGGCGGTATCTTCAACGAAGGGTACGACGGCAACGCGACGCTGACTGTTACCAACAGCACTTTTAGCGGCAATTACGCCCGCCTCGACGGGGGCGGGATCTGCAACGAAGATGTGTTTGGGAGCGCAACGCTGACGGTAAGCAACAGCACTTTCAGCGGCAACTCGGCCGAATCCGGCGGCAGCGGCATCTTTAACCGCGGGTCGATGACGATCGGAAGCACGATCTTGAATGCCGGCACTTTGGGGGCAAACATCGATAACTTATACGGCACGGTCACCTCGCTCGGCTACAATCTTAGCAACGATTATGGTAGCGGTTTTTTGACAGCTACCGCTGACCAGATCAATACCGATCCGATGCTTGGCCCGTTGCAGGACAACGGAGGTCCTACCTTCACCCATGCTCCCTTAACGGGCAGCCCGGCCATTGATGCAGGGAAAAACTTCATGGCCGAGACTACGGACCAGCGCGGGCCCGGGTTTGTCCGCACGTTCGATGACGCTTCAACAGTTAACGCGAACGGCGGCGACGCCACGGACATCGGCGCATTTGAGGTGCAGCGCCCGCCCTCGCAATATGCTGCGTCGATTCAGCAACCGATCAATGCAGATGGTACCAGTGTCTTCAACGGTAGACGCGGAGTTGTTCCGGTGAAGTTCACTCTCACCTTGGGTGGTGTGGCGACTTGCAACCTGCCGCCAGCCACTATCGCTGTCACGCGAACGGCCGGCGGAGTGATTGGACCCATCGACGAATCCGATTACAACGGATCGGCGGACAACGGCTCAAACTTCAGGATTGGTAACTGTCAGTACGCGTACAATCTGGGTACCGGAGCGTTGGGAGTTGGCACCTATCGAGTGGACATCATCATTAGCGGCCAGGTGGTAGGCAGCGCTACCTTCGGTTTACGCTAATCCTTATAACGGCAGTTACGTTAAAGTGTTGAAGTATTAAGCGCTAAAATTCGAGACGCGGCGTCCGGCAAGTTCGGACGCCGCGTCGTTTTTTGTGGCGCAATCCCGCGCTCACGGGACACCCTTGCGAACGTGGCAGGCTCCGCATCATTCGCTGCCTGCACGCCGTGACTGGTCGGACCTTTAGCACATGTGGCTCGCTCGAAGGCGGGTAATTCGTAATCGAAAACGCAGTCGCTTCGAAAAAATTTCGGGAACTTCGTCTCGAAGTTCCGGGACTAGGTGACGAATAGCAAAATCTACAAACTAAGAACCAAACAAAAAGGAATGACACCCATGAACACACAAATGAAAACATTTAACTCAAATACGTGCCGGATTCTGTTTGCAACCTGCTTAAGCGCATTGTGCCTTATCGCACTGAACGCTCAGGCAGCGACGATCACCGTCACCAACACTAACGACAGCGGCGCCGGTTCACTGCGACAGGCGATCGCGGACGCCCATGACGGTGACACGATAGACTTCGGAGTCACCGGCACCATTACTCTGACGACTGGCGAACTGCTCGTGAACAAGAATGTCACCCTCAACGGTCCCGGTTCGGATCACCTGATCGTTGATGGTAACCATGCCAGCCGCGTCTTCCACGTGTCCGGCGGTGTTACGGCCACCATTGCCGGCCTGGCTATCACCAACGGTTCCGCCTCCGATTGGGGTGGCGGCATCTACAACGACCAATCGGTGTTAACGGTGAACAATTGCAGGATCGTCGGCAACTTCGCGCCCGGCTGGGGGGGAGGCATCTTCAACGACAGCTTCGTGAGTAGCGCGACACTGAGAGTTACCAACAGCACCCTCAGCGGCAACTCGGCCAACAGCACCGGCGGCGGTATCTATAGCGAGGGTTTACACGGCAACGCAGCGATGGAAATTGTTAATAGCACCGTCAGCGGCAATTCGGCCCACGTCGGCGGCGGCATCTACAATAGCCACTCGGCGTCGACCGTAAGCAATTGCACCCTTAGCGGCAACTCGGCTTCTTACGGTGGCGGCGGCATCTTCCACGTCGGCATCAACGGCAGCGCAACGCTAAGTGTTAGCAATAGCACACTCAGCGCAAACTCGGCCCCTCTGGGCGCCGGCATTTATAGCTACGGTCACTCCAGCACGACGTTGGATGTCCTCAATAGCACACTCAGCGTCAACGGTATCATCAACGTCTTCGCGACAGCGCAGCTCGGCAGCACGATCTTCGACGCCAGCGGGATCTCGAACGACTCCGGCATAATCAACTCGCTCGGGTACAACCTCAGCAGTGACGACGGCGGCGGTTTCCTCACTGCGACTGGCGAACAGATCAATGCCACTCCGATGCTTGGGCCATTGCAGGATAACGGCGGACCCACATTCAGCCATGCACTCTTAACGGGCAGCCCGGCCATTGATGCGGGCAACCCAAACTTTGATCCAAATGCTTTCAATCCGCCGATGCTCTACGATCAGCGCGGTTCAGGTCATGACCGTGTCGCGCATGGTCGCATCGATATCGGCGCATTCGAAGTGCAGATAGTTACACCGAGTTATGCCGGACAGGTCCAGCCGCCGATTAACGCTGACGGGTCGAGTACCTTTAACGTCAGGCGCGGGGTCGTCCCGGTAAGATTCAATCTGACCCGGGGCGGTGTGGCAACTTGTGACCTGCCGCCGGCCACAATCGCTGTGACGCGAACGGCTGGGGGAGTGATCGGCCAGGTCAACGAGTCCGATTACAGCGGCAACGCTGACAACGGCTCAAACTTCCGAATCGGTAGCTGCCAGTATGTCTATAACTTAAACGCGCGCGCACTTGGAGTTGGCACATATCGCGTTGACATACTGATCAATGGTCAGGTTGTAGGCAGCGCAAGCCTTGGACTGAACTGAAACTGCGCTTTTTCAATACTTAAAGGGTTAAACGTTCGAGACGCGGCGTCCGGTAACTTCGGACGCCGCGCCGTCTTTTGTGGGGGAAGCCGAAAACCAAATGGCGAAAGCGGTAAAACATTCAGCCATTCGAAATTTTTCGGGAACTTCGTCCCGAATTTCCGGGAACAGATGGCGAATGACAAACATTATCCTGACAACCAAAACCAAAAGGAAAACATCCATGAAAAAACAACAAAATAATTTTACCCGCGGTTGGGCGCTCCAAATTGCCCTCTCGATTGCGCTGCTGTCTATTTTGGCAGTCTTACTAGCCTCCAGTTCCGAGGCTGCCCCGTTCACATTTGGCAACACCGGCAGCCTCAACATCGGACGCTATTTTCACACGGCGACGTTGCTGCCCAACGGCAAGGTGCTGGTGACAGGGGGATATGATGGCGTCAACTATCTTACCAGCGCGGAACTGTACGACCCGGCTGGCGGGACTTGGAGTGCCACGGGCAGCCTCACCACCGCACGCACTCAATACACGACGACGTTGCTGCCCAACGGCAAGGTGCTGCTGGCAGGGGGAAGGGAAGTTAACGGCAGTTATCTTAGGAGCGCGGAACTGTACGATCCAGCCAGCGGGACTTGGAGCGCCACCGGCAGCCTCACCACCCCACACGCTGAACACACGGCGACGGTGCTGCCCAACGGCAAGGTGCTGGTGGCAGGGGGATATGGTGGCGCTTTTATCAGCGAGGAACTGTACGACCCGGCCACCGGGACGTGGAGTGCGACAGGCACTCTCAACATTGCACGCTCTAATCCCACGGCGACGTTGCTGCCCAACGGCAAGGTGTTGGTGGCGGGGGGGGTTGGTACCCACGGCCCTCTTAGCAGCGCGGAATTGTACGACGTGGCGAGCGGGACTTGGAGTGTTACTGGCAGCCTCACCACAGCACGTTACCTTCACACGGCGACGTTGCTGCCCAACGGCAAGGTGTTGGTGACAGGGGGAATTAATAACTACGGCGCTTTTAGCAGCGCAGAACTGTACGACCCGGCCCACGGGACATGGAGTGCCACCGGCAGCCTCAACACCGAACGCGGTCGACACACTGCGACGTTGCTGCCCAACGGCAAGGTGCTGGTGCCAGGAGGAGAGAATTTCAGCAGCGTTCTTAACAGCGCGGAACTGTACGACCCTGCCAGCGGGACATGGAGTGCCACCGGCAGCCTCAGCACCGAACGTGGTGCACACACGGCGACCTTGTTGCCCAACGGCAACGTGCTGGTGGCCGCGGGGGAAGCTACCGGACGGGTCTCTCTTAGCAGCGCGGAACTGTACGACCCGGCCAACGCGAGTTGGAGTGCAACCGGCAATCTCAACATCGCACGCCGATCGCACACGGCGGCGTTGCTGCCCAACGGCAAGGTGCTGGTGGCAGGGGGATTTGGTACCAGCGGCTCTTCTCTTAGCAGCGCGGAACTGTACGACCCCGCCAGCGGGACTTGGAGTGTTACTGGCAGCCTCAACACTGCACGCGGTCAACACACAGCGACGTTGCTGCCTAACGGCAAGATGCTGGTGGCGGGGGGATATGATGGCGTTAACTCTCTTAGCAGCGCGGAACTGTACGACCCGGCCAGCGGGACATGGACTGTTACTGGCAGCCTCAACATCGCACGCTACTATCACACGGCGACGTTGCTGCCCAACGGCAGGGTGCTGGTGGCGGGGGGACGTGGCATCAGCGGCGCTCTTAGCAGCGCGGAACTGTACGACCCGGCCAACGGGACATGGACTGTTACTGGCAGCCTCAACACCGAACGCGCTGCACACACGGCGACGTTGCTGCCCAACGGCAAGGTGCTGGTGGCAGGGGGATTTGGCGCCAGCTTCGTCTATCTTAGCAGCGCGGAATTGTACGATCCGGCCAACGGGACTTGGAGTGCCACTGGCAGCCTCAACATCGCACGCTACTATCACACTGCGACGTTGCTGCCTAACGGCAATGTGCTGGTGGCAGGGGGCGCGGGTGGTTATGCCAGCGCGGAATTGTACGACCCGGCCAGCGAGACTTGGAGTGCCACGGGCAGCCTCACCACCGTACGCGGTCAACACACTGCGACGTTGTTGCCCAACGGCAAAGTGCTGGTGGCAGCGGGACATGGTATTAGCGGCACTCTTAGCAGCGCGGAACTGTACGATCCCGCCAGCGGGACTTGGGATGCCACGAGCAGCCTCACCACCGCACGCGAAGTTCACACGGCGACGTTGGTGCCCAACGGCAGTGTGCTGGTGGCAGGAGGAGTAATTAATGGCCTTGGCCACGTCGTTCCGAGCGCGGACCTGTACGACATTGGGCTCGGGTTTATGAGGCCGGATTGGCAGCCGCAAATCGCGACGGCAACTTCACCCCTGGTGCTTGGCGGCAGCCTTATGCTGACCGGCTCGCGTTTCCAAGGCATCTCGCAAGCCTCCGGCGGAAACCTTCAGGACTCATCAACGAATTACCCCTTAGTGCAACTGCGCGACTTCGACAACATCCACGTCGTATTCCTGACGGTGGATCCAATAGTAGGTTGGTCCGATAGCTCTTTTGCTTCGACCCCGGTGAATGATTTTCCTCCCGGCCCAGCGTTGGTGACCGTCTTTACCAACGGAATCCCCAGCGATTCGAAATATGTGCTCGTAATGAGTCCTGCCGCGAGTCCAACACCTACGCCGACGCCTACAGCCACAGCTACTCCAACAGCTACGGCGACAGCAACAGCAACGTTTACACCCACGCCCGAACCGACGTCGACTCCAACGGCTACGGCTACCGCAACAGCGACGTCAACGCCTACTGCTACTGCCACGGCAACGGCTACACCTACAGCAACAGCTACGGCGACCCCAACAGCTACAGCAACGCCAACATCTACACCCACGCCCACCCCAACCCCAGCTTATGCGGCGCAGGTTCAGCAACCGATCAATGCCGATGGGTCGAGCGTGTTCAACGTTAGACGCGGGGTTGTTCCGGTAAAGTTCACTCTCACGCTGGGCGGTGTGCTGACGTGCGCCCTGCCGCCCGCGACCATCGCTGTGTATCGGACGGGCACAGGAGGTAACCAGCAAATCGACGAGTCCGTTTACAGCGGTCCGGCGGATACAGGCTCAAACTTCAGGATCGATAGTTGCCAATACGTTTACAACCTGAGTGCGAGCACGCTCGGAGGTGGCACCTATCGCGTGGACATCATAATCAACGGGCAAGTCGTGGGCAGCGCTACCTTTCAGCTCAGGTAGATGCAGCCAGTATTTCACAATCAGCCGCCACGCCTCAGCGCGTGGCGGCTTTTTGTTTGGTGCGAACCCGGTGTCCTCAGAGTCCACGGTACAGGTCTTCGCATCATTTCGAGCCTGCCGCGTCGTAAGCCTTTGCGCGAAGGCTGGGTATTTAGTGGGCCAGGTCCGGTATCATTTGCTGCCTGACTCGTCGGAGCTTGCGCGAAAGGCAGAAGACCCATGCCGAACGCGGATAATCCGCGATCAAAAACATCAGTCCTCTCGAAAATTTTTGGGAACTTCGTCCCGAATTTCCGGGAGTTGGATAGCGAACAGCAAAAACTACAAACCAAAAACCAAACCAAAAGGAATGACACCCATGAACACACAAATGAAAACATTTAACTCAAATACGTGCCGGATTCTGTTTGCAACCTACTTGAGCGCATTATGCCTGATCGCACTGAGCACTCAGGCAGCGACGATTACCGTCACCAACACCAACGACAGCGGCGCGGGCTCACTACGTCAGGCAATCGCGGACGCTAATGAGAACGACACGATCGACTTCTCAGTCTCCGGCACCATCACGCTAACCACAGGCCATTTGGAGGTGCGCAAAAATCTTACGATTTCAGGTCCTGGCGCCGCCAACCTGGCGGTGAACGGCAATGGCTCTAGCCGCGTGTTCTTCATCAATTCGATCTTCGTTTCCAAAATCGTCAGCATCTCCGGTTTGACCATTACAAACGGCAGCGCATCTGGTTTTTACCCTGGTCTCTACGGCGGCGGCATTTATAACTACCACGCGACGCTGACGTTGAGCAACTGCACCGTCAGCGGCAATTCGGCTACCAATGACGGCGGCGGCATCTACAACGCCGGTCAGGGCGGCAGCGCGGCGTTGACGGTGAACAACTGCACCCTCAGCGCCAACTCGACCGCGGCGTGGGGCGGCGGCATCTTCAATGACGCTCTCGCCGGCAGCGCGACGGTGACGATCGCCAACAGCACCCTCAGTGGTAACTGGGCTTGGGCCGGCGGCGGCGTCTTCAACGAAGGTTACTCCGGCCCTGCGACGGTGACGATCGCCAACAGCACCCTCAGTAGCAACTCGGCCGCCGCCGGAGGCGGCATCTGGAACCACAATGGCCTCGCGACGCTTACGATTGCAGACACCATCCTCAAGAGAGGCGCTTCGGGCGAAAACATCGTTAACGAGGGCACGGTCCACTCGCTCGGCTACAACCTTAGCAGCGACAGCGGCGTGAACAATATTTACAGCGGCGCTGGCGATTTGACGGCCACGGGCGACCAGATCAACACCGAACCAATGCTTGGTCCGCTGCAGGATAACGGAGGTCCGACCTTCACCCACGCGTTGCTGCCAGGCAGCGTCGCCATCGATGCGGGCGATCCAAACTTCATGTCGCCGCCCGACTACGACCAGCGTGGGCCCGGGTTTTCCCGCGTCTACAATGGCCTCTTAGACGTCGGCGCATTCGAAGTACAGCCTACACCAACACCCACACCGACGTCGACTCCAACGGCTACGGCTACCGCAACAGCAACGTCAACGCCTACAGCTACTGCCACCGCAACGGCTACACCTACAGCAACAGCGACGGCCACAGCTACGGCGACCCCAACAGCTACACCAACGTCAACGCCAACATCCACACCCACCCCGACTGCAACACCAGCTTATGCTGCGCAGGTTCAGCAACCGATCAATGCCGATGGGTCAAGCGTGTTCAACGTTCGACGCGGGGTTGTTCCGGTAAAGTTCACTCTCACGCTGGGCGGTGTGCTGACGTGCGCCCTGCCGCCCGCGACCATCGCTGTGTATCGGACGGGCACAGGAGGTAATCAACAAATCGACGAGTCCGTTTACAGCGGTCCGGCGGATACAGGCTCAAACTTCAGGATCGATAGTTGCCAATACGCTTACAACCTGAGTGCGAGTGTGCTCGGAGTTGGTACCTATCGCGTTGACATCATAATCAACGGTCAAGTCGTGGGCAGCGCTACCTTTCAGCTCAGGTAGACGCAGCCAGTATTTCAGAATCAGCCGTCACGCCTCACCGCGTGGCGGCTTTTTGTTTGGTGCGAACCCAGCGTCGTCAGAGTCCATAGTACAGGTCTTAGCATCATTTCGAGCCTGCCGCGCCGTAGCCTTTGCGCGAAGGCTGGGTTTTTAGTGGACCAGGCCCCGTATCATTGGCTGCCTGACTCGTCGGAGCTTGCGGGAAAGGCAGAAGCCCCATGGCGAAGGCGGATCGAAAAGATCAGTCGTTTCGAAATTTTTCGGGAACTTCCTCCCGAATTTCCGGGAGTGGATAGCGAATGGCAAAACAACTACCCGAAAGGGACAACCCAAATAGAAAGCAATAATACTTATGAAACAACCAATCCAAATTCAAATTGACGGGCCGCGAACAACCGTGCTCACGAGCCCCTTTCCACGTTCAACCTCCGCCTTGATCCTTATCACGTTCGCACTCGCCTGGTTTGCGTTTTCGCCAGCAGCTCGAGCGGTTTATCCGTCGCCAGGCGGAGGCTATCCTGGTAACAACACTGCTGAGGGCGATAATGCGCTTTTGAGCCTTGCAACCGGCTTCCAGAACACGGCGATCGGTTCTAATGCGCTTTTAAGCCTTGCCACTGGCTTCAACAACACGGCGATCGGTTTTAATGCGCTCTATAGCGACACAGAGGGCCGCTTCAATACAGCCACCGGTTCTTTCGCGCTTATGAGCAGCACAAGCGCCTTCTTCAATACAGCCACCGGTTCTGGGGCGCTTATGAGCAACACAACCGGCAGCACCAACACAGCCACCGGCGCCAGTGCGCTTCATGACACTACAACCGGCGGTCAAAATACAGCAATCGGTTCTTTTGCGCTCAGTATCAACACAAGCGGCAGCAACAATATTGCGTTAGGCTCTGGCGCCGGTTCCCTCCTCACCACAGGCAATAACAATATCGATATCGGCAACCCCGGTGTTTCTGACGAAAACAACACCATCCGTATCGGCACAGCAGGAACACAGACTGCCGCCTACATCGCAGGTATTGCTGGCGTGAGCGTAACAAACGGTAACCCGGTTGTTGTTGATGCAAACGGTCAGCTCGGCACTATACCGTTAGCGAGTTTGCAGGGTCCAGCGGGTCCAGCGGGTCCGGCAGGCGCAACGGGGGCAACTGGAGCCAGGGGTCCAGCGGGTCCGACGGGCGCAACCGGAGCAACCGGAGCAACCGGAACAATTGGAGCAACTGGAGCAACTGGAGCCATCGGCCCGGAAGGTCCACAAGGCCCGCAGGGTCTTATTGGCCCACAAGGCCCGGCTGGTGTACCAGGCGCAACGGGTGCAGTCGGTCCACAAGGACCACAGGGCCCGACTGGAGATGGTTTGGTTTCTGGCGCGTTTCTTACACTAGCCGCTAGCGCAACACCACCGCCCGGATTCACTTTACTGGGAACAACTACGGTGACGTATCGAGATACGCAAAACGTCATCCACGACTCGACAGCGAGGTTGTACCGGAAAAACTAAAGGGACAATTTAAACGTTCGAGACACGGCGTCCGGCAGGTTCGGACGCCGTGTCGTTTTTGTAAACGTAATCCCGCGAATCGCTGGACACGGTTGTTAACCTGGCATCGTGAGAATTCCTAGCAATCTTGGC
>WNGI01003048.1_pt1 | contig 14681 bp, 12 predicted proteins | sample 5400621 | NCBI WGS metagenome assembly WNGI01 (sample SAMN13153374, study PRJNA577476) | soil metagenome | isolation source: 20 cm soil or saprolite under Garry oak tree replicate 1 | place: USA:California | collected 2016-06-15 | reverse complement strand
GAGAGCTCGCCCCGGATCGCGTCCATGCCGCCGACGTAGAGGACCGAGAGCACCGCGATCCCGAGGATGAAGCTGATCGACGGCCAGATGAGCCCCTGCATCGCACTGAGCGACACCGCTCGACCGAAGTATTCGTGGTTCACTCGGGCGAAGTCCTTTGTCTCGGCGTCCTCCTGCGAGAACGCCTTCACCACACGGATACCCGAGAAGTTCTCCTGAGCCTTCGTCGACATGTCGCCGAACTGCGCCTGGAGGCGCTCGAACCGCAGGTGGACCGTCCGCCCGATGTACCAGAAGGTCAGGGAGGCGAGCGGCATGAGGATCAACGCAATGACGGTGAGCTTCAGCGATACGGAGATCATCGAGAGCACCGAGAACGTGAACACCATGATCGTGAACGAGCCCTGCATGATCCCCGGACCCATCATCTGGCGGACCCAGGTGAGGTCGTTCGTCATCCGCGCCATCAGGTCGCCGATCCGTTGATGCTGGAAATACGCGAGGTGCATGCGCTGGAGATGCGCGAACAGATCGTTGCGCATGCTGTACTCGGCCTTCCGCGAGGCGTCGAGCATCACGTAACGCGCGCCAGCGCGGAACACGGCCTCGAGCCCCGCGAAGAGCACGATGAGCAGGGCCAGACGCAGAACGTCGTCGAACTGCGCCCGTGGGCCTGAGAGCGAGTCGATGATCTCGCCGATGAATCGCGGCGGCACCACCGCGGCCAAGGAGCTGCCCGCGGCAAGGCAGACGCCCACCAGGAGCTGAAACCGGTGGCTGCCGAGGTAATGGAAGAAGGTCGCGCGAGACGAGGTCACTCGCTTACGAGTTTAGCTTTCTCCCTCCGTTGATCGAGTGTCGATTTCCCGCCGATCCACGCGATCGCGACGATGGCGGCGAAACCGACGAACACCGGGGCGACTCCCCAGAGGTCGGCGATCGGCCCGACGACGATGAGCGGGACCAGACTGAAGATGGAGACGAGCATGTTGAGGAAGCCAAACACGCGTCCGCGTATTTGGTCGGGCAGCTCCTCCTGCAGCAGGGTCATCGAGGGCACCGTGATCAAGGCGTAGGAGATGCCGAACACGAAGGCGGTTCCGGCGACGACCGCGACGAAGACCGGGAAGGCGGCGCCGAGGCCGGGCGAACCGGCGCGTGAGAACGAATCCGTCAGCGGGCGGGCGGCGGCGAGGAACAAAAGGGCCGACCCGGCGACGATCAGCCCGGTGCCGATCGCGTTCGGTCGCGGCCACCGCCGACCGAGGGCATTGATCAACCCGAGCCCGGCGATCACCCCGACGCCCGCCGGTCCCACGATGATCACGACGTTGCGTTCGCCGACCCGCAGCACCTCGCGGACGAACCCCGGAGCGAGAGCCCCGGCCACGGCCACGAGCGTGTACGTGAGCGCGATGTAGATGAGGGACCAGGTGACGATCGGTGCCTGGCGCAGATAGTGGAACGCCTCGGTGATACCGGTCGCGGTCTGCGCCACGGCCATCTCGGCGACGCGGCGCGAGAGATGCTCGACCGCCGGCGGCGCCTTCGGAAGTGTCGCGCACATGATCGAAGCGGCGGCGAACATGAACGTGATGACCACCCACAGGACCTCGTACCCGAACAAACTCACGATGATCGGCGCGAGGATGATGAACCCGACGAGGAAGGCGCCGTTGAACGTGAACGTGAACAGGGAGTTCGCCACCATCAGGTAGCGCTTTCCGACGATCTTCGGCAGGAGCGCGGCCTCAGCGGGGACGAAGAAGATCGTCACGGTCGCGACGAGGAAGTTCACGAGGTACACCACCGTGAGGCTCGTGCCAAAGAGGAGCAGCGGCACGACGGCCGCGGCGCGAAGCGCGTTCGTGACGATGAGCACGAGCCGGCGATCGGTCCGGTCGACGATGACGCCGCCCGCGATCCCGAAGAGGATCGCCGGAAGGACCGCGAGGAGGATCAGCACCGACGACGACGTATTCGAGTGCGTGATCTCCGCGACGAGGATGATCAGTGCGCTCGTCACCGCGTTGGACGCGACCTGGGAAAGGATCTGCGCTCCCCAGATCGCGAGGAACGCACGATTACGCAGGAGGCCGCGGTCCGCGGCGGCCATGCCGGTCTCGATCACGCGCTCCTAGTCGGCCGGAGCGAGCGGCCCGCGCTCAGCGAACCGCTTCATGTCCTTCTCGAGATCGCGCCGCGCTACGAGGACGCGCCGTGCGCAGGTCGAGCAACGAAGACCGATATCGGCGCCAAGCCGCACGACACGCCAGGTGTCTCCACCGCACGGATGCTGCTTCCGCAAAACGACGACGTCATCGAGATAGAACGGCACCGGTCCCTTAGCGCGCGTCTGCGTCATGGCCGCGAAGTCTAGTAGGCGCTCGGGCTCATCTGGATGCGACGACCTGCGCCGGAAGGTCCAAAGCGGTCTCTTTGGTGACCACGAAACGGGTCGTCCGGTAGATGAGCTCGAACTGACCGATGATGCCGCCGGTTCGCGTCATCGCCACATAGACGACATCGGGCGAACCGATCGCGCGAACCATCCACGGTCCGCGGAGGGGGCGGCCATCGACCGCGATGGAGTGGTCCGAGGTTCCTGTGAAGTAGCTCTTCGGACCGACGCGCATCTCATTCACCGCGATCGCCTCGGCGCCGGCGTTGCGAAGCTCGTTCACGAGGTCCGACAGCGCGCGTTCGTCGAACTGTCCATCGATGCGAACCGCGATGCCCGGACCGGCGACGGCGCTCTGCGCGCTGAACACCCGCAGCTGGGCGACCTGACGCTCGGCTTCGGTCAGCGTTCCCTTGCCACTCGAGACGGAGTCCTGCGCGTCGGCGACGTCGCGCCGAACATCGAAGATCTCGTTTCGCAGCTCGTTGTTCGTCTCCGAGAGATTCGCGATGAGCGTCGTGAGCGATGCGGGCGTTTCGAGATTCAGGCTCCGCGAGAAGACGTCCTGGGAGCGCACCTGCGTCACCGCGGCGAATCCGAGGAACAGCGCGATGACCGACACCCAGATCGCACCGCGGTTGGTGCGCATCAATGTGGCTCCGCGAAGCGCACGTTGAGCGCGCCGCTGTACGCCGGCACGTGGACCGCGTTCGCGCGACTCACACGGAAGCCGAGCCCCTGGACGTCGCGACGCTGTTTGATGTCCTGCAGCTGATTCGGATCATCGAACGCGCCGAGCAGCGAGTTCTGCGGTCCGATCGCCGCGATGTTGAACGGCGGAGACATGAGCGTCCCGTTCACCATGATCGTCGAGCCCACGCAGTACACGCTCGATGAGTTGACGACCCGCTCGTCGTTGATCGCGATGGCCTGCGCGCCGCCCTTCCACGCGGTGTTGATGATGTCCGTGAGGTCGGTCGCGTGGCAGATCGATTTATCGACGTCGCGGACGGACACGCTCACGCTCCGCGCGTCGTCGAGCTGCACGACGACGCCGTCGCCACTCTCCGGCGTGAGGCCGGCGCTCGCCTTGAGCTGATCGAGCCGCGTCTGGAGCTCTCTGGCGGCGCCGCTTTGCGACGACGCGTTCCGCTGGATCTCGTCGAGGCGCGCGCGCAGCTGCGCGAGCTGCACCTTGAGCTCGTTCTGCTCGTTCTGGAGCGCGTTCGCCGCGTCGATGAGCGGCGCGTTGTAGCGGACGGAGAGCTCGCTGCGCTCCGCCTGAGTGCGCCACTGGAGCGTGACGAGCAAGCCGAAGAGGACCGCTGGAACGAGAAGTACGAGCGAGTGCGAGAGCTTCCTTGGCGTCTGCGCGGGCGCGACGGTCACCATACAAAGTCTCGCACGCGTTCGATCACGGAATGGACGCTCGCCGTCGGCCTAGGTTCCGGCGAAACGGCCCAGCCACCGCCTCTGCGCTTCCGTCTCCGGTACGGGTTGCCCACGAGCCCGAGCAATGGCGTCCCAAGCGTCCAGCGGTGTCATTCCCTCCCGCACGAGCATCGCTCCAGCGACAAGCGGCGAGCGACCGAGGCCTTGGCGGCAGTGGATTGCGATCTTCCTGTGACATGAGCCCGCGAGGCTGATTCGCGAGATCGCCTCCTCGACCACGCCCGGCGCAGGTGTTCCCTGGTCGGCGATGGGGATTCGCAAGAAGGCGAGGCCGAGCGATCGTGCGGCTTCCGATTCGTGCTCAAGCTCAAGCTCGGACTCTTCTTCTTCGGTCAGGCACGAAACAAGAATTCGCACGCCTCGGATTTGGGCACCGGCGAGGTCATCCCTCAGCCAGTCTCCGCCACGCGGACGCGTCGCTACTGCGAGGACGTCGTTGATCCAATAGAGCTCCACGGACCTCCATAGGGGGAAAGCCGGGGCAAGCGCTGGGGGCTGGGGAGAATCGAACTCCCGACGCCCTCCTTAGGACGGAGGCGCTCTCTCCACTGAGCTACAGCCCCGTTCGCTGTCCAATTGTCTATCTCCCCTTGCGCGGCAGCAATGGCATCCCGATTCTTGTCATCGAGAACGATGGGCAGAACAGGGTCGATACATCGTATGTTCGTGCTCGCAAGTGTCCGACGCCGAGCCGCCACAGAACTGACCAACAGCAAGCGCCGGCGATTATTCGAACTCGGTCGGGCGATGGCGCACGCGCGTGAGCAGTATCTTCGCGACTACTGGGCGCCTCGCTACGCCATGGCGACCGTTAGTTCGCCACATCGGTTGGTCGAGGCCAGACGTCGCGACGGCTGGATCGTCGCAACTCTCTCTCCCCATCAGAACAAGGTCGCTCTCGAGTCGGCGCTCGGCATCGTGCGGAGCTCCTGGCAGGCAGCACGTGGCCGAGTCCGTGCGATCGTTTTGACAAACCCGAGTCTGGGTCGGGCTGAACGTGACTATCGACTTCGGATACTCGATGACCCCGTCCTGCTCCAGCGGTGCCTCGATGGATTGCCCGTCGGAATCGCTTCAGATCTTGCGCCGCAAGCGCGTCGTCGCGGCGAACGTCGACTTTCGCGGCTCGTTCTCCGGTCTCGAGGGGCATTTCCGCGAACGCCGCCGCGGCTGTGGTTCGACATAGATACAAATCTCTACCGTGCCTTCGTCCGGGCCGACGATCGCCATTTCCACGGTGCGTGGCTCGCGATTACCTCGTTGGAAAAGGGACATCGGATTGTCATTCCGCTTCGCGGGTCTGATGTAGCGACTTTCGCAAGTCGGACCGGACGATTCGAAAGTCGACCGAGCCTACGAATCTATTTGGCCGACACGATCGAGTTCGAGACCGTACGACGAGTGCAGCGACGCCCTCCAGGTGACGAAGTCATCGGTGTTGACCTTGGCTACCGCTCACTTGTCGTTGCGAGCACGGGATCACCGGAGAGCGCAGAGCGGTACGGCGACGACCAGACGAATCGGTCCGGCATCGTCGACGCGGCCGCTGAACGTCATCGCCAACGTCAGCGGATGCGGGCGTTCGAGAGATCACTCCGAACAATTGCTCCAGCAAAAGCCAGGAGGGTCCGCCGCCGCAACCTCGGTTCGGTCCGAGTGCGACGACGATCAATTCGGGAGAAACGCCAACTGCGGGACGAGGCAAACCGCGCGCTCAACCAGCTTTTTGCGAATCATCGCCTGGCTCGAATCGTTCATGAGGCACTTGGCTTCTCGTCATTCCGGCTTCGTCGCGTTACGAACCGGCGCCTTGCGCGCTGGCTTTGGGGATTCCTTCGCAAACGCCTTCAATACAAGGCCGAGCTCAACGGTGTTGGGCTTCAGGTCGTCACCGCGGCCTACACGAGCCAGACCTGCCCTAGCTGTTGGTTTACGTCGTCGAAAAACCGTCGCGGGGATAGGTTTCTATGTATCGACTGCGGATACTCCGGTTCGGCAGACGCGGTGGCGGCCACCAACGTTCTTCGGCGGGGAAGTGATTCGGTCCTCACGGGGCTGGTGGCACCGAGTGTCATCCGTCAGATCCTCGATGCACGTTGGCGCTCGGCGCGGAATGGACGCGCCAGGGGCTCAAACGAACAAATGCCGCCGGTTGACGTGCCGCCGGAATTACATTTGGGACAGAGCCGCGAACAACCCGAGGGCAAGTCGCCCTTGCCGGTCCATACGGCCCCGCTCTATCCCTCGGGCCCGAAAACCAACGCTCTCAGTCGGGGCGGAGAGACTTGAACTCTCGACCTCAGCGTCCCGAACGCTGCGCGCTACCAAGCTGCGCTACGCCCCGAAGATGAAGGAAGTGTAGCCGTCGCCTCAGGAGAACGCGAGGTATCGCAACCAGATGTCGATCGTCGCAACGGCCATCGTCGCAAGCGTCGCCGGCACCCCGTATCGCAGGTAGGCCGCGAACGTGATCGGGTAGCCCCGCGCCTCGCTCATGCTCGCGACGACGACGTTCGCCGAGGCGCCGACGACCGTGGCATTTCCGCCCAGATTCGCGCCGAGCGCCAACGCCCAGATCAGCGGCTCCACGTTGACGGTCTGCCCGAGCTCCTGAATGAGCGGGACCATCGTGATCGTGTAGGGGATGTTGTCGACGATCGCCGAGATGATCCCGCTCATCCACAGCACGACGAGCGCGGCCACGTCGGTGCGACCGCCGGTGAAATCGAGTACCGCGTGCGCGAGGTCGCTGATGATCCCCGTCTTCACGACGCCACCCACGACGATGAACAGGCCGACGAAGAAAAAGAGCGTGGGCCACTCCACGGTTTTCAGGATCTCGTGGACGTCCTCACGCGCGACGATCATGAGGACGATCGCGCCGGTCAGCGCGATGGTCGCGCCCTCGAGCCCGAGCACCCGGCTCAGCAGGAATCCCAGGATCGTGAAGCCGAGGACGACCACGGAGATCCGCATCAGCCGCGGATCGGCGATGCGGCGCTCCTCGTCGACAAGCCGCTGGATGTCGCCGGCGTCGAGCACAGTTGCCGCCGCGCGTAGCTCCGCCCCAAATAGCCAGCGCGCGAGGACGAGGTAGACCACCAACGCCGCGGTCGCGGCGGGCGCCAGGTTGATCAGGAAGTCGTTGAAGTCCTTCCCCATCCGGCTTCCGATGATCAGGTTCGGCGGATCCCCGATGAGGGTCGCCGTCCCGCCGATGTTCGAGGCGATCACCTGGGAGATCAGAAACGGGACCGGCGAGATATCGAGGCGCTTCGCGATGAAGAAGACCACGGGAGTCAGGAGCACCACGGTGGTGACGTTGTCGAGGAAAGCGCTCACGATCGCGGTGACGAGAGACGTGAGCACCAGCAACGCGTAAGGCCGGCCCCCGGCGCGCCGAACCGCCTCGACCGCGATCCACTGGAAGACACCGGTCTTCGCCGTGATGTTCGCGATGATCATCATCCCGGCGAGAAGGAAGATGACGTTGAAGTCGACCGACGCGAACGCCTCGCGCTGGTCGACGATCCTGAGGAGGATCATGAGCGACGCCCCCAGCAGCGCGGCGAGCGTGCGGTGGATCTTCTCGGTCACTATGAGCGCATAGATAGCCAGGAAGACCAGCCCGGCGACGATCTCCGGGCTCACGGCCGGCCCGGTAGCGATGGTGAGGCGACGATGGGACGGAAGTATCGATGACCGTAGACCTGTCGCTCGACGTCGGCACCGCTCCGTCCGGGGCACTCGCTCGCATCTCGGCGGCGATCAACCGGCGGCCGAAGCGCGTGTTCGGCGTCCTCAAGGTCGAGAATGAGTACGTCGGTCATGTGCATGGCGACGGCTTCGAGGTGTGGGAGCGTCGCCAGCGCGCCATCCACGCCGTTGGGACGGTGAAGAGCCGCGACGGGGGCTCGCACATCGAGGTCCGGTTCGTCGTGCCGGCACGCACGCGAGTTCTGATCGTGTTGTTCTTCGCGCTGTACGCGGTCGTGGCCGCGGGCCTGGCCCTGCGCTCGTCCGAGGACGCCGTCACGCCCCAGGAATTGTTCGCCGCCGTAACCGGCGCTATCGCGGTCGGCGTCATCTTCGTCCTGGCGGCGTTCCGGCAGCGTTCTGATCTTCGGAGATTCGTCGAGCGGCTTTTCGGCGAGGTGCCGCGGATCTAACGGCTGCCGGCGCCGTACACCAGATCCGGCAGGAAGTACGCAAGCTGCGGGAAGAGCCACAGCACGAGCATCGCAACGATCTGGATCGCCATGAACGGGTACATGCCCTGAAAGATCTCGTTGAGGGTGATGAGCTTGCCGACGACACCCTTTAAGTAGTACGCGGACATCGCCACCGGCGGCGAGAGGAACGAGGTCTGCTGATTGATCGCCGCCATGATCCCGAAGAAGAACGGGCTCGTCGCGATGTTGTCGGGGAACCGTACGTGGTAACCGGCGAGGAGCGGGAGGAAGAGCGGCAGGAAGATGATCGTGATCTCCGTCCACTCGAGCGGCCAGCCCAGGAGGAAGATCAGGAGCTGCGCAACCCAGAAGAAAGCCTCCGGGCTGAGGTTCAGGCTGGTCACAAAATCGCCGATCACTTGCCCGCTGCCAAGGCGCGCGAAGGTGGCCGCGAAGATGCTCGATCCGACGAGAAGCCAGCCCACCATCGACGCGGTGCGCACGGTGAGGAACACCGATTCTCGCAACATGCTGAAGGTCAACCGCCGGTGCATCGCTGCCAGCAGGATGCCGCCGACTGCGCCGAGCGCCGCGCCCTCCGACGGCGTCGCGAACCCGAAGAAGATCGCACCGAGCACGAACAGGATCAGCGAAACGATCGGAACGAACCCACGGAGGATCAGAGCCATCAGCTGCGCCGGCGTCACCTTCTCGCGCATCTCCTTCGGGAGCATCGGAGCGAGGGACGGTTGGAACTTCGCCCTGAAAACGATGTATGCGAGATAGAGAGCCGAGAGCGCGAAACCGGGTAAGAACGCGCCCGCATAGAGACGCGGCACGGACACACCGGCGACGAACCCATAGAGGATCAGGAGGACGCTCGGCGGGATGAGGATCCCGAGCGTGCCGGAGGCGGTGACCGCGCCGGCGGCGTACTGGCGGTTGTACCCGGCCTTCATCATCGCCGGGAAGGCGAGCAACCCGAGAAGCGTGACCGACGCGCCGACGATGCCTGTCGCCGTCGCGAAGATCGTCCCGGTGGCGAGCGTCGCGATCGCGAGCGATCCGGGCATCCACCCAAACATCACCTGGACCGCGTGGAAGAGCTCGTCGAGGATCCCGGCCCGCTCGACGATATAACCCATGAACAGGAAGAGCGGGATCGCGACGAGCACATCGTTCTGCATCACGAAGAACGTCCGTTGGACGACGAGGTCGAAGATCACGAAGCCGATCCCGAGGAAGCCAAACGTGATGCCAAGGGCCATGAGCGTGAATGCGGTCGGGAAGCCGATCATGATCGTGATGACCAGAAGGACGAGCATGATCAGGCCGAGGGTTTCGGGACTCATCGTTTCTAGACCTCGCTCTGCTTCGCGAGGATCGTCTCGGTCTCCTCGACGTCGCTGAGTCGCGGCGGCCACACGCCGGTTCGCAGGGCGACATAGGAGCGGATCGTCTCGGCCACCCCCTGGATCGCCATGAGCGTCCCCGCGATCGGGATGACGGTCTTCAGTGGATAGAGCGGAGGCGCCGCCTCGGACGTGAACGAGCGCTCGTGGATCGCCCACGAGGCGGCAGCCCACTGCGCGCCGACCGAGATGAGCGCGATGATCCCGGGAAAGAATGCAAAGAGGTAGAGGAAGAGGTCCACGCCGCCCTGGACCTTGACCGACCACTTCCGATAGAAGATGTCGCCACGAACGTGCTGTCCACGCGAGAGCGCGTAAGCGCCGCCGAGCATGAACAGGATGGCGTAGAGGTAGTAGGACATGTCATACGAGAAGTTGTACGTGAACCAGATCGCGCGGATCGGTTCGCCGAAGGGCTTGCTGAGGTAGCGCATCGTGATGTCGTAGGTGATCAGTACCGTGCTCAGCACGATCACCCAGGACACGATTTTCCCGCTCCACGCGGAGAAACGGTCGATGGCAAACAGGAAGCGCTGCACCCTCACACCCCCTGGTCAGGTTGGGCCTCTCACGCGACGGGGCCCTCGGCTGCCCGAGGGCCCCGTCAGGATATAGAGGCTTCTCTTCTCTCGCTCGCTACTTGAACATCGCTTTGTACGAGGTGGCGTCGGGCGTACGGATCGTGACCGCGTCGGACCAGGGGAAGATCTTCTGGGCCCACGCCTTTTGCGAGTTCAGGATCGCCACGAAGTCGGGGTTGTCCTTCGACTCGTTCGCGACGACGGTGTCCCAGGCTTTCAGCTGCGCGTCGAGGACCGACTGAGGCGTCTTGATGATCTTGATGCCCTTTGCCAGAAGCTTGGCGTAGTCGTCGGAGTTCTTAGCCATCTGCTTCCACTCGCCGTTCGCGGACTCGGCCCAGGCCGCGTACTTCATGATCGCGCGCAGATCTGCCGGCATCGAGTCGTACTTCGTCTTGTTCAGCGAGATCTCGAGGATCTCACTCGGCTGGTGATACGACTGCGTCATCAGCACTTTGCGCACGTCGGGTAGGCCATACGCCGTATCGGAGGTGGTGTTGTTGAACTCGGCCGCGTCGATGACTCCGCGGTCGAGGTTCGACGCGACTTCCGCGCCGGCGACGGAGATGACGCTCGCACCGAGGCCACCGTATATACCCGTGGCCAGACCAACGGTGCGGAACTTCATTCCCTTGAAGTCATCCGGGCCCTTGATCTCGTCGCGGAACCATCCGAGTGGCTGGTTCTGCATCGGCATGTGGAAGAGCGAGACCACGTTGAGCTTCAGCTTCTGCTGCACGAGCTTCTCGTAGAGGGCCTGACCGCCGCCGTAGTAGTACCAGGCAAGCCACATCTGGCCGCTCATGCCCATCATCGGACCGGTGCCCATGAGGCTCACCGCGTGGTCCTTGCCGTAGTAGTACGCCGGCACGTGATGAGCGCCGTCGAGCGTTCCGGCATGGACGGCGTCGATGGCGCCGTTGATGTTCGTCACGGCGTTGACCGACAGCGCATCGATCTTGATCCGGCCGCCGGACATCTCCTCGACGATGCCCTTCCAGTCCAGGAACATCTCCTGGAAGATGTCGTTGCCGGCCCAACCCGATTGAATCTTCCACGTAAAGGTCTGGCCGCTGGCCACACCTCCGCCGACCCCGGGGGACGAGCTTGCGCCCCCAGTGCCCGCTCCGGGTGCGTTCTGTGGAAGGCAGGCTGCGATAAACGCTCCGATCGCCGAGAGCGAGAAGTACTTGAGGAATCCGCGACGCGAGGAGCCAGGTAACTTCACGATTTCGACCTCCCATTTCCCCCCAGCGCGGGGTCGCGCGAACATTCGATGCTCGCTCTTTCCGCATGTCAAGCGAGGGTTTTCGCCTGTCGCCACCGGCCGGCATCGTTATCTACGTCCGAGGAGCGGTTCTGGACGCTTTAGCGGCGCGAGGAAGGACGCCGGTGTAGGAGGACGAGGAGGTGAGTTAGCGAGCGCCGACCCTGAGAAGCGCGACGGCGCCGTGAGTGGAGATCTGGCCGAGCTCCCTGCCGGTGGTCGCGTCGAGCATCCAGACCGTTCCGTCGGCCGAGAGCGCGTAGAGACGATGGCCGTCCTGGCTCAACGAAACGCCGGTGACCGTGCGGTCGCCAAGGAAGAGGCCGCGCAGCGAGAAATCGCTCGTGTCGACGAGCGCGACGCCACGGTCGGCGGTGAAGTACAGCTTCCGCGCATCCTGGGACAGCGTCGAACTCGAGGCCGACCGGATCGTCGTCCCGGGCACCGGGAGGCCGGAGACCGTCACGGTCCGGCCGACCTTGAGCGTGGTGGCATCGATGACCGAGACGAGGCCCAAGGGCCCGTTCACCGCGTAGAGCGTTTTTCCTGAGGGGGTCAGCGCGAGCGACCACCCGAGCCGCTTCTCAAATCCGCCGGAGACGATCGGCAGGTCGAGGATGCAGAAGGCGCTCCGCGAATCGAGATGAAGGACGTGGATGAAAGGTCCACGGCTCGGGTTGTAGTAGAAGCTGAAGTTCCACCGGCCATCGCGGCTCGGGACCGACGACTGGTAGATGCCGCTCATGATCCCGTCGATCCGCGTCTCGGCGTTGCTGGCATCCGTCTGGGCCGCGAGCTTCACGTCCACGACAAGCGTCTCGGACATCTTTGCCGCCGGCACGTCGTACACGCGAACGCGATACCCGTACGCCGCGTTCACGCCGGGCAGTTCGCGTGCGGCTTCCGGCGTGATGCGCTCGATGAGGTACAGCGAGGTTCCGTCGTCGCTGATGGCGTCGTATGTGAACGGACCGGGGACCTCGGCGAGCGCGGCGAGCTTCACGAGCGACGTATCGACGATCGCGAAGCTGCTCTTCGCACCTGCTTCGCCGACAAGCACGAGCCAGCGTCCATTCGGCGAGAATCCCGCCGGCGCGGGGCCGGCCTCGTTCGCAAATGCGTAGGCGCCTGGCAACGAGAGCTGGGTAATGGGGCGACCCGTCTTCGCCTCGGTCCAGCGCAACGTCGAACCCTCGAGCGCGTAATAGACCGATCCGTCCGGCGAAGCGACCGCTCGGCCGAGCGAGCGGACCATCGCGCCCTTCGCGTCCCAGACCTGCACGGCCGACGATGTCTGCAGCACGACCTCGTCGGTCGAGGCCGCTTGGGGCGGCGCGGAAACCTGCGCCGCGCACGAGGCCAGGAGCATGGCTCCCGCTGCCAGGCCGATCGCTCTCCGCATCACTCCCCGTACAAGCGTGAGAGCCGCGGGGTTCCCTAGCGGAAGCTCGAGGCGATGCGGACGGCTTCCTCTCGAGTGACCTGGGCCTCGAGCCGATACGTGATTCCGCCGGTGTCCCAGAGCAGGGTGTTCCCGGCGAGACGCAGCGTGTCGGGCTGGATATTCCCGGTGGAGTCCTTGTAGAAGAACTGATGCGGCTGTCCCGCGAGCCAGTACGCGGCCGTGCCCGTGCTGAGCGGAACGGCTTCGAGCGTCGTGCCGGGACCGACGGCTTTCCCGAGGATCGGCGCGTCGAGGTTGCCTTTGAATTCGACGATGAGCGCGCTGACTCCCGGCACCGCCGTCACCGGCAGACCCTGACGCGAGCGATAGACCAAGGTCACCCGCAGCGGTGCGAGCTCGACGTAGATCTCGTCGGCCGGACCGAGCGCAGTTGGCTCGAGCACCGGGAACCCCGCGAGGCGACTCGCTTCGGCGACGGAGGCAGCGCGCTGGCCCGGGAACGTTGCGAACGCGCCGGTCGTCGGCATCGCCGTGGGCGTGCTGGAGACCCGGAAGATCTGCACTCCCGGGATATTCAGCAGATGCTCGAGCGCGTCGACGACGCTTGGCGTCAAGAGGGATGCGGCGACAAGGATCACGGCGAGCGTCGCCGCGACGGGCGCGAACGTCTGCCGATCCAAGCCGAGCCGCGACCACCACGGCTGCGCGCTGCGCTCGGCGATCCGCGTGCGGACCGCGGGCCACATGTCGCGCTTGGGGCCGTCAAGCCGCGTCCCGATGTCGGACAGGGTCCGCTCGAGGTCGCCCTCACTTAGCCGCTCAGGCATCGGCGCTCACCTCGCCCGCGGTGATCTCTCGCAGGCGACCGATCGCGCGCGAGAGGCGCGACTTCACCGTCCCCCGGGCCACGCCGAGGGCATCGGCCATCTCGGCCTCCGAGAGCTGCATGAAGTAGCGGTATGCGATGACCAGACGATCCTCCTCGCGAAGTTTGCCGAGTGCGCCGAGCACGAACGTACGCCGCTCGCTCGCCAGGGCCGCTTCCTCGGGCGACAGGGCCGTGTCACCCGAGGGGCGGTCCTCGGCGACGCTGAGATCGACCGTCGGTCGCCGGCCGGCCGCCTTGCGGCGGTTCTTTGCCTCGTTCGCGACGATCCGCAGTAGCCAGGGCCGGAAGGGCGCTCCGGTCCGGAAACGTCCGAGCGCGAAGTACGCCTTGGTGAAACCGTCCTGCGCGGCGTCCTCCGCTTCGGTGGACAGGCCGGTGATGACATAGGCAGTCCTGGTCGCGAGCGCTTGATAGCGCCGCACCAGCTCGCCATACGCCTCGGTGTCTCCGTGCTGTGCGCGTTCCACGAGTACAGCGTCCTCCGCCGGCCGGCCCTCCACGGAGTCGGTTCTCACCCCTCCTACAACCGTCTGGACAAGAAGTTCCCCTGTCAGGCCGTGACGAGGGCCTCGAGCTCGCCGACGCGTCGCTCGACCGACGCCAGGTCCGCGCGCTCGATGCCGTCGACGCTGAACGCCTCGACGGCGAACGACGCGCACACGGTGCCGTGAAGGACGGCCTGGCAGAGGGTCCGGTCGTCGAGCTTGCCCGCCCGGGCGATGTGGCCGAGCAGCCCGCCCGCGAAGGCGTCTCCGGCGCCCGTGGGATCGCGCACCTCCTCGAGAGGAAAGGCCGGCGTCCAGAAGATGCGCTCCGCGGTGAGAAGGAGCGCGCCGTACTCGGCGCGCTTGATGACCACGGCGCGGGGACCGAGCGCGAGTATTTGCCGCGCCGCCTTCAGCACGTTGTGCGTCCCGCAGAACTGCCGCGCCTCAGCTTCGTTGACGGTGACGATGTCGACGCGCGTCATGACGTCGGCCAGGGCGTCGCGCCGACGCTCGATCCAGTAGTTCATGGTGTCGAGGGCGACCGCTTTGGGTTTGCGCACCTGCTCGAGCATGCGACGCTGGATCTCGGGGAGGATGTTGGCGAGGAAAACGAA
>WNGI01003047.1_pt1 | contig 14683 bp, 13 predicted proteins | sample 5400621 | NCBI WGS metagenome assembly WNGI01 (sample SAMN13153374, study PRJNA577476) | soil metagenome | isolation source: 20 cm soil or saprolite under Garry oak tree replicate 1 | place: USA:California | collected 2016-06-15 | reverse complement strand
GAACCATTTGCTCTGGGGAGACCGGATGTGGCTCGGACGCTTTGTCGGGCCCGCTTGCAATCACCCGGCGTTCGGTACCGACATGTTCCAGGACTTCGATGACTTGCGATGCGAGCGGCAGGAGACGGATGCCGCGATGCTGCAATGGGCCGGCAATGTCACGCCCGAATGGCTCCAATCGACGATCGAATACCGGAGCTTGGTCGACGGCAAGTTGCGGCGCCTGCCGGCGGCCGTCGCCGCGGTGCATCTTTTCAACCACGGGACGCATCACCGCGGGCAGTTGACAACGCTGATGAAACAGGCCGGCGTCGATCCCGGTGTGACCGACTTGCCGTGGCTGCCGGGAACGGTCCGGATTATCGACTGATCCGAACGCCTACTTGGCGCTTTTCGGCGCCTTGCCGAGCGGACCTTTTTTGGCGCGAGGATGCGCCACGTCGTACACCTTTGCCAGATGTTGGAAGTCGAGGTGCGCGTACACCTGCGTGCTGGCGATGCTCGCGTGTCCAAGCAATTCCTGCACCGCGCGCAAGTCTCCCGAGGATTGCAGCAAATGCGACGCGAATGAGTGGCGCAACATGTGCGGATGCACGTGGCGTCTCAGCCCACGCTTGACCGCCCATGCCGCGAGACGCTGCTGGATCGCGCGCGGCCCGAGACGCCGGCCGGTGCGGCTCAAGAAAAGCGCCTCCGCATCGCGAACCGGGAGCGAAATGCGCCTTGCGATCCACGCTTCCAAGGCAGCGCGCGCCGGGGCGCCGACCGGAACGATGCGCTCCTTCGATCCCTTGCCCCAGACGCGCACCTCTCCCGAGACCAAATCGAGCATCGAAAGATTCATTCCCGAAAGCTCGGCGACACGCAGCCCCGACGAATACGCGAGCTCGAGCAAGGCCCGATCGCGTAGCGCAAGCGCGTCGTCGCCCTCGATTGCCACCAGTTGCACCGCCTCGTCGGGCGAAAGCGCGGACGGAAGGCGGCGCTGCGCCTTTGGCGCCTTGAGTCCACCGCAAGGATCGTCCTTGAATGACCGGTCTCGATCCATCGCAAACCGAAAAAATGCCCTCCAACCGGAGAGCATTCGAGCAAGGCTTCTCCCCGAAATTCCGCGACCGTGCAGCGTGGCGAGAAAGCGCCGCAGATCGGCGGGGGAAAGCCCGGCGAGCGGCGCTTCTCCGGCGAGTGTCTTGAGCGTCGCGACGTCGCGCAGATACGCGTTGCGCGTGTGCGCCGGCCTCGTCCCGAGATAGCGCTCATAGTCGTCGAGCAGCGTCGCGTCCACGCGCGCCGGAGCGTTCATCTGCGCCTTGAGGAAGGACGCATCGACGCTAGGCCTGCGGCAGAAAACGGGCGGTGGCAACGCTTGCGACTTCGGATAGCCGCGTCAGGTACATCGTTCCCATCCCGGCATAGAACCGTGCCGGATCATCCGCGCCGAGGGCGAGCAATCCAAACGTTTGATGCGTGCGCAGCGGCAGGAATGCAAAGGACGTCAAGGATGGCGCGCCGTCGAACCAATCCCGCGATTCGAAAGGCGCCTGTGCTCCGCAAACCGGTCCATCGAGCGCGGCCGCATAATCACGCAGCTCCTGGCTTGTTGCCGCGAGCTCCGGCAGGTAAGACTGTTCCGGGACCTTGCCCCACAAGCGCAGAGCGACATGCAGCATTTGGAAATCATCCTTGAGGCTTTGATAGAGAACGCCCAAGGTCGTTTCGAGGTCCGAGGCGGAAAAGAGCGCCAGCGTCGAGCGGTGCAGCTTTTCGCTGATGCTGTCGTTCTCACCGCCGAACTGTATCAGTTCCCGCAGCTTGGATTCGAGCTGGCCGTTCTTCTCGCGCAAACTAACGATCTGACGCTCCGCGATCGGGATCGCGTGGCCGCCGTGCGGATGCGGAACATAAATTTCGGCCAGGAGGTCGGCGTACTCCGCGAAGAACTCGGGGTGCTGCTGGAGATAATCGGCGACGTCATTCCCGTTCATGGTTCCCTTCTCTAATGCGTTCATCGGTCGCTCATTTCATTTGCCTCAGGTAACACCCGCTCACTTGTCATCCGCTACCAGCCACTCGCCCTCGAAAACGGTCGCCGCCGGCCCGGTCATGAATACCGGCGATCCTTCGCCACGCCATGCGATCGTCAACGCTCCGCCGCGCGTTGCGACGCGTACCAGCGGATCGAGCAGCCCAAGGCGGATACCGATGACCGCCGCCGCGCATGCGCCGGTGCCGCATGCGAGCGTCTCACCCGCGCCTCGTTCCCACACCCGCAGGCGAATGTTAGCGCGATCGACGACCTGCATGTAGCCCGCGTTGACGCCGTTCTGGAAACGAGGGTGGCGCTCGATTCGCGGGCCCTGTGTCAAGACCGGCGCGTCGTCGACGTTGTCGACGATCTGGACCGCGTGCGGATTGCCTATGGAAACGATGCTCATCGAGATAGAAGCCCCATCGAGCTCCAGCGGCTGAACGATGGCGCCGCTGCCGCCTGTGAACGGAATTTCCCCGGACGCGAAACGCGGGACGCCCATGTCGACCGTGATCTGGCCGTCGTCTTCCATTCGCGGCTCGATGATGCCGCCCTGCGTCTCGACCCGGATGACGCGCTTCGCAGTCAGACCGCGGTTGCGGACAAACTGCACAAAGCAGCGTGCGCCGTTGCCGCATTGCTCGACCTCGCCGCCGTCGGCGTTGAAAATCCGGTAGCGAAAGTCGATGTCGTCGCGGCTCGGTTTTTCCACGACCAATATTTGATCGCAGCCCACGCCGAAATGACGGTCGGCCAAGCGCTTCAACTGTGGCGCGCTCAAGTCGATCCGCTGCGTGATGCCGTCAAGGACGACAAAATCATTGCCCAAGCCTTGCATCTTGGTGAATTTCAAGCGCACGTGCGGGGTCATCGGTTGTATGCCGGCGCCGGTGCGGCCGGCAGCGGAATGTCACCACGGCGCGCAAACGGCAGGTGAATGCCGTTTTGCACGATCGCCTCGCCGTCGAGCGCATATGGCAGCGATGGCAGGCGACCGCTGGCAGACAGCGCAATCACCTGCAGGACTGCTTTCATGTTGGTACGGGTCTCGACTTGGATCACCGCGTATCCGCCGGCCGCGATCGTCCCGCCCTGCGCCGTTGCCCCGCGCGTCAGCGTGATGTCATTGATGCTCAAGCCGAAATGAAGCGACTGGATCATCAGCTCAATTGCATTCGGGTTCTCCACCCGCAGCGATAGGGTGATCATCGCGTCGGCCCCCTGGATGCCATCGACAGAAATGCTTTCGACGGTCGCCTTGGGAGCGGCGAGGGGAGCTCCGAGGCTTGCGCATGCCGCGAGCGCAGAAAAAGCGAGCGCAAGTGCCACCATGGTTATAGCCGTTCTCAGGCGGCTCGACCTCCGAAGAGATATTGGTGTCACTCAGGCGGTCGCGGCGGTTGATGGATAAGCTTTAGACATTGAAGCGAAAATGCATGACGTCTCCGTCGCGCACGACATATTCCTTGCCTTCCAGGCGCATTTTCCCCGCGTCCTTGGCGCCATGCTCGCCCTTGCAGGCGATGAAGTCGTCGTATGCGATCACTTCCGCGCGAATGAAGCCTTTTTCGAAGTCGGTATGGATCACGCCGGCGGCCTGCGGCGCAGTGCTGCCGCCCGTCACCGTCCATGCACGGACCTCCTTCGGCCCGGCCGTGAAGTAAGTTTCCAGGCCAAGCAGTTTGTAGCCTGCGTGGACCAGCCGATCGAGCCCGGCCTCGGTCAGCCCCATATCGGCAAGAAAAATCCGCTTGTCCTCGGGATCCAGGTCCGCGATCTGCGATTCCAGCGCCGCGCTGATCGCGACTACCGGCGCACCTTCGCGCTGTGCATATTGCTCGACGGCCGCGAGCAGCGGATTGTTGGTGAAGCCATGCTCGGCCACGTTGGCGACGTACATGGTCGGTTTCATCGTCAAGAGGAACAACGGCTTCAGCACCGCGCGCTCTTCGGGATAGAGATCGACGGAGCGCGCGGGCCTCGCCTCGTTCAGCGCCGCGCCGACTTTTTCCAGCGCGGCAACCAGGCGCCGCGCCTCCTTGTCCCCACCCGCTTTCGCCGCCTTGGCGTGCTTGGCAAGCTGCTTATCGACAGTGGCCAGGTCCGCCAGCGCCAGCTCGGTGTTGACCGTCTCGATATCGGATACGGCGTCGATCTTGCCGGCGACGTGAACGACGTTGTCGTCCTCGAAGCAGCGAACCACGTGCGCAATCGCGTCAGTCTCGCGAATGGTCGCCAGGAACTGATTGCCGAGGCCCTCCCCTTTCGATGCGCCGGCGACCAATCCGGCGATGTCCACGAATTCAACCGTCGCGGGAAGAACACGCTCGGGACGCGCTATCGCGGCCAAGGGCGCAAGACGCGGATCGGGCACTTCGACGATACCGATGTTGGGCTCGATGGTGCAAAACGGATAGTTCTCGGCCGCGATCCCGGCTTTGGTCAGCGCGTTGAAGAGCGTTGACTTGCCGACGTTCGGCAATCCGACGATGCCGCATCTGAGACTCATTTCGCCTTCGATCCCTTTTCTTCGGAGCTATCCGCGCTGTCTCGCGAAGAAGCCGCTGGTGCGGGCGGCTCGCTTGAACCCGGAGCGTTAGTTGTCGTCGCCGCGCCTGCTTCGGTTGCCTGAGGTGCCTTCGGTGCCTTCGGTGCCTTCGGCGCCTTCGGCACTGTGTGCAGCAGATGCATCGCGCGCTCCGTGTCGCCCGCCTCGAGCGAGGGCCAGATCGCCAGCGCGCGGACGATGGCATCGTCGATCGCCTGCTGCTCTTCCAGGCGCGGCCTGTGAAGAACATAGTCGGCGACCTCCTGCTCGGAAAGCGCGCCTTCGCGCGGGTGGCCGATGCCGATTCTGAGCCGCCAGAAGGCCGGCGTGCCGAGCGATGCGGCGATATCCTTGAGCCCATTGTGGCCGGCGTTGCCGCCGCCTTCTTTGAGCTTGACCGCACCTGGCTTCAAGTCGAGCTCGTCGTGCGCGATCAGGATTTCCTCCGGTGCAATGCGATAGAAACGCGCCAGCGCGGACACCGCCTGGCCGCTGCGGTTCACAAAGGTTTGCGGCAATGCCAATCGCCGATCGATGCCATCGTTCGCTCGTACACTGCCAATGAGGGCCTGAAACTTCGCCTGCATACCAAGTGATGCACCAACTGCCTGCGCCAGGCGCTCGACGAACCACGCGCCCGCGTTATGTCGGGTCGCCCGGTATTCGCTGCCGGGGTTACCTAAGCCGACGATTAATCGCAATGGCGTCATGATTGCACCTGTGTATCACGCCGGCGCCAACAAAAAAGCCCGCCGGGAACCGCCAGGCGGGCCTTCGTGCGCGGACGACTGGCTACTTCTTGGCGTCCTTTTTGGCGGGAGCTTTCTCCGCGCTCTTTTCCGGAGCTTTCTCGGCGCCCTTCTCCGCGCCCTTTTCGGCCGCTTTCTCGCCTTCCTTTCCGGCTTCCACCGGCGCGCCTTCGACGACGGCACCTGGCTCAACCACCGCGGCAACCTCTTCGACTTCAGCGATGACTCTCGGCACGATCGCCGTCGCGACAACCGGGCTTTCGCCGCCGCGCGTCACCGCGGTCACTCCCGCCGGCAAGGTCAGATCCGAAACGTGGATCGACTGTCCCACCGCCAGCGTAGAAAGATCGACCTCGATGAACGCCGGCAGATCCTTGGGCAAGCACGACACGTCGAGCTCGGTCAGCACGTGGCTGATGATCGCATCCGTCGACGCCGCGGGGGAAATCTCGCCGTTGGCGAAATGGAGCGGCACTTTCATGCGGATCTTGCGATTTTCGTCGACGCGCTGGAAATCAATGTGCAGCACTTCGTGACGGAACGGATGCATTTGCACGTCGCGCAGCAAAACGCGCTGCGTCGTCTCGCCGAGCGTCATGGTCAGAATGGTGGAATGAAACGCTTCCCTTTTCAGTGCATAGATCAAGGCGTTGTGATCGACCTCTATCGTCTGCGGCTTGCCGTCGCCGCCATAGACGATGCCAGGGGCCCGTCCGGTCAGACGAAGACGGCGGCTTGCGCCCCGGCCTTCCCTTTCGCGCGCGAATGCAGTGAATGATTGTTGCGGCGGTTGCGGTGACTGTTGCATGGCAAAAGCTCCTTGTCTGCGGCGTTTCGGAGGCGTCAACTCACCCGACGGGTCGTCCGCTATGGCGACATGCCGCTCGTGCAAACAAGCGGAAAAGCCTTGAATTGTAATCTGATCCGCGAGGCCGACGCAATCCCGGCGTAGGCCTGAGCCGGGATCGGCCATCAGGGCTTCGCCTCGGAAGTGGCCGGCTTGCGCTTAGGCGCATAACTACCTTGCCGCTCGAGACGCGTCGCGGCGAGCGACCCGCGGCCTACTCGGTGAACAGCGAACTCACCGACTCTTCGTTGGAGATCCGCGTCATCGTCTCGGCAAGCAGTTGAGCGCAGGAAAGTTGCCGTATGCGTTTGCAAGCGCGCGCTTCAGCGGAAAGGGGAATCGTGTCGGTGACGACGATTTCATCGAGCTGCGATTCGGCGATGCGCGCCACGGCGCCGCCCGAGAGCACCGGGTGCGTGCAATACGCGAGCACTTTCTGCGCGCCGTTTTCTTTCAGCGCCGCGGCCGCCTTGCAGAGCGTGTTCGCGGTATCCACGATGTCATCCATGATCACGCATGAGCGGCCTTCGACGTCGCCGATGATGTTCATTACTTCGGCGACATTGGCTTTCGGGCGACGTTTATCGATGATCGCGAGGTCGGAGTCGAGACGCTTGGCGATGGCGCGGGCGCGCACCACCCCGCCGACGTCCGGAGACACGACGAGCAGGTTTTCGTAATTTTGCTTCCAGAGGTCGCCCAGCAATACCGGCGTCGCGTAGATGTTGTCGACCGGGATATTGAAAAAGCCCTGAATCTGATCGGCGTGCAGGTCCATGGTCATCACGCGGTCCACGCCAACGGTCGTGATCATGTCGGCGACGACCTTGGCAGTGATCGCCACCCGCGCCGACCGCGGACGGCGGTCCTGACGGGCATAGCCGAGGTACGGTATCGCGGCGGTGATTCTTCCCGCCGAAGCCCGTTTAAGCGCATCGACCATCACCAGAATTTCCATGAGGTTGTCGTTGGTCGGCGCGCAAGTGGATTGCAGGACGAAAACGTCGCGGCCGCGAACGTTTTCCAGCAACTCGACCATCACCTCGCCGTCGGAAAAGCGGCCGACGATACATCGGCCGAGACTGATGTTCATGTGCTTGACGACCGCTTCCGCGAGCTTGGGATTGGCGTTGCCGGTAAAGACCCGCATGCGCTCAAACGCCATCGCGCCGCCCAAGGTTAATCGCCAGAAGCGAGCCGGGCAGGGCACGCGCGTCGCGCGACCTGCCCCGCACGGGTTTGGCTGGGGAGGTAGGGATCGAACCTACGAATGCCGGAATCAAAATCCGGTGCCTTACCACTTGGCGACTCCCCAAGGGAAACTGTCACATCCGAAATTCTTGAAGGCCGACATCGCTCAGGCAAACGACCAGAGCGGGTGACGATCGAGTGCACGCGCAACAAAACCGGTCATTCCGCGGGGCAGCCGTGAGAGCGCCTGTTGTGCAGCCTGTTCGTTGGCAAACGCAGCCAGCACACACGCGCCCGAGCCCGTCATGCGCGTTCCCGCCTCCGATGCCACGCGACGAAGCGCCTCGAGAGCGTCGGCGATCTCCTGAAATCGCGCAACCGCCACCGCTTGCAGATCGTTGCGGCCGTAGCCCTCGGAAAAGACTGGCATTTTCGCGGACTCGCTGTCACGTGTCAATTCGGTCGCTGCGAAAATTTCCGACGTTGGTACGTGGATCGGCGGTGCGACCACAGTGAACCAGGTCGCGGGCACGCTGCAGGCCTCCAGCCTTTCGCCGACGCCGCGGGCGAACGCCGGCTCGCCAAAAACAAAGAACGGTACGTCCGCGCCGAGCTTCAACGCGAGGTTCATCAGTGTCGCGCGAGAGAGCCCAAGCCGCCACATGCGGTTCAGGCCAAGAAGCACGGTCGCTGCGTCCGAGCTGCCACCGCCCAGGCCCGCGCCCATAGGGACGCGCTTGTCGATGCCGATCGCCACCCCACGGGCGACACCGAACTCGCGTTGGACCAGGCGAGCTGCCAGGACTGCGAGATCGTCGTCTACCGGAACACCGGCCGCGCCGTGCGTGCGCGTCACCGCGTCATCGTCGCGTAGTGAAAGCGTAATGAGATCGGCGCGGTCGATCGGCACGACCAGCGATTCGAGCGTGTGGTATCCGTCCGGCCGCCGTCCGGTGACATGCAAAAAAAGATTGAGCTTCGCCGGGGCAGGAAGCGTCAGCGCAGTGTGGTCTAGCGGCGGCGTCACTGCCACGCGTCGATGACCAGCCGCAGCTCGACGCCGGGGTAATCGAGCGTCATTCGGGCGGGACGCGACACGCCCGTTGCGTCCTTGACAAACGCCTGGTAGACGATGGTCCAGCCGTCCTGACGCAATACCTCTGGCGTGCCGTCGGCGCCCGCTTCCGCAGTGAATGGCGCACCCTTTCTCGGCGCGCCCTGGACCCAGAATGCCAAACCCTCGATGGGCAGCGCCCAGCCCAGCCCGCGTGAGGTCAACGTCGTCCAGTCGCTTGCGGTTTCCACTTTGCCGTCCGGTGTCTGCAACAGGACACCGCGCGCATCGCCCATCAGCCGGGCAACGGTCTGGCCCAGTGGCGACGCGAGATCCAGCTCGTCGCGATCGCCGGCATGGCTCCAGCGAAAGTTGGCGGCGAATGCGTCGGCATTGTGCCTCGCGGAGAGTCTGCCGGCAATTTCGTAGACGGTCCGGGTATCGGCAAACTTGAATGGCAACGCGTCCCGCGGCGCCGGCGTCGACGCGCATGCGGCGAGCATAAGCAAATTCGCGATCGCCGCGAAGCGAGCGACGCGGTCGGGCAGGCGCATCAGCGGGTGCGGTTCGCGCTACGGCGCAAGTCGACGCACGGTCTCGAGCAGGAGCGCGTTGTCCGGCGTCTCCTTGAGTTGCGACTGCCAGACCTCCTTGGCACGGTCCCGCTCTCCCTTGGCCCACAGGACTTCGCCAAGGTGCGCTGCAATTTCCGGATCGGGCCGATCGGCGAGGGCGCGGCGCAGAAATTTCTCCGAATCGCCGAGATTGCCCATGCGGAAATGCGCCCATCCCATGCTGTCCAGGATCGACGGGTCTTCCGGCGCCAGCGTAAGCGCCTTTTCGATGAGCTTCAGCCCTTCGGCGGTCCGTGGCGTGCGATCGACAAGGGTGTAACCAAGCGCGTTGAGCGCCTGTGGGTTATCGGGTCTGAGCTCGATCAAGCGCGTCAGCCGCGATTCCACCTCGTCGAGCCGGTCGAGTTTTTCCGCGACCATGGCGACGTCGTAGATCAGCTCCACCGAATTCGGGTCGGCCGCCAGCGCGCTGGAAAGGACTTCGTATGCGCCCTTGTAATCGCCCGCGTCACGCAGGACCTGCGCTTCGGCTTGACGCACTTCGACGCCGCGCTCCCGATTCTCCGGCTTGAGCGATGCCAGATATCGGCGCGCTCCCTCTATGTCACCCTTCTTTGCCAGCACGGTCGCGATCCGCAGGGTCGCGATCCAGGCGCGCTCCCCGTCGGTGACTTCGCGGTAACGCGCGATCGCCTCGTCGTAGCGCTTGGTCTCCTCGGCGATCTGTCCCAAATAGAACGCGACCGCGCCGGGATCGGTGCCTGCGCTTCGAAGCTCTTCGAACATCCGCTCCGCAGTCGCGTAGTCTTTCATCTGCACCGAGATCGCGGCAACGGCGAACTGAATGTCGCGATCGGACCTGTCTTCGTCGAGCAAGCGCTGGAACAGCGCGCGGGCCTCGCCGTATCGCTTCTGCTCGACGTAGAGCTGGGCCAGCGCCCCGGTCGCCGCGTGCGACTCGGGCACGCTCGCGAGGAAGCCATTCAAATAGCGAATCGCGCCCTCGGGAGATGTCTTGGCGAGAAGATCGGCCTTGATGAGCGCCGCGCGCTCCCAGCCAGGCTTGAGCTCCAGCGCCCGATCGGCCGCGCGGATCGATGCGGCGGTAATTTCCAGATCTGAAAGTCCGGTGTTGTACCCCGCCAGCGCGACCGCAAAGTGCGCCTCCGCGACGCCGGGATAGGGTTTTGCGAGCTCGACAATCAGGCGGTACACCACGGTTTTGTCGGCCTGCGCGGCGAGCGCCTGATTCAACTGCACGAATGCGTCGGCGAGCGTCTTGCTGTCCGCGCCCGCCTCGGCCAGCACGCGTTCGAGCTCCGCCTTGATGTCACCGCCGGAGCCCGGCTGCGATAGGGTCGCAACCATTTGCTTGGCGCGATCGGCGCTCGGATCGAGTTTCGACCATAGCCGCGCAGCCTCGAGCGCAAGGTCGCGTTGACGGGCAAACAGCGCGACCTCGGTCGCGCGTCGCGCAATCTGCGCGTCTTGTGAGTCTCGCGCCGCTTCGTAGTAGGCACGTGCCGCGAGCGCCGGCGCGCCGCGCTGCAGGGCGATGTCGCCGACCAGCATTCTGTAGACGATCTCGGCGGTCAGGGGCCGCGTTGAGGCGGCCGGGACGGCTGGCGCTGGGGTTGGCGGCACGACGGGCGCCTTTTGCGCCACGGCGTCGTAGCCGATACCTGCAACTCCCAGCAGCAGCGCCAGACTTAGCGCCAGCCGGGCTAGGGAATGCGAGCGGTGAGGAAACATGCGAATCGCTTTCTGTGCTCTCGGCCTAATGCCGGAGCGCCTTCAATCTTAGGTTATATTTGGCGCAGCAACAAACGCGCCTCCCTGCCAATGCCCGAGCTCCCCGAAGTCGAAACCACCCGGCGCGGGATCGCGCCTTACGTGGAAGGGCAGAATGTGACGGCGGTACGACTCTACGACCGCCGATTGCGCTGGCCGGTTCCTGAAGACTTGGCGCAGAGACTCGTCGGCCGGGTGGTCGAAAAGGTCGAGCGACGAAGCAAGTATCTGCTGTTTCGGCTGGGTATGGATACGCTGCTCATCCATCTCGGCATGACCGGCAGTCTGCGCGTTTACAAGGATGCCCCGCCCAAACGCACCCATGACCACGTCGACCTTGAATTCGGCAACGGCGTCATCCTGCGCTATCACGACCCGAGGCGCTTCGGCGCGGTGCTGTGGCTGCCGGACGCTGCGCATCACCCGCTGCTGACCGGGCTCGGGCCCGAGCCCCTGCGCCCGGAGTTCGATGCCGATCATCTGTTTCGCGCCACGCGCAAGCGCCGTGCCGCGATCAAGCTCGCTCTCATGGACAACGCCGTAGTCGTTGGCGTCGGCAACATCTACGCCAACGAATCGCTGTTCCGCGCCGGTATTCGCCCGACGCGTGCCGCAAATCGGATCTCGCGCATACGAATGAGACGCCTGCGCGAGGCCGTGCGCGAGACGCTTGCCGACGCGATCGCAAAGGGCGGAAGCACCTTGCGGGATTACGTCGACAGCGATGGTGCCGCCGGTTACTTCCAGTTCCATTATTTTGTCTACGGCCGCGAGGGGCGGCCGTGTCGAATATGCGGAACGGCGATACGCTTGGTCCGGCTTGGCGGTCGCGCGACGACCTTCTGTCCCACGTGCCAGCGTTAGGCCGAATCGGCATGGCGCGCTTTATGCTAGAGTCCCCGGCACGACGTCCCTCACGCGAACGCGGGCGTCATGACGCAAGGCGGACCGGTGCTCGATTTCCGATGTCGAGGCCGTTCTCGAAGACCGGGGTCTGCGCGTAATTTCACGCTCGCGCCCGAGGGAGGCGCATTCATGATGCAATCCAGGGACCTAGCAGCGCGATTCGAGGCATACAGCGACTGGCGCCGGCGCCTGTCCGCGGGGATTTCCGGCCTGCACGAATGGCTTTCGCAGCAGGAATTGGCCGACGCCCAGGCCGATCTGTCCATCCAGCACCTGCTCGAGCGGCTGCACCAGGATCAACTGGTCGTGGCCTTTGTCGCCGAGTTCTCGCGCGGCAAGTCTGAGCTGATCAACGCCATCTTTTTCGCCGACTTCGGACAGCGATTGCTGCCGTCCGCGGCGGGCCGCACGACGATGTGTCCGACGGAGCTTTTATACGATTCCACGCGGCCGCCGTCGATTCGACTGTTGCCGATCGAAACGCGGGCGCGCGACGGATCGGTGACCGAGTTCAAGAACTACGCCGACGAGTGGGTTACGCTCGCCCTCGATCTATCGTCGGCGGACCGGATGAGCGAAGTCTTGTCCCAGGTCTCTCAGACCAAGCGCGTGCCGATCGTGCTGGCACGCAAATACGGACTTTACGACGACGGCGACGTGCTGGCCCCGATGTCCGCGGCCGACGAGGCGGCCGTCGATATTCCGTGCTGGCGCCACGCAGTGATCAATTTCCCGCATCCGCTATTGCAGCAGGGTTTGGTGATTCTCGACACGCCGGGCTTAAACGCGATAGGAACCGAGCCCGAGCTGACGCTTAATCTGCTGCCCAACGCACACGCGGTGCTGTTTATCCTCGCCGCGGATGCCGGCGTGACCAGGACCGACATCGACGTATGGCGAAACCACCTGATTGGCGAAAGCCCCGGCACCAAGGAAGGCCGCCTGGTCATTCTGAACAAGATCGACGGATTGTGGGACGAGCTCCGAACGGAGTCCGAGATCGAATCCGAAATCGCCCGCCAGGTGCGCAGCAGCGCACAACTGCTTGCGATCCCGCCGGCGCAAGTTTTTCCGGTGTCCGCGCAGAAGGCGCTCCTGGCCAAGGTCAATGGTGACGATGCGCTCCTGGCCAAAAGCCGTCTGCCCCTGCTCGAGCTGGCGCTGTCGAAAGAGCTGATTCCCGCGAAGCGGCACATCGTCGGGTCGGCGACGCGCGCCGAAATTCGTTCCCTGGCTGCGAGCACGCGGACGATACTCGACAGCCGCATTGCGGGTATCCACGAACAGCTGGGCGAGCTTCGTGGCTTGCGAGGCAAGAATCAGGATGTCGTCGAGCACATGATGGAGCGCATCCAGCAGGAGAAGGAGCTCTTCGAGCGCGGCATGCAGCGCTATACCGCTTTGCGGACGGTGTTCACGCAGCAGACCAACGCGCTCTACGAATGCATCGGGCTGGAGAAGCTTCGCGCGACTGCCGGCGAGACTCGCAAGCGCATCGAAGCCAGTCCCTTCACCAAGGGCGTGCGTTCGGCCATGAATGATTTCTTCGCCCAGATCCATGGCGGCCTCGAGCAGAGTGGGCGGCAGACATCGGAAATCCACGACATGATGCTTGCGATGTATGTGCGCTTCGCGAGCGAGCACGGCCTCCAGCCGTTCGCGCCGCCATCATTTTCGATGCTCAAGTACCAGAAAGAGGTCGAACGTCTCGAGCGCGCGTACAACGTGCACTTCAATACCTTGTGGAACATGGTGAGCAAGGCCAAGTTCACGCTGATGAAACGCTTCTACGAGACGATCGCGATCCGCGTCAAGCACGTCTACGACATCGCCAATCGCGATTTGGAAAGCTGGCTCAACGCAGTCATGGCGCCGCTGGAAACCCAGGTACGCGAGCACCACATTCAATTGCGCCGACGCCTTGACAGCGTCAAGCGCATCCATCGGGCCAGCGACGAGCTCGAGGAGCGGTTGAGCGAGCTGGAGCAAGCCGAAGCGGGGATACGCGACCAGATCGCCGCGCTGGGGCGCGAGCTCTCGGCCATAGTCGCGATTATCGAGCAGCCCGAACTATTGCCTCTGGCCGCCAACGGCTAGCGGCGCGAGCTACCCGGCGCGGGGCCCCGCGCGAAGCGCGGGGATCGACGGGGAATTGCAAGTCGACGCTCGCGGCCCACACGCGACGCATCTCATTCACGAGCGGGTTGAGGGGGCCGTGTCTTTGCGTCAACTCCTGCCGATTTCGGCCGGCGGCTTGGCTTTGCTTGCGGTCGACATCAAACCTTCGTACTTGAGCATGAGCTGCTCCCGCGTCTCGACCCGATCGGGATTGAGCGGGATGCAGTCCACCGGGCAGACCTCGACGCATTGAGGCGTGTCGAAGTGGCCGACGCACTCGGTGCATTTCGACGGATCGATGACGTATATCTCGATGCCCTGCGCGATGGCCCCGTTCGGGCATTCGGGCTCGCAGACGTCGCAATTGATGCATTCGTCGGTAATCATCAGCGCCATGATTCGCGCTACCTTTGTGCCTCGTCCCCACAGATCTCCGCGACCTTGGCCTTAAGCCTGGCCGCGACGACCGGGTGCACGAACTTGCTGACGTCGCCGCCAAAGCGCGCGATCTCGCGAACGATCGTCGACGACATAAAGAGATATTTCTCGGCCGGCGTGAGGAACAGCGTTTCGACCTCGGGATACAGGTTACGGTTCATGCCGGCCATCTGAAATTCGTATTCGAAGTCGGAGACTGCGCGAAGGCCCCGGACGATTACGGTGGCGCCGATCGAGTGCACGAAGTCCATGAGCAGTCCGGAAAAGCCAGCCACTTCGACGTTGCGATGTTCCACGAGGACTTCACGGGCCATCGCGATGCGCTCGGCGGCCGCGAACATCGGCCGCTTGCTTTCGCTGTCGGCGATGCCGATCACCACGCGCTCGAACAGTTTCGCCGCTCGCCGCACCAGATCCTCGTGGCCTCGGGTGAAGGG
>WNGI01011323.1_pt1 | contig 14687 bp, 17 predicted proteins | sample 5400621 | NCBI WGS metagenome assembly WNGI01 (sample SAMN13153374, study PRJNA577476) | soil metagenome | isolation source: 20 cm soil or saprolite under Garry oak tree replicate 1 | place: USA:California | collected 2016-06-15 | reverse complement strand
GGTCCAGCATGGTCTCGCGCCAGGCCCAGAAATCGTCACCCTCGGCGCGACCCCGCATCGCCCGTTGAAAAGCGTGGCTGTGCGCGTTGACGAAACCCGGAAGCGAGAACCGGTCGGACACGGGCGCGAGGCTACCATTCCGCCTGTGGCCAGCCCCGTGGCATCGTCGAGGCCCTGGCGCGCGAAAAGCGAGCCAGGCAAGGACGCAGGAAGCCCGCGTACCAGGTCGTACGCGGGCGACCGAGGACACCGCCTGGCGAAGGTTTGCAGCCGCCCAGGCCTTGGCGGATGTCGCCGGGCAGGCCACTGATGGCGACACGAGCCGTCCCCGCGCCTCTGGCGCAACTCCCGAACGCGCTCACTGTGGCCCGCCTCGCCATGATCCCGGTCTTCATCGGTCTCGCCATCGCCGCAGGAGGAGAATCGAGCTGGCCTGCGGGCGCCCTTTTCGGCGCCGCGGGCATCACCGATCAGATCGACGGCTGGCTCGCGCGGCGCTGGCGCGTCGAGTCGGAATTCGGCCGCTTTGCCGATCCGCTCGCAGATCGGCTCATGATCGACGCTGCCGTCGTCCTCCTCTGGTTCTACGACCGCCTGCCGTGGCCGGCACTCGTGCTCATCCTCGTCCGTGACGGCGTGCTCGTCCTCGGCACTCCGGCGGCGATGCGCCGAGGCTACGAGTTCTCCGTCAGCTTTCTCGGCAAGGCGGCGACGTGGGTCCTCTACGCCGCGCTCGCCTTCATCCTCGTCACGGACGCGGGCACCGACTGGCCCGTTGCGCTCTTTTGGAGTGGGGTTGCGCTCGCACTGGCAGCGGGAATCCTTTACGGGAACAGCATCTGGAGGGCCGTCAGGAGATGAAGGCAGTGGTCATGGCGGGCGGAGAGGGCACGCGACTTCGGCCGCTCACCTCGAATCAGCCGAAGCCGATGGTTCCGATCGTCGGAAAGCCGTGCATGGAGCACATCGTCGAGCTCCTCGGCAAGCACGGGTTCGAGGACATCGTCGTCACGCTCGCCTTCATGCCACAGGCCATCCGTGGCTATTTCGGCGCAGGGGAGACCCATGGTGTCTCGATCCGCTATTCCGTGGAGGAGTCCCCCGCGGGCACAGCCGGCTCGGTCAAGCTCGCCGAGGACGCCCTCGACGAGCCGTTCCTCGTCATCTCGGGCGACGCGCTGTGCGACATCGATCTGGCTGCGCTTGTCCGGTTTCACCAGGAGAAGGAAGCGCTCGTCACCATCGGCCTCAAGAGCGTGGACAACCCGCTCGAGTTCGGGATCGTCGTCACTGAAGACGAGGGACGCGTCGAACGCTTCCTCGAAAAGCCCTCGTGGGGCCAGGTCTTCACGGACACGATCAACACGGGCATCTACGTGCTCGACCCGGAGGTGCTGCGCCACATCCCCACCAACCGCCCTTATGACTTCTCCAAGGAGCTCTTCCCGCTCCTCCTGGAGATGGGAAGGCCCCTGTACGGCTTCGTGGCGGACGGCTACTGGCAGGACATCGGGAACCTCGACCAGTACCGTCAGGCGAACTTCGACGCGCTCGACGAGAGGGTCAAGCTCGAGGTCCCTGGAATTCGCCTGCGCGGGAATATCTGGGTCGGGGAGGGAGTCGAGTTGGGCGACCTCGAGGCGGTCGAGGGCCCGGCCTTTGTCGGCAACTACTGCCGCATCGCGCCGCACGCGACCGTTGGCCCCTACTCGGTCCTCTCGAACAGCGTCACACTGCGAGACCACGCGCGGACGACGCGGTCGGTCGTCGACGCCTCGACTTACATCGGGCGCAGCGCCCTCCTCGAGGGAGCGATCGTCGGCAAGTCGTGCGACATCCGTCCCCATGCACGGCTCCACGAAGGAGTCGCAATCGGGGACTCGTGCACGATCGGCGAGCAGAGCGTCGTCATGCCTGGCATTCGTATCTACCCGTTCAAGGAAGTGGAGGCGGGTGCGCTCGTGGACCGCCACCTCATCTGGGAGTCGCGGGTGCCTTCGCGGCTCTTCGGGCGCGATGCGGTCGCCGGGCTCATCAACGTCGACCTCACTCCCGAGACCGCCCTCCGCATCGGCATCGCCCTCGGCACGGCGCTCAAGCGGGGAGAGCGGGTCGTGATGAGCCGCGCCGCGCCCCCGGCTTGCCGGCTGCTCAAGCGGGCCGTCCTCTCAGGCGTGATCTCGACGGGCGTCCACGCCGCTGATCTGCACGTTATGGCGCCGGCCGTCACGCGGCACTTCCTGAAGAACGAAGGGATGGGCGCCGGCGTTCATGTCCGGCCAAGCTCCGCGGACGCGGAAGTGATGGAGATCCAGCTCTTCGAGCCGCCGGGGATGCAGGCAACGCCGGAGTTCCTCAAGGAGGTGGAGAAGCACTTTCTCCGCCAGGAGTTTCGCCGCGCCGCCTACGACGAGGTGGGGAAGATCACTTCTCCGGCGCGCGCGCCCGAGGCCTACGTCGCCGATCTCATCCAGACCGTCGATGTGGACGCCATTCGGGCGCGCGGTTTTCGGATCGTCGTCGAGTATTCCCACTCGGCCGTCTCACTCGTCCTTCCGCTCGTGCTGGGCGCGCTCGGGGTCGAGGCGATCGGGTCGCACCCGTACGCAGGGGAGTACGCGACGAGGACCACCCTGCCGGAGGCACTCGGGCAGGCGAAGCGGCTGGTGGGCGCAGCCGGGGCCGATTTCGGCGTCGCTCTCGATGAGAGTGGCGAGCGGATCTACTTGGTGGACGAGCAGGGTCGCGAAGTGCCGGTCGAGCAGGAGCTGCTCCTCTTTCTCAGCCTCCTCGCATCGAACGGAAAGAAGGGGACGCTCGCACTTCCGACCACGGTGACGAGCCTGGCAGAACCGCTGGTGCGGGGAAGCTCGCTGGTGGTGAAACGGACGCCGGCGTCACTCTCGGCGCTCACACGCGAGGCCGCCGGGGACGGTGTTGTCTTTGCCGGGGCGGTCGGCGGCGGATTCGTCTTCCCGGACTTCCTGCCGGCGTACGACGGTGTGGCGAGCCTCTGCAAGCTGCTCGAGCTTCTCGCGCCGCTCGACAAACCGCTCTCGGAGCTCGTCGCCGGGCTGCCGCAGTCGACTGTCATTCATCGCCAGGTGCGTTGCCCGTGGTCGCGAAAGGGCACCGTCATGCGCGTGCTGACCGAGCGCATGAAGGGGAAGAAGATCGAGACGCTCGACGGCATCAAGGTCTTCGAGAAGCGCGGGTGGGCGCAGGTGCTTCCCGATCCGGACGAGCCGCTCGTCCACGTCTACGCCGAGGGGAAGACGCCCGAGGACGGTGCGAAGCTCGAAGACGAGTTCCTGGCCCTGGTGGAGGAGATCGTCGGGTCGGCTGAGGAGGTCGAGGGCCAACCCTCAAGTCAAGGTTGAAGGATTGGGTCCCGCTTGCCATACTTCAGGAGGCCCGTCCCCTCACCTTGGAGTCCACTTGGAAGCGCTGCCCGACCTCGAGTCACTGTCCGACCAGAGTCTGCGAGACCTTATCCATAGCCTCATGGAGCAAGAGCTGAAGGTCTCCTACGAGCGCCGGATCCTGCACGGCAAGATCGACATCCTGCGGGCCGAGCTGCAGGCGCGGCTGAAGAAGGACCTGGGGGAAGGAAAGAGCCCGCTTCACGACGTCGACGTGGACAAGCTCGCTGAGATTCTCGCCTCCAAGGCGACCCCTCCGGCCGAGTAGGGGCATGAGCCACGTCCACTGTCCCGAGTGCGGCTTCCAGAATCCCGAAGCCTCAAATTACTGCTCCAAGTGCGGAGCCCTGCTGATTCACGACGAGCCCGGCCAGCACACGACCATGACCTTTACTCCGGAGCAGGAGTCCGAAGACGATTCGCTTTCGCTCGCCGACCTGCGCATCGAAGGTCCCGCGCTCGTAGTGCGAGCCGGCGGGGGCCGGTCGGGAGAGACCTTCACACTCGAGGGCGACCGAGTCGGAGTCGGGCGCGGGCCTGAGAACGAGGTCTTCCTCGACGATGTGACGGTGTCACGCCGCCACGCCGTTCTCGTCAAGCGCGACGACGGCTACTACATCGACGACGAGGAGAGCCTGAACGGCACCTACGTGAATCGTCGGCGGGTCGAGAACGCGAAGCTCGAGGACGGAGACGAGGTGCAGATCGGCAAATACCGGCTCACCTTCCTGGCGGGCTAGAGACTATGGCGACCGCCGCTTCCGACATCGAGCGCGACGAGGGGGACCGAGGGGACCGGCCGCTCACCATCGGAGCGGTCTGCCGTCTGCTCCAGGCGGATTTTCCGGACGTCTCGATCTCGAAGATTCGCTATCTCGAGGACCAGGGACTGCTGAATCTGCGGCGCACGCAGGGTGGCTACAGGCTCTTCACCGAGGACGACGTCGAGCGGCTGGAGATGATTCTCAGGCTGCAGCGCGACGAGTTCTTGCCGCTGCGCGTCATCCGGCAGGAGCTCGCCTCACCGGGCCGCGCGGGCGATCGTAAGCGCCCCCGACGGGGCGGGCTCCGCGCCCCCGAGGACGAGATCGACATGCAGACGCTTTGCCAGCGCTCCGGTGCGTCCCGGGAGCTCGTCCGGGAGTTGGAGGACTTCGGGATTCTCGAGCCACGCGTCGAGGACGGCGAGCGGGTCTATCCAGAGCGCGACATCGAGGTCGTCAGCGCTTGCCTTCGGCTGACCCGCTACGGCGTCGGCGCGCGCAATCTGCGCAGCTTCCGCACGGGCGCCGACCGCGAAGCGGGTCTCCTCGAACAGATCGTCGCTCCCGCGCTCAGATCGCGAAATCCCGAGCGGCGCCATACGGGCCTGGAGGATCTGGAGGCGCTTGGCTCGCTTTCCCAGGAGCTTTCACAGCTTCTCTTCTGGCGCGCGCTGCGCTCGCTCGCCCAATAGTGGTCGACCTCGCGTCGAAGATCCGGGACATCCCGGACTTCCCGAAGCGCGGGATCGTCTTCAAGGACATCATGCCGCTCCTCGCCGACGCGGACGCCCTGCACGAGACAGTGGAGCGCCTCGCGGAGTTCGCCGAGCCGCGAAAGCCCGATCTCATCCTCGGGGCCGAGGCACGGGGGTTCATCCTCGGCGCGGCGCTCGCCTACCGGCTTCACTGCGGGTTCGTTCCGGCTCGGAAGCCGGGTAAGTTGCCCTGGCGCACCGTGAGCGCGAAGTACGCCCTGGAGTACGGCTTCGACGCGCTCGAGCTTCACGCGGATGCCATCCGTCCGGGAGCACGCGTGCTCATTCACGACGATCTCCTGGCAACGGGGGGCACCGCCAGGGCGAAGGTCGACCTCGTGGAGCAGCTCGGCGGCGAGGTCGTTGGGCTCGCGTTCGTGATCGAGCTCGAGTTCCTCCAAGGCCGCGAGCGGCTCGAGGGCTACGACGTCTTTTCCCTGATCAAATACGGGGAGTAGCGTTTGTCGTCATGTGTGCCGATACATAATCGGCAGATGTACGACGGGCTTACCGGCCGTTACACGTTCCCTTGCCCCGTCCGGGGCGAGGTGCAGCTGCCGCTGTCGGACTTCCGCCTGCTCGAGCGCCTGCCGGGCCCCAGCCATCCCGCGGTGTACAAGGTGACCTTCGCGTGCGCCTGCGGAGACGACCACGAAGGCCTCGTCACACACGACGAGCTCGACTGGGCCCCGCTGGCCGGTGCGGAGACGCCGTTCGTCAACCTGATGACCGCAAGAGTCGAGGAGGTCGCGACCGAGCTACTTGAGCTGGCCTCTCACCGGATCAAGGCCGGCGACTGGCCGTGGAGCTTCTTTTGCTACCCGGAAGAGCAGCCGCGTCCGGTGTTCCCCTCGGCCTTCCGGGTTCTCTCGGCGGGTGACGAGCGTGTCGGGGTGGCTGTGCAATGTCCGGCGTGCGCGCGGACCTCGGTCAACCTGGTCACGCGTCCACATGTAGACGTTCCGTTCTACAACGACCGCCGCGTCGAGGTCGTGGAGCACATCTTCGCCGCTGACCGCGACTCCACGCTCGACGCGTTCCGCACGGAGCTCTACTCGGGCGCTTTCGACGCCCGTAGGCGCGACCTCGCCGCTTAGCCGGCCGTAACCGAACACGGGTTACAGGCGTTGCAGGAATGGGGAAATCCCGCTTGCAAACACAACCAACGAGGTGACGACAGTGGGCATCTTCCGCAGACGAAAGGATGGCGACTTGGCAACGACCGATGAGCCGGTCGCCCGCGACCGCGTAGTGGAGGACCGCCGCGGCGACTGGGGAGGACCGCCGCTCGTGCGCGCACTCTTCACGTTGCTCGGGGTCGGCACCGCCGGTCTTCTGATCTGGCTGGCGCACTATTTCGACGTGGCCAACTCGAATGAGTTCTGGGCCGCGATGGGTCTCATCGCAGCAGCCGGGCTCGTGCTCGGACTGTCCCAGCTGGTCGGCGGGTGGACGAAGTGGGGAGTCCCGATCGTGAGCCCGGGCGTCTTCCTCTTCGCATTCATCTTCGACACCACCGGCCCGAGACGGCGCGAAGTCGTCGAGCGCGAGCGAGAGCTCGTAGCGGACGAGGACGTCCATGACTATGACCGCGGCGACGTCGTGACGACGCCGGCGAGCGAAAGAACGGTTGTGCGAGACCGCACGGCTGTGCCCGCGGGTGACGTTCGGAGCGACGAGGTCGTGATCGACGGCTCGAACCGGCGCACGATCGCATAGCCGGAATCGAGCGCGTTTCGAGGGGCGCCGCCAGGCGCCCCTCTCTCGTTTGGCGAGCTGTTCACTCGCGCCAGGGATCGCCGCGAACCGCCCCGGCGCCGATGTCTTGCGCATGGACGCCGCCGACGGGAACCGCATCCTGAACGAACGCGCGGCCCCACGCCTTCTCGACCACTGCGCCGCCTTCGATCGGATGACTGGCCCCGCGGGTCGCAGCGCCCGAGCGCGGCTCGACGTCGTGCTCGGCGGAGAGTTGGCGAGTCTCCTCTGCAGAGCTCTCACTCGCCCGCCCGGATTTTCGCGCGCGATTTAGGAGGGGTTGACGAAACACAGTCTGTGCCCTCGGAGGCGCGCTGCTCGCCCCGACGGCGAGCGACGCTCCGCCAAGCCCTCCTAGCGGTTGAGCGGATCGGCGCCGTAGAGGCGCACGTAGAAAAAGATCACGACAGCCGAGATGACGGCCGACAGAAACGCGGTGGCGCCGGAGACACCGATCGCCAGGAGCCCGAGCCAGATGAACGCTCCCAGGCAGATGCCCCAGACAAGCGACGTAAAACCGGGGCTGAAGGCGGGAGGGCGGGGCGGAAAGGGCACTCCACCAACTTTAGTGTCCCGCGCGGCCACCTGCGCCGCCGCAATCGCCGGATGGCCGCAGGAACGCGGATCACTCCTGGCGCCTGCAAAGCGCAAGGAGCAGGCCGCCGCGCGAGACACCTAATCAGGACCAAAAAAATTCGCCGAGCGGGTGGCGCTTTTGTCCACTTCCCCGGCCAGCTTTCCGCTTGCGCGTACAACCGCCCGGTGAAGCTTCAATCTACTCGCGCTCCCTGCTCGGCGCAATCGGCACTCTGGCAAATCGCAAACACCGTTGCAAGAGCTCGTTCAACTTAATGTATGCAATTTGCGAATTGTTCAGTTTTCCACATTTTCCACATCTCTTGGCGGCCGTTGTGGGAAGAGTTGTGGAAGGCGGGTTCCCTAGCGGAAGACTCCGATGAGGAAACCGCCGACGACAACGAGAAGCGCGCCGAGCAGAAGCCGCCGGCCGACGAGTTCGGCCCGCAAAAGGAGTCCAGAAAGGACGACGCCCCAGAGCGATTCGGTCGCGACGAGAGGGGAGACCACGGAGACGCGCGCGCGGTAGTACGCCTCGAACAGGCATACGTACGAGAGGCCGAAGCAGACGCCTGCGACCACGAACGCTCGCCAGCGAAGCGTCCGCAGGGCGGGCAAGAGCCTACGACGGCGGGCGATGAGCACGTAGATGAGCATGGCGAGCGCAGCCGCCGCCAACGCGGTCGCAGCGGCCGCGACGGAGCCAGTGCGTGCGTCCCCGGCGAAATGGCGGACCACGTTGTCCCGGGTCGAAAAGAGCAAGGTGCAGATGAGCGCGAAGACGATTCCCACGAGCCGGACGTGGGGGGGACGCGTCGACTCGCTTGCGAGTACGACTCCCGCGAGCACGATCAGGACGGCGCCGACGAGGAGGGGAGGCTTCACCGGCTCGCCGAGTGCGACGATCGCGATCGCTACTGCAAAGAGCGGAGCGCTCCCGACCACGACCGACGTCCGTGATGGACCGGCGTCGCGCACGGCCCGGGTGAAGAAGACCTGAGAAGCCCCTGGGGCGAGGAGGCCGGCGAGGGCGAAGAGGCCGAGCTCGCGCGGGTGGGCGAACGGATCGGATCGGGGCTCGACCGCGACAGCTGCGAGGGCGACGAGCGCGGCCACGCCGGTCATGACGAGCGCTCCGATCTCGGCGTCTCCCGTTCCGGGAAGCCCGAAACGCAGCGCAACGGTCATCGCGCCGAAGAGCGCGGCGGAGAGCAGGGCGAGAAAGACGGCGGCTACGGGCCCGCGAGCGCGCCCTGCGTGTACACACCGGCCGCGTTCCAGAGCATGAATCCCTCGGCCCCCGCGTCACGCGCAGCCTGGATCTGCTGGCGGACGTCGTCGATCGTGTACGTCCGACCGAGGGAGAAATCCTGGAGCCAGGGCACGAGCCTTGTCTTCGTGCCTTGGAGCGCGGAGTCGAAGTCGCGGAGCGCCAGTGCGACGGTTCGCCCGGGCTGGGCGTTCGGGTCGGGCAAGTTGTACTCGCCGGGGCCGAAGTGGGAGGGATAGACCATCGGATAGATGGCATCGAGGTACTGCGCGATCCTGTCCGGCCGCTGCCCGATGCCCATGTTGCGCGTTGCCGAAAGGCCGAAGACGTCGGCTGACACGCGCACGCCGAGCGGCTTCAGCCGCTCCTGGGCGTAGCTCAGGAACCCGGCGATCACGGATGCCTTCGGGTGCCGTGTCTTGCCGGCGAAGACGGCGTTCGAGAGGTCGCCGTCGGTCGGGAAGCGCACGTAGTCGAACTGGATCTCGTCGAAGCCGGCCTGCGCGGCTGCCGCACCGAGATCGACGTCGTATTTCCAAACCTTGCGGTTGTACGGGTTCGCCCAGCCGAGACCGGCACCGGTCTTCCAGACGCCTCCGTCGCGAGTGCGAATGGCCATGCCCGGGTGCTTCGACGTCAGGATCGGGTCCTCGAAAACGACGATGCGCCCGATTAGGTAGACGCCATGCGCCCGCGCCTTGCGGACGACCTCGTACGGGTTGTAGTAGGGATGAGCGGCTCCGGTGGCCTGAGCGAGCGGGACCCGTGGCCGGAGAAACGCGACGTCACCGTTCTCGTCCTTGACGTCGAGCTCGATCGCGTTCAGGCCCTCACCGACGAGTCCGAGATATTCGTCGAGCTTGCCTCGCAGCGAGGCCAGCGCCATCGTGACGTGGACGCCTCTCAGCTCCGTCGGGAGAAGCGTCGGCTGAGGCTTGGGTGTTGGCTTCGGGGCTGGGGATGCGGCGCTCTTTAGGTTCCCGGCCGCGGTCGGCGGCTTCGTCCCTGGCTCTGAGAGGAACCGAGCCCCCAGCGTGACGCCGGCCGCCATGACCGCGACGACCGCGAGGAGGCCGATGCGTCGGTAGGCGCGCCGCATCCTGGCCTGTCGACGCCGGCTTCTGAATCTCTCGTTAGGGTCGACAGGCTCGAGGAGCATTCGAACCTCGGCACGCTAATCGGTTGGGAGGTCGGCCGCAAGACGCTGTGCACGCCTCGCGCAACGCTTTTTGTTGCGCTAAGATCGAGACATGCCCGTCACGCCTGCAGCCAAGGTAGAGGCGCTGAGCCGCGACTTCCGCTCCCAGCGCCGGTTGGCGGACGCCCTCGGCGTCAGCCCGGCGCAGGTGAGTCGCTGGAAGCGAGGACAGGGGATCGATCCGGACAACGCCGAGCGGCTCGACCTCCTCGAGCTCGTGATGTCGGCGCTCCTGCGCATGTACCAGCCCGAGACGATCGAAGACTGGCTCTTCGGGCTCAACCCACTCCTGCGAAACCGTCGCCCGATCGACGTCATTCGGCAGGGGAGGGTGGAGGAACTACTCGCGGCCATCCGGCAGGAGCAAGCCGACTCTTTCGCGTGATCCTGTTCCGCTGCTTCCCCTGGGACCGGGAGGCGAAGGCGGCTGCACGTGGCGGTCCGCTTTGGTTTCCGCGCATGCTTCAGGGCGCCGGCCGTCACGACAACCCGTTGACGTACGGTTGCCTCTACGTCTCGGAGGAGCCCGTGTCTCCGGTCGTGGAGCGCCTCGCTCGCTTCCGGGGTCGCGAGCTCACTCCCGATAAGTTCGTGAGCTTCGGGAGAAATGTCGCGCTCGCGACGATTGAGCTCCCCAGGGAAGCGGAGCTGGTCGATCTGGACGACCCGCGCGTCCTCGCGAACGAAGGTCTCAAGCCTTCTCGGGTAGCGACGAACGACCGTTCGGTGACCCAAGGGCAGGCTTCGGAGCTCTTCGGCGCGCATGAGGACGCCGTGGGGCTGCGCTGGTGGTCGACGTTCGAGTCTCTCTGGGCGAACGTCACGCTCTTCGACCGGGCCGGACCCGTGCTCGAAGTCGCCGACCTCCATGCGCTGGACGTGGGGGACGACGTGGTGCGGGAGGCAGCCGAGTTTCTGGGCTTACCGGTCTCGACTTGACATAACGCCCGTTATCGTGCGCTGGTCTCTGAGGAGGGTCCCGAAGCGCTCACTTGCTCTTGGGAGGCCTGTCTGGAGCGCTCCAGGGTCTCCTCTGCGCGGCGCATGAGCATTTCGGCGTCGTCTTCGCTTCGCAACTCGACGAGACCGGCGTGGAGGCGAACGCCGTCGTCGCCGTTGTCGACGCGGCCGCCGAGAGCGAACTGAAGCCGGCGAAGGAGGCGCTCAGCGTCGGTCTGCCCCGCCTCGGGCATGATGATCGCGAAGCGGCCGTCTCCGAGATGACAAGGGACGTCGGTACCACGAACGACGCTGCGGATCCGCTCGCCTGCGGCAAGAGGGTCGCTCAGCGGGCCGTCCGTCTCGGCGATGAGGAGGCCGAGTGCACGGCCATAGCGCCGCGCGCGGGCGCACTCGCGTCGGAGGCGCTCTTCGAAGTAGCGGCGATTACGGAGATTCGTGAGCGGATCAGTGTCGGCGAGGCGGCGCGCTTCCGAATAGAGCCGCGCGTTCTCCAGGGCGGGCCCGAACGACGCAGCGAGCTCCTCGAAGCGCTCCAACTCGTCTTCGGCGACCGCCCGATCGCTGCGGCGCCAGAAAACCGCGAGCGTTCCTACGCGCTGCCCGCCGTCGTCCGCGAGCGGTACCGCGAGGCCGCCGGACAGGCGGAACTCGTCGTTGGCCGCTTCGTCCGCGGAGTAGAAGTAATTCAGTTTGACCGCACGCGCGTGGCCGGCCTCGGGCGGAACGCCGATCAGATCGCGCGAGGACTCCTCCCCCGACAGTCCGTAGACGGCTGTGATCGGCTCCTCGCCGTCGTGGCGGAGGACGATCAGTGCGGCGTCGGCCTCGGCCAGGCCGCTGACCGCCCCGAGGGCGCGCTCGAGAGCGGCATCGAGGTCGAGTGTCGAGCCGAGCTCACCGAGCGCCGAAACCTGCTTCCCCTGCTCGCGCGCATCGCCCAGGGCGCGAGCCATCTCGGCGAGCAGGCTCTCCGTGCGCCCGCTCGCCGCCTGGATGCGCGCGATCTCGAGCGCCGCCGCTTTCCGCCAGCGCGCAAAGAGCACGATTCCAAGGGCGAGCAGGAGCGCCGAGAGCGCCAAGGCGCCCACGCCGGTCCACGTAGCCCCGCTGTCGAGTAACACCATTCCGGCTCCCCTCCAATGGCCGCAAAAAGAGCGAGCCCTCCCTCTGAGAATAGGGCGGATTTTGCGAAATACCACTCCTGGGCCCGATGGTGAGGTGTTTACTTTCACGAGCAGGTTGGTAGGGTAGGCCCGGTAACGCCCGGGGTCGGGTGGGTGTGCGAAAGACCCGGGCGCCGCGTGCGTTAAATGGCTGTAAATGGCTGACGAAACTACCGTCCTCCAACACGAGGAGATCCAGCATCTGCTCGAGCGCGGCGAAGCGGCCGGCTTCGTAGACGCGACGGAGCTTCAGGAGGCGATCGACGCGCTGGAGGCCGATTCTTCCGACGCGGACGCGCTCTACCGCGAGCTGGAAGAGCGCGGAATCGAAGTGGTCGAAACGCCGAAGGAGCCGACGCGTGAGCCGACGACTCCGCCGCGCGCCACCGAGGTGCTCGAGACGACGACGGATGCCCTGCAGCTTTTCCTGCGGGAGATCGGGCGGCATCCGCTCCTCACAGCGGCGGACGAGGTCGAGCTCTCCAAGCGAATCGAGCGCGGCGACATGGAGGCCAAGCGGCGGATGATCGAGTGCAACCTGCGCCTGGTCGTCTCGATCGCCAAGAACTATCGCAACCAGGGTCTCCCCTTCCTCGATCTCATCCAGGAAGGCATGTTCGGCCTCATTCGCGCCGTGGAGAAGTTCGAGTGGCAGCGGGGCCTCAAGTTTTCGACCTACGCGACCTGGTGGATCCGGCAGGCGGTGGCGCGCGCGATTGCCGACAAGGCGCGGACGATTCGGGTCCCCGTCCACGTCGTCGAGCGCATGCAGAAGATGCACCGTGCCGAGCGGCACTTGTGGACGCAGCTTGCCCGCGAGCCCACGCTCGAGGAGATCGCCCACGAGGCGGGACTTCCGTTCCAGCAGGCGCTCGAAGTACGAGCTGCCGCGCGGGCCTCGACGAGCCTGGACCAGCCGATCGGCGAGCAGGAAGACGCGGTCTTCGGGGATCTCGTCGCCGGCGAGGAGCCCCTCCCCGAGGAAGAGACGGAGCGCCGCCTGCAAAAGGAAGCGCTCGACCGTGCGCTCGAATCTCTTCCGGAGCGCGACCGCCGCGTACTCGAGCTTCGTTACGGACTGCGCGGCGAGGAGCCGCACACGCTCGAGCACATCGGGCGCCGCCTCGGCATCACGCGCGAGCGTGTGCGCCAGATCGAGATCGAGTCGCTCTCGCGGCTAGCGTCGCTCCGCGAGATCGACGCGGTCGCCAGTCGGTAGCGCCCGCCCGTCGAAGAGGGCGTCGGCCCTCTCCCCCAGTCTCTCCTTGACCCTGTGGTAGGCCTCGTCGAGGTGCGCCGGACGGGCATGGCGGTGGCCGTCGGAGGCCACAAGGGCGGCGAGACCGCCATCGAGGAGACGCCACGCATTCGCCTCGACGTCCGGGCCGTGGTAGCCGACGATGCTCGTCGCGTTCAGCTGCAGGAGCCAGCCACGCTCGGAAAAGCCCGCCGCAAGGCCGGGATCGCCCAAAACGGCCTCAGAACGCTCAGGGTGAGCGATCACCGGCACTAGTCCTGCAACCTCGATGTGCTCTCCAAGGCGCTCAGCGAGGCTGAGAGAGCCGTGAAAGGGCACTTCCATGAGGACGGCCGGAAGATCGCCGAGGCCGAAATGGTGCGGGTCCTCCTCCAGGAGCGCCCGGCTCGGCGTCAACTCGAAGCCGAGCTGGAGGTCGAGCCCAAAGCGTGCTGCCACCGGGGCCATCTCCGCATGGGCTGCTCGAATCTGCTCCTCGCGCTCCCGCGGCAACGGGAGCGTGGGCCAGACGTGCGGGGTGGCGAAGAGAACCGTCGTGCCGTGCTCCGCGGCGCTCCGGCACAGTTCGAGCCCCTCCTCCACGCTCTTCGCTCCGTCGTCCCCGGACGGGACGACGTGCGAATGAACGTCGACGAACATTCGGCCAGCCTAGCGGCAGGCCGTTATTCGGTTCTCAGGTAGAGGCGCAGGTCGGGAGCGGCCGCCTGCAGCTCGCGCAACGCGCGCGATTCGAGCTGGCGGACGCGTTCTCGGGTGACGCCGAGCTCGGAACCGACCTCCTCGAGGGTCTTCGGAATGCCGCCGGTGAGGCCGAAACGAAGCTCGAGCACATGGCGCATCCGCTCGGAGAGGTGCGAGAGAGCGCTCTGGAGCTCAGCGCCCCTCAACATGACCGAGAGGGAGACATCGGGCTGCTCGGAGTTGATGTCCTCGATCATGTCGCCGTACATCGAGTCGCCGTCGCCGACGGGCGTCTCCAGGCTGACGGGGTCCTCTACGAGGTCGAGGAGCTCGTTCACACGCTTGAGGTCGAAGCCGCTCTCCTTCGCGATCTCCTCCGCGAGCGGCTCGCGGTTGAGCTTCTGCGTGAGGACGCGGCGCGCGCGCATGACGCGGCGCACCTGATCGACGACGTGGACGGGTAGGCGGATCGTCCTGCCCTGATCGGCGATCGCGCGCGTCACAGCCTGGCGAATCCACCAGGTCGCGTAGGTCGAAAGCTTGTAGCCCATCTTGTAGTCGAACTTCTCGACCGCGCGGATGAGGCCGAGGTTTCCCTCCTGGATCAAGTCCAGGAGCGGCACGCCCGCATTGACGTAGTTCCGCGTGATTGACATGACGAGCCGGAGGTTGCACTCGATCAGCCTTCTCTTGGCGGCCTCGTCGCCCTCGTCCTTGCGCCGGGCGAGCTCCCGCTCTTCGGCCGGTGTCAGGAGCGGGCCGTCACCGATCTGGCGGACGTAGAGCTTGAGCGGATCCTGCGTTGGCCCTGCGGTGAGGCGCTCTTCGGCCTCTTCCGCGTCCTCCTCCACGACGGGCTCGTCGAGGGCGGCCGGCTCG
>WNGI01003042.1_pt1 | contig 14688 bp, 14 predicted proteins | sample 5400621 | NCBI WGS metagenome assembly WNGI01 (sample SAMN13153374, study PRJNA577476) | soil metagenome | isolation source: 20 cm soil or saprolite under Garry oak tree replicate 1 | place: USA:California | collected 2016-06-15 | reverse complement strand
GCCCGGAATCATGATCGTTTGGCCGGCCTGTAATTTGCGGCCATCTTCGATATGATTGAAATTCTGCAATTCCTCAACGCCAACCTTGTACATCTTGGCGATGGAAGTGAGCGTTTCTCCACGCGCGACTGTATGCGTATTCCCACCCATCGCGCGGGACGTGGATTCCGCTGGAGTCGCAGGATTGACCGGTGAAGGCGTACTTTCTCCAATCATGACGCCCGGTCGGATGTGCGAAATCTGCTCCTCGAGTTTAAGGATTTGTTGAGAGAGCGCGTCGATTTTTGCGTTCTGTTCGTCGATTTTTTTTGCCAACGCTTCGAGTTGAACCGCGTCAGGGGATCTGCTCGGCTCCGGCGGAGGCGTCTGAGCCGACGCTGTCGGGAGGAGTGAGAACCTGAGGAAAAGCGTGGCAATGGAAATAGCAACCAGCTTCATCGTCCCAAATGTTGGCATCAGCCGCTTTGTCTGGCAAGCTTGCGGGAGCGAGGCGCGAGAATGGGTGCGCAGCTTGCCTTTCCAGCATTTCCTTCTAGATTTTTTCATGCCTGAGCGCATCCAAAAGCCAGTCGATCCAGTTCCGTGGGGCCCAAAACAAGGTGATGAGGGTGGTCCGCGTTCACCGGATATCTCCAGGCCGGACACGAAGGACCTTCTAAAGAAAATGCGCAAGGTCGACCCCAATCAATCGAAGCGCTATCGCCAGCGCACTGGCCAATAATGGAGCTGTCCCCGGTGGCGCTTGACCAGAATTTTTCTGGCGCGGCCGACGATTTCCCCGCGCTCCTACGACGCAAAGGAATGCTTAGTCCGGCGGCGATTGTCGATCCAATCGGACACGCAGCGAGGCCGAACCAAACCGCCTGGGAGCCGACGAAGGCGACCACGATTCTTGCATTCAAGTTTTCCGGTGGCGTGCTCGTGGCGGGTGATCGGCGTGCGACTTCCGGTAACACTGTGGTCTACGATCGCGCCGACAAAGTGCTCGAAATAGATCGACATTCAATTATGGCAATCGCCGGCGTGCCAGCAACAGCCTGGGAAATGGCGCGAGTGCTTGAACATTCCTTCCAATACTTTCGGCGGACGCAATTGCAGGAAATGAGTGTGGACGGGAAAGTGCGCGCCCTTTCCAAGCTGTTGCGCGACAATTTTGGATTTGTCATGCAAGGCGTCGGAATGGTCGTCCCGATTTTCGCGACTTACGATTCCAATTCCAAGCCAGAGGCGCGATTGTATTTTTACGATGCGATGGGCGCGCAGTTTGAAGTGGCCGATTACGCCGCAACCGGATCGGGATCACCGGCCGTGCGAGGCATCCTTTATTACGAAAATAATTGGGGTGAAAAGCCGCTGCAAAAATTAAGCGAAGACAAAGCGGTATCGATCGCGTTGCGCGCGCTCGATACAGCTGCGGAATCCGATACAGCGACCGGCGGCGTGGATCGCAGTGGAAAAATTTATCCGCTCATCAAAATTGTGTCACGGGAAGGCATCACGACCTTGCCGGACCGCAAGATCGCTGCTGTCTTCAAGGAAACGGTTGCATGATCGAAGAGCCGTATCGTTGGGTTGAAGCGATTGCCAATCGCCGCGAGTACATTGAGACGCAGCTAGCTTCGGGCAGTCCGATCGCGGCGCTGGGTTATCGGGATGGCATTTTGTTTCTCACGCTCGGTGGGTCACGGCAAAAAATTTTCGAGGTTTATGACCGCATCGCAATGGGCGCGATCGGTCATCCGGGAGACATTGAACGGTTGCGGATGGCCGCCATCGAACTGGCAAGCACGGAAGGTTTCACACGCTCGGCAGCGGATGTTTCACTAAGGCGCCTCGTGCATTATTCGCTCAGCCCAGTGATGAAGAGCGCATTCGAACAAGTTTATGGGCCGCCTTATCTGGCGCGGATGCTCTTTGCCGAGGTCGGAGTGCGCTCGGAACAAGATTTGTTTTTGCGGGTCGAATACGATGGCGAAATCGCGACGAACGGCGCAACCTTCGGACAAGCGCGGCAGGATTTCGCCGCTCTGAGCGGAACACGGCAATCGAGGGAGATGATGGAGTCGTTCCTCAAAGCCGAGCACGCGCCCGATGCCAGCTTCGAAGCGGCGCTAAAGGCTGCGCTTGATGCATGGACTATCGGGCATATGACTCTGCGGACAGATGATGCGAAGCAACTGCCGGACAGCGCGGCCGTCGGGAAATATCGACAAGAACAGATCGCCAGCACCGGCATCGAAGCGGGAATCCTTGAGCGCGACCCGAACCGGGCAATTCGTTATCGTGTATTATTAGATAAGGAAGTACGCGCTTTGATTAACGATTAAAGATGGAGAGAGATGCTCGCCCGAAGACCACGAATGAGACAAGCCATGCGGAGCATACTGGCCTGGACCGGGCTGTTAATTATGATCGTAGCCTTTGTCTGGATGCAGCGGGCCTCGAAACCGAGGCCCGCACGATCGACAACGGCGCAACCGTCCGCGGGGCCGGGTCCATTCGCGGTGGTGGTTCTTGATCCCGGTCATGGTGGGCAGGATTCCGGCGCCATGTGCGGCGGCATGCTTGAAAAGGATCTTACGCTAGACGTGGCGAAACGGGTCGAGCGATTGTTGCAATCGGAGGGGATCGTGACCGTGATGACGCGCGTGGGTGACAGTTACGTTTCGTTGGCGGATCGGGCCACATTCGCCAATCGCGTGAGCGATTGCATTTTTGTCAGCATTCATTTTAACGAAGACAACCGGCCGGTTTCGAGCGGGGTGGAAACGTATTATGCCGCGCATCAAATCACTCCCGGATCATTGGGGGCTACGTGGCTACCTTTTCTGTGGCACGCGCTTTCCGAATCGCCGAATGCGGAAAGTCAAAGCCTTGCCGGGTTTATTCAGGAAGCGCTGGTTGCGCGCACCAAAGCACCTGATCGCGGAGTAAAGCCTGACCAGTTTTTCGTGATCGCAAATGTCATGTCTCCCGCTGTCTTGATCGAAGGAGGATTTCTCACCAACACGGATGACATTTCCAAACTGGCGAGTGACGACTATCGCGAGCAAATTGCCGCAGCCATCAGCGAAGGAATTTTACGTTACCGCGATGCCACAAAACAGCGTCAGTCAACGCTGGCGGTGACTGGACGAGGAAAGCGCTGAATAATAGTGGCGTCAAAAAATGGAATCGAAATGAAGGCTACAGCGATCGCGCTAATTTTTCTCGGATCGATTGTGCTCGTTCGGGCAGACCAAATGATAGAAAGCGTGCAACAAGCCCTGAAAGATCAGGGGTTCTATTACGGCGAGATCACCGGCGAGAAGAATGCAAATCTAACGGCAGCGATTCGCCGCTTTCAAATTCGCAACGGACTCCAGATTAACGGTGAGCTCAATAGTGAAACGCTTCGTTCACTTGGAATTGGTTCTTCCGCGTCGGCACAGCCGGTTGCAAAGGCTGCGCCTTCCCCCACTCCCAGTCCCTCTCAGCAGGGCGATGAATCTTCCGGCGAAACGGCGGACGTGGCCCCGGCTCCAGCTCAGCCTTTCGGCAACGCGCCCCAAGATCGACAACTGTATCCATCAATGCCCATCACGCCTGGGCCTTCAGGAAGGGGGTTCTTTGCTGGAACACCGTACGAAACCGCCCCACTAGGTGTGCAACGCAATCTTATGGTCTCCGCACAGATTGCGCTGGCGCGTCGTGGTCTATATCGCGGCGAGATCGACGGAATCTATGGTCCGGCCATGGAACTTTCGTTGCGTGCGTATCAAGCGCGAACAGGACTTCCGGTAACAGGCCGGTTCGATTTGGAGACGCTTACCGCACTCGAGTTGCTGCCAAGGGCACGCGCGCCAATCTTCAATCCCTACCGGCAGCGTGTGCCTCCTGGCCGTGAGCCACCGGTGCGTGGCGAGTGGATTCCAGATTAGATGCCGAGCTTGGAATCGTTCGCGGGATTGTAGTTACGCTTCTGACCCTGCTCGCGTGAGACAAGCACCTGCTGAAAGCTTGATTGCGCTATGATTTTGGGTTGTCGAAGCGCACCGACTGCAGTTCGGCGAAAACAGTACCGACAAAAACCTGTGCTTCGATGCGAAGCAAAATTCGATCGCTATCGTCCGAAACCCAGATTGTGGCGCGCCGGAATTTCCGGTGTGGCTGTAAATCAAGCTTCTTGCCGATCCTGTTAAGCTGCAAATCGACTTTTATCGCGTTGTAACTGCCGGCGTGCACTGAGACTTTTTCCCGGCCGACCACGGTGATGGTAGCAAGATAAGCGGAGGTAGCGGGGTAAACGACGACGCGGTAAACGCTGCGATCCCTGAGCGGCTGACTACGCAAATAAAGCAGGGCCGAGTGCAAATCGAAAAGATTGGGAAAGCTAGATTCGCGGGTCTTTGTTGCGGCAGAGCTGCCTTGGCCTTCTGTCCGCGCGCGGATAACACCATTATTTGTGAAAGTGAGGTGAGTCGTAATTTCCTTGGATCGATAGCGCTCTGTTTGCTGGGCTTCGACTGGTCGCAACGTTTCCGCATTGGCGAGCGCATGATAATTTACGTCCAGTTTCCATAAGGCGCGGACGAAGCCGATCGTCCGGCCCGTTCCCTCGAGCTGAAACTTAGCTTCAGACGATTTTGTAAAATGGACATCTCCGGTCGCAGCTGTAAATCCAGACCAGCCAAACCGATAAGCTGCACGGAGAGGCCGAAGCTCCGGAAAATTTCCGGGCGGATCTTTTGTAAGCGTTGCCTGCCAGTTAGCCGCAAACGAGATGAGACCAGAAGCAAGAAGCAGAAGGATCGCAACCGACTGTCTGGTCCAAAATACAGTTCGATGTGCCATCCGTCGTGAAAACGGAGCGCAAGCGCGCACGGCTTGGAACTGTTCACAAATCGATGCCTGGTGAAGTGCGCGCCTGCTTTTCACCTGGACGAAAAAACACACGCGAGTTTTGGCCCGCGTGCATTCTTGGATAGTCGAAATTAGAACTAAGGTTTCGAAGCTCTTGCCGGCGTCGCGGACGGGCCCGTCGAAGTTTTCTCGCTCGAGGTAGCGCGGCCGGGCTTGTTGAGAACGGCGATAATGTCATTGGTGAAATCGACATTGCCGTGTGAGTACATTAAAACAGGGACGCCGTTGAGGCTCATGCCGGATTTGTCAAACACCAAGTCCATATTGTTGGTTTTCACCTTTTCCATCACTATATCGGTGATCTCCTTCACAATACCCTCTCGCATGCGCATCGCCTGTTCCTGCAACTGCCGTTCGCGGGTTTGACGGAACTCGTTGATTTCCCGTTCCATATTCTTGATGTTGGCAATTTTGTCGTCGCGCTCCTTTGCCTTTTGCGTTTTGGCGTCGGCACTTAGGGCTGGAGCATCGAGCTGCTTGTTTAGATTGTTGATTTCATCGAGCGCCTTCTTATAAGACTCCGCGCGATCGTCATACTCCTTCTTGGCCGCGTTTTTGGCATCATTGATTTTCGCTTCCGCGTCCTTAGTCTTGCTGTATTCCTTGAACGCCCGTTGCATGTCGACAGTGCCGACCTTCAGTGTGCCCTGGGCAAAAGCCGCGATCGGAAACACGAAGGCAAAAGCCAGGATTGTAGAGACGAACTTTTTCATAAGAAGAGATAACGGTGGTTGGAACCGCGTTAGACTGCAACTAATTAGATTCGTTCAAAATTGATAACCGACGTTGAAATTGAAATGCCCCCCGCCATTGTACCCATCGCGTTGGATCGGGTATCCATAGTCAAGGCGTAGCGGACCAATCGGCAGATCAAGTCGAATTCCGACGCCGATGTCGGAAGCGATATGATTGAAGCCAAAAGACCAGGCCTCACTATTGACGAAACCCGTGTCATAAAAGATTGCACCACGCGCTTTTTCGATGATCGGAAAAGTAAATTCCACCGTCGCGCGCGCCATTGAGTTGCCGCCGATCGGCTGGCCCTGGTCATCTTGCGGGCCGACTTCGCGGAACGGAAATCCGCGCAGATTGTTTGAGCCGCCAAGATAGAGTCGATCGTAAATTGGAACCTGATCGCCGCTCCCCCATGTGTTAACGGTCGCGACTTCGACGTTGAACAGCAGGATCGTGTCCCACCGAAAACGGAAATATTGAGATCCCTCGACGTCAAACCCATAGATCTGTACATCGCCGCCGAGAAAACCTCCCGCAATATAGGGTGAAAGGGTTACGCGCTGCCCGCGGCGGCTGAGCAAGGGATTGTCACGGCGATCAAACACAAGACTGGTGAGAATCTCGCTTTCGACAAACGAACCTTCTTGCGATTGGATCTCCACGGATGCGCTTGGGTCCACATTGAAAATATCGACGTCTTGAAGGCGATAGCCCAAGGTCGCGTACATATATGCGTTGATCGGTTTGCGTAATTCGATTGCGAATCCGTAATTGCGCTGGTCATATACCGTACTCAAGTAGGTTGCCTCGGAGAAAAAAAGCTGGCCGCCCAGCGACAATCGCCGATCGAGGAAATAGGGCTCCGTCAACGACAAAACGAAGTCCTTTCGCTGTGTGCCATACTGCAGGCGCAACCTGAACTTTTGGCCCGCCCCCGTAAAAGCCGGCCAGTTCATCAAATCGAAATTGCCTTGCGTCAGTTCCGCGAACCCAACCAGCTGATCGATCGTGCTGAACCCTCCCCCGAAGGTAAGCGAACCGGTGCGCTTCTCTTGCACCAGGATGTCAAGATCTTTACGCCCGGCGATCTCTGTATCTTCCGGATATGTTTCGACTTTTGAAAAGTAACCCAGGTTCTCAAGGCGTTTTTTGGTCGTGTCCACGCGAACCGTGTTAAAAACATCGCCCGGAGCGAGGAGAACTTCGCGGCGGATGACCTTATCCTTCGTGCGCGTGTTACCAGCAATGTTGACTCGTTGCAGAAACGAACGGTCGCCTTCCTCTATTTTATAGTGCACATCGATACGAGCAGGACCGGCGGGCGTACCTTCCGGTAAAACCACGAGATCGACATAACCGCCGCTACCGTAGGCGTCGGCAATCGCCTTCGCATCGTCGTGCAGCGCTTTTGGCGAATAGACGCTGCCTTCTTTCATCTTTAACAAAGCGCGGATGTTTGCTTCCGTCGCTGCCTTCTCTCCCGAAACTGCAATCTTGCCCACGTGATATTGTGGGCCTTCCGCGATCACAATTGTGATAATAATCGGACCATTCCCGCTGTGTTCCTTGCGCACATCCTTAATCTCCACGTCGATGTAACCGTGGTTCTGATACCACTCGCGAAGCTTGTCCAGATCCTGTTGCAACTGTGTTTCGTCTAGCCGGCCCGATTTATCGACGAACGAAATGAGGGTTTTGCCCCGCGTTTTCATCTGTTTGCGCAACACTCTTTCGCTGAAGTGCTCATTCCCCTCGAAAGCAATTCGGCGGATTGCTCCTTTCACTCCTTCGTTGACCGTGAAAACCACGCGCGAAGTTCCGCGCTTCTCGTCAATTGGCTCGACACGAAATTGAACGCTGACGTCGTTAAAGCCACGCCCTTGGTAAACTTCGATGATTTTTTGGCGTGCTTGCTCCAACTGTTCTTCGTTCACCGGCTGGTTGAGCTTCACTTTGATTTCTTTACGAAGCCTTTTCGCCTTGAGACGCTCGGCGCCATCAATTACGATCTCGCGCACGACCGACCGCGTTTGCACCGCCACGATCACTTTCACACCGCCCTCCCCTTGCGGCTGAGCAAAGATGCGAACGTTCAAAACAGTGCCGGTCTTGTAAAGATTCTCGATATCCTGTTGGACCACCAGATCGGAGTATGGCTGGCCCACTTTGGTCCGAATTTGCGCGAGAATCCGCTCCTTGCTCACCGTCCCTGGGCCGGTGTATTGAACGTCGATTGACCGGACGATTGGAGGACCCTGCGCTCTAGCCGGAACCGTGCCAAGCAGTGCACAGACGAATGCGAGCGAAATTGCAAATGGCGAGGGGCGCATCCATCCGGAATAATGTCTCATAAGTTAAGAAGCGCAGTGCCGCGCAACGAACCCACGCGGGACAGGCGGCTATATGGGGAAGAAGTGGACAATCGTCAAGGCGAGATTTTCCGCGGAAGCAGCCGGTTTGTCCATAGACAACTCCCCCGTAGTTCCTAGTTTAAAAGCTCGTACCAATTATTCCGCCGGCGTGGTTCGTAGCCGGCGTCGCGAATGAGCGACTCAATTTCTGTGGCGTTCAATCGAAATGTTGTTCCGGCGCTGCTCACGACATTTTCCTCCATCATTACCGATCCGAAGTCATTCGCGCCATATTTAAGTGCGACCTGCCCGATGCCCGGTCCTTGCGTCACCCACGAGCTTTGGACATTTTCGACGTTATCCAAAAAGATCCGAGCGAGCGCTTGCGTCCGCAGATACTCCGCCACGCCCGTAGGATGCTTCACCTTGAGAACCGTGTGCTGCGGTTGGAATGTCCAGCAGATGAAGGCGGTGAATCCACCGCTGCGATCCTGCTGGTTACGAATCCGCTGCAAATGCTCGATCCGATCTTCAATCGTCTCGACATGGCCAAACATCATCGTCGCGCTCGATTTCAATCCGAGCTCGTGGGCGATCTGCATCACTTCCAGCCATTGATCGCTGTTAATTTTTAACGGCGAAATTCTCGCGCGCACGCGATCAACCAGAATTTCGCCGCCGCCGCCCGGAATTGAGCCGAGCCCGGCGCCTTTGAATTCGGAGATCACTTCGCGCAGAGGCAACCGGAAAGTTTCCGAAAAATGCTGAAATTCAGGTGGGCTGAATCCATGAATATTGATGTGGGGATATCTTTCCCTGATGTGCTGCAAAAGATCGAGATACCACTGGAACGGCAGCTTCGGATGATGCCCGCCCTGCATCAGGATTTGAACGCCGCCCACAGCCGAAAGTTCGTCGAGTTTTTGATCGATCTGCTCGAAGGAAAGCACGTAGTGATCTTGATCCTTCTCCGTTCGATAAAACGCGCAGAACTTGCAGTAAACGTTGCAGACATTGGTGTAATTAACATTTCGATCGACTATGTAGGTCACGATCTCGCTGCCGTGCCCGTCATAGCTTGCCACCTTGGCCAGATCCCGCCGCACATTTGCCAATATTCCCAGTTCCTCCAAGGGCCAGTGGTATAATTCCAGCGCCTCCTGGGCCGAAATCCGTTCCCCCGCGAGAACTTTCTCTATCAGCGCATCTCGATTTAGCGAAACCATCGCCGGCCATTTTATATGACGCGGCGGCTCATTGCACGTAGATCATTGTGATGAAGCACCGGGTGGCAATTGTGGGTGCCGGCGTGTCGGGACTTACTTGCGGCGTCCTTTTTGCCGAGCACGGATATCGCACAGCGATCTGCGCAGAGGAGACCGGACAGCGCACAACTTCCGCCGCCGCGGCAGCGATCTGGTATCCCTACGATGCCGAGCCAGCGAATGCGGTGATCGCGTGGGCACTGAAAACGTATAAGGTGCTTGTCGATCTTAGCCGCGAGCCCCGCGCCGGCGTCTCGGTAATCGAGCTCCGTCAACTTTCCCGAACCGGTGAAGCTCAAATTCCAAATTGGGCCGTTCCGCTCGGCGGTCGGGCTCTCGACTCTTCTGCTTTAGCACCCAGCCTTTGCCCGGATCCGGACCATGCGCAGCGCGGTAGCTACAGTTCAGTTATTCCGACTGCATTCAAAGGCGGTTTCGCGATTACCGTTCCACTGATGGATACGACGATTTATTTAAATTATCTCGAGGAACGATTGATTAAAGCTGGCGGATCAATCACCGCCAATGTGCACTTGGAAAGGCTCGAAGATGTCAGCAGCGAATTCGATCTCGTCATCAATTGTTCCGGTATTGGCGCGAGAAATCTTGTTCGCGACGTCGATCTTGAACCGCATCGTGGCCAGGTGGCGATTGTGCCGAAGCTTGACGTCTCTTGCGCGATCGTTTGCGACGACCCGCCCCTCATGTACGCGATACCGCGCGCGAACGATTGCGTCTTCGGCGGAACAAACGAACTGAGCGACGACCTTGCCGTCGACCCAGACTCAACATCGCGGATCGTCACTGAATGCAGCCGGGTCTTGAACATCGATGATCCACACGTTCTCGCCGAACGCGTCGGCCTACGCCCGTATCGCAAATCAGGCGTTCGCCTTGAATGCGATCGTCTAAGTGACAATCGCACGGTTGTTCATAATTACGGCCACGGCGGATCGGGATTTACCCTCTCATGGGGTTGCGCGCAAAATGTCTTCAAAATTGCTACGCGCCTCGACGACGGTGGGTAATCCCCTTTTGTTCAGCGTGTGCAATTTGTAAACAAATGCCGTAGCGGATAGGAATCGACGTCGCATGGTTGCCAACTCGGCATGCTACGAATTTGCAAGGCGAGCCACGAGTTATGCGCAGTGTAAAGCGTTTCTTGGTAATCAATCTCGCCAGTCGCGACATGTTCTATTATGACCCGCATCGGGTCGCGCAGGATGGCCAGCATTTGTACACTGACTCCCATTATTCCAAGCAAGAGCGCGACCGCCGCAACCAATCGATTTTTCCAAACGTACGCAACCACCGGCGCCAGGAACACTCCAATCAGCGGCACGGTCGGCGTCAAATAGCGTGAACCCCACGACACACCCCCAGCCCAATTGAACATGCGAGTGATCGTGAGCAGATAACCTGTCACTACGATGAGACAGAGGATGGTCAGCAATCTTTCTCTTTTAAAAAGAAGATACGCGCCGGGAACAGCTAATAGAAAAATCGGCGAATAAACGAACGGCGACCGCCCCGGGCTAAGAAGGATGCCGTACAAATTTTGAAACAGTGCGCCGTCAAAACGCTCCTCCCCATACCCGAAATTTAGGACCGAACCGAAACGAAGGTAGTTAAACGCGGCAAAAGCTAATCCGGCTCCTATAATGATCAGCCCCGATCCAACGGCGAGCGGACCTTTTCGCCAGACGGCTTTTCCCCAGATCGGCAAGGCGAATACATTGGTCGGACGAAACAAGATCGAGATACCCAACGCGATGCTGCTCGCATAGGGAGTCTCGTAAAACGCCAGACACAAACCCATGACCAGGAAAGCGCCGGCGCCAACCTCGGAAAACAATCCGCGCGATTGATACCACCAATCCGAGCAGAGACCGACGAACGCGACAGTCAGGATGGCCGTTCGCCAATCAAAGTAACGACGCAGTAAAAGCAAAAGCGCCGTCATGCCGAGCGCGCCCCACACGGCGTCAAGTTCCAAGGCCCACCGCGCACCAGTTGCAGAAGGCGCTAATTCAGTGGGCGTGGGCGCGCCGAAACCGAGTTGAAGATAGGGCTGATCGTTAGAGCGGGCCGCCAGCTTGTAAAGCAAAGCGACTCCAAACACGTTACCGGGAAAATATTTGGAGTACAAATGACCATCCGGGCCTTTTTGGCCGATATTGACGTGCTCGTTCAACCGCTGAAGTTCATCAATCGCTAAAGTGCCGTGTGTGGCCAACGCGACCCCACTCGCAAAAACCGCCACTTCATCGGAGGCCTGCAGCGCTCCCCTCGAGGTCAGTCCATATAAAATCAAAAACGAAACAAAACAAAGTGAACCAGCGACCAGATATTGGCGTGCGAGCGACATGACAAATGGTTTGCGAATCGGTTTTGCAGCGGGCGGCCGACTCCGGAGAGCTAAGTGCAAAGCTGAGTGCTAAGTCAAATTAACCGCAACGGAAAAAAATTGACGGAACGCGTCGATCTGCGGCCGCTCCGCAAATCAGACCTTCTCGTTGAACGGAATCATCTGCGTTGCCTCAGGCTGATTAGAATTAGACGGAATAACTCCACCTAATCCGCGTGGCCCGCTAGGTCAGCGCGATGCACTGAAATGAGCTGACGACGTCGTCGGGGCCTTTGGCGGTGAAGAAGCTTTCGTAAAAGCCGGGGCCAAGGTCCCAATAATCACCTTTGTAATACTCGTCGCGATAAAAGCGCCAGACGCCGCTCACGACGACGAGACAGCTGATCCGATCGTTCCAGTAATCGCCCACGTAATGAAAACTCAAGTTGGTGCGAGCGAAGGCGCCCTTGAAACCCGTGTGATCATAGAGCACCAGCTCCGGCAGCCGTATAACCTCTGTCACGAGCGGTACCTGTGCTTTCCCAGCCGCAGAGGCGTGATAGCCCAGCGGACCAAGTTTCCATTTCATGTCGATAATGCAGCCGTTGTCCGGCGACAATTCAGTTTTCGGTATTTGTCTCATAGGTGGCGGGTTTTCCTCATTTGAACAGATGGAAATCGCACTGTCGAGCAGAGAGATTTGGCGACAGAATGAACAAAATGGTGAGAACGAAGAAATGTGTGCGCTTCACATCTTCTCCGTTTCATTTCGTTGATGCTGTAAATCCCGTTCTAACTCCAGTTCAGATCATGTGCTCGCGATTATCGGAGCGGAGCCGGATCGTCTTTGTCTGTAAATCGTGGGTCGCGCGGATGAAGCGCACGGTCTTGCTTTTCGCGCGCATCAAAATGGAATGCGTAGTGGCCTTGGTGCCTTGCCCTTTTACGCCGCGCAAGAGCGCACTATCACTGATCCCGGTTGCACAAAAAACGATGTTTTTGCCATTGGCCAGATCGTCAGTTGAGAAAACGCGGACCAGATCTTTTTCGTAGCCGTCATTGATCAATTTCTTTCGTTCCTTTTCATCGCGCGGCCACATTTGGCACTGCATCTCACCCCCGAGGCATTTGATTCCCGCAGCCGCCAGCACCGCTTCCGGCGAGCCACCGATGCCCATGTAAAGATCGACATTGCTTTCAGGAATCGACGGCGCCATCGCCGCCGCGATATCGCCATCGCTAATCATGCGCAACGACGCGCCGGCCTGTCGAATTTGATCGACGATCTCTTTGTGCCGTGGCCGATCCAGCATCATCACAGTCACGTCCTGCACCCGTTTCTCTAGCGCACGCGCGACAACGGCGAGGGTCTCGGCGATCGGGCTCTCCAGTCGAAGTGTATCGCCGCGTTTCTGCGTGTATTGAATCACACGCGGCCCGTAGGATAACTTCATCATGTAAAAGGAAGGTACATCGCGCAGCGCCACTTTTACTCCTTCCTCGGGACTCGCCGCCGCGATGCAACTGATCGAATTCGGCGCCCCTTTGGAAATGTTGGTCGTGCCGTCGATCGGATCGATCGCAATATCGAACTGTGGTGTTCCCGGCAGCCAAGTGCCGAGTTGCTCGCCTTTGAAAATTCCCGGCGCTTCGTCCTTGATGCCTTCGCCGATGACCACTTCGCCGCAGATGTTCATGAGATCGAACATGCCGCGCATGGCATCACAGGCTGCCGCGTCTGCTGCTTCCTTGTCGCCACGCCCGAGCCAGCGCAATGAATTCAGGGCGGCGGCTTCCGTCGCGCGCACGAAATCCAACTCGATGATTCGCTCGATGTCCTGGTAATCTTGTTTCGGCAATCGCAGAGCCACGGGGCGTTAATTTTCACGCAGGTCGCGCGCGATGACAAGAAATCAACGAGGGATGGCTTTGCAGCCTGATCTTCAAATCAACGGCTGCTGAACGTTTTTTCCTCTGGTGAACCGTCCAACCGAGGGAAACCATCTTCGAGAACGATTGGAATCAGACAGGCAGACGAAGCTTGCGCGTTTTCGTTCAAGCCGATTTCAAGTAATGCACCACGGTTCCACGACTCGACCGTGGGCGCACCGTCGAACACGAGGTTACCCAGCGAATACGCAATCGGGCAGCCATGATAAAAATCGAGCGGTTGAACACAATGCGGATGGGAGCCAACCACCAGATCGACTCCATGGTCGATCAGCCATCGAGCGAGTTCGCGTTGTGTATCCGTGGTCTTCTCGCTGTTTTCACTTCCCCAGTGAACGAGGCAAGCGACGAAGTTCGCCTGTGAACGGGCCTTCGCGATTGCGACGTTCAGTCCAACCCGATCCGATGCGGCGGCGACTCGAGAGTTTGCAACAGGATCAACATCGCTGATGGCCAGAAGAGCAATTTTTTTCCCGAGCACGGAAAAGAAACTCGGTGTCCAGTCGCTGCTGCCGGGTTTTCCCACTCCAATTGGCTGGACCTGTTCACGGAACAAACGCGCGGCGCAGTCTTCCAACGCCGCGGTCCCGAAATCGAGCGCGTGATTATTTGCCAAGCCCATCGCACGAAACCCTGCGCAACGGAGCAATTGCGCAGACTGTTCGGGGGCGCGGAACGCGTAACGGCGAGAGGAGGTGCCGAGATCCGAGATCGTGCATTCCAGATTTGCGGCAGCGAATGATGCGCCGCGTAACAAGGTTTCGATGCCAGCAAACGGGTTTGTCCCATTTTCGATTTTCGCTGCAAAGCTGCGGCCAAGCATCACGTCGCCGCCAAAGACAAGAGTCGCCGCGGACTTTGCTGGCGACACGCGAAAGAGATCGAAACGATTTTTCCGGCGCTCTCTCAGGAGCTGCCCCAGTGTGAGTGTTTCCGGAACGCACCCGAGTTGGTGCGCGACAAGATCGTTTTCATCGAGAATGCCAACGGGCTGTCGGTCCTCCATAACCGCCGCAACATGCGTCCCGAGATGGATGATTGTGCCACGCTGGAGATCCTCCGCACTTATTTGTGCCGTGCCAGGCGCGGCTGATTGCGCGACAAGATCAAGATCATCGCGCAATCGCTTCGGGTCGGA
>WNGI01003041.1_pt1 | contig 14689 bp, 9 predicted proteins | sample 5400621 | NCBI WGS metagenome assembly WNGI01 (sample SAMN13153374, study PRJNA577476) | soil metagenome | isolation source: 20 cm soil or saprolite under Garry oak tree replicate 1 | place: USA:California | collected 2016-06-15 | reverse complement strand
CCTATTAAAAGCGGCTGCGGTAAGTGTCTCAACCGTTGTTTCGCTTGAGAAGAAAGGTGTGCTGGAGATCTTTGATGAAGCTATCCGTCGTGATCCATTTGGTCTGGCAACGTTTCCGGACATTGAGAATTACACCTTAACTAATGCCCAGTCCGCAGTTCTAAAAACAATTGAAGGACAACTCATCGCTGGTTCCTACGCCGCGTTCTTGCTTCATGGTGTTACTGGTAGCGGGAAAACGGAAGTCTACATTCGCGCAATGCGCGCTGCCCTGAACCTGGGCCGCTCCGCCATGATGCTCGTGCCGGAGATCGCGCTGACGCCAGTCTTCTCTCGCCGCCTGCGAGCCCACTTCGGCGACCAGGTAGCAATCTTTCATTCCTCTCTGAAAAAGGGAGAACGCTTTGACGAGTGGACACGGGTTAAAAATGGGGACGCGCGCATTGTGATCGGAACGCGCTCGGCAGTGTTCGCACCGATCGAGAATCTGGGGTTGATAGTTGTCGACGAAGAACACGAATCAACTTACCGGCAGCAAGAGTCGCCCTACTACAACGGGCGCGACACGGCCATAGTCCGAGCGCAAAAAGAATCCGCGACCGTTGTGTTAGGGTCGGCCACTCCGTCGTTGGAGTCATTCCATAATGCTCGCCGAGGCAAATACGGTTATCTGCATCTGGCTGAACGGATCGGGGCGAGACCGATGGCAACAGCCAGGATTATCGACATGCGGGACGTCTTTGCACGCCACGGCGGTGCCCGGGTGTTTTCAGACGAATTGCTGGAAGCGATTCGCGAAACTCACGGCAGGAAAGAGCAGTCGATCATTTTACTCAATCGCAGAGGTTATTCGAGCTTTGTTCTCTGTCGCTCCTGCGGCGAAACGATTCAATGCCCTAACTGCGATGTGACACTGACCTATCATCGCAGCGAGCGAGTAATGATTTGTCACTATTGCAACCACCGTGAGGCTGCGCCGACGCAGTGTCCTCAGTGTGGCAAGAAATATATTTACTATGTTGGTGAGGGTACCGAGCAATTGGAGGAAATGCTCAAAAAGCTATTCCCGACTCTTCGCATCGCCCGGATTGATCGAGACACGACATCGAACCGTCAACGCTTTGAAAAATCGCTGATGGATTTCAGTGACGGACTCATTGATACATTGGTAGGCACGCAGATGCTCGCCAAAGGTCATGACTTTCCCAATGTGACACTCGTCGGAGTCGTTTCGGTCGACGCGGGTTTGGCTTTGCCAGACTTCAGGGCCGCGGAACGAACCTTTCAACTCATAACCCAGGTCGCGGGTCGTGCCGGTCGTGGCGATCGCCCGGGCAAAGTCTTGATTCAAACCTATCACCCTTATCACTACGCCCTACGACACGCCACCGCGCAAGACTATGATGGCTTTTACAACGAGGAGATTCGGTACAGGGAGAACCATTCGTATCCGCCTTTTGTTGCCCTTGCCTCTTTGCTGGTTCATGGAACTGATTTGAATCGTGTCCGCTCTGATGCGGTAGAACTGCGCAAGGAGCTCGACCTGGCCAACAAAGATCGGATGTGCCGGATACTTGGCCCGGCGCCGGCGCCGCTTGCGAGACTTAAAGGCGAGCACCGTTTTCAATTGCTAATAAAATCTCGCAGCAGGCGTCAACTCCGTGCGGTAGCTGACGCGGCTCTTAATTCGCTGGGTAAGCGGGGAGTCAATTTGCGCTCCATCAACCTTGAAATCGATCCGGTCTCGATAATGTAAACCTCGTGCGCTGCCACCACCCCGAGTGAGTCTCCTGGGAAAACATGTTTATGATCCTTCTACGCGTTCTCAGTGTTCGCCGTGTCTCCGTGGTGAGTTTGTTTTCGGGACTTTCATCACGAAGGAGGCACGGAGAGCACTGAGGTTGAACAAGAAAACTGCAAGTGAAGATTTTTCCGATAGATTCAAGCAAGCCGGTGGCTTGGGGACCCCGGTTTTGATCAGCTAAACTTGAAACCATGAAACTCTCAGAGCTTGCAACCTATACCGGCGCCCGTATTGACGGAGAAGCGCTCGATATTGAAATTTTCGGTGCCGCTGGAATGGACGATGCAAGAGAGGGTCAGGTGACATTCCTCGCCAATCCTCGCTACACACCGCGGGTCAACACCACACTTGCCTCAGCGATTTACCTCTCCGAAGAGGCGCAGATCGAGAAAAGCATTCCAATTCTGCGGACCAAAGATCCCTATCTGGCCTACACTCGTGCCCTTAGACTCTTTCACCCGGAACCCGAATTACAGCCGTCCATCCACCCCGCCGCTGTGGTTGATGCTACAGCCCGGATTGCTGCACGCGTATCCATCGGAGCTTGCTCGGTAATCGGACGTAACGTCGAGATCGCAGAAGGTGTTTGCATTTATCCGAATGTAACTATTTATGACGACGTCAGTATTGGCAGAGGGTCAGTAATCCATTCGGGAGTCGTAATTCGCGAGAGATCGATGGTTGGTGAACGGGTAGTGATTCACAACAATGCGGTAGTTGGGTGCGATGGTTTTGGGTATGCGAAAGACGAAGAGCGTCAGTGGCTCAAGATTCCGCAAACTGGACGCGTGGTTATAGAAGACGATGTGGAGATAGGGGCCGGAACAACGATTGACCGAGCTTCGGTTGGTGAGAGTCGTATTGGACGCGGGTCAAAGATTGACAACCTCGTCCAGATTGGTCATTCATGCACAGTGGGCGAAGACTCGTTACTTTGTGCGCAAGTAGGTCTGGCGGGCAGCTCGCATCTTGGCAACCGTGTGGTTCTGGCGGGTCAGGCTGGCGTAGCCGGTCACCTGACAATAGGCGACGATGTGGTAATCACGGCAAAGAGCGCGACGAGCCATGATATTCCACCGGGAAAAGTTATTTCGGGAATCCCGGCGTTCGACAATCGCGACTGGCTTAGATCCACGGCGGCTTTTCGTCGACTCGGTGAAATGCAGCGAACTCTCAGACAACTCGAACGACGAGTGAATGAACTTGAGGGGATAAACAAGCAAGAGTGAGTTTGATTACTGGTTCGGCTCTCATTCACAATTAGTGTAGACAAAGTATGAAAACTCGAATTGGATGCCACGGCCTTGTGCCGTGGAGGTTCACGTTAGCTGCTACAAGTAATTAGCGCTTGAGCTTCAGCAGGAGACGTGAGCCTCCACGGCACAAGGCCGTGGCATCCGAATAAAGTGTCTGGGTTGTTTTGTAGCGGCGAGCGTGAGCCTCCACGGCGCAAGGCCGTGGCATCAGTTTACGTAATCGCGCCACCATCAACGATAACTATTTCACCATTCATAAAGCTGTTGCGATCACTGACCATGAACGCGGCATATTCGGCAAGTTCTTCAGGGCGGCCAAGACGGCCCGCTGAAGCCCAGAAGTCGTGCATCTGTAGCAAGCGTTCAGGGAGCGCCTGGGCCAGGTCGGTGTCGAATATTCCAGCCGCGATTGCGTTAACTTTTACGCCAAACGTTCCAGCTTCGCGCGACAGGCATTTTGTGAAACCAATCATTGCTGCTTTGGAAGTCGCATAGTGCACGGCGGTGGGTAAAGCGCGCAATGCACCAATAGAGGTTATGTTGAGTATGCTTCCCTTCCGCTGGCGGATCATTTGTTTATAAATTGGCTTTGTCACGGCGAAGAGACTATCAACATTCGTGTGAATCACTTCGTCCCAGGCCCGATCCGTGGTAGTGGCGAAATTATCTCCGCGGTTAATAGCAGCGTTGTTTACGAGAATGTCGATGCCGCCCCACTTCTCGACAATTTCCCTTGTCAACCGCTTCATTCCTAAGCGATCTGTCACGGACACCATCGAGTTGAAAGCCCGCCTGCCATAGCCCTCGATCTTACGACCGATTTCCTCGGCAAGGTCGGTTCGCTTTCCATAGTTAAACGCCACATCGGCGCCCTCGCGAGCAAACACTTCGCAGAGGGCCGCACCTATGCCACGCGTTCCTCCTGTGATGAACGCGCGCTTTCCTTCAAGCAACAAGCTCACTAGCTATGCGTCTCCTAAAACCCCACCAGGCAGGCATTCGGCCATAGACAGACGTGAATGTCCGTCCCATGGGAACGTGGGCGATGCTACCAGGGATTCGTTTCTTTGCCGGGAGATTAAACCGTGAAAAGCGCCGGCAGTCAATGAATGACTCAAACAGAGGCGACCTCACTGAAGGCTGTACTTTCGGGAAGCGCAGCCGGCTGAGGAATAAGGGCTGCTATTTCTTCGACGATGTAACGAGTGGCGTTGGGGATCGCGAGTCCGACTGTGGCCGATCGCATGAGCGCGTAGTGTGTGGTGTCTTCCATCATGCGGCGAATTACCGGCACTATATCCGTTGCACGTGTAAGCAAGACTCCCGCTCCTCGCTTAGCGATCAAACTTGCCGTGCCGGCTTCTTGCGGCATCGGGTCAGTTATCACATCAGCAATGATCGGCAAACGGCAGGCAAGCGCTTCAAATGTTGTCAGTCCTCCCAATTTGGAGATCATGACATTTGCGGCACCCATCAATTTTTCGATCTCATCTGAATACCCGATTACCTTAATGGGAAAGGGTGCAGTCAAAGCGAGCGACTCGACTGCGACACGTAGCTCTTCGTTCTTGCCGGCGAGAAAGATAGCCTGAACGTCTAGATTGCCACGAACAAGTTCGCGGAAGATCTCCGGAATATTGCCGCCACCAACCCATCCCGCATTTACAAAGACTGTGAATTTCTCAGGATCCAAACCCAGCGCTCTTCGGGCCGCCTGGGCTGCCTCTTCTCCCGGGTAAGCAAACTTGGGATGAACAGGCATTCCCGAAATCTTGATTCGTCCGGGAGCAACTCCAAAATCAATGAGTTGCCGCCTCGCGTCTTCGCTGGCAACGAGATACAAAGTTACATCGTCGCAAGCCCAACCCTTCCAAAAACCATAACAAGGATCTGTAACCACGGAGATAAGTGGTACTCGATCAGCGAGTTTCAGTTCTTTCAATACGCGAGCAAAAATATGTTGAGTCAACGGATGAACGCTCACTACAACGTGAGGGCACCAGCGCTCAAATAGATCAATCACGTAACCAATTGTGCGCTTATGAAAGAACTCGCGGGTCTCTGGACGAACTCGATTCATGCACCAGTAGAAGTATTTCATCCAGTGCTGCCGGTTGCGTAGCATCCAGTTATAAAACTGAACCAAACGCTTAGTCAGGTGATGTGATTCTTCAACAGCCTTCACAACGCGGACGGCGTACGACTCACCTTCAAAAAACTTATGTACACCGGCAACAATAGCTGCCGCCGCTGAACGGTGGCCGCCACCAGTATCAGAGGAAATAATGAGAATCTTAGGATTGCGTGGGGAAGACATCGGAAAACTAACCCAGGTTCATCAATGCTCAGCTATGTGCTTTGTGCTTTGTTTTTCTTACTTTCTGCGCTTCCTTTTGGCTACGTTCGTTTGGCAATCGGCACTTGGCAATCGACAATTTAAGATCCCAAATCTCAGATCTCAAATCTCAAATCAAAAGCAGAATCAAAAATCTAAAATCTAAAATCTAAAACCCTTCCGCCGCCACGCCCTTCGGCTCAGTCTGAGCGCCGTCCATTGCCTTTCGCGCCTTTTTCATTTCGCGTTCAAGCTTTTTGATTTGAATCAAGTGCTTTGGATTAAATGGCAACGACGGGTAGTAACTGTTCGATTCATGCGTGCAGAAGCAGCCGTCGGCCGCTTTCTTGCGACGTTCCTTCATAGCGGGCGAAAGCCAGAGTTTTTGAAAATTCCAATCGTATTCACGCAAGTTTCCGATGGGCGCGAGATTCTCGCACGACGAGACGGTGCCTTCGTCGTAGATAACGCCTCCGGCTGTGCCGGCGTAACACGTCATTTGCGCAGTTTGCGTCTCCTGAGTCCTCGCGATCAGGCCGTGCATGTAGATATCGATTGCGGCCTTAAAGAAACCGGCTTTGCCACCGTAGTTGTTCTTAATCGCGGCGTGCCGAGAATCGTCGTCGATCATTTCGGCAAGCTTCGAGTAGCGCGAGTGATCGATATCCAACTCCACGGGGTCCGCCGAGGGTGGCCGGATGTAATTGAAGTTGACCTTGTCGGGCTTCAGATCATACTTAAGAAAATCGTACCATTCGAAGATTGTGTTCTGATTGGAGTTCATGAAACAGGTACACGTCTGTACATCAAGCCTGCCATATTCTTTTTTGATCGACTGCAGCTGACGTGCTGTGTCAATGGCGATATCCCACGAGCCTGGCTTTTGCCTAATCTTCTCGTGCTCCGTTTTCAAACCATCGATGCCCAGTGCAACAGTCACGTTCAGATTCGGACACTCCTCCAGGATCCTTGTGATATCGGGAAAAATGCGTTTCTGAATCTGCCCATTGGACATTATGTAGATCGACTCGAGCTTGTTGTTCTCATAAAACGCATGAGCGATCTCGGGCAGGTCCTTGCGCGTGAAAGGCTCTCCGCCGGCCAGAATCAGTACACCCAAATTGCCGCCGAGCGTTTCGGATATCTTTTCAATCTCATGAGTCTTCATTTGGAGCTTCTTGCGCGGCCGGTCGTCCAACTCCTCCGTGAAAAAGCAATGAGTGCAGCGCATATCACAGACCGAAGTCACAAGGATATTGAGCAGCACCGGCGAGAAGGGTTGACCGATTGCCAGTTTTGCGTAACGTTTTAGAAGCTCTTTTGTTGTGAAATCCATTTAAACCTCAGTATCTCTCTCGCTAACACGTCTGCAGCGATGATCCTAGAGATAAGCTATCTGCTGTTCCATTGTCAATGTCCTTAGCTGCCACAGATTTGATGACAGAGTGACGACATCTTGTACGTTAGGCGATGGTAGTAGGTTGACAAAACTTTACACCTTCTTGACCAATCTTTACATACGTAGATCGTTGGCTATGGTAACAATCACCTCTGACGCGCAACGCAAAACTATTTTGGTTGTTAGGCCTTGACTAATACCAGCGACCCTGGGAGAAAGCAAAGGCAAGATGAGCCTCCTCACGTCTGATAAGGCGACTGCCAAGGAGCTTTTCCGTCAGTCGACTTGGACCACTGTCTTGCCGTTCGCGCCGGCCACTATTCAAAGACGCGTCGGCACAAAATGGGCCGCGCTTGGCGTTTGTCTTATCGCCTCTTTCGTCGGTGGCATTGGGGCTTCTTTGGTATTCCACCCTCGGACTCAGCCGCAAGAGATCAAAACGCAGGTCACCGACTTTCATATCGTCGTTCCCGATGGGCAAACCGTTATTACGATGTATCCCCTGACGGAACAGGAAGAACTCGGCCGGCTCGTTATCCAACGCGATGGGGATGCAATTCGGGGCCTTCCGCAAACGGAAAGGCGCATAGCACCCCGTGCACGGCTGAGCGCAGATGACGCCACGTTCTTTCGGCGGGAGCTTGCAGGAGTATTTCTTCCTACTGACTCGCCGTGGCAGCGTGCAAACAAAATACGTTCCTGGCTTGTCAGCAGTCCTCATACGGTCGGGATGCTGGGGCTAGCTACGAGGGTTCCCCGCGAAGCCTACCAGCAGATGCGACAGGGGAAGCCTGTTCTCTGTGGCAACCTTGCCGAGATCTACGTTGCACTCTGCGAGGCAGCCGGCCTAACTGCGCGTGCTGTCGGGTTGAGCGTCCTCGTGCGCGATGGCTACTTCGGCGTTGAAACGCATGCCGCGGCGGAGATATGGATCCCGGAGATGGGTGGATGGGTGTTTCAAGATCCAACCTTCAACTGTTATTGGGAAATCGACGGCAAACCAGCAAGCACGCTTTCATTACACGACGCGGTGATGGACGGGCGTCAGATCGCGTTTGGCCCCCGAAGCCAAAGCACCGAAGTGAGACTTCGTGATCACTTCATCGACCCACGTTTGTACTTCCGCCACATTAGTTACGAATACAAGGCCGGTGGAACACTGCTCTACTTCGTTGATAAGCGCCTCGAGCCGCTCACCGCGTCTGACAAGAACTGGATACAAACAAGCAATCGAAGCGACATTCAACGCCTTGACACGGGCGGCAACACTATCGTGGAAAGGCGTGCGCAGCTGGCGCCAGGCATTTTTGCTCAACTGCTCGGCGAAGACCTGTTCATACGCGACCGCCGCGAGCAGGGACGAGGCTTACGGGTTCGCTCCTCAAGCGGAACTGTGCAAGGCTGTGCCTACGCGCATCAACGCGCGGAGGAGTTAGGGCTCTTCAGCGGCACCAACCTGGCGCGAAATCCATCCTTTCGCCTGACCAGCAAGTCTGGAGCGATCGCGGATGAATGGTCAGTCGACGGGCCGGTTGAGGCCATGACTGTATCCGGCGGACAGGCGATGGCGGCAATGGCGGGTGGGCGATTATGGCAACGCATTCAGGTCCGACCTCATTCGCGATACCTCTTCTATGCGCGGGTGAGCGTCGTGCGAGGAATCGTCACGTGGGCCATCGGTGATCCTGCGCCTGGTCCACACTCGATGGGTACGATCGAGCCGGAACGAATCAGCGAGGTAGTTTCAGATGTGGTGGAGAGTCAGAGTGGCTATCTTGACGTGAGATTTGATGTTCCTTCTGGTGGCGCATTCCGGGTCATGGACGTGATTGTAACGGAAGCGCCACGCTTCGCTGCCGAAGACTACTCAAGCATCGAGCCACGAAAACCGCAGGCTACCGACGTGCATCTGCGCCGCGCAACTAAGCGACCTAGCGTAGAAGCGGCGGCGACCAACTAGTTCTGAATCCCACCCACCTTCCTAACCTGCAAATTTCTGTAAGTGGAGTATTGATGAAGATCGGGCTAAGCGGCCTATGCTATGGCGTAAGAGATCGTTCGCCGCGGTTTTGGATTCCCAATGCACGCATACGACGATAAAGATGACTGCGATCTACTCCCATCAACTCGGCTGCGCGCGAGACGTTGCCCTCAGCCTCTTCCAACTTTCGCTGGATAAACTCACGATGGTAGGCCTCGGTGGCCTCTTTGAAAGACGGAAATCTAAAGGACGCTGCAGGAGGTTCTTCTTTCCCGTGTGGCGGCAAGTCCGTCGGAGACACCTTTACTCCCGGATGCATTATGACGACGCGCTCGATCGTGTTCCTCAACTCGCGCACGTTTCCCGGCCAGGAATAATTCTGTAGTTCGTCAAATGCTTCAGGGAGAAACTGTTTGGGTTTTTTGCCGTAGGATTTCGAGAAATGCTGATTGAAATAGTCGACCAGTGCCGGCACGTCTTCTAAACGTTCTCGCAGAGGTGGTAATTCAAAGGGAATTACATTTAGACGATAAAACAAATCGGCTCGAAAGTTTCCCTGTTCGATCTCGACATCTAGTCTCTTGTTAGTTGCAGCTATAACTCTGACGTCTACGCTGATTGAGGTCCCGCTTCCTACCGGCTCAAATCGCTGTTCTTCCAATACCCGCAATACCTTCGCCTGCACTTTTTGACTCATGTCTCCGACCTCATCAAGGAAGATAGTTGCTCCATCTGCCAGCTCAAACTTACCTTTCTTAGCGGCAGTAGCTCCAGTAAACGCTCCCTTAACGTGTCCGAACAACTCCGATTCGACCAGCTCTTCCGGGATAGCGGCCGAATTCACTTCAATGAAGGGAGTAGCCGAGCGGCGGGATTCAGCGTGAATCGCATGCGCAACCAATTCCTTCCCGGTTCCTGATTCTCCATAGATCAAAACGCGACCATCCGTCGGCGCCACTACCGAGATCTGTTTACGAAGTGCGCGCATGGCCACCGACCCGCCAACCATGACGTATTCCTTTGCCAGGGCAGCCGCCCTGTCGGCATTCATCAACTCGAGTCGCTGTTGGCGTAATGCATTTCGTACCGTGAGAACTGTTTTCTCAATTGAGAGAGGCTTTTCTATGAAATCAAAAGCCCCGAGTTTTGTCGCGCGCACGGCGGTTTCGATGTTTCCGTGACCGGAGATGATCACGACAGCAGCATCAGATCCCGAGGCACGAAGTTGTTTCAGAGTTTCCAGTCCGTCGATTCCCGGCAACCACACGTCTAGCAGAATGCAGCCGTACGCGCGTTTTCCGAGCGCTTTAAGACACTCCTCGCCGGTTGAGACCGCGTCGGCGACGAAGCCTTCATCCTCCATCACCGCGCAAAGGGTCTGGCGAATTCCGCGCTCGTCATCAACTATTAGTATTGAATCCATGGGGTGATTTTAGATTTTTGATTAGTGATTTTTGATTTGTGATTGCCGATTGTTGATTGTTGATTGTTGTTCTTAACAATCGGCAATTGGCAATTGCCAATCACAAATCAAAAATCACAAATCAAAAATGTTCTCATCCTGCCGCAGGCAACTCGATCACAAACCTTGCGCCCCTCGGGTGGTTTGTCTCCGCGCGAATCCGACCTCGATGCTCAAGAATGATTCGCTGGACAATGGCCAGCCCAAGCCCTGTGCCGCTGTCACGTCTTGAAAAGTAAGGTTGAAAGAGGCGCTTGAAATCTCCCGGCTCAATTCCCTGTCCGGTATCGGAAATCTCCGCCAGCAATAGACTGCGCTCAGCGTCCCGGCTCGTCTTGATAACGATTCGCTTTTCACCCTCACACCGGACCAAAGCATCGAGAGCGTTATCAATGAGATTTACAAATACCCGGCGCATCTGTTCTGTGTCCAACAACGCCGGAGGTAACTCCGGATCCAGATCCAGTTTAATACTGACTCCGTCGAGCCGTTCTTCATAGAGGCCGACTGCTTGCCCTACCACTTCATTAAGATCTGCCATTCCGGGGCGCGCAGCTGGTAACCGTGCAAAGCGCGAAAACTCGTCTACCATTGCCTTCAACCCCGCAACTTCGCGGCTAATAGTTTCGGTACATTCGTCAATGACTGCGGCAACATGGCCATCATCGTCCCATGCCCCGTGTTTCCCGTTTGAGCCATTGACATCCCCGTGGCCATCCCCATTGTCTCTCGCACGCCGATAGCTCTTGGCAATGCGCTCAGCAGAAAGTTGTATCGGTGTTAGTGGGTTTTTGATTTCGTGCGCCATGCGTCTAGCCACTTCGCTCCACGCAGCCGCTCGTTGCGCCGACAGTAACTCCGATAGATCTTCAATGACTAAAACCACTCCACGCCCTCCGCCGGAAGAACCTCGCAAGGCTGTGGCCGTCATGGCGACAGGCAATGGCCCATTACCGTTCGGCGCGCCGCTTTCGAGCTGAGTCTGCTCGGAGGCATGGCCGGTTCGTCGGGCACGACGGAGCAAGTGGTCGACGACAATCCAGTCGTCGTTGCCGATTAAGTCGCCCAGCTTTTGGCGGCCGTCGAGCAGGCCAACCAGCCGTAGCATGCGTGAGGCTGAAGCGTTAAGCGTAGTCACGCAATCGCTCTCATCAACTGAAACCACTCCCGTTGACAACGACTGCAGTACGGTCTCGATGTAATTACGACGTTCACGCAAGGCCAGATTCTTTTCGCGCAGCTCAGCGGCGCCCGCTTCGATCCTCCTACGATTTTCCTCGAGTTGCGCAGTCATCTGATTAAATGACTCGGCCAGCAGCGCTAGCTCATCGTCGGCAGCGGTCGTTACGCGATGAGAGAGATTACCGCGGGCAATTTCTTTCGACGCCTCCGCCAGCGCTTTGATCGGGGTCGCTATGCCACGCGCCAGATAGATGGCTACCCAACTTGAAACGAAAAGCAGCATGAGGGTCATCAATCCCAGCGTAGAGAGACCCAGCAGCCTGACCCTGCGCTGCTTTTTGACTAGCTTCTGATATTCACTCTGTGAGCCTGTAATTTCATTGAGATCGTTCTCGGCGCGTTTCTTGGGTGCGATAATCAAAGTCTCGTTTTCGTTAAGCGACACGGCGATTACGTCATACTCGCTGCCATCCGCGAGGCTGTCACCAATCTCACCTCGAGCAGCGCGCGCGCGCGAAAAGAGATCTTCTAGTTTTGCGCCGTCAGCGGGCGGTAAATTGGCGCGGCTCTTAGCAACCAGTGAGCCCTCCTTTGTGACCACTTCGGCGCCCGTCAACTGACCCGACGCTACTATCTGATCCAACGTTCCCTGCCTGTCAATCGGTGTTTGCTGGTTCAAAAGCATCACCAACAACGATGCGGTTTCATGAAGGGCACGGTTTTGATCTGTCAGCGTTTCGCGTCTGATCTCTTGCGCCTCCTGGAACGGATAAAACCATTTCTCAAGCGAACGATTGAGAAACAGGTAGGAAAACACGGCCATCGCAGTGATCGGTAAAAAGCTGATGGAGATGAAATAGATGAGTAGACGAGTTTTTACTTTCGACCCAAGCTGCCGCTCGCGTCGCTCCCGCCGCAGCTTCAACAGGTTGCGGACAAAGATGAACGAGAAGACAACAAAGGCAACAAAGTTGAGGGTTGAGAGCGCATACAGAACGAGTGTGTCTGAAGCGGTGTCAGGCTTGATAACAGTCCATAGCCAGAGTTGCTGCGAGACGATTATCGCGAGCAGGAGCAAAACCGTTAGACCCAGGGCCCATAACAGCAGACGGCGGCGCCGGCGTATTTGTCCTGAGTGTTCCTCAGTGGAGTTTTCAGGCGTGTCGTTCATTGAAATGCGTGTTGAAGTTTATCATAGGGTCTTGACCAAGACATGATATAGGCCAAAAAACCTCACCTCAGTTAGAATGGTCGCGTTTTAATCCCTCAATGCAACTTCGTAAATTCTTCATCAACGATGTGGGCCGCCTTCGCAGCGGGTGGCGCTTACTTGTGTTTGTCGGCGTGTTTGTTGCGGTCAGTTTTCTCCTGGGTCTCTTTCTCCGCATTGGCTACGCCTTGGTCCATCAGTTTCTGCCACCGGTGCCGCACGGCGCCTTCATTGCTGATGTGATCTATCGCCTAACGCTTCTATTCTCGGCGCTGGCAGCGGGATATTTCTGCACACGACTCCTCGAAGGCCTTCCTTGGCGCGCTCTGGGTCTAACATTCCACTCCGGTTGGTTTCGCGATCTGCTTGTCGGATCCATCTTGGGAATCGCCTCCCTCGTCCTCGCAGCAATGATAGCCACGGCGGGTGGCGGCCTGCGCTTCACGATGAGTGGGAGGGGTATGCTTTTGCTGGTCGGCAAGAATTTGGTGGCGACTGCCGTGCTCTTCATAGTCGCGGCCCTCGCGGAAGAGGCGATGTTCAGAGGTTACCCGCTGCAAACACTGACACGCGCAAAGTTGATTTGGCTCGGCGTGTTGCTGACCTCCGTTCCGTTTGCTCTCGTCCACCTGTGGAATCCAAATGTGGTGCGAGGCGTCACGTTTGCCAATACGGCACTGGCGGGTGTGTGGCTCGCGGTTGCGTATCTGCGCACTCGAAGTCTATGGTTTCCACTGGGCGTTCATTGGGCATGGAACTGGGCCCTTGGCTCGGTATGTGGTTTACCGGTCAGCGGCTTAAATCTCAACGGGCATCCTCTTTTACAGGGAAAAGACCTTGGCCCGGCCTGGCTGACTGGCGGCAGTTATGGGATTGAGGGTGGCGTCGCCTGCACAGTTGCCCTGCTGCTTTCTACCCTTTTCATATGGCGTACCAATTTGGTGTCTCCCACTCCGGAGCTGAAAAAGTTGACTTCTGAAGAGAACCCTGCGATACCCGCAGCCGTGGTTTCCATCCACCGCACTCCCTAGCGCGTCTAAACGAGTTTTCTTGTTAACAGTTTTCACCTCTCTCCCGTCTTAATCGATGTCAAACAGGCGCGACTCAAGAAGAGCGGATCAGCCAGTCCAGTCAGCGCGCTTCAAGTTCGTTACTGAGCCAATCCCAGCAGAAACATGCATAGCGAATCCGAAGCGAGGCAGTGCGATGTACGAGCTTGAAGTCACAGCGGACATGCTTCTGATGAGCCCCGAAGCGAAACCCTCGATTGAACAGGAACCTAATGAGATCGCGATCGAGGTCGTCCTGGTTAAGGCTGTGCTGGAAGGCGACCGCAACGTGTTTGGCCGGCTCTACGATCTCTACACGCCACTCGTGCATGGCATCCTGCTCGCGCGCGTGCCGAGAGCTGAAGTCGACGATCTGGTGCAGGACATTTTTCTTCATGCTCTCAAGAAGCTGCATACCTTGCGTGACAGCGCGGCTTTTGGACCATGGATCGCCATGATCGCACGCAATAGAGCAATGGACTATCACAGACGATCGCGCGAAACCGTGGAGGTAACGGAAGATTTGCGCAGCACCGACTCGTCTGTTTCAAAAGCGAGGGAGATTCTGGAAATGATTCGGGGTCTGCCCGAAGCATACAGGGAGACGCTTGTTTTACGACTTGTCGAGGGAATGACGGGACCGGAAATCGCGGCCCGCACGGGACTCACGCCGGGGTCAGTACGCGTCAACCTGCATCGAGGCATGAAAATGCTGCGTGAGAAGCTCGGCTTTAAGGAGAGCATATGAACGACGACTACTTGTGGGATAAGAGCGGGGAACCGGATCCTGAAGTCCAACAGCTTGAAGAGATCCTTGGCACCCTGCGCTATCAGCATCGCGCACTCGAGATCCCGAGCCAGCCAATTGGCCACAGGCGTTCCTACTTACCGATTCTGGCCATCGCGGCGACCGTAGCCTTGGCCATCGTTGCTGGAGGTTTGTGGCTGCGAGCGCAAAGCCAGAAAGCACACCAGCCGCTAGAAACCACAATCGTGGTCCCTGGCATGATT
>WNGI01005788.1_pt1 | contig 14693 bp, 10 predicted proteins | sample 5400621 | NCBI WGS metagenome assembly WNGI01 (sample SAMN13153374, study PRJNA577476) | soil metagenome | isolation source: 20 cm soil or saprolite under Garry oak tree replicate 1 | place: USA:California | collected 2016-06-15 | reverse complement strand
GAGGCGGCGAGCAACCCGTCGCGCTGCCGGTAATAGCGCCGCAGCGCCGCCCCCGCGTGCCGCCCCAACGGCACGATCCGCTCCTTGCGTCCTTTGCCGCGCACCTTCACCTGGTCCGACACGAGATCCACGTCCGCCTCGTTCAGCCCGGCGAGCTCCGACAGCCGGATCCCGGTGGAGTAGAACAGCTCGAGCATCGCGAGGTCGCGTGCCTCCCTGAACCCGCCCGCGTCCGCCCGGCGCTCCGCTTCCGCGAACACCAGGTCCACTTCGGCGCGGTCCAGGTGCGTCGGCAGCGTGCGCCCCAGCTTGGGCGTGCGGGTGGCCTTGGCCGGATTCACCTCCACCCCGCGCGTGACGTTCAAGAACCGGTAAAACGTGCGCAGCGCGGAGAGGGCGCGGGCTAGGGAGCGGGGGGCGAGGCCGCGCTGCCGCAGGGCGCCCAGGAAGCCGCGGACGGCGAGCCGGTCCACCCCCGCCCAGCTCCAGGGTCCGCCGTAGAAGCGCGCGCAGAACGCCGCGAAATCCGCCACCTCGCGCGCGTACGCCTTGACGGTGTGCGGCGAATCGTTGCGCTCCTTGCCGAGGAACGCGACGAAGGCGTCGATGTCGGTCGCGGCAGAGGTCACGTCGCGGCGAATCGCTCCATTTCCTCGAGCGCCCGCTCCGCCAGCAACACTTTCTTCCGCTGCTTGTCCTTGACCGGTCGCTCCAGCGGCTCGAGCAGGCCGAAGTTCGCGTTCATCGGCTGGAAGTGTCCCGGGTCGGCCTCCCGCAGATAGCGGTACAACGCCCCCAGCATCGTCGTGGGCGGCGGCAGCAGCGGGGTCGCGCCCGAGAGCAGACGCGCCAGGTTGATCCCCGCGAGGATGCCGGTCGCCGCGGACTCCATGTACCCCTCGACGCCGGTAAGCTGGCCGGCAAAAAGGAGGCGGGGATCATCTCTCGCCGACAGGTGCGGCGTGAGCGCGGCGGGCGAGTTGACGTAGGAGTTCCGGTGCAGGCTGCCGTACCGCAGGAACTCCGCGCTCGCGAGCCCCGGGATCAGCCGCAGCACACGTTGCTGCTCGGCAATACGCAGCCGCGTCTGGAAGCCCACGAGGTTCCACATCTGGCCCGCCCGGTCCTCCTGGCGCAGCTGCACGACGGCGAACGGCTCGCGGCCGGTCCGCGGATCGGTCAGCCCGACGGGCTTCATCGGCCCGAAGCGCAGCACGTCCCGCCCCCGGCGGGCCATCTCCTCCACGGGCAGGCATCCCTCGAAGTACGGCGTCCGGTCGAACTCGTGTTGCGGCTCGTACTGGTCGGCGCAGCCCAGGGCCTGAAGGAAGACGTCGTATTCGCCCTCGGTGAGGGGGGCGTTCAAGTAGTCGTCGCCGCCGCCCTTGCCGTAGCGCGAGGCCCGGAACAACCGGTCGTGGTCGAGCGAGTCCACGGAGACGATGGGCGCGATGGCGTCGAAGAAGGCGAGCGCCGCCGTGCCCAGCCGCGCGGCAATCGCGCAGCTCAACGTTTCGGAGGTGAGCGGACCCGTGGCGACCACTCCCGGCGAGGGGAGCTCGGTCACCTCGTTCCGCGCCAGCGTGATCCGCGGGTGCGCCGTCACGCGGGCGTGTACGCACTCCGAGAAGGCGGCTCGGTCCACCGCGAGCGCCGCCCCTCCCGGCACGCGGGCCTCCGCAGCGGCCTCGAGCACGACGCTACCCAGGCGCCGCATCTCCGCCTTGAGGAGACCGTGCGCGTTCGTCGGCTCCTCGGACTTGAAGGAATTGCTGCAGACCAGCTCGGCCAGCCGATCGGTGTGGTGGGCGGCCGTCGTACGCACCGGCCGCATCTCGTGGAGGGTCACCGCCACGCCCCCCCCTCGCTCCGCCAGCGCCCAGGCGGCCTCGCACCCCGCGAGCCCGCCTCCGACGACGGCGACGGTCAGGTCGCGACCGACTCCGCCGGGGCGGCCTCGGTGAGCGGCACTTCGTGCGCGCACTTCAGGCACTTCCGATAGGCTCCCGTTGCCTTGGTCTGCCGCTGCTCCATCCCGACGAAGCCGCAGCTCGGGCACGCCACGGCGACCGGGCGGTTCCACACGGAGTAATCGCACTCCGGGTAGCGCAGGCAGCCGAAGAAGGTGCGTCCTTTGCGCGTGCGGCGCTCGGCCAGGTCGCCCTCCCCGCACTTGGGGCACTTGATCCCGAGCGGCACCGGCCGGGTGTGCGTGCAGGCGGGGTAGCGGGTGCAGGCGAGGAACTCCCCGTAGCGCCCGGTCTTGATCACCATCGGCGCCCCGCACTCCTTGCAGATCTCGTCCGTCGGCCGGTCGGGCACCTTGTCGCGCTTGAGCGGCTTGGTGAAGCGGCACTCGGGGTAGCGGGTGCAGGCGATGAACGGGCCGAAGCGCCCGCTCTTGACCGCGAGCGCGCTGCCGCAGTTCGGGCACTTGTCGAGGTGCAGCTTGGAGAGGTCGTGGGTCTCGCGGATCAGCTGCTGCACGTCCACGGCGCCCAACGCCTTCGAGAACGGGGTCCAGAAGTCGCCCAGCACCTGTTGCCAGCCGAGATCGCCCTCCTCGATCTTGTCGAGCTCGGTCTCCATCTGGGCCGTGAAGCCCACGTCGAAGGTGTCGGGGAAGAGCCGCACCATGATCTTGCAGACGGTTTCGCCCAGATCGGTCGGCGTGAAGCGGCGGTCCTTGGTCGTCACGTACGAGCGGGTCTGCAGCGTAGAAATGATGGTCGCGTACGTGGACGGCCGCCCGATGCCGAGTCGCTCGAGCTCCTTTACGAGACTCGCCTCGCTGAACCGCGGCGGGGGCTCGGTGAAATGCTGGTTCGGCGTGATCTTCTGCACGACGACGTTGTCGCCCACGACGAGCGCCGGGATCGGCGCCAGGTCCTCGAGACTCTTCCCCTCCTCCGGCTCGTGCGCCTCGTGGTAGAGCACGTGGTAGCCGTCGAACAGGACCCGCGAGCCGGTCGCCCGGAACAGGAAGCGGCCGAGATCGAAATCCACGGTGGTGGTTTCGTACACGGCTGGGTTCATCTGGGACGCGACGAAGCGGCGCCAGATGAGCTGATACAACTTGAACAAGTCCGCTTCGAGCGCGGCTTCCAGGTCCTCGGGGCGCCGCAGCACGTCGGTGGGCCGGATCGCTTCGTGCGCGTCCTGCACGCGCGACTGGCCGCGCGATCCGCCGTACACATTGGGCGACTCAGGCAGGTAGCGCTTGTCGAACTGCGTCGCGATGAAGTCCCGCGCCTGGGCGATGGCGGAGTCCGCCACCCGGGTCGAGTCGGTCCGCATGTACGTGATGAGACCGACGGGGCCTTCCGCGCCGACCTCCTGGCCTTCGTACAGGGCCTGCGCCGCGCGCATCGTGCGCTTCGCCGAGAAGCCGAGCTGCTTCGCGGCTTCCTGCTGCAGGGTGCTGGTCGTGAACGGCGCCGCGGGCCGCTTCTTGCGCTCCTTGCGGGTGACGTCGCTGACGACGAAGGGGAGCCGCCCCGCCGCGTCCACGATGGCCTGGGCGCTCGCGGCGTCCTTGATCTCCGGCTTGTGCCCGTCGAGCTTGTGGAGCCGCGCCTGGAAGACCTGGCCGTCCTTCTCGAGGTCCGCCTCGATCGTCCAGTACTCCTGCGGCACGAACTTGCGGATCGCCTGCTCGCGCTCGACGATCAGCCGCAGCGCCACGGTCTGGACGCGGCCTGCCGAGAGGCCCGTCTTGAGGCTCTTCCACAACAGCGGCGACGCCTTGTAGCCCACGAGGCGATCGAGGATGCGTCGCGCCTGCTGGGCGTCCACCTTCTTCTGATCGATGTCGACCGGGTTCGCGAGCGCCTGGGCGACCGCTTCCTTGGTGATCTCGTGGAACAGCACCCGCTGGACCTTGCCGCCGTTGCCGATCTGCTCCGCCACGTGCCAGGCGATCGCCTCGCCCTCGCGATCGGGGTCGGTGGCGATGAGCACGCGGTCCGAGGTCTTCGCCGCCTTCTTGATCTCGGACAACGTCTTGGCCTTTCCCTTGATCGTCACGTACTTGGGAGCGAAACCCTTGTCGACGTCCACGCCAAGCTCCCGCTGCGGCAGGTCGCGGACGTGTCCTACCGTGGCCTTCACCGTGTAGCCGCGGCCCAGATACTTCCCGATGGTCTTCGCCTTGGTGGGTGATTCGACGACGACGAGGGCACCGCGCCCCTGGGCGGGGGTCGCGGCCCCGGGACCCCGGGGCGCGGCCCCACCCCGGGGCGCGGCCCCGGGGTTGGCCTTGCGTCGGCGAGCAGGCCGTTTCGCCTCTTTCACGTCGCTCTTCTTAGCCGCCACGCGTCAACCTCTCGTCAACGACGACAGAACGGGCATCTTTACCATCCGGCTGCGCTTTGCGCAAGTCTCACGACCTCCGTCGCGACCTCCGCCGCCGTCTGGCGGTCCGTATCGACCTTCGCGTCCGCCCGCAGATACACCGCCTCCCGCTCCTTGAGCAGCTGGCGCATCCCCTCGACCGGGTCGCCCCCTATTAACAACGGGCGGGTTCCCGCGGGCGCCGCGCGCTGCAGCGCCGTGTCGGCTCGCGTGCGGAGATAGATCACGAACGCCCGCGGTTTCGCGCCATCGAGGGCGCCCGGCTGGGACGCCCAGCCACCGCCCGGCGCGATGATCGCGGGCTCGTGCCCGAGCGCCGTTTCCATCTCCTTGCGCTCGAGCTCGCGGAACGCCGTCTCCCCCCGCTCCGCGAAGATCATCGTCACCGGCTTTCCCTCACGCCGCTCCACCACTGTGTCGATGTCCACGAAGCCGGCGTGGAGCTGTTCGGCCACGAGCCGGCCCACGGTGGTCTTCCCGGCGCCCGGCAACCCGATCAGCACGACGTGCCGCTTCACGATGCGGCGCCCTTGGACTGGCGACCCCCGAGCTGCGCCTGATACCCCGCGACGTTGCGCTGCATCTCGCTCAAGGCGTCGCCGCCGAACTTCTCGAGCATCGCCTCCGCGAGCACGAGCGCCACCATCGCCTCGGCGATGACCCCCATGGCGGGCACGGCGGTCACATCGGAGCGGTCCGACTGGGCCGGCGCCGCTCCCCCCGTCTGCAGGTCCACCGTGCGCAGCGGCGACATCAGCGTGGAAATGGGCTTCATCGCCACCCGCGCCACGACGGGCTCGCCCGTGGTCATGCCCCCTTCGGTGCCGCCGGCGCGGTTGGTCGCGCGGCTCAAGCCGGGGAGGATCTCGTCGTGCACCTCGGATCCCTTGCGGCGGGCCGCCTCGAAGCCGAGGCCGAGCTCCACGCCCTTGACGGCGGGAATGGACATCAGGGCCCGCGCCAGCCGACCGTCGAGCTTGCGATCCCACGAGACATGGGAGCCGAGTCCCACCGGGACGCCGAGCGCCACGACTTCCACGACGCCGCCGAGGGTGTCGCCCGCCGCCTTGGCCGCGTCGATCCGCGCGATCATCTGCTGCTCGGCCTCGCGATCGAGGCAGCGCACGGGACTCTGGTCGGCGGTCTCGTTCAGGCGAGGCGGGAAGGGAGAGGGGTCTCGTGCCGTGACGCCTCCCAGCTCCACGACGTGGCTCGCGACCTCGATGCCGAACTGCTCGAGCAGCAGCTTGCACACCGCGCCGCAGGCCACCCGCGCCACGGTCTCCCGAGCGCTCGCGCGCTCCAGGATGTCGCGCGCGTCGCGGCGATCGTACTTGAGCACGCCGGCGAGATCGGCGTGCCCCGGTCGCGGCCGCGTCACCTGACGGCGCCGCTCCGCCCCGGGGGCGTCCGCCTCGGGGGCCATGACGTCCTGCCAATGCTCCCAGTCTCGGTTCCACACGAGCATCGCGATCGGCGAGCCGAGCGTCTCCCCCGCGCGCACGCCGGCGAGCCATTCGATCTGGTCGGCCTCGATCTTCATGCGCGCGCCGCGGCCGTAGCCGCCCATGCGGCGCTTCAGCTCGGTGTTGATGCGTTCGGCCGTGACCGGGAGGCCGGCGGGCATGCCCTCCAGCACCGCCACGAGCCCGCGGCCGTGCGATTCGCCTGCCGTCGTGAAGCGGAACGTCATCCGATCCTCACCCCTTGTCCCCCTGCGGCATCGATAATAACACGCGAGCCCGACCTAGCGTCGGGCTCGCGACACCTCGTCCCCTCGCGCGGGCGCGCGGTCACCGCCGCGGCGCGGGGTTCGGGTTCGGGAAAAGGGGCAGCTTCACCATCACCAGACCCCGAGCCGTGACGCCGAAGAGCAGCTGGTTGCCCGACGCGTCCTTCGCGACCCGCAGCGGCCCGACGATCGGATCCCGCACGGGAATCGAGCCGATCACGTTATAAAAGAACGTGTCGAAGACGAGAACATTCCCAGCCGGATCGGCCGCGAACGCCACGCGGAGGGTGGAATCTCGGGTTCCACCCAGACCCGTGCTGCCGCCCTGCCCCGCCTGGAAGTCGTGGAAGTAGTTCATGTCCATCCCGAAGGCGCCCACGGGGGCCGCAAACGTGCCCTTGAGGCGCAGGCCTTCGTCGAGGACGTAGATCGAGTCGGCGCGGACCAGGTTGGTGCCGCCGTTGAAGTTTGTGCCGATCGACGCGACCTTGACGCCAGTGTTCGAGATGAAGTCGCTCACGTCCACGGCCGGCGACATGCCGAGATCCTCGTCGTTGTTGCCGGCGTCGCCGACGAAGTTCGACGTGGGCGGCGACGTCTGACACGACAGGAACGTGTCCGCCGCGCCGTGGCGCAAGGTGCCACGGGTGGTGTAGCTCATGACGCGGCGGTAGGTCGCCGACGCGTTGCCGCCCTCGCCGAAGAAGCCGTGGGTGAAGTTGCCCGAGTTGCGCGCGAAGGTCGAGTCGCCGAGGCCGAACGTCTCGAAGTTGATCGTCACGCCGAGGCACGGCGACAAGATCACCTCGGTGGAGTTGTACGGCCGGCCCCGCCGCAGCACGATCTTCAGCGTGTCCGAGACGTCGCTGCCGTTGACGTTGCCGATCTCCCAGAAGAAATGCCCGAACAACACCGTCGGATCGAAGGTCGGGTCGTTCCGCAACTTCTCCATGCGCAACGTCGCCTTATTGCTGAACGGCGAGCTGGAGCTCGCGGTCGGCGTGGTCGAGTACAGCACGAAGACCGAGTCGGTCTGGTCGCAGTTGCCGCGGCACACAGTAGCGATGTACTGCGGCCGGTCGGACAGATCGTAGATGGTCTCCCGCGACTCGTAGAACCCGCCCACGTTGACCACGTTGTACTTGATGACCTGGTAGTTGGGCAGGTCCTGGCGCCACCGCAGGCGGCGCGCGACGACGTCCATGACGGACATCTCCGTCCCGCCCGCGTCGGCGACGACGATCGTGTCCCCGTAGCCCCCGAGCGTGTCGTGCGGCCACAGCGCGATGCCCCAAGGTTGCGGTCCGGCCGTGCCGATGCCCCCGGCGACGAACGCCGTGTTCGCCACCTGGAAGATCTCCACGCGCCCGAGCGGGGTGTTCGTGAGGTACAGCTCGCCCGTGCCGCCGTTCGCGTTCGCGTTGAAGATCGCGTCGGCGATGTGGCTGCCCAACGGCAGCGCCCGCGTGACGCCCGCCACCAGCGTGACCGTGTCCGCCCGCGCCGGGCCGGTGGGGCTCGGCACTGTGAAGGTGGCGCCCGTGACGCCGCGGTTCAAGGCAGCGGCGCCGTCGATGGCGAACGCCTGCACGACGACCCGGGTGGGGAACGTAGTGACCCCGGCCAGCTTGAGCGAGAACTTCTTCGTGATGTCGGTCGAAGTGCCGGCGAAGTTCAGCGAGTCCCCACCGATGATCGCCCCCGTCGTGTCGGCGACGGTAAACCCGATCCGGGTGATACCGCTTGGATCAGTGGCGTGTACGAGGATGGTGTCCCCAACCTCAGCTCGCAGGGCGACGGTTTGCTCGACGCGGGGCGGCGTCAAGTCGTTCAGGACCGACTGAATCGTCACGACGACGATCGCGCTGGACCCGCGTCGGTTCGCCGAGTCGACGGCGAAGCCCTGCACCGTGAAGGTGCCGGTCGAGCCGGTCACCAGTACCGAGTCGATGAAGTCGACCGATGTCGGGAGGATTGCTCCGCTCACAACGGAGTCGGCGCGCACGGCGGTCTGGCCCGTGGGGGGGGTGATCGTCCACCCGACCCGCCGGATCCCGGACGACTGGTTCGCGACGACTTCGATCGGGACGTACTTGCCTTGCGACGCGAGCGCTCCCGGCGCGGGCGAGACGAGCACCACGTTCAGCGCGTTCAGATTGAAGAGGAAGATGAAAAGCGTGTCTTCGGCGAAGTTGCCGGCGCCGTCGGTGGCGTGGCCGATGATCTGGATCAGCCCCCCAGCGCCGGACCCCAGGACCCCGGGCGAGAGCGACACCGGGAGGGTCGCGCTCTTGAGCGTCTGGTTCGCGAAGATCGTGTCGGTCGTGTCGATAAACCCGCCCGAGTAGGTCAGGCGGATGTCGTTCAGCGCCAGGTTGTCGGTGGCCCCCGCGCTGAACGACAAGCCGCTCCCGATCTGCTGCGTGTCGGCGGTGGCGGCCGTCGCGCCCTTGCCGGACGACGCGGTCAGCGTGATCGTGGGCTTGATCAAGTCCGGCGTGAAGCCGCCCGGATTGCGCGCGGACTCGCACGCCCAGCCGGCCAGCGCCAGGACGCACAACCCCCAGAGTGTCGCTCCCGCTCGTCCCCGCTGCATAGAGACTCCCGGCTTACTTCCCGGTGCTGGGCGACACCAGGTCATCGATGATGTGTGGCGTGATCAGAATCAGGAGATCGCGCCGGTTTTCCTGCTCGTTCGTAAACCCGAACAGCTTGCCGAGGATCGGCAGGTCTACAAGAAGGGGAATTCCGGTCTTGGATACCGTGACCTCGGTCACCGTGAGGCCGCCGATGACGGCCGTTTCACCGTCCGACACGAGAATCTGGTTGTCCGCCTGCTGCGTCTGGAACGTGAACCCGATGTCCACTGACGAGGGCACCACGTTCGAGCGCTCGGCGTGCACCTCCATCAGGACCTGACGGTTGGCCGTGACGTGCGGCGTCACCCTCAGGTTGATGCCGGTTTGCTGGAAGCTCACCGTAGCGCGGGGGGGCGTCGCGCCGCCGGCCGCGGTCGCGCTCACGTCGATGACGCGGATCGGCACCTTGTCGCCCACGAGGATCTCCGCGGCCCGGTTGTCGAGCGTCGTGATCGTGGGCTCGGCCTGGATGTCGTCGAGCGACAGCGTCTGCAGCGCCTGCAGGAACGCCGTGAGGTCGAAGTTCCCGATCGCCGTCGAAAAAATGAGGTCTAGGGCCGGGTTGATCACGGCCTGGCTGGCGTTGCCCAGGGCCGCGAGCGAGTTGCCGCCGAGGTCGATGATGGTCTGGTCGGGCGTGAAGAACTGCGTCGGGACTGTCCCGGTGGGCACGCCGTTGATGTTGTTGCCCCCGGGCTGCGCGCTCGAGGGGATCGGCCGCGACACGAGCCGGTTGAAGAACTGCGTCTGCGAGCCGAGGTCGTACTTCAACCCCAGGTTCTCGATGTCGGTCCGGTCCACGAAGATGATCTTCGCCTGGATCGACACCTGCGGCGTGCGGATGTCGAGGCCCCTGACGAACTGCTCGACGTCGTTGATGCGGTTGCGCGTGTCCGTGATCACGAGGGCGTTGTTGGTCGTGTCGGCGACCACGGCACCGCGACCCTTCGAGACGATCGACTGCACCGCCGGCACGAGGGAGGTCGCCTTGGCGTAGTTCACCCGCACGAGGCGGGTCTCCACCGGCACGGTGGAATCAGCGCGCGCGAAGTCGGCCTTGTTGAGGACGTTGATGATGCCGCCCTCGAGCACTTGATAGGTGAGCCCCTGCGACTCGAGCACCGCGGCGAACGCCAGGTCCCACGGCTGGTTCTTGATCTCGGCCGTCACTTTCCCCTTCACGCCCGCCGCCACGACGATGGTGCGTCCGCTGAAGGCGGCGAAGCCGGTGACCACGTCCTGGATGTCCGCGTCGTCCCAGCGGACGGTGATACGGGGCGCCTGCGACTGCGCGCTCTCCCCGGCGTGCGCCGCGAGATAGCGATCGATACTCACCGGGTCCGACGGAATGCTGAGCGTGACCGGCGCGGCTTCGAGCCCGCTCGGGGAGGGCGACGGGGCCGGGGGCGGGAGCGGCCGCGACGTGGGGGGCGGACGGGAAGGCGCCGCTGCGACGCTGCGGGCAGCGCCTCGACTCGACCAGGCCGCGAAGGCCGTGCGATCGGCGCCGATCTCGACCCGCACCTGCTTGTCGCTGCGCTTGATCTGATAGTCCTTGAGGAGGTCGAGGTCGATCACGACCCGCACCACGTCCGGCCGGAACTGGGCGTAGCGGATGTTGCGCACGCCGCCGCGGTTCTGGCCGTCGTACAGCGTCGCGGGCGCCGCGAGACGGGCGCCCACCAGGTCCACCACCAGGCGCGCGGGGCTGCGCAAGGTGAAGTCCTGCACCTGGACCGCGCCCTCGAGATCGATGACGACCGCCACCTTCCCGACACCCGGGAGCACGCTGACGGCATGGACTGCACCGTCCCGCGGGTGGGGCGCCGCGGCGACGGCGCACAGAGCGGCGAGAGCCGCGAGGTACTTCATGGCATCCCCCCCTGCTTGGCGAGCTGCAGGCTCTCCTGCCGCTCGAAGCCGAATTCCTGCACCGTAAACACGATCTCCCGAGGCCGGATCTGCGTGACCTTGAGGCGCCCCAGCACGTCACCGGCCTTGGCGCGATACCGCTTCCCGTTGGTCACGTCGCGCAGCACGGCGACGCTCCGCACCGGGTACCGCTGGTCGTAGTAGATGCCCACCAGCTTCAGATCCGAGAGCAACGGCCGGATGTCGCCCGACTTGAGGAGCGACACGAAGGGATCGCGCCCGCCGCCCTCGTACGCGTACTTCTCGCGCACCATGGCGACCGCGGGGGTCGAGTCGCGCCGGGCGCTCTCGGGCTTGGTCTGCGCCGCCAGCGCTCCGGCCAAGAGCCCGATGAGCGTCGTCGCGATCGCCACGTCGTCGCCTCCCCTCACCCCCCGCCCCCTGCTTTGGCGCCGGGCTTGGCCGGCGGCTTCGGCGCCGACGACTTGACGAAGGTCCGGATCGACAGGTCCGCTTCGAGCAGCGCGCCGACCGTGTCGGTGAGCAGGCGCTGCGCCGCCTGCGACGCCGGCTTGAGGACGATGAGCAGCTCCAGCCGATAGCGGTACGTGTCGAAGGGCGGCCCGGGGTCCACCGGGAGCGGATCGATCTTGCCGATCGTCACGCCCCGCACCTTCGCCTTGGTGGAGATATCGTCGATGAGCGCGGGCACCTCATTCTGCTCCGGCACGAGCCGGCGCATCAGCCCCACCATCGCGCGGTACTGGTCCACCTTGCGCCGCAGGTCCTCCATGGTGCCCTGGGCGAGATCCTGCTTCGCCCTCTCGATGATGATCTGGAGGCTGTCGATCTCGGCCTTGGCGGCGTCGATCTGCTTGCTCGCGGGGTCGTAGTAGTACTTCCAGAAGCCCCAGCCGCCCGCTACCGCCAGGATCGTGAGGAGCAGCATCACTTGGCTGCGCTGATCGGTGGGCAGCAGGGCCATGGCGCTTACCTCAGCGACTGGGTGAGCGGCACCGTGTGGATGTACACGGAGTCCGCCACGCGGTAGCGCGCCGTCACGGCGAACGCCGTGACGGGGCGGTCCTGCTCGACGACCGTCTGCGAGCTGGCCGCCATGACGTCCGTGAGCCACGGCGACGCCGCCAGCTGCCGCAAGAACGTCGTGTACGCCTGAATGTCCACGGTGATGCCCTGGATCAGGAACGTCACCGTGGGGGCCACGGGCACCGGGGCCCCGCCCGCGCCGCCCGCGCCGCCCGCCGGCGGGGGGGGCGCCGCGGGCGCCGCACCGGAGGTGGTCCCCTGCGCCGTGATGCTCGCGAGCCAGGTGTAGGGAGGCAGCGCCTTCGTCACCTGGTCGAGGATGTGTGGCCACACATAGCGGTCGGCGTCGATCTGCCGAATCACGGTGATCTCGGCGACGAGGGAGTCACGGATCTTTTCCGACTGCCGCTTCTGGGCGATCACGGCATCGAACCGCCGCTTCTCGGCGCGTACCTCTTCCAGGCGCGAGTTGAGGACGGCGAGCCGCGTGCGAGTGGTGACGAACAGCGCGAGGCTGCCGCCCAGCACGATCACCCAGGCGCCGCTCGCCGCGAGCAGCCAGGGGTTCGTGATGTTCGCGATGATGGCACGGAAGTCGGGAAGCTTCAGGCCGAGCTTGAAGCCAGCCCCCGCCGGCGCCGCCTTCTTCTTCCCGGGGAGGAGGTTGATTTCGATCATGCGGCACGCCTCAGCGCCAGGCCGACCGACAGCATCAGGAGGGGCGCGACCTCGTCCACCGACACCGCTTCGAAGACCGCATCGCGCACCTTCAGCCGCTGCAGCGGGTTCGCCAGCTCCACCGGCACCTTGAGCCGCGACGCCAACGCCTCGTTCAAACCGGGGATCCTGGCCCCGCCGCCGCTCGTGAACACGTGGCTCAGACCCCCAGCCCCCCGCGACGCGGTGGCAAGGAACGCCGCCGCGCGCTCCACCCCCACCGCGATCTCCTCCCCCCGCGCCTCCACGTAGCCCTCGAGATCGGCGCTCTGCGTCATCCCCTGCACCACCTTCTCCGAGTCCTCGGCCGAGAGCCCCTTCTCGCGCTGCAGGTCCTCGCGGAAGCGCCGCGTGCCCACGGACAGGTCTCGCGTGAGCACCGGGACCGCATCCTCGAGGATGTTCACGTTGGTCACCTCGTGCCCGATGTTGACGAGGCCGACGACGCCCTGCATCGCGTCGGGATGGTTCAGCTCGAACGCGTTGTGGATGGCGAAGGCGTCCACGTCGATGATCGCCGGCGCCAGGCCAGCTTCCCCCAGGAGGCCGATCCGGTTCTCCACCAGCTCCCGTTTGGCGGCGACGAGCAGCACATTCATCTGCAGCCCTTCGGCGTCGGGATCCAGGATCTGGAAGTCGAGCTCCACGTTGGCCATGTCGAAGGGCACGTGCTGCTCGGCTTCCCAGCGGATCACCTCGCGGGCGTCCCCTTCCTTCATGCGGTCCATCTGGATCTTCTTGACGATGACGTCCCGCCCGCCGACCGCCGTCACGACCGACTTCTGCTTGACCCCGGCGGTGGAAAACAGCCCCCGAATGGCCTCGGCCACGATCCCGGGGTCCATGACCTCGCCCTCGACGATGGCGTCGGTCGCGACTTCGGTGGTCGCCACCTTCACCAGCTCCGGCTCGCTGCCGGAATGGTCGATCACCACCAGCTTGATGATCCCAGAGCCGATGTCCAAGCCGACCGAGGTTTTCTTGCCGCCGAACAGGCCGAATAAGGCCATACAACCCCTGGTTTAGAGACACGAAGGGGCGAGGGCAAACTACAGTAAGCCCCGCCCCTTATCCTGTCAAGCCTCGAACCTACTTGAGGCTAGGACACCAAGTATCTATGGGGACAGCACTTAGCTCACTTCTAGCGACCTCCAACCCTGACTGCGCTGTTCATAAAACCCTACTCTACAACAACTTAGCCAGATTAGAACAACTGGACCCAGCTGCGCGACCGCATCGGCACGACCACGCCCGTGGCTTGGAGCGCCCGCAGCAACGCGCAGCTGGAGTAGTTGACGTTCGCGCGCCCCGTGATCGTGTTGTCGCCGAGATGCACGCTGTCCTGCACCATCGTCGCACCCCAGAAGTGCGCGTCGGTCGAGCCGCCGCCCGCGGTGTTCAGGGATCCCTTGATGATGGTGACTCCGAACCACTGGAAGCCGCCTTGGACGTTGAGATCGCCATCCACGAGCAGGATCCCCTGACCCTGGACACCATTGATGGTAGACGTCCCCGTGAGGTGAACGATGGGGAAATAGCTGCCGCACGGCTGAGTGGGGTTCTCGCCGTCGCCCCAGTTGGTCACTACCGTCTGGTCACACTGACCGTTCGCCACCGCCGGCCCGATGCTGTTGGAGAAGTTCTGCCCCGGCAGCGTGAGGCTGGCCCGCGCCGCCAGCTGCGTGTAGGTGACGTCGCCGTACTTACTGAACGTGCTGTCGGTCAGGGTGGGGTCGACTTTCACGGGCGGCAGACCCACAATGGTCCCGTTGCCACTCGTCGAAACGGTATCACCTGTGCCCGCCCGAATGCCCGCCAGTGGGGCCTTCAACGCTCCGCACCCCGCCCAGCTAGGGGGTACGTGGTCGGTGCCGTCGATCCTCGCGTTCCCCCCCACCTTGTCGTTGGACGCGGTGGTGAGTGAGGCTTGAACGTCGAGCTCGAGGGTGCGGATCGACGCGAGCATTCCGAGACGCTGCCGCGCGCGGCCGCCGCCAAAGCTCGCTGTGCCGCTGACCGTGTCGTGGCCGGTCACATCGATGAGGTACACGTTCTGGTTCATCCGATACACGTACCCGCCGTACGAGCCCGTGTGGGAGGGCGTGGTTCCCCGAGCGTAGCTGTTGGGAACGTCGATGGAGTCAGTGGGATAGAGCCCCCGCTGGTTGTAGGCCACCGGGTCCCAGGTGCGCACGACGTCGTAGACGCCGAGCTCCGCGACGCCGAACGCCTGCTCCAGCCGCCGCGTGCTCTCCCCTACCCGCTGCTCCTGGGTGCCGGCGAACAGCGCGCCCGCGACGAGCGCCCCGACGATGACGAGCGCGAAAATCGCG
>WNGI01003233.1_pt1 | contig 14693 bp, 14 predicted proteins | sample 5400621 | NCBI WGS metagenome assembly WNGI01 (sample SAMN13153374, study PRJNA577476) | soil metagenome | isolation source: 20 cm soil or saprolite under Garry oak tree replicate 1 | place: USA:California | collected 2016-06-15 | reverse complement strand
GGCGGCCACGCCGATCGCCGGGGCGCCGCGGACCACCATGTCCTTGATGGCGCGCGCCACCTCGCGGTGGTCGCCGTAGACGCGGTAGACCTCGCGCGTGGGGAGGAGGCGCTGGTCGAGCATGACCACGCGTCCGCTGCGCCACTCGATGGTCCTGACCGGCATGCGCCCCTCGGAGGGAGCATACCCGAATCGCGCGCGGCGCGACACCCTTGACCGCGCGCCCGGGGCACCGTTATCGTCCGCGCCCGCCGTGAGCGACTTCAGCCAATCCCATTCGGTCGAGATCGCGGGCTCGCTCGAGGACTGCTTCGCGGTGCTCACCGACTTCGAGGCCTACCCGTCGTGGTCGGGCCCGGTGACCGAGTGCCGCGTGCTCGAGCGGCACCCCGACGGGCTTCCCAAGCGGGTCGCCTTCAGCCTCGACATGACCCTCAAGACGATCCGCTACACGCTCGACTACGAGTACGAGCCGCCCCGCGGCGGGCGCTGGCACCTGGTCGAGAGCCCCGACGTGAAGGACGTGCACGGCTCCTACGTGTTCGAGCCGGCCGGCAAGCGCACCAGGGCCACCTGCACGCAGACCATCGAGATCGGCTTCTGGGTCCCGGGCTTCCTCCGCGCCCCGCTCGAGCAGAAGGCGCTGCGCGACTCGGTCGAGGAGTTCAAGAAGGCGGTCGAGGCACGCGCCCGCCAGCAGGCGCCCCGCGCCTGACGAGGCTCCGCGGCGCTGCTCGCGGAGTGGATGGTGTGCGAGCGGTGCGGCCCAAGCTCCAGCGGCGTTCAGAGGCCGAGCGACCTGCGAACCTCGCGCTCGACGGCGGCCATGTCCTGCTGCGCCAGGGCGCCCAGCCGCCGCTCGACCATGCCCCGCTTGATCGTGCGGAAGATCCCGGTCACCAACGATGGAAAGAGCAGTCCGGCTCCCTTCCAGTCATCGAGCAGGTGGTCGCCGAAGAGACGCCGCCCGATGTTGCTGGTGATCGCGATGACGATCACCTCGCGCCTGGCGCGATGATACGAGGGGGAGCTGACGACGACCGCCGGGCGGAGCTTCCTGCCCGACTCATCCGAGAACACGAAGCCCACGAGGATGACGTCGCCTCGCCTAACGGCGGTCATACGCCGCGTCCTTCGGGTTGTCCCAGAGCTCCGCGAGCACCGGGTCCGCCTTCGCGGTCAACGTCAGCAAGCCCCCGCCCTCGTCCCCCAGGTCCTCCCGCAATCGCTCTTCGACTGCCTGCAGCACGTATTGCCGGACCGTGAGGTCGCGCTTCGCTGCCGCCAACCGAAGGCGACGACGTACCTCCGGACGCACGTCAATACTGATGCGGGGCCGTTTCGCGGTGGACTCCATCGCGCGCGGCACGCGACTCACCTCGGAGAGCAGATTGACTCTATGGCGCTACGGTGTCAATGACACCATGACACTCACGGACGCAGCCCGCGTCAGGTAGACGTGGCCCGCGCCAGACCGCCCTACGGTGACGCGCCGCCAGCTTCGTGCTACGCCCGGCCACATGAACTACACCCAGCACAACCCGCTCCCCATCCCCGACGTCGGCCCGAGCGAGCGCGTCCCGGTCACCATGGACACCATCTTCGACTGGGAGTACGCGCTCCGACGCCAGAACCTCCTCGCGCTCTACGAGAAGGGCAAGGCGAGCAGCTGGAACGCGCGCGACCTCGCCTGGGACACCGAGGTCGACTTCGCGAAGAAGACGCGCGACATGCTCGGCATGGGGGCGGGCGAGATCTTCAACCAGCTCCTGAACCCGCCCCATAAGCTCGAGCCCGACGTGTCGGTGGAGCTCAACCTCAACATCACCGCCTGGATGCTCTCCCAGTTCCTGCACGGCGAGCAGGGCGCGCTCCTCGCCACCGCCAAGATCGTGCAGGGCGTCCCCTGGGAGGAGGCCAAGTGGTACGCCGCCAACCAGGTGGCGGACGAGGCGCGGCACGTCGAGGTCTACCATCGCTACCTGACCGAGAAGCTCGGGCGCTCCTTCGGCGTGAACCGGCACCTGCGCACGCTGCTCGACCAGATCATCTGCGACTCGCGCTGGGACATGACCTACCTCGGCATGCAGATCATCGTGGAGGGTCTCGCGCTCGCCGCCTTCAGCCTGATCAAGCTCCAGTGGCCCGACGAGCCGCTCATCCAGGACATCACGGCGCGCATCATGGACGACGAGGCGCGCCACGTGGCCTTCGGCGTCCTCTCGCTCGAGCACCTCTACACGCAGGAGCTGAGCGGGGCGGAGCTGAAAGAGCGCGAGGACTTCGTCATCGAGGCGACGCACCTCATGCGCGAGCGCCTCCTCATGGAGGACGTCTACGAGCGCACCGGCCTCGACGTGAAGGTCTGGCTCCCCTGGTCGATCGAGACGCCCTACATGCGAGGCTTTCGCCAGATGCTGTTCTCGAAGATCGTGCCCAACTTGAAGCGCCTCGGGCTCCTGACGCCGCGCGTGCGCGCCGCCTACCAGAAGCTCGATCTCCTCCGCTTCGAGCACCTGAAGGACTCGAGCGAGGAGGCCGAGGTCATGGCGCCCGCCGAGCTGATCGAGGTGCTGTCGCAGATCCGCCAGGGCACGTCCGCGAGCTGAGTCGGACCGGCGAAGGGACCGCCGCGCCCGCGCTCAGCGGGCGAAGGTGACGGTCACCGCTAGCCCGCCGCACGCGCGGCGGGCAAAGCCACCGGCTGGCGCTCGAGCCAGCGTGTGACGAGCGCAATGGCCCAGAGACGCGTCGAATGATCGCGCATGCCGCTCCGGTGCTCCTTCAGGAGACGCACGACCATCTCGCGCCGGAAGAAGCCGTGGGCGGCGAGGCGCGCGGGGGTGAGCGCCTCGTCGAGCCAGGCCGACCAGGCGTGCGGCGGCGGCACCGGAGTTGCGTGCGGGGCACGGAGCGTCGCGAGGGGCAGGAGCTCGGCCAGCGCGCCGCGCAGGAGGAGCTGGCGCTCGGTCGCGTTGCCCCGCAGCGCCGGCGGCACGCTCGCGACGAACTGCGCGATCCGATGGTCGGCGAGCGGCAACCGGAGGTCGAGCCCGGCCGCGGCGGCGCTGGCGGCCGTCGCGCGCGCGGGCAGGCGGAAGGTCAGCTCCGCGTAGTGGATCGCGTCGGCCGGGTCGGTGCCGCCGGCCGACGCGGCCTCCGCGAAGAGCCCGCCCAGGGTGTCCCACGGGCGCGCCTCCCCGAGGACGGCGAGCGTCTCCGGCGTGAAGAGCGCCTCGCGCTCCTCGGGGAGCACGTGGCTCACCGCGCGCGCGTACATCTCGAGGGGGGCGAGCCGCTCGGCCTCGACCAGGCGGCGCAGGCGCGCGGCGCGGCCCCCGGGCACCAGCCGGGCCCAGAGCTGCGCGCCCTCGCGCGCGAGCGCGGGCAGCGCCCGATAGCGGCGGATGCGCTCCATCGCCCGCACGGGCGGCGAGCCGCCGAAGATCTCCTCGCCGCCCACGCCGGCTAGGAGGACGTCGACCTCGCCCCGCGCGCGCGTCGCCGCGAGCTGGAGCGCGACCACCTCGGGGCCCCCCACTGGACCGCCGTGGGCGGCGAGCAGCCGATCGAGCGCGGCCGTCCAGTCGGGCGACGCGCTCACCGTCGCGTGCTCGACGCCGGCGCGGGCCGCGTGCTCAGCCGCCGCGCCGAGCTCCGCGGCGCCGTCCGCGAAGGCCGCCGTGTACACGCGCGCAGGCAGGCGGTGATCCGCCGTCGCGAGCGCGAGGAGGGCCGCCGCGTCGAGCCCGCCGGAGAGCAGAAGGCCGCTCACCATCCCTGCCTGGCGGAGCCGGAGCGCATCGAGCAGTTGCTCGCGGATCAGGCGCGGCAGATCGGCGCGCGTCATGCGGCGCTCGGGAAAAGTGAGCTGCCAGTAGCGCTGCGTGCGCAGCCGGCCGTCCTCCCAGAGCGCCATCTCCCCGGGACCGAGCTGGCGGATGCCCGCGTAGACGGTGGACGGCGGCGGCACGAGGCCGAAGGTCACGAACGCCTCGAGCGCGGCCGGATCCCAGGTCCCGGCGAGCGCGGGCAGCGCCACGAGCGCCGGCAGGCTGGAGGCCGCGGCCAGCCGCCGGCCGTCGGCCGCGTAGAAGAGGGGCACGAGGCCGAGCTGGTCGCGCGCGAGCAGCAGCCGCTGGAGCCGCTCGTCCCAGAGCGCCACCGCGAACGCGCCGCGCAGCGCCTTCACGCACTGCACGCCGCGCTCCTCGTAGAGGTGGACCACCACCTCCGCGTCGTCGCGGCTCGCGAGCGCATGGCGGCCCGCGAGCCCGGTGCGCAGCTGGCGGGCGTTGTAGATGTCGCCCGCGAGTACGGCGTAGACGGTGTGCCGCTCGTTGGTCGCCACCGCGAGCGGCGGCCCGGCATGCGCGAGCACGAGCGGACGGCCTGCGGCGTCCGCGCCCGACCACGCCGCCGCGGGGACGGTGACGTCGCCCCAGTCCGAGAACACCCGCAGGCCGCGCATCAGAGCCGGTGCGCCACGATCTCCACGTCGCCCTGAACGACGGTCATGCGGTACTCCACGCCGCCCGTGCTGAGCCGCGCGTGCAGGCGGAAGGCGTCGTGCTCGAAGTGGACCGCGGTCGGGCCGTCGGCACGCGGCACGAGGGCGTAGCCGAAGACGAACGGCAGGCGGACCGACGCCGCGAGCGAGATCACCGGCGCCGGCCGCCGCTCGCCGTGGCGCGCCGCGTACCAGCCCTGTGGGGCGGGCGTCTCGACGCCGCCCGTCATGCGGATCTCGCCCACCCCGGCGGGCACGATCTCGACCGCGGCAGCGTCCGAGCGCGAGGCCACGAACGCCGGGTGGCCGTGGCAGGCCGCCACCAGCCGGACCTCGGGGTGGAAGTGGATGAAGGACTCGACGTCCCACTGCCCGCTGCCGAGGAGCTCGTCGCACACGAGCCAGAACCGCCCCGGGAGGCAGAACACGCGCCGGCGATGGCTCAAACGGAGGTCGAGGGCGAGCCGCGCGAAGCCGTCGTGCGTCCCGGAAAAGTAGAGCAGGCCGTCGCGTGCCACCCAGTGCACGTCCGAGACCGCGGGCACGCGCCCGTTGGCGCGCTGCTCGGCGCCGGCGACGCTCACCACGTTGTGGGCGCGCGTGCTGCGGAAGTACTCCGCCCACGGCACCGGCTCCTCGCCTCCCGCCCCGGCATCGACGATGATCCGCATGCCGCCGACCGAGAGCTCGTAGCCGAAGGCGCCGTCGTGCCCGTCGGCGGGCGGGCTCTCGCCGTCGAGGAGGAGCACGTCGCCCGGCTCGCCGGGCAGGACGTAGAAGCCGGTGCGCCGGAGCGCGTGCGCCTCCACCCCCTCGCGGCGGCGCGGGAGGTGCGCATGCGTGCGGCGGCCGGCGTCGCCCACTACGAGGAGCGGCCAGACACCGGGCAGGTCGCCGGGCGGCGCGAGCCCGGGCTCGTGCAGCACGATGGCCGCGGTCGCGAGCAGCTCGCGGGCGGGCCGCGCCACCCCGAGTGCCGCGCCGTGGAAGAGCGGAACCTCGCCGTCCGGATGGAGGAGGCGGGCGAGGAAGTCGGCCATGGCCTTCACGCGCTTGCGCGCCCAGAGCGGCACGTCGTCGTTGGCCGCGAGCAGAATGGCGATCACCTCCAGGTAATCGGCGAGCACGAGGCCGTGCACGACCGGGCTCCGGCTGCGGTGGCCGCCGTCCTCGTTCACCTGCTCGCGGAGCTGGTTCCACAGGATCCCCGCGCCCGCCTCGAGCCAGCCGCGCGCCTCCGTGCCGTCGAAGAAGCGGCCGGCCATGAAGAGGGCGCGGCCGGCGCCGATCAGGCGACGGTCGGCAGGCTGATCCCCGACCGCGGCCGCCAGCGCCATGGCCTGCGCCTGGAGGCTCTCGAGCGCCGCCCGCCGCTGCGCCGGATCGGCCCGCAGCTCCGCGGCGAAGAAGGCGTGCAGGTAGAGGAGGTTCGGGATGCGCCGCGCGAGGGCCGGCAGCTCCCACGCCACGCCGGGGGCTTCACCCGCGCCCGCGATCCACTCGCGCACGAGCGCCGCCGCCACGTCGTACCAGCGCCGGCGGACGTCGACGCTGGGGGCGAGCGCCGCAGCCACTCCGAGCGGCAGCAGGTCATCGAGGCTGTTCAGCGAGACCTGCCAGGCGTGCGAGAGCCCCGCCGGGCTCCAGTCGATGCGGCCGGGGAAGCCGAGGGTGCGTCCGAGATGCGTGAAGCGCCGCCCGCGCACGGCCTCGGCCCGCTCGAGGAGCGGCTTCGCCGCCGCCAGGTGCTGGCGCCCGAGGACTGCCAGGCCGGGCAGGAAGATCTGCCCGTAGCGAACGCGCGGCTCGGGCTTCTTGCTCCACCCCGGGGCCGAGAAGAGCGAGCGCAGCCGCCCCGGGATGCCCGACGGCCGGAGCGCAGGCCCGTGAGCGCGCCGCGTGACGCGCACTGATTCCAGATCCACCACGACCCCACCTCCCCCCGTACGCGCTCGTGTACTGTAGCAGCCGGCGACCGAAGGTCAACGGCGGGCCCGGCGCGACCCGGGTGCGTCCGCCCTCACGCGGCGTCCGAGTCCCGCTCCCCGTTCCCGCCGCGCGCGCCACTCCGCCATGCGGGCACGCGCGCCCACGTGTCGCGGGCGACGTCGCGCAGCGAGCGGACGAGGACCACGACCGCGCCGAGTGCCACGAACGCCACCACGACGGGGACCGAGATGGCCCGCGCAACGATACGCGGAACGGCCCGCCACGGGCGCCAGCCCTCACCACCGTCCCTGACCATTTGCGCCCTCCCGGTTAGAACGTTGCCGAACAACGTCTTTTACTCCTGTCCCTTCCTCCCGAGCAAGGCGCGGGGTTGCGGGCGTCTGGCGCTCTCGTCGCCGTCTTGCGCTGGCGATCGCTCGGCTCTACAAGCCGGACCCTTCCATGTCCCCGCTGCATGACGTGCGCCGCCGCCCGGTGCGGAGCGCGCTCACCGCCGCCGGGATTGCGATCGGGGTGACGGCGCTCGTCCTCCTCGGCGCGCTCGCCGAGAAGCTCGGCCGTCTGGTCGAGGGCGGGCGCGACTTCGCCACCGGACAGATCACGGTGAGCGGCTCCGGCACGGGCGCGGTGACCGGCATGACGCGCGGGGGCCTCCTCTCCCGCGAGCAGCTCGCCGCGCTGGGGGTCGTCCCGGGGGTGGCGCTGGTTGCGCCGGTCGTGATGTTCCCGGTGTCGGATACCCCGGCCACCCTCCCCTTCACGCTCGCGCCGCTCGTCTTCGGGGTCGACCTGGCGGCCCTCGAGCGCAACCGGCGGAGCCCGCCACCCCGCGTGCGGAGCGGCCGCCTCGTCCCCACGCCGGGCAGCGACGAGGTCGTGCTCGGAAGCCAGGTGGCGCGCCACTTCCGCGTCGACACGGACGCGACGATCGCGATCCGGGGGAAGACGTTCCGGGTAGCCGGCGTGCTCGAGCCGACGCTCACCGGCCCCGACAGCTTCGTCTTCATGCCCTTCGCGACCGCGGAGAGCCTGCTCGTCGAGAGCGAGCCGCTGCTCCGCCGGCTGGCCATGGTGCCGGGCTCGACGCTGCTCCCGATCGCGACGGCGGCGGCCGTTTTCTGGGCCGACGGCGAGGATCCGGAGGCGGTGGCGGCGCGCATCCGCGAGCGCGTCGACCACCTCTCGGTCGTGTCGCCCGCCGATGCGGCCAAGCAGCTCGACCGATCGCTCGTGGTCCTGAACAGCGTCATCGTAGGGAGCGCGCTGGTGGCGCTCGTCGTCGCCTCGCTGGCGGTCACGAACACCATGTTCACGGCGGTGGTGGAGCGGCGGCGCGAGATCGGGCTCCGCCGCGTGGTCGGGGCCACGCGGCGGCAGGTGGTGGGCTGGCTGGTCGCCGAGGCGGCGAGCCTCGGCATCGCGGGCAGCCTGCTCGGGCTCGTCGCCGGCACGCTCGCGGTCGCCGGCCTGAACGCGGCGGCGGAACGCCTGGGGGCGCCCGTCTTCCTCGTGACGCCGCGTCTCGCGATCCTGGCCGGCGTGCTGCCCGCGGCGCTCGCGGCGCTGGCCGGGCTCTGGCCGGCCTGGCGCGCGGCCCGCCTACCCCCGACCGACGCGATCCGCTACGCTTAACGATTCCGGGGGCCCGTCCGCTGCTCGCGCCCTTCGGGCGCGGCGGTCCAACGCGCCTGGGGCTCCCGCCGGCGCTTCCGCGCTCGGCCTCCTCAAGCCGGTGGGTCGCTGGGACCGGCCGGGCCGCCGGAGCGCGGGCCGGCCTCGGTGCGCGGGCCGCGACCGCGCCGCCGGCGGCGGCGACGGCGGCGGTGCGACCCGGGCGGCCGCGGGGGGTCGCCCATCGGCGCAGTCGCGGCGCCGGGCGGCGGCGGCAGGCCGGGTGCGCCCAGCTCGGCCGCGAGGTCGTCGGCCGCCGGGTCGAGCGGCGGGAGCGCGAAGGCCGGTGCGGCTGGAGGAGCGGCCGCAGCCTCGGGCGCCACCATCGGACCCGGCGGGGTGCCGAAGCCCTGACGCCCGTGCCCCCGGCGCCGCCGGCGGCGCCGGCGCCGATCGGCGCCATCGGACGCGACGGCGGGCGTCGCACCCGCACCCCCGCCCTGGGCGCTCGCGGCGGCGTCCGGTCGCGGCCCCCGCCACGGGCGGCGGTCGCGGTGGTGGCGGCGATCGCCGCCGCGCCGTCCGGGAAACCGCTCCGGTGCGGCCACGCCGCTCGCGCGGCAGAGGTCACAACGGCCGCACGGGGTGGTGTCCTCGTCGCCGAAGTAGCGCCGGAGCGCGACGCTCCGGCACCCGGGCTCGTTGGCGTACTCGACCACGGCGCGCAGACGCCGCGCGTCCTCGCGGCGCAGGATCTCGAAGCGGCTCCGCAGGCTCTCCACCCGCTCGACCAGCGTGTCGAGCGGCACGGTCGGATGGATGCGGCCCTCCCCTACGCGCTCGCACACGCCCGCCTCGACCAGGGTCGTCACCAGCGAGGTGGCGGCGCGCTGCGAGATGCCCGCTGACAGAGCCAGCTCTTCTATGTTGGCGTCGCGCTCCTCGCCCGCCCAGGCCGCCAGCGCGCGCCCGAAGCGCCCGAGGAGCGCGGGCGAGAGGCGCGAGAGCGCGAGGAGATGCTCCTGGATCTCGAGGTCGCTCTCGTCGAAGAGGAGGATGCAGCGCGCGCCGTAGCCGTCGCGCCCCGCGCGTCCGGCCTCCTGTAGGTACCGCTCGAGCGAGGCCGGCGCCTGGTAGTGAATGATGTAGCGGATGTCCGGCTTGTCGATGCCGAGGCCGAAGGCGCTGGTCGCCACCATGACGATCCGCTTGCCCTTCTTCATGAAGCGCGCCTGGTGCTCGGTGCGCTCCTTGTCGGTCATCTTGCCATGGTAACGGGCGCACGGGACCTTGATCAGGCGGAGCCCGAGCCACACGTCCTCGACGGTCTTGGTGGTTGAGCAATAGACGATGCCGGGGCGCGGCAGGCGGCGGGCGAGCTTGGCGAGCTGGCGGAGCTTCTCGTCGCCGTGGAGGTTTCGCACGGAGAACATGAGGTTGTGGCGGTGGGGCGAGGCGACGATCACCTCGGGCTCGCGGAGCCCCAGGTAGCGCACGATGTCGTCGCGCACGGGCGGCGTAGCCGTCGCCGTCAGCGCGAGCACCTGCCCGGCCTTCAGGCCCGCGAGGCGCTGCCCGAGCGCCAGGTACGCGGGCCGGAAGTCGTGCCCCCACTCCGAGACGCAGTGCGCCTCATCGACCGCGACCAGCCCCGGCGGCTGCGTCCCGAGGAGCGCGCCCAGCTCGGCGCCCGCCAACGTCTCGGGCGTGGTGAGGACGAGGAGCGAGCCGCCCTCAGCGATGCGCGCGAGCGCCGCGCGGCGGTCCGCCGCCCCGATCGTGCTGTCGAGGCGCACGGCCGGCACGCCGAACTGCTGCATCTTGAGGTACTGGTCCTCGAGGAGCGCCAGCAGCGGCGAGACCACTACCGTCGGGCGCGGCAGGAGGAGCGAGGGGAGTTGGTAGCAGAGGGATTTGCCGCCGCCCGTGGGCAGGATCAAAAGGACGTCCTTACCCGCGAGCACGGAGGCGATCGCGCGCTCCTGCTCACGATGAAGCCGTCCGATGCCGAAGCGCTGCCGCGCCAGCTGCCGGACCAGGTCCGGGCCGGGGCGCTGTGGCGCCTCCTCGTATCCGGGTTCCAGCGTTGCCACCTTCCGCCTTCTCGCGGGCGACGGCGGTAGCATTCCTCCCGAGTCGCCGGCGAACTTCGTGCCCGGGCAGCTCGAGCGGCCAGCGGCCCGGGGTGGGGACCGTGATCCGACCAAACCCCAGGCGGACCACCCCTCAGGACGACAGGTAGCCTATTCGACGAGGGAAATCCACCCCGGCGAAAAGGGAGCGCCGCCCGGTCCACGCCCCCGGACGCCCCCGGGTTTGCTCGGGTCGGCGTTCCTTGAGAGAAGAGCCCGCGCTCGCCCGGCGACCCGAGCCGGCCGCGCGCCGCCATCCGTGCGAACACCACACCCGCTCGGCGCGCTCGTTACCCTCATCCTGACCACGGCCGGGCTGGGCTGCGTCAGGGAAGACTCCGTGCTCGCGCCCGACCCGGAGGTCACGTTCGCGGCTCATCGAGCCGGTGAGCGGCTGGTGCTCGATCGTCTGCCGAGCGGCGCGCGTGGGGCGCTCGAGCCGCCCGGCTGGCCGCACGTCCCGGACGAGCCGACCTTCGTGCTGCGTGCCGGAGGCGAGGTGCGCGCCGCGCTCTGGGTCGTCGGCCGCTCGCGCGTGCTCGTCCGCCGCGACGCCGAGACCACCTCGCCGCGCACCGCCGAGGTGCTCTCCGCCTGGGACGACGGCGCGCTTCGCCTGACGCTCTTCCGGGAGGACGGTGCGACGCTCGGCGTGGACCACTTCGCGCGCCGAGAGGGAGGCGCGGATGCTGGACTCCTCACGCGGGCCGCGCCGCTCCGCGGCACCTACCGCGCCGCCGCGCGCGATGCGCGCGGCGCGCCGGTCGGATGGCTGCGCGTGCGCGTGGAGCCGCCGGCGGCGCCCGTTTACGACGGCGTCCTTCCCGACGCGACCGGCGACGCGCTCGCTGCCGCAGCCGCGGTCGCGCTCGACGGCGAGGTAGCGTGGATCGAAGAGCACCCCGCCGAGCGCGACGCGGGCACGCCCTGAGGTTCTGAATGAATCCCCGGACCGAGCCGGGCGGCCGAGGCGCCCGCCGCGCAAGGCGCCCCTAATAGATGTAGGCGAGGCATAGCCGGGCGCTATGGCGAGGAGGAGCAACGCCGCGCGGCGGGATGCATCGGCCGCCCGGCGACGGGAGGGGATTCGTTCACTGACTCTGAGCCGTCAGAGGAGGATGAGCTCGGCCAGCATCACACCGACCGACACGCCCGCCGCGAGCACCCCGAGCGCGACCTTGCCGGCCGTCTCGAAGCCTCGCCTCACCCCGCCCTTCTGTCCGCTCGTCACCTGCTGCTCGCTCTGCGGATCGAGCGCCACTACCTCCTGCTCGGGCGGCGGCGGCACCGGCTCGACACGCTGCTCGCCCTGCGGCTCGATCGCCGTGACGGTCTGCTCGGGCGCCTCGCCCGCGGCGAACGCCGGCACGGCGAGGCGAAGGGCGACGGCGAGGGCGAGTACGAAACGCACGGCTGGCATCGAGCATAAACCAGTCGCGCGCGGAACGCGACCCGTCCGAAGGTCCCGGTCCCCCTGCCCGTCCGGGCAGCGTCGCCTGGCGCCTCTGCAGGGTTTGCCCGCGGCCGGGGCGCGGGCTACTGGGAAGCGGGAGGGCCGGGAATGACGAGCCAGCGCCGAGTCGAGCTCGAGCAGGTGATCGGCGAGGTCGCGGCCAGCTACGGGGCCGGGCGCCTCATCGACAGCCTCAGCAGCGCCCAGCTGCCCAACAAACGGCAGGTGATCGAGGCGCTCAATCATCTGAAGGCCGTCATGTACCTCGGCTACTACTCGACCGGCTCGCTCGACGAGTCGAAGCTCCGCTTCGCCCTCGCCTCGCACCTCTACCCGGCGTACGACATCCTGGTCGAGCAGATCGGCCGCGCCGCGAGCTACGAGGGCTTCCGTAGCGCGGGCGTGCCGCGCGACCAGGACTGGCCCGAGACCGTGACCGTCGCCCTCCTGCGCAAGGTGCCCGCCATCCGCGCGCTCCTCTCGAAGGACGTGATCGCCGCCTTCCAGGGCGATCCCGCCGCCAACAGCGTCGAGGAGGTGATCTTCAGCTACCCGTCGATCGAGGCGATCACCACCCACCGTATCGCGCACGAGCTCTACCGCGAGCGCGTGCCCATGCTCCCGCGCATCATGGCGGAGCACGCGCACACGAACACGGGCATCGACATCCACCCCGGCGCCGAGATCGGCGAGTCGTTCTTCATCGACCACGGCACGGGCGTCGTGATCGGCGAGACGTGCGTGATCGGGAACAACGTGAAGCTCTACCAGGGCGTCACGCTCGGCGCGCTCAGCCTGGCGCGCGGCGTGCCGGGCAAGCCGGGCCGGAGGCGCCACCCGACGCTCGAGGACGACGTGACGATCTACGCCGGGGCCACGATCCTCGGCGGCGAGACGGCGATCGGCAAGGGCTCGGTGATCGGCGGCAACGTGTGGCTGGTCGATTCGGTGCCGCCCGGGAGCCGGATCAGCTACGAGGGCACGCGGCCGAGCTGACGCGCCGGTTCACGCGTGGACCGGCGGGCGGCGGGCGGCCCAGGGCCGCGCGGCCTCGAGCTCGGCCGCCACGCGGATGAGCAGGTCCTCGCGCCCGTAGGCCGCCACCAGCTGTACGCCGATCGGCAGCCCTTCCGTTCCCCAGTGGAGCGGCAGCGAGATCGCCGGCTGCCCGGTCAGGTTGAAGGGCGAGGTGAAGGCGGCGAGCTGCGAGGCCCGGATGCCGACCGTGACCGGGTCGCGCGCGTCCGGCACGAAGCTGCCGAGCGGCGGCGGCGGCGCGGTGAGCGTCGGCGTCAAGAGGAGGTCGAAGCCGCCCGCCCACCAGCTCGCCACGCGGCGGGTGTAGCGCGCGATCCACTCGCGCGTGGCGAGGTATTCCTCCGCCGGGCAGCGCCCCATCTCGGCGAGCCCCCAGTTGAGCGCGTCGACGTCCTCGGGGCCGAGCTTGCGGCCCACGATGAGGCCCAGCACGTCGAGCAGGTGCGCCATGCCGGTGGCGTACATGGTGGTGAAATGGCGCGCCGACTCGAGGTCGTCGAGCGCCTCGGGATGTGAGGCCTCGACCGTGTGGCCGAGCGACGTGAGGAGACGCGCGGCCCCTTCGGCGGCCGCCACCGTGTCCGGGTGCGGGGTGAACTGCCCCCCGGGCGGCCGGGTGAGGAGGCCGATGCGCAGCTTCCCCACGGCCGCGCCCACCTCGGCCGCGAACGGGCGGGCGGGTGGCGGCGCCGTGTAGGGGTCGCCGGGCATGGGTCCGGCGATCGCGTCGAGGAGGGCCGCGGTATCGCGCACCGAGCGCGTCAGCACGCCTTCGGTGGCGAGCCCGCCCAGCAGCTCGCCGAAGCCGGGCCCGCACGAGATGCGGCCGCGCGAGGGCTTCAAGCCGACCAGCCCGCACTCGCTCGCCGGGATACGGATCGACCCGCCCCCGTCGTTGGCGTGTGCGGCGGGGACGAGGCCCGCGGCGACGGCCGCTGCCGAGCCGCCGCTCGAGCCGCCGGTCGAGCGGCTCGTGTCCCACGGGTTGCGGCTCGGGCCGTAGGCCTCGGGCTCGGTGGTGGGGAGCGTGCCCAGCTCGGGCGTGTTCGTCTTGCCGAGGAAGACGAAGCCCGCGGCGCGGAACTTCTCGGCGAGATACGTGTCGGCGGGCGCGACGAACCCGAGGTCGCGCAGGAAGCGGGTCCCCATGTGATGGGGATCGCCCGCGGAGTAGCAGATGAGGTCCTTCAGCAGGAACGGCACGCCGCGGAAGGGGCCGTCCGGCAGCGCGCGCGAAGCCGCCTCGGCACGCGCCTTCTCGAAGCGCGGGATGATGACCGCGTTCAGCTCGGGGTTGGTGCGCTCGATGCGCCGGATCGCCGCCTCGACCAGCTCGGCGGGGCTCGCCTTCCCCCGCCGCACCAGCTCGGCCTGCGCGCTCGCGTCCAGCCAGGCCAGGTCGTCGCTCATGCGCGGACCGTACGCCATTCCCCGGTCCGCGTACACATGGCGGCCTTCGGATCGAGCTCGGCCGTGAGCCGCAAGCGCGCCGTTCAAGGAAATGCGCGGCGCGGAATGCGGCGAATCGAAGGCGCGGCGGGGAGCCCGGCCCCGCGCGACCCGCTCCACGAAGGACGGGACCCGTTTTTCAGCACCCTGCTAGTGGACGCGCAGCAGCCGCTTCCCGTCGGGGGCCCGGTGCAGGACCCACGCTCCCGGGGGGATGTTCCGCGTGAGGCTGGCGCACGGGCCCGCGGGCGGCTGGTCGACGCGCTTGCGGTTCGGGTACCAGAGGCGACAGGACCCGGGAGGCGGCGCGTCCTCGGGGTTGAGGTCGATACTCTTCGCCCCGTCCCCGAGGCCGGGCGGCACCTCCACCCGGAGCGCCGCGGCGGGCGGACTCGCCGCCGCGAGGATGCCTGCCACCAGGAGCGTCGTGCCGACCAGGCGAGTTCCACGCATCATCGATCCCCCATCCCGTACGCAGACCGCCGTCTGCCGTCAACTGTCCCCAGAAGAAAACACGACGGGGGATGGATCCGAAGATCCGTCCCCCGCC
>WNGI01009486.1_pt1 | contig 14696 bp, 21 predicted proteins | sample 5400621 | NCBI WGS metagenome assembly WNGI01 (sample SAMN13153374, study PRJNA577476) | soil metagenome | isolation source: 20 cm soil or saprolite under Garry oak tree replicate 1 | place: USA:California | collected 2016-06-15 | reverse complement strand
GGTCCATAGACTAGGAGACCTGGCTCTAGTATTGGGGCTTTGAAGAGTTTCGCTCGGTCGAGGTATGCTCCTGTTGGTACGATGCAGAAGTCGTCTTTGTTCTGTTTGAAAGCGCTGTCAAGTCCACCGATCAAGATCGCGTCCTTGAATTTCTGGTTTATTGCCCAGTCTGATAGAGCTTTAGCGAATTCTGCTTCTTCTGATCTGTGTGGGGAGAATTCTAGTTTTATTAGAACGGTCTTGTTTTTTCGGTAGACCTCGAAGGGTGTGACGAGGCCTCCTTCTGCGGTTCCGACCCATGGTGGTGGGTTGGAGACGTCGACGAATCCGATTCTGTTTGCTTTGAGGGCGTGAATCATGTACGATGTTGCAATGTATCCTGTTTGTCCGACGCCGTGGAATCCTGTTACTAGCGTGGATCCTTTCAGATTTTTTGAGTCGACGAGGATGCGGATTGTCAACGCAGTTCTCTGGCTAGATTTGAAGCGTTCTATTCTGGCCCTGCTTAAATCTCTCTTGTTTGTGGAGTGGTTGTAGGGCTTTTATCATAGTGTTCTGAGCCTTCTGGTTGATTGTGAGTTTAGAGTCATCAAATGTTTCGCCGTCGGTCTGATTCGGTGTTCGGATGAAATGGCGGACGCTTTTGTTAGGTTTTTAGAGGGTCGAGGCTCTTTCAAAAGGGAATCGCCCCGCCTCTTCTTATAGAACTGATTTGTTTGAGATAGATCGGATCACCGGGCAAGCATACCTGAGTAACCACCACAGCCGCTAAGGTTGTGGTTCGGGTCTGTTTTTGCTCGGTGGTCCTTCTTGGAGATGTGTCATCATGTGGTTGATGTTCTTGGTAATCGCTTCGATTTTGTCCATGGGGTCGTCTGGTGTTTCCAACGTATAGTCACATCGAGGACAGCGAAAGATCAGCGGAATGTTTGAGGGGGTTGGCTGAGGTTGTGAGTCGGTCACTAATTCGCCCCGACGATTCCGCGTTTAGTCAGAAACCAGCGCGGCTTTCTGGATGCGCGGAACTTCATGGTCGGCTCATCAATCAATTCAGTCTCGACTGGTCTGCATGCCACAAGCCCGAGCCCTGCAAGTTCGCTGAGCCTTCCCGACAGTCCGCCTTTTGTCGGTACTGGTATTCTGTTTTCCTTGCAGAAGCGACGTATTCTGAGCCATAGCTCGTTCCGCGAAAGTCCTGATTCGTAATCGTTGATTTTAGACTCGTTCAAAATCGCAAATGGTAGAGATCTCGGTTTGCCAATTTCAGTAATCGTGTCCGAATAGTGTGCGCCCTCGCCTCGCGGGTTGCCGCGTATCACAGTCCGGGGGACTTTGACAGCATGCCCACAATTCGAGCAGACCACGGTGGTCGTGCCGGTCTTGGTTCCTGGCGGTCCAACATCAGACCCTTTGAACAGTGATTTGGTTGTGAGGGCGTGACCACAATTAGGACACTTAACGGACTTCATCGGTTAGCGGGTTCCGTTTCTGTTTAGCTCTATCGCTGGCGGGAAATTCCAGTTTGTCGCTTGGTCCCAAAATCCCGTGTCCATATTTCGCGCGGTCCTCGGGCGAGTCGCCCAATTCATCGCCGCCTCTAACCCATGCGTAGACCCCGCTTGAATCTGGTACGCGGTACTGCGATTGATATCCCAGCCTCGATTTCTCGGGTGACTGGTCCCAAATTTCCGGCGGGCTACGTTTCCAGTCATCATGTTCATGTGCCGGAGCCTGTGACCCAACCTGGTCGTCCACAAGATTATCACGGTCGGCAGGGTGATGCCCATCCGCAAATTTTATTCTGATTTCAAAGACTTTGGTTTTATCAGTATAGGGGTCCGTCACTTGTTGTCCGGCAGGATAGCTCCCGGCAATTGTTGGGTCGATTTCCCGCTTGTCCCTATTATTATCGCCCAAATTCTGAGGGCATGGAACGCCGAGTTGAAAATTCTTAACTGCGTCCGCCTTCGCTCTGGTTTCATCCTTTGAGGTTTCAACAACGTCAACGACGAACCAGTCTTTTGGAACACGTTTCTCGTCTGTCATCATTACACCTGTTCAATTTCGGCCATTGGAGTTTCGGCGAGCGCAGACAATTCTTCCTTCGTTGGCGTATCGGACCTTTGCCACTCGCTGAACGAATAACCCACCAATGGCGGGATTTCTGGCGCAAGTTTGAAAGTGGTCATGATAATCTTGGCGTGTCTTGGCGATCGCAGTTCAATTTCCTGAACGCAGAAAACTTCGCCCTCCGCGCTGAAAACTCTGACGAGTCGCAACTTCACTTCTCCGTTTGTTGAATGGATTGAACGATCTTCAAACAGCGAGTAATACCCGCCTTCCAGCCATCAGACCAAATCTGCCGCGCAATCCAGTTGTGCCGCTCCACATATGGTGGTTGTTGAAGCGCCTTGATTTGTTCAGCGATCCGCGAGACAGCCAGATTAGATGATTCTGGTGTGACGGGTTCGAGTGCGGTCATTTGCTGGACTGCAACTTGTCAGCCGCTTTTTTCAAATCTTCCATTTGTTCCAGCGGCGTCTTTGCGAGCGGCAACCGAGCCCTCATGCGGCGAAGGTTTTTTTCAACATCCGGGGCTTGGTCTTGCTGACTCATCGTTTTGGCTCCCTGATTGTTACGCCGGCATCCAGAATCTTGCGGACTTCATCAAAAGCGAGTTTCCGACCGTGGTTGATCAGTAGGGCTTGACGTGGATTCACAAGAGGAAGCCGCGTTTCCTGTAGATCCTCAATCAGTTCTCGAAGCGAGTGCTGGTATGATTGGACGCTATCCGTCTCGACCTTCAAGGGTTTTCGTTTGGTGTTGTCAATTGGAATGTCTGGTGGAATTTCGTCGATTGATTCTCTTGTTACGACCTGGACCGGCTCGGGTTTCAAGCTGGGGTTACGGCGTAAATAACCCTCATAGAAAATGTCGGCATTCTGTCTCTGGCGCTCGCGTTCTGCTACCTGCTCAACCGCCTGTTGCATGTTCGTGGAATCAAGTTGTTTGCGGGCGAAAACGCCCCAAGGACTATCTCGTTTGCTGGTGTCGTCGTCCTCGCCGCCTACAATTTCTGATTCGTGGTCGCTCATTTCTTTCCCCTCTCCAAAGTCTCGATGATTGAGGCGGCCCGGTCCATCAGTGGCATCAACTTCTCTAATTCTCGTTGAACCCATGCAGGACCAGTCGTCGGGTCGCGTTCTAACTTCGCGACCGAGATCTCGGCGAGTTGCGCCCGAATTTCTGCGGCGAGATCTTCCAAGACTTACTCTCGTCCTCGTCTAATATGAGTTGAACCCGCCCCAAATGAGGCGGGAGTTTTCGGCAGGTTGCTGGACAGCATATCTCCATTTATTGCCGAGGCATGTTATAGGCGTCGCTGTACCGTTCCTACGCCCTCGCGAGTTTTAGACCCGTATTTTTGTTACCTGTGGGATCTGCCCTTGGTGACAACTTATCCCCTACACTCCGCGCCGCCCATTTCCGCTTCAATATGCGGCGCTACTGTTTCGGGGATGCCGTACCTTTGTTACCACGCTGAATAGTGTTTGGTAACATGTGCTGTAATAGTGGTCCTTGACGACCGTTGCTGTTGCGCACTATCAATCACCAGTAATGTGGTAGTCATGCGAGTCAATCCAGAGTATGAGCGATTAATTCCTCGTCCCTCAGCGGATGAATACGGGGCTCTCAAAGAGTCAATACAACAGTCCGGCATCAGAGAACCGGTCTCCGTCAATAAAGACGGAATTATTCTTGATGGTCATACCCGGTTTAAGATTTGGAAAGAACTTGGTAAGACCGAAGATCCGCCTTCGAAGAAACTTAGTTTTGACAGCCCCGAGGATGAGCAATTGTATGTTGTTGCCGCCAATCTTGAACGAAGGCATTTGAATGATTTTCAAAAAGTTGAACTTGGACAAGTCATACTCCGGATAGAGCGCGAGAAAGCCCGCAAACGGCAGTTGTTAGGGTTAGCATCAAAAGACGCTAAGGGCAAAACTTCTGAAATAATGGCTTCGCGCCTTGGCGTCTCGGCCCGGACTTTTGAGCGTTGTCAGGTAATTCTTGAGGAAGGCGAGGAAGAACAGAAGGAGCGTGTCCGAAATGGTAGTCTCGCTATTACGTCGCTTTACAATATTATCCGAGGCATCAAACCTAAAACCGCCGACCCCAAAACACTTGGCTTTCTCGAACGCTGGGATGAGGACCAATTTAGATTTGCCAAAGCCAGTTTTTGGTTCTGGGTCAACTGCGTTGAGAATGAGAATGGAACCCCCCTCTCGCGCGAAGAGGTCGATGTGATGACAGTCAATGTGGCGGAGAAAGATGAATATAATTTCTGTCGTTGCGGTCACTATGCGTATCAGCATCTCGGCGATCAGAGTCCTGAATTTATGAAGTTCGAAAATCGGAATTTTGCCTATCTTGCCCCGGGAGAGGGTCAGTGCGATGTGTGTTGCTGTGGAAGATTTACTTGGTTTGGTTGGTACCGGGTTTCCAAGAAATATCCGGAGCGATACGCGTCTAACGGTGAACGTCAGAAAGATGTTCTTGATGAGCGCCCCCACCTACCTGCTGGTCGGCGATGTGTAGACGTAGAACAAAATTCTGCGATCTTGGAATAACAATCATTGATGTCCCCCCCATTGAAGGCGCGCCCCTTATACTACATTACGACGAGCGTGGGCTATGGTTGTTTTCAATTCGCTGATTCTCGTTTACGGGCCGATTGTCCGGCAACCAACATTGTGCCCGAGAAATTGTAGCTCCATTGGCTCGGGCTATACTACAGTGACCCACGAATGTAATATCGAGAATTGTTTACAGCCCCCCCCAACTGCTATCTACAATGGTTCGTTAATGAATAACGGATTCTTGCCGAACGTCGCAACAGCTTGTAACCCCTTACTGTTCTACAAGTGACACACGAATGTAAAGGGGATTCTCTTTCAACATGACAACAGTTTACGTTTTTTGATGATCTGCTCATCTACATTCCGTCGAGCGTGGGGTAGGGAACTTTTCAATTCGCCTCGAACAAGAGAACGGGCTAATGCAAGATTTTTCGGGCTGAAATTTTTCGAGGGGCTTAGTGAGAGCCCCAGCCAGGTTCGGTCGGTACGAATGAGTCGGGGACGAGGTTCATACAATGCGCTTATGGTTTCAAGAATCATGGTGTCGCTTCTATCCCTCGATATCCATGTGCACCCTGCTTGGTCACGCTCAATATCCCAGCACGATATCGAACGTTCACACACTCGGGTCTGATGACCGCATACAGTCAGCCAGCAAACCCTGACAGAAACGCGAAGCTATTGTACGATATCCCGGGCAAGCTTAGACCGTGAAGCAAGGTTACAGACATGCGCGCACACTCCCCAGCGTAACCGCCAACATGCCCGCCAAGTAACAACATTGAGCGGGCTATCTCGGGCTATCCTGCCATTACTCTAAGGGATAGACGCGTTTGATTAGTTTGCGTTTGCCGCCACTGACTTCCCAAACCGAACCTTTCCACAAGTTAATCGAAAACGCGTATAGTCGATTGTCAGTTTTGATCGCCTTGAAGTGTCTGTTAGTGTACGCGTAAACGCCAGTAACAATATATTCCGTCATTGTATCACCTTCCCCTAAACAAATTCGCCCATATCGAACGCCTAACAATCGTGTTCTGTATCGCGTCTTGGTCTGGAGCCTTGACTGTAATAAGGCTCCCGTGATTGTGTTCTGGCGTCCACACTAACGCATTATTGATCGCCCAATGCTTCTCGTATTCGTCTAAGAGCCAAGGATTGAAGTAGCGTTTCAGAATCGAACGGTCATATGGATTTGTTGGAACAGACTTGATTATCAAAGCGTTGAATGTGTCCCGTAAGTTCTTGTTGAGCCCATGGAAGGTATGGCTATTGAGTACGGTTACTGCCATACCTTCCCTAATACCGGTATGTTCCTGGATCAAGTGTCTAACCTGGAAGAAGGCGTTTAGGTCCTTGTTCGGGACCTTTGCCAGCGTGATATCTTCAGCAACCAATAGCCAACACTTAGCGATCTGTCGGGTTCCTTGTTTCAATAGCCAATCAATACCCGCGATCTGTAGGAAAAACGAAACGCTTCCGTATCGCTTCTGTAGCTCTAACGCGATTGATTGTGTAGTAGTCGTCTTACCTGAGCCTTGAGAGCCCAGCAACATTATGTTCCGATACTCGATAGCGTTATCCAAAGCGCCCCGACAGGGGCGCAAATTGACCGGAAACAGTGGATTCAATGAGCCCGCCAAATCAACAGTGTTGAGCGGGCTAAGCGCTTGCTGGCTCATTGCTACCACGCTTCCCCGGTGTCTTTGTCCATGTACTTGATTTCAACGCCGCCTTGTGGTAACGCTATACCAAACGCCTTGAGAACGTCCATCAATTCATCGATCTGGTTCTTGGCTTCTTGTTTGATGTATTCGGGATCATCACTCGATAATCCCCACAACCCGCCAGAATGGAGCGTTTGAAACATCGAGTAATTGCCCGGTTGAACGCGGAGTTTGAGCGACGCAAACGCTTGCACGCCGAAATCGCAAAGTTCGCCCCGTATGTATTGCCTCATTCGTTCGTAGTTCTCAAGCGCTTGTTCCATGTTCTCAACGTTCGCCGCAATGAAGTAGGGGTATTCGAATCGTTCCAGCCGTTCGTTGCGCGCCACTCTATCGATAACGATTTCGTCTTTGCTCTTTGTATCGGGTGTTTCTGAATAACGCCCAAGATCGCGCAAGTCCGGCGATTCGTCCAATATCCGCTTAACCGTGATCTTCTGCAACACAGGCGGTTGAAGCGTCATTGATCCCTTACCGCCTCGGAATCTCTTGGGAAAAATGGCGGAAGCATTCGTTTGTCCCCGCGCGCTTCCTCGATGATTTGTTGAGCCGCCTCTTTTGCGATGCAAACGTTCCCCGCTTGTGTTGCAAAATCGCCTACCGACTTCAGCGGAATTGCAAGCGGTTGCGCCAGAAACATATCCCACTGGTGAAGCGGAATATCGTTCAGATGTTCATCCTTGGATTCGAGAAGCCTATTCAATCCAAAGTATGCCCTTAGACGCGTTTTCATTTCTTCCGCCACGAACTGCGCGTAATACTGTCGGTGTGTGCATCGGCCGTTTAGATAGTCTGCTCGTGTAAATGTCAAGGGGTGACTTCCTGGATCAAGCCCAATTCGTACCAGATGCCATCGTGTAGTTTCACGAGCATGTGTTCGAGGCTTGCAAGATTCCGCATTGCGCGTGTATCGTTCATCTGGGCGAAGTGTTCCCTGTGTTTCCGAATTGCGGCAATCAACGTATGCGCATCTTTGCGATTGCTCAAGTTCTGACGGATTCCGTTTATCGCGACTTGTTCCCAGTCTATCGTTCTGGTTTCTGGATTGTATGCTGTCAATTTGTATGCCCCTTGCAGTAGCCCTTCTCGGTCGCATTGTTGCAGGGAAAAACTTCAAGGCCCTTGCTTGTGTAGTAGTCGCATAACTCCAAAGCTTCCCCCTTGGTCTGGCATGGCTTTCCGTTCGTGTTGATCAAAACCGACGGGCTCATGTTGAACCTGGCGATCTGTTCCCTCAAACCTTTGATGTGAACGGAAGTGTGACGCCATACTAACTCGGTCATTCTAACCAATCCCTTGGTTAGTTTGTGATCTGTTGGTTTGTGTTCACTCTAAGAGACGGTCATCTCCAACATACTCACCGACTAAGCGATTTCTCGCCAAGTCGCGTCTGGTCTGATCTGCGATTGAGCGACCAAGAGCGCTGAAAAATTCCTGGTGGCTAACCGCGGTTTTCCCAATTCGGAATATTGTTTCCGTAGGTATCCCCAGATACCATAGCGCTTTCGTCCTACATAATGCAAGGTTTAGAACAGCCCCTATTCGACGCTTTGGGGAAATATTGACCTTTGAACGCGTTTTGGGCTTGTTTTTTAGCCCTTTTACCCCCTATATGATGGGCGGCGGAGTTTTCACATGAAATGGGCAGGCAAACTATCAGCGGGAGAACGGGATCTATTCGACTTTCTTGAGAATCAGAGAACCGTCTAACTTGACAAAGGCGACATAGTCGCCCGGCTCTAATTTGAGAAGCCGAACAACATCGGTTGAGAGCGTAATCTGATTCCTTATCGTCATCTTTGATGTTCCGAGTGCCTTTGACAAATCTCGACGCTTCAAGCCCAATGTTCCTGTATAGTACTTGCTCAATTGTCGTGTTTCTTGGGTTTCTTGAATCCAAGAAAATGTTATAAGCGCATTGTTACCGAGGCGATGTTCGAAGAAAAATGAAACTACCACAACGATTCACCAAACGAGCCGCTATACTGACAATCTCAGCGCTTGCTATTGCTGTAATGGCGGGCGCAGTTTATGCCGCCGTATCGCTGACAATACAGAACACGGCTACAATAGTGACGGGCGCGCCGAATCTATTCGTCGCGATCAACCAGCTACCCACAACGACATGCACGACAACGGGACCCACCTATTCTGACACGGGCGTTACAATCGCATGGGGAAACGTCGCCGCAGGATCAAGCAACAACCAGTTCGTCTGCCTGGAAAACACGGGCGCGGCACACACTTTGACGGTCACTGAAAGCGGATTGTCTGCCGCTCAAGGCGTAATCAGCGCAACAATCAACGGACAACAAGCCACGGGACAGACCATCAACGGGGGAACTGCTGTAATGGTCGATTTCAATTTCGTAGTAGACCCCAACGCGCCCACTGGCTCAGTCACCTTCCAGATCAACCTCAGCTAAAACCCGTGGTTAGCGAGCTCAAACTCCCCCCTTTCTTTGTGTAAAACGTGTTAGATCAAGTCGCCCTCGGAGTCACAGAGTTTGCGCTGGGCGGCGTCTTTGTAGGCGCATTGATCCTCTTTCTCTGGGTCGTCGTTTTCAGGGGTCGCGCTCGCGTAGGCAACGCGACCCCTAATGTTTTGTCGCCCCCATTGAAACAGACGACATTCGAAGCGCCAGAATCCAAGCCGATCCAGCCGATTCAAAAGAGTCGCAAGCGTCCGACTCTTCCCCAAGTGGCTGAAGCCACGTACCTGCCGCTTGGCGAGTTGGAGCGCATCGTCGAAGTTCTGGCGCAACGGAAACAAGTCGTATTTTTCGGACCGCCGGGAACGGGCAAGACCCTCTTGGCGTTGGAAATCGCAGATTTCTTCACGCGGAACGGGGGCGATTACCAAGTGGTTGCCCTTCACCCGAGCTACGATTATTCGGATATGGTCGAGGGTATTCGCCCGAGAAGCGTCGGCGGACAACTCGACTATCCAATTGTTAGCGGGACATTGAAGAGAATGGCTGAGTTGTCCCGCGAGAATCCAGACGCGAGATTCGTCTTAATCCTTGACGAGATTAACCGAGCCAACCTTTCCCGCGTCCTTGGAGAACTGATCTTGTTGCTCGAATATCGCGATAGCCCTGTGATTCTCCCCTTCTCTGGCGAGGCGTTTTAGCTTGCCACCTAACTTGTTCTTGATCGGGACCGCCAACTCGGCTGACCGTTCGATTGCTCTGATTGACTTCGCACTACGTAGACGGTTCGCGTTTTTCAACTTCACGCCGCGTTCCGACGTACTCATAAAATTCTTGAGCGATTACCCGCCAAAAGGAATCTCGGTCACTATGGTAGTTGCGCTCTTTGAAGGGTTGAACCGGAAAATCGCCGAGTCCAAAAACTTGGGCGCACCCTACGAAATCGGGCATAGTTATTTCATGGAAAAGGACATGACCACCAACGCTTTAGATCGGATATGGCGCACGAAACTTGTCCCCTTGCTTGAGGAATATTATTTCGATGCCCCGGACGAACTTGCAGACTTTCAAAGCCTGGTCAAGTGGGTACCATAGTGTCAGTTAGGACACTCTTCGAGCGCCAGTTAGTCCGTGAAAGTAAGAAGATCGTCCGCAAAGGATTGAGCCGTGTCTACGCCGAGCATTTAGAGCAAACAAGCGCGGTGAGGGGTCGCGTGCTGGTCCGTGAAAATCTCGGCGTCCCCAAGGCAACCCTGTTTTGTAGATACGCTGAGCTGAGCTTTGACACGCCAGAAAACCGGATTCTCAGACACGCAATATCGAACTTGGACCGTAATGACACAACCCATCGGATTCTACGCCAGTTAGCCGAGGTTCCAAAAGTCCAACTCTCGGCAACAAGTTGGACGCGGCCCAAGTATAACCGGCTGAATCAGCACTACAAACGCGCCTGTGACGCGTCGCGGATCTTGACGATTGGAGTACCACGGCATATCCGTTTAGAGCGAGGGGGTATCTTGACGGATACCCCTGCAAAACGTACGAGCGCGAAACGCTCGTACCCTGACACTGGCGAGAGCGGCGAAACCTATGATGTGGAAATGCCCTGAATGTCCTCGTAGATTTCGAACGAGAGCCGAGTTTGACGCTCGCGTATTGAACGAGCATTTCTATGGCGGCGACCCGCTTCCATACCCGGAGATTGAGGAAGGCGAATAGTTACGTGTGATGTGCCTTCTCCCACTCTTTCTTTCGAACATCCAAACGATACTCCATTATCTTGATTATGGAAATGATAGCCCCGACGAATAGAAAGTAGAAGGTAAACCAAAATGGACCCCAAGGCCATACAAACGAAAAGATGTATCCGTATCCAGTGGTAAACAAGTTTCCTGCAAGAAGCGCTGTTGCCCAAGTTGATCCCTTGAGAAGGAGCTTTGTGTACATGAACGAAGCCCCTCTTCGAAATCTTGCGAGGATAACCAGTACGAACAGCGGTGGTATGGAAACAGCCGCCTCGATTTCATATAGAAGGAGCATGTTGTCCTTGAAAAGACCAGCTTCCCAAATTCCAACGACAACAGCGAGCATCAAGCTTGTAGTATCGAAAAAGCCCTGGACCGTTAGCTCGTCATACTTTCGCGTTTGGTCCTTCACCCCCGCTTATGCTTTCTTAAAGGAGTTTGAGGTCTCTAAGTTGACCCTCTATCTTAGTTGAAGGGAAGTTTTTCCCAGCGATGTCTTTGAACGTAACAACCACGGCGTAGGACTTTTGGGCGGCAAGCTTTGGCGGGCGATCACTAACGACGCGTTGCGTAACAGACTCCATGGGGCCAAGGTCGTGAACGTTGAACTTGCCTTGGTTTGGCAACGCCAACACCTCGGGGCCAACAAAGTTAGCTTCCCCCTGTATGTTCGTTGCAATTCCATCACCGATGTTAGTGATTATGACGCTAAAGTCCAACCAGTCAAAATGGTTTCCAGCTTGAACGCTCCCTATGCTGGAATATCGAAATTCTGGATCCACGCGCAGGTATGGCGTTTTTTCACGACTCACCCCTTGGGTGATTTGTACTGTTCCACCGCTTTCGGCCGTCACATTTGAAACAACGTTCGAGCCCGAAATGTTAGCATCTTTGAAGACTTGTTTTCGACTTACAAAGTTAACAAACAGCTTAAGGTTCAAACGGACTTGTGGTTGTGCCAGCAAGTATCCGGCACCGGGAACGATGAAGATGCCGCCGATGATATCAATGAAGACGTTCAGCGGAGCCAATACGATAAGGAACAGTCCAATGCCTATGGAAAATACGCTTTCCTCAATTTTCGTCCAGTTGACTTTGGGCTTCTTGTCCTTTGCCACGTTTTCAAATCATTGGTAACAATCCCAAATAAACCAACCGACGCCTAAGTTTCGGATTCGTCTCCCACTTAACAATCACGAATTGCGGGTCGGCTTTCCATGCCGTCTTTAGAGAAGAACCCCGATTTCTTCGCTCGCTTCGAATCGATCTGGTGTTGGACATGCGGCAAAGTCACGAACCACGAGATAACTTGGCGTTGGGGCGGACGCTGTTACATGTGTAAGGAATGCGCGAATATTGTGGTGGAAAAGCTCTAAAAGGCTTTAATTCTTATGTGTGAATGAAAGCATACTCCATGAATCTCAAGAATAGACTCTATCTTGCGGCTGTCGGCGGGACAATCGTAACAATAATTATTGGCTTTCTTGTTGCCGCATTTTTCGCAAACCTCACCGGCACTTCTCCAGAAAGAATTGTAAGCGCTTCCACCGCGGTAATCCAGTTAGACAGTTTTATTGTAGCGGGATTCATTGTCGGTTTCTTCTATTTGTGGGAGAGACTTGAAACAATCTGGGGAAAGATTCGCAAGAAATCGTTCAAGGAACCCCTTCTGATCGCGATTTTTGCTCCAATCCCCGTTGTTTTTCTGGTTACGTCTGGACTATTCGCTATCCGGGCAACCCTGACAGGAGATTTGATGTCTTTGGCATATGCAATATATTTTCTTGTTTTTGGTCTCTGGCTGGTTTTCGCGGCATGGTCCATCCTTCAAATCATTCTTCGCGGCGCGGAAAGAGACAACTAAGGTTTGTGAGGCGCGGACCGCCTTAGGCGGTCTCTGGTCGCCTTGTTAGCATACTGCAATATTCGCCCGCATTGGGGGCAAACGTACGTGTCTATCGGAATCGGTTCTTCTCCAAGCTCCGCCCACGCCCCAATCAATAATCGCATACCTGGACCCGTTCCACCAACACGAAAAGGCACTCCGTAGTACGCTTCCATGCCTGTTTGACAATCCGGGCATTTCATAGGTGTCGGTTCAGGCGTAGCTCCGGCGGGTTCGTCTAAGTGCGTGTTCAGATGTGCGTCAATCTCGTCATCCTCAAACCATTGCCCGCAAGTCTCACATCGTGACTTTGCCATCACGCTGAACCGGACGAAACGACCGTATTAACAGCCTGTCCATGCTACGAAACGCGACTAATCCTGCCAGTTTGGACGGTTTAGTTTCTGTTTTTTCCTGTGGATCTAAGGGCATGGTTATGCCCCCAGACTGACGCAGAACACCGCAACAAGACAACATTTGATTTTGGCGAATCTCTATTTTGGGGTATCCCCCACCATTGAATTTCGCCAAAAACTGAAGTTAAGACCCCTTTGTTAGATTGCCGAGTTGTAGCCTGAACTTGGCAATTTCTTCTGGCGTTATTGGATCCGCGCCTTTGGAAAACTTGTCGAGCATCGCCAGTTGTAGTTGCGCAAGCATCGCGATCTGTTGTGTGGTCTGTTGTTCGACGGCATTCAATTTTTGCATAACCCTCGTCCCGTTGGATTCCTCAGTAACCGCGATTCGATGCATAGCCGACTCGTAAGCGTGTCTGATTTCTTCAACGTCGAGGTATCGTCGCCCACTGTAATGATCTGCTATCGCGTTGGAGTGCCCGATTATCACGTTCACCATAACGCTGTTGACGCCAGAAGCGTCGAGGGTACTATGCAGGTATTTTCGGAGACTGTGCGGGCTGACCGCTCTTTCGCTTTCTGGGTCGAATGTGATACCGGTTTTGTCTCGGACTCTCCTAAAGACGGCTTCTATGCTGTCGTCTGCTAATGCATTACAGGTTATGTCTACGACTTCGCATTCAACTTGTCCGTGATTGGGGGTCGGACCTGCGGTAGTGCCGCCACCGCCCAAGGTAGCGGTCGCCATTACTTTTGTCCCAACGCTGGCCCAGCTTTCCCGGTGGCGCAGAATGATTGGTCCATTAGGCAACACACGTAGTCTTACGCGAAATGTCGGGAAAATCGGGCTTTTGGCACTGATTGGCTCGCCCAGCTTCCGGCGTTGTTCGAGATATTCTTTCAGCAGTTTGATGAAGTCTTTGCAGACGAAGGTTATGCCTTCGCGTTTTCTGCGTGCGGTGTAGAATCGCGTCGGTAGGTTTATTCTGGTTGGGATGGTTACGCTGTCTAAGTCTCCTACTTTCTGGCAGGGTATTCCTTCTCTCGACCCATCTTCGATAGCGACTATGCTTCCGAGGCATAGCGCTTGAAGTCCTTGGAGTCTTAGCCCGCTTTCTGCGCCGCCTACCACTATTAGTTTGTCTCTGTAGTCGCCTGCGAAAGAGTAAAGACGCACAACTTCTTCTTTGGTAAGTCGTTTTGCGCCCTTGTACTGGTCTGGATTAAGGTTGGGAAAGGTGGCGAATACGAGGGCTTGGTAGTTGTGCTTGAAAAAAGACACTATGCTAATGAGTTGTTTCTGTCCTGAGCCTGGGGCAAGTCCGCGGTCCCATAGAGCTTGGCGATATTTCAGCACGCCGATTTCTTCAAGTCTCGCTTCTGGGTCTTTAGCCCTGTTCGCCTTCCTTTCCAGCAGTATTGCGTCTGGGTTTTTTTCTCGCCAGAGACAATATCCAGCAAGGTCGGATTTTTGGCGACGCCACGAATTTGCGCTGGCTGGTTGCATACTGTTCTTCCAAGCTTTCACCGACTCGTATTCTTCCAATTCCCGGCCGTAGAGTTTGATTGGTTGTACTGTCAGCGGAGTCATCGAGTTTGTTCTCCCAGCACCAGGCTGGAAGATACAACGCTGAACGTTGCCCCATCCAAATAGATAGTCGGCAACCTCAACGTTTTCTTTATTAGATCGGAACTTCTGCTTGCCATACCTGAGTAACCAAGAGACTGATGGCGCTACGGAGATTTAAACCCTGACATTTTATTTGGTGTTTGGATGAAGATTAGGTTCATGGGTGCCTGCCAAGAAGTAGGCAGGTCTGCGTTCGCCGTTAGCATGGGCGAGAAGTATCTTGTGTTGGACTATGGTGTGATGGTTAACCATCATGTGGGTTTCCCTATGCATATTCCGCC